>Ga0164295_10000069_pt1 | contig 90350 bp, 87 predicted proteins | sample GEODES006metaG_FD_111798 | JGI IMG/M metagenome (GOLD analysis project Ga0164295, IMG submission 111798) | Oligotrophic lake water microbial communities from Sparkling Lake, Wisconsin, USA - GEODES006 metaG | ecosystem: Environmental > Aquatic > Freshwater > Lake | place: USA: Sparkling Lake...
AAACAGGCCTCACAGCTCACTTGGAAATCTGACCCCGAGTGAGTACCTTAAACACGGTCAGAGAAATGCGTTAAAAGTGACTAAGTTCTAATTTAAAACCCTCTACTTTTTGGGGGGAGGTCACAAGCAGAAAAATCCGCTTTAGGAGTGTCTACTTTTTAGGGGGTATTACATGGGCACCTAAACTAATCTGATGCCTTATAAGTCCGCTTTATGAAAGAGAGTAATCGATCGAGATTACTACTCTTCAGTTCTCTCGTTATCGGAAAAATTTCTAGCTAAAGTGCTTATGTTATCGCACTCATTGATGGCTTTCTATTTTTGCTATAAATAATGTGTCAGAAGTAAAACAGAATTAAATTAAAGCCAAATTAATCGAATATATAAGCGTCTAGCAAGCGATGCAAAGCTTCTAAAGACGACAATTGACAATAGAAGCCATCACTCCATAGGTGCTGGAGGAGCACAAGAGCTTTTAATATCTGACGCAATTATGCCTACAATCATAAACAAAGGGCGCAGGTCAAATACCGATACTAATATACGCCATCTTGAGCACTATATTCACGAATAATTAAACTTAATGAGTTAGACTTTATTTAAAATCACTCCAAGAAATAATGCAATATTACCCATCAATGTTTGCCTCCTTACGCCCGAGCGGATTAATCCATATATCCTAATCAGTAAGAAGCTAGATCTTGTTTTTTCAAACCAATTTAATACTTTTTGATTATCGGAAGTTATACAAAATCCAAAGGAACTAAGAGCCGTTAAATTCTCATCATTCCAATGCTTAAATTTTCCATCCAAAAGCTTGCGTATACGAATAATTTTCGCAGTAAGAGATCGATTTTCACCTACTAATGCCCCCGGATGCTGGCGATATGCCAAACTGGGCCTAATATCATAATAAACATATCCTCCACTTCCTGAAATGAGAATGTAAGCCCACCAATCATGTGCAATTAAGTTTCCGCTAGTAGGTGTTAGAGCGAGCAAATTTACAGCAGGTCGACTAAGAACCATCGTGTTCCCACCTGCAATACTTTGAACTAGCGCATTTCTAAAAGAAGGGGGCTTAGTAAAGACATAGGATTTCTGAAGGTACTTGCCTCGCTCAGATATATAATCAGTACTACTGCAATACAATGCCGGTAGGGTTGTATTTAGACGCCCAATAGAGTTAATAGCTCGAGTCAATTTATCTTCGTACCAAATATCATCTTGGTCACAAAAGGCAAAATATTCACATTTTTCTTTAGCCAGACTTACTAGTGATAAAAAATTTTTTGTAGGTCCCTGTTTTGGCCCCTCAACAATAAGAATGCGATCCTCACCATATAGCTGTCTAGCTGCCTCAAGAATTTCAATTGTCTGATCAGTTGAGCCATCGTCTGAAACGAATATACGCCAATTTTTATAGGTCTGATGCGCAATTGAACAAAGTTGCCCATCAAGATATTTCTCGCCATTGTAGGTGCAAAGCAGTATCCCAACTGTAGGCAGAAATTGATCTAAGGCTTCGACTGATAAACTCAAATTAAAAATGCTAAATGAATAATTTTTGCAATTTATGAAGGCTTGGCTGCATCACAACCCCTCTTTCCGTTATCAATCCGGTAACTAAATCAGCGGGGGTAATATCAAAAGCAGGATTGCGAATTGTGACGCCTTCAGCCGCCCAGTGATAATCACGAAATCCTTTCACTTCATCTATGTTGCGCTCCTCTATGGGAATATATTTTCCTGAAGATAGGCTCATATCAATCGTTGATAGAGGGCAAGCAACATAAAACGGGATATTGTGTCGTTGAGCTAAAACAGCCACCATATAGGTTCCAATTTTATTAGCGACATCGCCATTGGCTGCCACCCGATCCGTTCCTACAACTACTGCATCAATTTGGCCAGTTGCCATTAAATGGCCAGACATATTATCAGTAATTAGTGTCACAGGTATGTTGTCATGAACCATTTCCCAGGCAGTGAGTCTAGCCCCCTGTAGAAATGGTCTTGTCTCATCAGCGATGACTGAAATTTTCTTTCCGGACTCAACGGCAGAGCGAAACACTCCAAGCGCAGTGCCATGACCGGCAGTTGCAAGAGCACCAGCATTACAATGGGTCAATACCCTTGCCCCATCTTTAAGTAACTTAGCTCCATATGCACCCATCGTACGATTAATTTGAATATCCTCGGCCAATATCTTGTGCGCTTCATTAAGTAATTCATTGGCTATTTCCAATTCAGAGAGGGGAAATAAATCAGCCCAGCGCTTTTTCATCCGCTCTAACGCCCAAAATAGATTGACTGCTGTGGGGCGACTTTGCGCCAATCGTTCAATTCCAATGCTTAAATCATTTACAAAATTATTGCTTTTTGATTTAGCGAGACAAAGCGCCTCAAGAGCTACGCCGTACGCAGCGGCAACACCAATAGCTGGGGCGCCACGCACTACCATGCTTTGAATACCCTCTGCAACTGAATATGCATCTTGATACGATAAATATTCAAATTTAGCCGGCAATATTCGCTGGTCAATCATTTCTAAATGATCGTCAACCCATCGCAATGTTTCAATTTTCATATTGGAACTTATTCGCCTTCAAATTCAGTTAAAGTAAAAACACTATGTCCTAATTTTTGCAGGCGATATTTACCACCAAGGTCTGGTAAATCAATTACAAAAGCGCACTCGAGTATTTCCCCTCCCATTCCTTCAATAAGGTGAGTAGCGGCCTCCGCTGTCCCGCCAGTGGCAATTAGATCATCTACCAATAAAACTCGATCGCCCTTGCTAATGGCATCAGTGTGAATCTCAATTCTATCTGTGCCGTACTCCAATTCGTAATCATGGCCGATAGTTTCAGCCGGTAGCTTGCCTTTTTTACGAATCGGTACAAAGCCTATCCCTAGCAAATGTGCTAACGGCGCGCCGACAATAAAGCCCCTAGCTTCAATACCAGCAATCTTATCAATTTGCATTCCCTTGTATCTGTCAGCGAGCTCATTAATCATCAACTTTAAGCCCAAGGGATCCTTAAGTAAAGTCGTAATATCTCGGAACATAATCCCCTCTTTGGGGTAATTTGGTATAGTTCTAATTAGATGTTTAATAGTCATATTGTCTTAAAAATAAATAGATACGATTTAGGGCTTAAACAACTCTTTCATTACCGCCATCGATCGGTACTTGTGCACCCGTAGTTTTGGAAAACAACGGCCCACACATTTCAGCTGCAAGCTCTGCCACATCTTTACTCAAAACTTCTGTCTTTAATAGATTATTTGTTTTATATTCATTAATACTTAAACCGTAACTTTGTGCGCGTTGTTGAATTGTTTCTTCACTCCAAAGGCCAGTATCAAAAACTGCATTTGGGTGAAGGGTGTTGATGCGAATACGATCTGCACCCCACTCAAGTGCAGCCACGCGAGCTAACTGAGTCATCGCTGCTTTTGAGACTGAGTAAGCTGCAGCTCCCGGACCTGGTGCTGGAACATTTTTAGAGCCAATAATCACGATTCGACCGCCGTTAAATGCTCTGCTCAGAGATGGGTAACATTTTTGTAATAAAAATGTATTGCTATCTAGATTTAGACTCATAACTCGACGCCACAAATCATGTCCCATTTCACTAAGTGGGGTGCTTTTAGGAAATATGCCTGCATTTAAAACTAACAGATCAATTCCACCATATTGGAGAATGATGCTATGGACTGCTTTTTGAATTTGCGCCTCATCGGTCAAATCACAAACTAGCCCGCAATAATCAGGTTGGGAATACAAATTCACAATATCTGGATTCACATCCAAAGCAACAACCGAGGCGCCCCGAGCTAGAAATGACTCTATGCAGGCACGTCCTATACCTGATGCACCACCCGTTATTAGAGCGACTTCACCAGAAAATGGCGGCGGCTTACCAGCCCTTCGAAGCTTGGCCTGCTCAAGATCCCAATATTCCACTGCAAAAATATCTTTTGCTGGGAGTGCTTCATATCCCCCTAAAGCATCTGCTTTGAGTACGACGTCTATAGTGTGCTCATATAATTCCTCAACAATCGTTGCCTCTTTTGCATTCTTGCCAACTACAGCCATTCCCAAACTTGAATCAATCACAACACGTGGTGCTGGATCAAGCATTGATTTTCCATCTTTTGAAGATGGTTCAAACTTCTTAAAATAATCTTGGTATTCTTGAGTATAAGCAACCACATCAAATCCCAACATAGGAACTCGCTTTGTTCGTAGCACATGATCTGGAGTAATTGGTCCTTGCTGGCTAAGTTCCTGTAATTTTGGATGCGTAGAAAACATTAAGGTTTTAGAATTGATGCATGTTTTTAAAATTACAGGGCATCCGATCGCTGACGATATAGATTGTCGTAAATCCATAATTCTCTTTTGATCTGCTGAGGCATCAATTGAAAAATTAATCGATTTAATCGAGCCCAAGCAGTGCTTCATTAGATAATTTTCAGCCATACTCACAAGAGTAATCATTCGCTCATATGACTCTTTTGCACTGCTTCCAAATGAAAAAATGCCGTGCTTTAAAAGCACCATACCAATGATTTTTTCATGAAACTGCTTTGGAAATTCTTTGGCACAAAATTGCGCAAGATCAAAGCCAGGCATTAAATAAGGAATAATTACAACCGTGTCACCATATATTTCTCGCATTCTTGCCTCGCCGTCAGCAGTATTGGTTACAGCTAACACCGCATCCGCATGGGTATGATCTACAAATTTGAAAGGAATACAAGCATGCAAAATTGCCTCAACAGATGGGGCTGGGGCTGATGGATCGACACGATGCATTGCCATCTCTTTCACCATCTCTTGATCGCTCAAGCTAGTTAACTTGGCTAATTTTATTAGGTGCTCCAGACGAACTGGAGTAAAACCCTGAATCTCAATTGTTTCAAGATCCCAACCGCTACCTTTTACATACAAAATCTCTTCTTCTTGTCCAAAAATATTTTTTTGTGAAATTTTGAGAGACGTGTTTCCGCCGCCATGCATTACCAAAGTTTTATCTTTACCAAGAAGGCGAGACGTATACACTCGTTGATTCAGATCGCCGGAAAAATTAGCTGCCTCTTGATCATTCCACAAACTTAACATTGTTATATCAGTTCATAAAAGAATTCATTATATCGCCCATCACTTTAGTGCTTTAAGCGCCCGATCAACGATAGTTTCCAATCGCTTTAATTGATCCGGATCTCTTGCCTCCGGGGCGGTAATAATTGCCCCCTGCAAAGCACTACGGCAGCTACAGGTATGTGCATTTATATCCGCGTGCAACTTGGGTGTAACGGCCTTAACTAGGGAACGAGCATTCGCTGCATTGGCTATTAAAACGCTGATAATTTGATCAACTGTTACATTGTTATGATTCGGATGCCAACAATCGTAATCAGTGACCATCGCTACAGATGCGTAACACATCTCAGCCTCTCTAGCTAGTTTGGCTTCGGGCATATTTGTCATACCAATCACATCGCAATTCCAGGAGCGATACATTTCAGACTCAGCTAAGGTTGAAAACTGAGGGCCCTCCATCACTAAATAAGTACCTCCTCGAACTGCATTTAAGCCAGCAGAACTAGCAGCCTCCTCGAGATGATTTCCCAAGCGATTACAAACTGGATGTGCCATGGATACATGGGCCACCAAGCCTGACTCAAAAAAAGTTTTCTTTCTGGCAAATGTTCTATCAATAAATTGATCAACAATCACAAACGTACCAGGCGAGAGCTCCTCCTTAAGTGAGCCCACAGCACTTACTGATAAAATGTCAGTAGCTCCAAGGCTCTTAAGTGCAAATATATTGGCACGATAGTTAATTTCTGATGGTGGGATTTTGTGCCCTCTGCCGTGACGAGGCAAGAAAATTATCTTCTGTTGATCTAGATCGCCCACCAATAGTTGATCAGAAGGATCGCCAAATGGCGTTGATACGCTAGTCCATTTTTTATTTACTAGATTATCAATTTCATAAATTCCACTACCGCCAATGACGCCAATAATTTCCGATTTAGACATTTGATTGTTACATCCCCTTAACTTGTTTAATATCATTAAGAATTTTTTTCACCCTGATATGCCAGGTGTGATGTGCCTGGGTATGATGATACGCATTTCTAGAGATTTTTTTGCATAATTCAGGCCTCTTCGAAGCAAATAAAGCCAAATCTCCAAATGTCATTCCATTGCAACTCAAGTAATGCTCTCCCTCGTTATAAGAGTAATCACCTTGGCTTGTGGCCATATCATTCGCCAAAAGAACTCCACCATTAGACCCCATGACATCGAAAGCGCGAGGATGCCACATATTACCGCCATTATGAATATTAAGTTCAGAGCCCCGAAATAAATTTATTAAAGAATTTTGACCTATTATTTTTCCTGAGTAGTATTTTTTCAGAGACGGATAGCTTAACCAAGAAGTCTCGCCGAATAAATTTCCAGATAGCCCAGATCCAACTAACGACTCTGCAACATGGAATCTATTTAATAATCTCACATAATCTTCTTTAAAGAAAAATTTGTTAATATCATTTTTTAAGTCAATTTTATTAATAGCAATAAAATCTTTAGCAATAAAATCAATAGTTTGACTTGAAATGTCATATAAATTACCGCTATACCTATCAATATAAAATCTAATAAAGTCTTTACCCGTAATTCGCCTATTATCAAAAGTTATATGCTTCTGATCTAAAATCCCATATTCAGGAATAAAGCCTACAAGAGCCCACTTACGAGAGAAACTAAGAGCCTGCTCATGCGCCCTACTCCGAGTGGCAAATGGTAAGATGCTCCTGTATTTCACATCTAAGGTATAAATATCTTCCAAATGTGAGGGGAATAATCCGTAACAAATATCGCTTGGTATGCAATCAATTTTATCTCGAAAATTGTGCTTACCAAATTGATAGTCTTGAACCCATCTAATATGGAATATATCTAATTCTTGAAATAATTCATTTGAGTAACCATTTATAGATATACAAAATTGTGGTTCAATTGTGTCAAGAATAGTTTTATAAAAATCATTGCTCTCTGGATCAACAACAATTAATAAATTAACACCATTAGCTTCAAATGCCTCTTGCAAACATAACGCTGAAGTCCAATAAAAGAAATGGTTTACAGGTAAAACCAATAAACCTTTTTTGATTTCAAATTTCATACATTGTTTAGCATTTCTATGGGTTTTAAAATTTATTCGTTTTATTAATGACATCTATAACATAGCTGACCTGGTCATCTTTCATTTGCGGATCAATTGGAATACTGAGAATCTGCTTAACAAGCTCTTCGGTAACGGGATAGTCAGCTTTGCGGTAAAAATCCTTAAAAGCTAACTGTTTATGAGGGGGAATTGGATAATGAATCATTGTCTGGATGCCCTTAGCGATTAGCTCTGCTTGCAAGCGGTCTCTATCATGTGCTTTTATGACGAATAGATGCCATGCGGAAGTTGCATTGTCCGCAATTTCTTGGAAGGCACAGCTCTTTATGCCATCAATGTAATGCTTTGCAATTTCTTGCCTACGAGCATTCCAAGAATCAAGGTGGGAAAGTTTAACTCTTAGTAGACTAGCTTGAATTTCATCAAGCCTAGAATTAAAGCCGATAATCTCATGATTATATTTTTGCACTGAGCCATAATTCCTTAAAAGCTTTATTTTATGTGCTAGCAAACCATCATTTGTTGTGACTGCACCCGCATCACCCATAGCCCCTAAATTTTTGCCAGGGTAAAAACTAAACGCAGCGGCGTTAGATACCCCCCCCACCTTTTGTCCAGCATACAATGCACCATGTGCTTGAGCGGCATCTTCGAGTACTAGAATATTATGTTTCTTAGCAATCTTATTTATCTCATTCATTCTTGCGGGACTACCATAAAGATGAACGGGGATTATTGCCTTTGTTCTTGAATTTATAGATGACTCCAAGTGCTCAATACTAATATTGTATGTTGATGAATCGACATCAACTGGAACAGGTTTTGCACCACAGTTAGAGACGGCAAGCCATGTGGCTATGAATGTATTGGCAGGCACGATGACTTCATCTCCAGGGCCAATTTCCCAAGCCCAAATGCAAAGCTGCAAGGCATCTAAACCACTGCCAACTCCAATACAAAAATTCACTCCACAATATTTAGCAAACTCCCTTTCAAAGTTTTCCAACTCATCACCTAACAAGTAAGTACCAGATTTGGCAACCCTACTGTATGCAACATCTAATTCATGTTTAATTTCTTGATATTGAGATTTCAGATCTAAAAAATTTACTATCACAAGACTTCTCTTTGGGTTGCTAAGATAAATTCTTGATAATTACGAATGTAATCTTCTTCACTATAATATTCAGAAGCAATCACCATGCACACAGAACCTGAGGAAAAATTATCAAGATCACGCCATATCATCGGCGGGATATAAAGTCCAAAGTATGGGCGATTTAAATGAAACTTCTTTTTCTCAAGACCATCGTCTAAAACAACATCGAAACTTCCTGACATTGCAATCATCAATTGGTGGAGCTTTTTATGTCCATGCGCAGCACGTACTGAGCCACCTGGAACATCATATAAGTAGTATACCCTCTTAAAATCGAATGGGACATGAATACATGCTTCAACAAAAGTTAAGTTTCCCCGAGGGTCAGCGATTTTCGGCAAATCGATCAGACAGCATTTGTCAATTAACATAGGTTTCCTAATCTGTAGATGCCACTATGAATAATTCGCCAGCAATATCAGGATATTGCTCGCCAAGCCTCATATATGAATCGATCATCTGCTCAGTCCATTGCTCTTCTATCTGCTTATTCGAAAGTGGTTTAATCCAATAGCCACCTAAAATCTCAATAGTAAACCCAGCATCTAAAAAAACTTTTTGGAATGAATTTGGATTAAAAACTCTTCTGTGACCATGAATAATGTCCGATTGATTCAATTCATCCTCCACGGCCAATAGGCCCATGAGAACTGCAGCCTGTCTATGCAAAGAATTTGAATTGGGTACTGCCGCAAACAACCTACCTATCTTAGGCGTAAGCCAAGTTCTTGCAAGCCGCAATACATTAAGAGGATTATCAACATGCTCCAAAACATGTCCCATTATGATGTTATCAAATGTTTTTTGTGGTGAATAAATTTCAAACAATGAATTAATTACATTAATCTGGGGGTACCGTTCCTTTAAATTTTGACAAAAAGTTTCGGCGCCTTCCACTACCGTTATCTGCTGGTCTCTATATTGAGATTGCAACATCTCTGTCATAATCCCTTCAGCAGGTCCGAGCTCGAGAATTGAGCCATCAACTAAATATCTCTTTGCTACATTGAAGGAGTATTTAATACATGTAGAATTAACTCCTGATGCATATAATGATTTTTTCCCAATTTTAGATAGTCTTTGTTTTTCTTCCTTAGCTAGCATTTTTTTCTTGAGACCTTAAAATGTTAAATAAAAGTATCGGATTACATTTCGGCCATGATGCCTCAATATGTATTCTAGAGGCCAACAATATTACTTTTTTGTCCCAAGAAAGGCGAACTCGCATTAAACATGCCATTGGTCTAAATAGCGATGAAATAATAAGCCTGATCCAAAGCCATAAATTTGAAAAAATTGATATAAGTTCAACGCAACATCTCCCAATATTTTATGATCATAGCAAATTAATCTTTGAACTTGAAGATTCTGAAAGCATAGATTCAGATATTTTTTTTAAAAACCTTGATAAAAATCATCATTACAATAATTTTAATAAATGGCACCCCTCTGATTTATCAAATTATCGGGGTATTATTGTAGCAGAGAATAAATTTTTCATTAAAAAACAAGAAGAAGATTCCAAGACTCAATACTCTTTACCAGGATTTTCATTTAATAAAATATTTTCTTTTTACCCCAAAAAAAAAGGCAAGTTAATACTTAGGGATACCAATAAATCTATTAAGGTCAACTATTGGCAACATCATTATCTTCACGCTGTTTATGCAGCCTCTATGTGCAATTTTCAACCTACGCTAATTGTAACTGGTGACGGTGGTCTTGGGCCCTCATATGAGGGTGGTGGAATTTTTTTCTTCTCAAAAGGATCCGGTCTAAAGGCAATAGTGCCAACAGATGGCTGGATCGGTTACTTTTATGACTATATTTCAGAAAAAATTGGACTTGGTAACGCTGGGGGCGCTGGTAAATTAATGGGTTTAGCCGCTTATGGAAAACCACATTACTATGAGAAAGAACTGATTGGAACAAAAACATGGGTCAGTAGATACCATCAATCTATTTCACAAATGGCAGATTTATGGTTAAAAAAAATAGGATTCAAAGAGGGGGAAAAATATTGGTGCAGTGATGATGACCCCCCACAATTTTTAGCTGATATAGCCGCTTCCGTTCAATTAATATTTGAAGAGAATCAACTAAGAATCATTGATACCGCAATTCAAATAGCAGCTAAAGAAAATTTATTGTTTGAGCACCTATCGCTATCTGGAGGAACAGCATTAAACTGCCCATCTAACACTAGAATTTATAAAAAATATCCATCACTTTCCATTGGACCAGCAATAAACGATGAGGGGCTATCAATCGCCTGCTCAATTATGGGCTGGAAAGAGAGCACCAAAAATTGGCCCAGCATAAATTTTTCCAATCCTTACCTAGGATACTCAATAGTTGAAGAGCTAATGGATCTTGAGGCAGAAAAGAAAGGCTACAAGATAATCGCTAACGATTACATTGATCAAGCTGTCAATGCTTTATTAAATGGTGAATTAGTCGCAGTAGTTGAGGGAGCCTCAGAAATTGGGCCAAGAGCACTTGGACATAGATCCCTTATCGCATGCCCAACATTAAAATCTATGTGGAAAAAGGTCAACGCAGCAAAAGAAAGAGAAATGTGGAGACCTCTGGCTCCTGCGACTCTTTTAGAAAGTTTAGATCATTACTTCACACAGGGTCCAAGTAATTCGCAATATATGTTGTTTAATTACATAGTGAATGTAAAAAATCTTGAAGCAATAACACATGTAGATAAGACAGCTAGAGTACAAACTGTTAACGACAGCTCACAACTATTTTCAAAATTATTAAAAAAAATTCAGGGGATTGGAGCCCCTCCCGTAATATTAAATACTTCTCTAAATGGGAAGTGGGAACCAATTGCAGAAACCGAAGAGGATATCTTCAATGTTTGCGAGAGGTTAAATATTAAAATCATATTAACTCCATTTAAAATATATATAAAATAGGCAAAAAATATTTTTAAAAGCAATTAATTTCTAATGACTAAAATTGAAAATTCTGATGAAATGATGCGACGTCTTCAGGCGCAAAGTATTCTATTTTCCGAAATTCCGTCTAGATCTAAGCTTTATGCATTAAATCTAAAACCTAATCCTAAGAAAAAGTATTTTATAAATATTTGGAGAAACCATAATTTCGAACTAATTGAGTCTTTGATGTCACCCTACTTCACATACCAAGAAAATGAAATGGTTTTTCAAATAGGGCATTACGATGAATCATTATCTTTTATAAATCGAGACAATGCTGATCTAGAAATAATATGGTTAGAACCAAATTTGATAACTTCGCAAAATAAGTGGGGAGATTGGATTCAAGAAAGACTTTCCTTTCTCAGAAGTCAAACTACAAGCCCAATTTTAATAGCAACCTGGTTTAATAATGCCGATCATATTGATTCACTAAAGAAATATATAAAAAATAATTTTGATCTTTATCTTTTAAATTTAAGAGAGTTATCAGAAAAATATAAAGTTAATCTCATTAATGAAAAGCTTAAAAAAGCTACCGGCACATTGATCGATCGAGAGGCTCAAATTTTAATAGCCAGGGAATTAGCATGCCACTGGATACCTAGCTTAATATTGCCACCAATTAAAGCTATAATTTTAGACCTTGACAATACATTACATAATGGTGTGCTTGAGGAGGATGGATTTCAAGATATAGAACTCTCAAAGGAACATATAAATCTTCAACTTTACCTAAAGGGCCTCAAGGATATCGGAATATTTTTGGCGCTAGCATCAAAAAATCAACATGAGGATGTTGAGCAATTATTTCAAAAGAGAGATGACTACCCTCTTCAGTTAAATGACTTTTCAGTTATAGAGGCTTCATGGGGGAGCAAACATGAAGCAATAGAAAGAATTGCTTCCCAATTGAACATTGCCTATGATTCCATGCTTTTTATTGATGATAATCCTGGTGAAATTTTAAGTACATTTAGCAAAATCAATGATCTCAATTATGTTCTTGCAGATAGAAATCCCAGCCAAACTATGAGAAGTATCGATTTTTTTCCCGGCATTTTTAAAATAAAATTTACTGAGGAGGACGGCAAAAGAAGCTTTGATATTAAAGCGAATCAAAAGCGAAAAAAAATGCTGAGTTCATCAATCAGCTCATTTCAATATTTGAAAAGTCTAGACATAGAATTACATTTTTATAATGATAAAGTAGAGCATATAAATCGAATTGCAGAATTATCCTCAAAAACGAACCAATTTAATCTTAATTTGAATCGCTATAATTCAAATCAAATATTAAATTTCATAAAAAATGAAAAATTTAGTGTTAATTGCATTCAACTTATTGATAGAATATCTGATAGTGGGATCGTTGGTTCAGTAATATGTGAATTAGTAGGCAAAACATTAATAATTCATGAAGCTTGTATAAGTTGCAGAGCGCTTGGAAGGCAAATGGAGGATCTGATCATACTTAATTCCATTATCAATACAAAGCTGTTTCCTAAAGCTAATATTATTGTCTTTAATTCTATTAATGGTCCTAGAAACAAACCTGCATTAGATTGGCTTTCAAAAATTAAGGGGCCTCAAATTTCAGTAAGCTCTGAAGATTTAAGTAATAAAGTGAAATCTCTTGAAGAATATTCTTTAGTTAGCCTTAATTTTTATTAAATATACCCATTAAAATGAACCCAATAGAACAAGATGTTATTCTACTAATAGAATCAATATTAAAATGTAACGTTGATTTAACTACAAATAGAATAAATTGCGAAAAATGGGACTCCCTGAAAAATATCGAGATTTTTTTCGCAATAGAAGATAAATTTAATATTGAGTTTCTTGAAAGTGATATCTCATCAATTAGCAGCATTACTCAATTTGTTGAGTTCATACTAAGACAACATGAATCATGAAATCCATTTAAGTGGATTCGCCTTTAAAATTAGACCGATAAGGGAGTCCGATGTTAACAACATCCTATTCCTTAGAACAAATACAAAATTAAATTCCTTTATTCACCCAACATCAGCATCCTATGACGACCAAATTTTCTGGCTAAGTGAATACTTTAAGCGGCAAGGAGACTATTACTTTGCTATTGAAAAATTAAACGGGAATCATTTTGAAGGATTAATTTCAATTTACAATATAAATAATAACTCTGGAGAATGGGGTCGCTGGATCCTTAAGGACCAGTCATTAGCAGCAGTTGAGAGTATATTTTTAATACTTAATTGTGCATTTGAAATATTAAAAATAGATCTTGCTTATACAAGAACTAATGTTGAGAATATAAAAACCGTAAGTCTGCATGATGGCTATTTTTTTCATTCAAGAAAAATTTTAAAACACTATTTTAAAATAAATGGTGTTTTACATGACGCAATAGAGCACTCAATAAGTTATCAAGAGTGGATTAAATTTAAACCGATAATACAAAAAATTTCGCAAAAAATTGCAACTAAGATTAATGGATAAAATTAAACTATTTGAAAAAGATAATGATTTAAAATTTCATCACATTGGATATGCTTTTGATTCAATCAATGTCAAAATCATTAAATTTTTATCGCTTGGCTATCAAATTGAAGGTAAATTTTTTATCGATGAAATCCAAGGTATAAAAGGCTGCTTTATGACGAGAGGAAAAGATCGTGTTGAATTACTGGAAAATCTTCAAAATAGAAATGTCCTCACTCCATGGATCAATGCTGGAATTAATCCTTATCATACCGCCTTCATGGTAGAAGATTTAAAGCTTGCACTTCATAATTCGAAGAAGTTTGGTGCGAAAATTATTTCTGGTCCCACAAGGGCTACCGCATTTAATAATAATAAAATTGCTTTTATCATGCTTAAACCTAATATTTTGATTGAATTGATAGAGAAATGAAATATCAAAAACATACCCAACTTAAAGGGGGCTCTCTTAGCAGTACTTTTTTATACACAGATGAATCTGGAGGCTATTTTGTCCGAAAAGAGTGTTCCCTGACTAAAAATCGAGAATACGGGTTTCAAAGATGGTATTCACAATTAAAACGCTTACAAAGATATGGAAAACAATATCCAAACATTTTTCCCAATATTATTAGATATGGAATATCTAATAATGTAGCCTATTTTGATATGGACTATATTAACGACTCGGTCACCCTTTTTGACTATTTATGCAATACCAGCGATCATCAAAAAGTAAAGGTGGCATTTCATTCTCTGTTGGAAGTGATGTCAAATTTATACAAATTAGAGCTTGATTCTTTTTCAGGTTCAATCGATCTTTATTTATACGAAGAAGTTGAGAGAAGAATTTCAGATTGTCTAGATAACAATTTATTTTTATCAATTATTAAACACAAAGTTATAATTTTTAATGGGAATCCTGTTCAGGGGCTTTATCACAGCCTTCAAGAATATTCAAAAATTTTCAAGGCAGCCTACACATTAAAAAAAGAAAATTTTACCCATGGTAATTTAACGTTAGAGAATATTTTGTATCAACCTAAAAACAATAGGATTATATTTGTTGATCCATACGAAGAAAATGTTATTGATTCAAAGATAACTGACTACTCACAATTGCTACAATCTTGTAATAGTTTTTATGAAATATATAATGCTTCTATTCCCGATGTTAAAGAAAATTCAATAAAGTGTATGGTTACTATCCCAGATGGTCTTATCTACTTTAGAGAATTATTAATGAATCATATTTCTAATAACTTTTCTAAAGAGGATGGGAATCTTATGCGGCTTTTTGAAATATCTCAATATGCTCGTATGCTACCCTTTAAAAAAGAAATCGACGAAAAGAAAATGATTTTATTTTATGCTGTTGGCTCCGAACTTTTTGATAGATATCTTATGGAAACTGTGTAGAGAAAATATATGCAAAAAGCTTCATTAAAAAAAAGTTGGACTATCCAATCTTCTCTTGAATTTACATTTCATATTAGAAAGTCTGATAATCTCTTTGCGCCTGAAAATAAATCAATTCTCGAATTTGGTCTTTGTGATGCAGACAGTAGAAGAATAATTTTCATTGATAGAAAAATAGCACACTGGTATTTAAAAAAAATAACTGACTATTTTGACTTTCATTGTATAGAACTTCATATCGTCACTATTGATGCATCGGAAACAGATAAAAACCTTGATACCTTACTATTGATTATTAGGGAGCTAGAAAAATTTGGCTTACTCAGGCGCTCAGAACCTATTATTGGAATTGGGGGAGGCGTACTACTTGATATTGTCGGACTAGCTGCTAGCATTTACAGAAGAGGTGTACCTTATCTCAAGGTCCCTACTACTTTAATTGGACTAATCGATGCAAGTGTTGGAGCAAAAACCGGCATTAATTTTGATATTCGACGGAATAGACTAGGCACCTATTACCCACCACTTGCAGCTTATTTAGACAGCACTTTTCTTTCAACCTTACCAGAAATTGAGATTAGCTCCGGTCTTGGCGAAGTTCTAAAGATGGCAGTGATAAAAGATGCTTTATTATTTAATCTCCTTGACAACCATGCAGAAGATCTTCTTTCAAATAAAAATTATTTATCCGAACATGCAACTGAGTTAATTTCACGCTCAGTAGAGGGTATGAAAGTCGAGTTAGAAAATAATTTATGGGAATCTGATTTAAAACGTTGTGTAGATTTTGGTCATTCTTTCAGCCCTATCATAGAGATGCGCTCACTTGAGAAAAATAGTTTTGTACCGCTAACCCATGGACAGGCAGTAGCTTTAGACGTAATTTTTTCATCAATACTCTCTTTTCAAAGAAAACTTCTTAGTAGTAGCGAGCTCTTCAAAATTATTAATGTTGCTAAACGATTAGGTTTGCCTACTAATCACGACCTTTTTAATGATGCCCTTTTCTTACTAGAGTCTTTAAAGGACACTATGAAACATAGAAATGGAAATCAGTACCTTCCTATTCCAACTTCTATTGGAGTGAATGATTTTATTAATGATTTAACCTTTGAAGAGATTAAATCTGCAGCAAATTTCATGAAATCACTTAACTAAAAAAGTGTTACCTTAATGCAAAAAAATATTATTGTTACTGGTGCCTCAAGCGGCATTGGACTAGAAATCACTAAAAGATTTATATCCAATGGATGCATTGTCCATGGGATTGCTCGCAATCCTACTAAATTAGAGAAAATGGGTTCACTACTCGGAGTAAATTTTTACGGTCATGCTGTTGATATATCTGATTCATCGGCCCTTAGTGCTGCTTTTGAAACTATTAAAAAGATAACCCCTAGCATTGATGTATTAATAAATAATGCTTCAATCTTTAAATCAAAACCATTCTTTGAATTTTCCTTTGATGAAATATCGCAAGTCATTGGAACAAATCTATTGGGTTCTCTTTATTGCACGCACTTATCTATAAAATTATTAAATAAGAATTTCTCAAGAATTATTAATATATCTTCTGTTTCTGGATTGTATGGAATTAAAAACCAAGCAGTGTATAGCGCTTCTAAGTTTGGGTTAAATGGGTTTGCAGACTCTGTTGCACAAGAATTGTCAGGTAGCAATATTTTGATGACAACAATTTGTCCAGGCGGTGTAAATACGCCACTTTGGGATCCACTGATTAATCCCTATTTAGGGGGGGAAACCACTTCACTTTTAACGCCTGAACAAATTGCGGATGCGGTCATATACATAAGCAATCTACAAAAAAACGTTATCCTAAAAGAACTTACCCTATTTCCAACTAATGAATGGCACTAGACTATGAACATCATTTTTACAATGGCTGGTAACTATCAACGATTTAGAGATCAAGGTTTCAACATACCGAAATATCTTCTACCATGGGGCAATTCAAATGTACTTTCAAAAATTATCACGGAGTTAACTGTAAACTTTAGATATGAAAATATCATCTTATTAGCTAATACTAAAGATCATGCTTATTTTCCTCATATTAAGTCAATCATGAAATTTCATGGTGTGGCACAAGAAAATTTAATTGGTCTAAGCGAAACATCAGGGCAAGCAGAAACTGCATTATTTGGCGTTAAATACCTTGAAGAAAAATATAAATCAAATTCACCCCTGTTAATACATAATATCGACACAATATTACTTAATAGGGACTTAAACAATATTGAACAGGCTTTGTTATTATCGGATGGTTATGTTGATATATTCCATGCTAACAGTCAGGCATACAGTTATGTAATAACAAACTCTACCGATGAGGTAATTGAGATTGCAGAAAAAATTGTTATTTCTGATAAAGCAACTTCAGGCCTTTATGGATTCAAAAACCCAAAAATCTTTAAATCGAACTACAGTACAGATACTAAATATATAAGTCAAATTCTTTCAAATATTATGAAAGACAAAAATAGGACGGTTAAAATTGGTAAATTACACCAAGAAAAGGAAACTATTGTTCTTGGAACCCCCCATGAATATATAAATTCTGTATTTCAGGCTGTAATACCCCCATATAAGTAAACATTTTGTAAGTGGAATTTTCTGTTGTTTATGGCAGTATTTACAACAGGAGGTTTTATGAAGAAATCCAGGTTTACAGAAAGCCAGATCGTGGCGATCCTTAAAGAAGCAGAAGGAGGCATTGCCATTACTGAGGTGCTGCGGAGCCACGGCATTAGCGCTGCGACTTTTTATAAATGGCGATCCAAATACGGCGGCCTTGAAGCGTCTGAGCTCAAACGGGTCAAAGAGCTCGAGCAGCAGCTCTCCGACTACAAAACCATGGTGGCTGAGCTGACGAGAGATAACCGAGCGCTTAAGAACTTAATCGAAAAAAAGCTCTAGCGCCAACGGGTAAGCGAGAAGCGGTGGATTACTTGGTTGGCGAAGAACGGCTCCCAGTGCGTGTAGCGTGCGAGGCCATCGGCCTAGCACGCGCTACCTATTACAAGAAACCGGTTGGATTAAACCAAAAGGATCAGCCCGTAATAGATGCCTTAAATCAGGTCGTTGGTAAGCATGGCCGTTGGGGCTTTGGCTTGTGCTTTGCCTATTTACGTAATCAAGGTCATCCCTGGAACCACAAGCGGGTCTGGCGGATCTATAGACAGATGGGGCTGAACTTGCCCAGACGCACCAAAAAACGCCTACCGAGAATCATCAAAGAACCTCTCATTGCACCGCAAGAGCCCAACACCATGTGGGCCTTAGACTTTATGTACGACACCCTGTATTACGGCAGGTCCTTTAGAACCTTAAACGTCATCGATGAGTCTAACCGCGAAGTGCTGGCCATCGAGGTTGATCTGAGTTTGCCAGCAGCGCGCGTAGTGCGAGTCATGGAGCAATTAGAAGAAATGGTGGGTTTGCCAAAAGCCATTCGCCTAGACAATGGGAGTGAACTACGCTCTGCCGTCTTCACCAGCTGGTGCGAGGAAAAAGGGATAGAACTCAAATTTATCCAGCCTGGCAAACCACAGCAAAACGCTTTTATTGAGCGTTTTAACCGCACTTATCGCCATGAAGTGCTCAATGCCCATATCTTTGAATCGCTAGAACAGGTTCGAGACATTACCGAGGAATGGATCCAGAGCTATAACCAAGATCGTCCTCATGCAGCACTCGGGAAGTTGTCACCGATACACTATCGACAACAAGCAGAAAAATCCGCTTTAGGAGTGTCTACTTTTTAGGGGGTATTACAAGGCTATACAAAATTAAAAAAGATAATTAATGCAATTTTATTTACCTTTTACAATTGAACCTAAAAATTTATGTCGAAATTCCATAATCCTTAGAAATATTATTAAAATAGGGAATAGAATCGCGGAAATAATTAAATATAAATAAGTCGAATAAATATATACTCGAGGTACGTACCTAAATTCGACTGTCGTATTATTTGGCTTTACTTGAACACCCTTAAAACCCCCCGCCATTGTCAATACAGGTAATTCAGATCCATCAACATAAACACGCCATCCAATTGAATTCATATCTGAATATTGTAAAATTCCAGGTGAAGGTATATTTTTTAGATTAATTGAAATATTTCCTGGTGAATATTTAAAGACTTCATAATCGAATCCATTTTTTGAGTCCAATTTAATATTCAAATTAGGATAAAAAGAATTCCATTTTTCGCCATCTTCTTTAGATATATCTTTATTAATAATTAATCCATAATTTTTAAAAAATAATTTCAGATCTTCTGCCGAATTTTCCAAAAAAAGAATTTTCATCATATCTTTTGTAATTACAAAATATTGTGTTTTAAAACTAACTAATGATTCATTTACCTTCATTAATATTTTAAATTTTTCTGAATCTAATTCTGTTAACTTGTAGTTAAATAAGTATTCCTTTAGCCAATAAATTGTTCTGTACCCATAAGATGGATCTATTAAATTTAGGGCTCTATCTCTAGGATTTAAAGTATTTGAAGCCCACTCTTTAAATAGTGGATAGTCATCACGTTTTACGTCTTTAGGGGGATCTGCAATCATCTGGAGAGCAACATTTCTGTTATACAGTATTGGCTCATAAAGATAATAAGCTGTTCTACCCATAGCAAATTCACGATTATTTATATATTCTGGCTTCGAAGGCCCGTGTTTAAAGGTTGGCATATAAGCATTGATATCTTGAGTTTGGGTCATTAAAACACCAGTAATAAAGAAATATATACAAATATTTAAAATTGATAATGAAAAAACTGTGCAAATAAATTTGTATTTATTAAAGTAGTTGGATAAATAATGGATACCATAACCGAAATATATACATATTATAAGATATTCAAATATTAAAAAAATATGAGTATGTCTCGTAATAAATAATGGGGGAAATAAATAACAGGCAATTTCATGAATTGGGGTTAATTTCCCTACAACTAGAAATAAGATCAAAAAGAAAATTAAGATAGTAGGTATTTTTAAGCTTGATCTATTCTTTATGATTCCAAAAAAAGCTACCAATAAAATAAATATTGAAAATAAATTTTGAGCAGTTTTATTGGAGCCAGCAAATGGAAAATATAAAATAGAGTCTATAGTTTGTGTTGGAGTAAAGAAAAATTGAAAATTACCCATTGTAAATTTATAATTAAAATATTCAGTAACTGGTGAATCAAATAAATTTCTATCTACTGCTGTTCTAGCTACTGGATATAATTCTCTTATATAATCAATAAATGTGTAAATCATAGGTAATGACATTAAAAGGAGTAGAAATATTAAAAGAGTTAATATCATTTTATTAATTTTTAGATAATTCATAACTAGTTTATGATTCCTAATTGCACTAGGAATGAAAAACACAAAAATATAAAAATAAGAAATAAATGCAAAGTATATAAAGTGATAGTATGAAGCCCCTAGAAATAATCCTGTGAAGTACACTGAAATAGCTAGATTAAACACTCTATAGCCATCTTGAATAAACCTTAGAAAAAAAAGTAATATAAATGGCACCCAACAAAATGCCATATACACCCCATCCCAAAGATTAATAGTGAAGCAACTCATCAAAAAGATGCAACTTACTGAAAAAGCAAGTAAATAATTCTTATATAACTGATATAAAACCAAAAAAACACCGAAACATGTAATTAGATATTTACAAACAAACTGAATATTGTATAAATTTAAAATATCAACATTAAACAGTTTTCCTAGTAGAATAAAAAAAATATTCACTGGATCTATTAATCTAAAAAGACCAAAAACGGGCCAAAACGGCTCCCCTCCGTTCATATGAGGGTTCCAGAGTGAAAAAAAATTATTATAAATTCCGTTTGCAAAGTAATAATATATTCCATACCATACAGATGGATCCCATACAAAAGTTCTCTTTGAATTTAATAGTGGCCACAAGCTACTTATAATAATTAGTAATGTTAATAAAGTAGCGGTTATATTAAGTTTTAATTTATTCATTATTAGTTACCAGAGACTTATGGCAAAGTGGGATGTAAAAAGTATTCCGTCCGATATTTGATATGCCACTATAAAATTCTCTATGTGCTGCATCATATACATAGGGTGAATATCCATAATTTTTCAAAAGTTTATCTATATTATTAAATCCTATTTGGGTTTCTATTAATATAATGGGTTGATTTAAAGCTATTGATTTTTCCATACCAATCAATGCCTCATATTCTCCACCTTGAATATCTAATTTCATCATGTTGAAATTGAGATTTAAATCATCAATTCGAATCATATTACTTGTAAATTTTCTTATAACAAGAGAATTATTATTTTTAAGCTTAGGCCACATTCCATAAATAATAGCATTAACACTTTCCAACTCCATGGCAGCTGCGCTATGAAGTGAAAATCCATAATAATATGGCATAAAAAATTCTACAAATTGCTTTGAATCATTTCCAACTGAATTTATATAGTATGTAAACTTTTCTTTATATCGGAGTTGAATTTTTTGCAAACTTTTTTGATGTAATGCTAATGCTTCAAATGAAATTACCTCATAACCTTTTAAAATTTTTAAAAAGCCCCTACTTGAATGACCTTGATTGCCACCAATATCTAATATAACTTTTTTACCAGTAAGACCTCTTTCTTGAAGCACTCTAAATCCATAATAATCTACCTCATGCGGAAGAGATAAATTCAATTTAACAATTTGAGCCCCTAATAAGTAACCAATTGGATGCATTTCCAAAACTTTTATGCAATAATTCTTAATTGATTCAAGCCTAAAAATTTTTGTAATCATGATTTCCTATAACTGGATAGTATATGATAAATGAGTTCAATTTCTTGCACATCATTATTTCTTGTTTTGGTATTTCATTATTTTTTACTTTTTTTAATATTATTATTTTAAGAATTTTTAATTACAGGAATGAAATTTATATTCTTTTTTCTACGTTTGTAATTTTCTTATTTTTTCTTCAATATTTCACAAATAATTTCTACATTACTTTATTAGTTGCCTTATTCAATTTTTCCTTTATAGTAACTTATCCGGCACTAAGAGAGGAGATACCTACGTTTAAAATTTTAAGATTTATTAGCACTAATAAACATACTCAATCTATTATTTTACTTATGGTGTTGAAGGAAATAAGTTTAGATATTAAAGTTAAAGAAGCACTTTCTAATAATTTAATTTTCACTAAAAATAATAGGCTTTATCTTACTTACTTTGGTCTTTTATTGGCAAAATTTTTTATTTTATTCAGAAAAATTCTTAATCTTAATAAATTATGAACAGTTATATTAAAAATATCGACTTATCCATTATTATTCCTTGCTTAAACGAAGGTAAAAATATAGCAAATACTTTGTACCTTATCAACTCAGCACTTATTAGTTTTAATATTATCGCGGAAATCATTGCTATAGATGACGGGAGTACTGATGATACCCATCAAGTTTTAGAAAATTCGCAGAATAAATATAAAAATTTGATCATTATTAAGAATTCAAGCAATAAAGGCATAGGAAAATCTTTTAGTTCTGGAGTTAAAGCTGCTAATGGTGACTATATTGTTATGATTCCGGGTGATAATGAAAATAATCCATTAGAAATTTTTAGATATTTTGAATTAAGAAAAGATGTCGACATAATAATACCATTTGTTGTGAATAGAAATACTAGATCATTAACAAGAAGATTGATTTCATCCACATATAGATTTATTAATAATTTATTTTTTGGTTTAACATTAAACTATATGAATGGTACGGTTATTTACAATTCTAAAATAATAAAGTCTATTGAAATTTCATCTGCAGGTTTTTTTTATCAAACAGAAATTTTAATTAAATTGATACGTCAAGGCTATCTTTATGCAGAAGTTCCTCAGATTCTAGAAGAGCGTATTTATGGCTCTTCTAAAGCAATTTCATTTAAATCGTTGGTTAATGTTTTCAATTCTTTTGTAATACTTTTTATAAATATTCATATTTTAAGAAAATCTGGATTTGTTGCATCTTACTTCTTGAAAAATTCTGCTTCAGAAAAGAGGTTTAATGATTAAGTCGATTTTATTAGTTAATTTTCTTTCATTTTTTATATTAATATTCACACATATAATAGTCTTTAATATAAAGTTTTTTAGTTCATTTTCAAGACAATCTCTATATATTCGTTTATGTATAATTTACATTCTTATTTTTTTAGGTATAAATTTTATTTTTTTTAAAGATTACTATTATGTTTTATATAATAATTTAACTTTAATTATATTTTCTTATTGTTATTTTCATATTTTTAATATGGCCTTAACAGCTCGTAGAATAAATTTCCTTTGTTTAATCTATGCAACTAAAAATATTACCTATGATGAGCTCACTAAAATTTATAGTCCAGAATCAATGATTAATATTCGAATAAATAGACTATTGTCAAATAAATGGATTTATAAAGATAGTTGCAATATCTTGCATATTAAATCATCGACTGCGTTGTTAATTGCAAATACATTAAATTATTTAAGGTTGAAATTTTTTTAACAGTGTATAGTTAGAGATATTTTTTAAGTGGTGGCAACAACTTAGTGATGAATAATACTAATATATAAAATATTGTTGAGCTAATCGGATAGTATAAAAGTTTTTTGTCATTTATTGAAAATTTAAGAATTTTCCTTACTGCAACATTAGCGTGTATTGATAAAATACCTATCAATAATTTTTTAATTCCTGTTGGACTCTCATAATTTCTCATTATATTTGTTTTAACCGGTCCAAGTATAATAACTTTATACGTGTTTCTACTATCTTTAATATCAAATAAATTGAAAGCTAATTTTAGTGAAATTTTGCTTATGTAGTACGAAATATTTGATGGATTTGGCACTATATTTGAGGTGGAAGAAATAGAAATTATTTTTTTATCTGTCAGTTTATTTTTTGTGATAGCTGAAATAAAATTCAATACTCCATAAAGATTTATATCTATTACATGCTTAAATTTTTCTATATCTAAATAGTTTGTATAGTCTCTGTAGTTAATACCTGCGTTTAAATAAAATATGTCAGGAACTTCTTTAATGTAAATTAAATTTTCTATTACTTTATAAACCTCTTGAGGCGTTGAAATATTAATGATGTAATTTGTAAAATTAGCCTTTAATATTTCATGATGTTTATTATTTACACCAATTACTTTATTGTTACTGTCACTTAAATAGTGCTCTGCTAATAATTTACCTATTCCCGAAGTTGTACCAGTGATGAGTATTATCATTTTTTTAATATACTTCGAAACGCTGCTGAAAAATAGCCTTTTTCATAAATATTCGGGTTCAATTTATTAACCCTATCCGAAATTAGCTCATTAAGCTTCTTTAAGTTATAAAAAGGGACATTTGGCATTAGATGATGCTCATGATGGAAAAATACTGACTGAGACCCTATCAATAATTTTTCTACGATAGAAATTAACTTAATTTTATATTGATTTTTACTAGTCAGAAATGATCTTGTATAAAAATTGCCGATTTCAGAATTTTTTATTTCCAAACCAAGTTGATTAGGCAATCCATGTTCTGCAATGCCTCTGATGCGCATCAATACCATGTGAGCAGAGACTGCTGGAATTATCCACAACAATATATACAAAACTAAATTCAATCTAAAAAATATAACTAAAATCACTAACTGTACTAATAATAATGGTAATAATTTTCTAAATATATGTAAAATTTCTATTTTATTCTTTTGATGATTACCATCTGAATTACTCATATAGGACAGAAAAACTTGAATAGCCGATATGCCTAATAGATCTTTTAATAATAATTTGTACACCTTAGGTGATTTGAAATCCGTTTCTCTGTACTTATCCCTGTCGGATGGAGGATCTAGTTCGCTCCCCGTATGCAAGTGGTGCATATAATGCCCCCTTGCATAACCGTCATGAGTTATTCCGATTGGCAAGGCACAGAAGTAGTGACTAAAAAAGAAATTTATTCTTTTATTTTTAGAAATCAACATATGCGCACCTTCATGCACCATTTGCAAGAGGGCCCCCTGTCTTCCTGCTATTAGAAAAACGACTGGAATATACAGATAGTAGTAATTTTCTTCTAAAATCCACTCTCCTAACACAACAAAAAATATAACCCCCATCCAAATTAATGCAATTGCAAGCAGCGCTTTACTAGTTTCTACTTTTGTAAGCTCATCTGTTTGTGAAATTGACATGTTAAATAAATTTCGATTGTAGTTTTCATTCATAATCACAATTTCTTTCGTCTAAAATTAAATTACCATGACTCAACGTTAATATTCTTGTGCACTGCTCTTTTATTAAATTGTGATCATGTGATGCAATAAATACAATTTGGGCGCTATTGACTATATTATTTAACCTATTCTTTGCCTTAACTATAAAATCATTATCGCCAACGCTAAGCCACTCATCCATTAATATGATGTCAGACTTAATACTTGTGGCAATTGAAAATGCCAATCTCATCGCCATTCCGCTCGAATAGGTTTTCATAGGTAAATTTAAATACTTATCAATTTCTGAAAACTCAACAATATCCTCAATTACAGCTTTGATTTGCTTACCATTAAGTCCCATGATTCTACAACGCATAATAATATTCTCTAAACCAGAAGTCTCCATATCAATACCTAAAAAAATACTTAGCATTGACATGATTGAGCCCTCAATTTCTATTTTACCTTTAGTTGGCTCGTATATTCCAGCCACCAATTTTAAGAAAGTTGATTTTCCAGATCCATTATCACCAATTAAACCTATTTTTTCAGAGGCCGCGACCTCAAGGTTAATATCATTCAATGCCAATACACTTGTTTCGCTGCTTTCAATAGACAACATACCTCCTACAGCTGCTTTAGTTACCGTTGCCTTCAAGGAACGATTACTTAAGCCATAAACAGGAAACGAGATATTAACATTCTTTATAGAAATTTTAGCCATTTATAACCAATAAATTATTCTTTTTCTATACTTTGAGAAAAGCCAAACTGAAAAGGTAAAACCAAGGCCCATTAGCATCAGTAGATAGATATATATTTCCATATTTAATTCAGATGAAATCAGTGGAGCTCTCATTGACTCAATAAAATAATAAAAAATATTAAATTTCACAAAAATAGCCGTCTCACTCTTACTATTTACCGTCCATATAATCGGAGTAATAAAGAAGAATAATTGTAGTAAATTAGCTATTAATTGTGAGAAATCCCTAAATCTTGCCGATATTATTGCAAAGGCTAGTGATATCCAAAATAAATTCAAAGTTGTAAGGATAAAACCTAATATAAATGCAAAAGGATACCAACCGTTATTAACTGGGAAAAAAAATAAAACTATTAAAATGATAATTGCATTGTGAAGAAATATAATAATATTTCTTGACAGAATTTTTAATATATATAAACTATAAGGAAGTTTTATGTTTTTGATATACCCCTCAGATATAATAAATACTTGAGTTGAATCGTTAATGCAGCCAATTATATAGTTCCATACAATTAAGCCGACTGATAAATTTCTAAAATATTCAGTTAATTCTATTCCAAGTAATTTTGAATACAAAGGTCCCATTGCTAGCAATAAAATTGCTGTACTTATAATTATCCAAGCTGGTCCAAGTATCGATCTTCTGTAACGCTGCCGTATTTCTTCCAGCGCCATATAAAACCAAATATTCCAAGATAAAAATGCATTTTTTAAATCTAAATATGCAATCTTATAATCCGACATATTATTAAAAGTTAATAGATGAATTTGTGTTTATAAAGCTAGAACCAGACTCAGCTTTTATTCTATTCATCTCATTTAATTTATATTGAATTTTCAAAAGTTCATCCTTAAATTTTTTATGCTCAGGATGTGAACTGTAGTGAACTGCTCTAGCGTCAAAATCATCAACATCATATGAATTCCAATTAATTATTGGCTCATAAATTACCGTATCACAATTTAATTGTGCGCCTAACTCTGCAAATAACTCCATTTCAAGATAGTTTTCCTTTTGAATTACCATAGATATCATAAAGTTCTCTATTTCTCCAGAAAGCCTTAATTTGGACAGAAATTTTAAATTTTCTGTCAACACATCCCAATCACCTCCTAACCTCACAATATCATAAGTATCCTTCTTGGCAGCATCTAACGAAACTCGAATTGATTTAACCATACCCGATATATTTGGAAACTTATTCCACTCGCTCTCTGTTAGAAGAACTCCATTAGTTATAAAGTTAAATTTCAAATTAGGAAATTCAACTGGATTTACATCTTTAAGTATTTTTCTACAGGCCCTACTTGCAAAAATATCGCCATATCCGTTCATCATGCAAGTTTCAGCCTCTTTAAGCATTGGTAAGACAATGTTGTCCGTTAAATCCATAAATCGATCTCTTAATTCACCCGTAGCAACTATTTTTTCTTTTCTACAAGATGGGCACCATAAATTACACGTTGGATCATAAGATAGTCGAAAATCTTTAGGGGCATATTTAACAGGTATGGAATCTGGAACTGCATCTAAATTATCTCTAATTTTGTTACATTTCATCCAGCTGCAATATCTAAAGTCCTGTTTAACTATAGAATTCTGAATGTCAGTCAGATTCTGACTTTGTTTTAGCTCATCTATTGAATCAACCTTAAAAATATTTCCAATTGAGTGCGGCAAATAAGAAGGGCAACATACAAAAACTTCTCCATCAGATCGAATTTCAAAATCATCAAATGGGTGATTACAGAACTTATCTTTAAAAAAATCTAAATAGAATAGACCGCCTAATGCAAGATTTTTAATCAAAGGATGGATAATTTCTCCTTCCTCTTGTAATCTATTTTGAGCAAACTCAACATCCTGTACCAAATAATCGCCATTACCATTATTGCTCTGTTTATATGCATCAAGAAATTGCTTACTCGCCAATGGCGAAATTTTGCTATATAAAGATTGAGCACATGATATAACTAGTGACGGCATAACTGTATTTGCATGATAATGATTTACTTTTGTTACTTGAATAAGCTCTTCAGCAAGTTTTGCATAATTTTGATTATTTTTTGAAAAACCGATTTCGATTTTATCTTGACTTGATGAAATAATACTTAGCGAGTTTCCGGCATTAAAATATTCATTCATATAGTGAGCTGCACCAACCACATCTTGTTTATTAAGATTTAATAAATATTTATCCAAATTGTTGCCTATATCATTGGACTTTGTACTATCGGGATTTTTATAAACAATAATTTTACTTTTATTAAAAAGATAAATTAATTGAAAAGGTTTATTTTTAAAATGATCAATAAAAGAAATCTTAGATGAAATATCTTGATACAATAATTCAAATTTACTTTTTAATTTTTTTGTTATCTTAGTTGACGCATCAATAATTGGTATTATTTTTCTAACCGAAACTTGCACATTTCTGATATTAATACTTTCTATCCATTCTAAGATATTAAGACCGCATTCATTTTCAAGTTCGCCAACTTTTAGCCGTAGAGTGTTGAGATGATAAGTTAATGGCACATTGATTTCTAACTCTCTTTCATTACCGTTGATAACTAGGCCTCCAATACCTTTTTCGGTGTCATAATAACAATTAACATCCAATCTCTTTGCAAAATCAACTTGTACTTGAAGTGTTCTTCCGAAACAAACAAAAGTAAAAATTAAATCCTCACAACTTCTTTTTCTTGCCAATTCAAGCGAGACACCCTTAACTGAAGTTCTATCCATATTCATTAATTCAATATTAAAAATTGATATATCGGATATATTTAGTTTCAAATCAAAATCAATCCTAGTTGTTTCGCTTAAATCCAATAAAAAAACATTTTGGTGATTTACCAATTCCTTGAAATTAATTGAATTATTTTTTAATTTGTATTCATTTTGAGCTTGCATGTCAAAATTCCTTATTTAAAAACTCTTTTACATTATCAAGACCAATCAGGAAGTTATTATGAACACCTTTATGAGAATCATCAAATGATATAAATTCCGGTCCAAATATATAACCTCTTTTCGATTCATTTAAGCTAATACAATCATCAAGAAAAGATAGGTTATAGTTAGGTGAATTTAATCCTATCAATTTTGTATTTTTATCTGAAAAAATTGAATTATAAAGGCCAGCGCCTATAGTTCCCGCAATGTATCTTGCATTTAGAAAGTAATGAATCAATAAAGATTCATCCATATTATTTAAACTTAAAATCTTGAATCCATATTCTTTAAATAAATTCGCTACTTTATCTTCATTTAGCAGCGTACGATAATGAATAGAATCTTGTCTTGATATATAAATTTTTTCAGCGGATTTAAATTCTTTATCTTTCTTTAAATTATTTTTGATATCAGCTATAGTTTTTTTCATTGATGAGTGAGCCGAAAATCTGTATTTTGGTACTATAGATTTTTCTAAATATACGTTTTCATTACTGTAATAGATATAATTAATTTTCTTATTAAAATAATTGTCTATTATAAATTCAAAATTTTTATTGCGTTCTGTATAAAATAATATATTATCTATTGAATATAATCTTTCTATTGCAAGATATGGCATCGACTCAAAAATAAAATGACTCTTTGAATTTGTAGATAATGGCATTACTAATGTAGTCCCTTTAATTTCTATATCCACAGGTAAATATTCAAGGTTCTTTTTATTCTTATAATCTCTCATCGTTGCTTCACGCAAGTGAAAAGGAATTGAATCTTCTATTAATTCTTCATTCCGTAGTGGCGTGTATTTGGCTATTATTCTTAAATCATCTACATATTCTGCAGATATTTCTTGATAAAATTTTACTCTTGTTTCATTTAACTCACTAATAAATTTTTTATCAATATATTCTGATCCATGTAAAAAATCAACAGCATCTAATTTAATTGTTTCATTTGGAAATAAAGTCTTCATTTATTTATAACCTACATTGATTATCTTTAGGTAATTATCAAAGTGATTATCAATTTTTAAAAAACTATATTTTTTAGTTTTTAAAACTTCTGACACATTGAACCCAATTTCCATACAAAAAATTTTAATATTTTTTATTACATCATATCTTTCAATAATTATAATATCGGCGTATTTAGTTGCTTTCTGATTTAGTAATATTAAGGATTTTTTTATTAAATCTATATTATTTAGACCTTCAATTACAATAATCCCAAAATTCAATTCAGAATTAAGATTTTTTATAACATCTAATAATTCTTCATTTTTCTTATAAGAAATGATATTGGGTATTAATGTATGTCCACCGTTAATTTTCGATAATCTACTATATTGATTCTTAATCAATCCGTTAAAAATCAATGTGCCTTTTATATATACTGTTGACTTTAAACCCTCATAGCACAATGAACCGTCGGAGCCAGAAATATAGATATACTCTTCGGAACCTGAATAATTAAATCTTCTCATTGATAGTTGCTGCAATCCAAAGTTAAATAAGATTACAGTTAAATAATCAGAAATATTATGTTGTAAATCTCCGTATAAATCTTCGTAAAATTCACTAAAAACTCTGTTACTTAATTTTACTTTTCGACGATTACGCCCAAGACTTTTTATTATGTTTGCATTAATAAAATTGAAAAATTTATAATTTTTAAAAATATGAATTCCATTATAAAATTGACTCAAATTCATTTATTCATCCAAGTCTTTTATTATTTTTTTTGCCCTATGAATCCATAAATGATTTTTCATGATTTCATCTCTTGCATTAAGTCCTATTTGAATTCTTTTGGTTTCATTTTTTAACCAATAACTAGCCTCCTCTTTTAGGTTTTCATGCGTATATGAGCCATAGTGCATTCCTGGTAAAAAATGGTGGGCCATACCCCCTGTAACATTTTCATTTGGCGAGGTGTGCATCATTAGAAACCCACCAACCGCCATGCACTCTAAATTTCTGCTGTGCATTCCCAATCCATGTGTATTGTTAGCTAAATTTATTTTGCTCGCACTATAAATATTTAGCAGCTCCTCGTGACCATCTATTGAGCCACAGTAATACGGAGAATACTTAGGGTGAGTGTCCCATCCTTTGCCATATAGCTGTAACGATCTTGTAATGTCCATGATGCTATCTACTAGCATTACTCGATCCAATAGTCTTGGGTAACTATTACTAAAATATGCTATTGCTTTATTAAATGCATCAAACTCCGCCAAATTTTCTGATTCGTTATTTTTAAGTAAATATTTAATCATTGATGCAGATAAGTCAGTGCGATTTAAAAATCTTCCATAATATGGTGACAATACGCTTTTCAATTCCGATGGCTTTTTCTTCTTAATTTTTTTTACCCGATATTTTGGCCTTCGATATTCTATTAATAAAGATTCCATTGCAGACCCAAGTTTGTGAATATCTAAAGAGCCAGTAAGAGGTTGATATAATGATTCGACTGTATTTTTCATCAATAACAGTGCGGACGTTGGTACATAATCTACACCATAAAATTTGCGAAAAATTATTTGTTTCAAAAACCAAAAAATTTTTATTTTTGGAAGCAATGGAATATTTGAAAAACAATTTTCAAAATACCAAATTAAATCCTTTTTCATTTCCCAAGATGCAGAAAATGGGGCTGGTATGAAGCCAGCAAAAGAGAAATCTATTTTATTCTTTTCACTAACTTTATGGAAGCTGTTAAAAATATGACTATCCACACCAGTATATAATTCAGAATATTTTACCTTTGAACTATCAAATTTTATCCCCAATGATTGAACTGATCCAAGTGTATAAAGTAAATCATCTTCTAACAATTTATCGCTTAGGTTATAGTTACTTGTAAATACATCCTGAAACCATGAAATGTATCTTACAGGACTATTTATAGGCCTAAATTCAAATGTTCTATTAATACCAATGACAGCATTAATATTTAATGTTTTACATAACTCCTCAAGATGAATATCACTACAAGGGAAGCTTATAGCTACAGAAAAATAGCCCAATTGTGTGATCCCGTCTGAAAGCCCTTTTACCATGCGATAGTCGTAGATAGACTCTAAACTAGGGATAATTAGGAATCTATAGTCTTTCATTATTTTTCCAAAGTATTTTGTAGATTACTAACTTTATATACCTATAATAAATATTATTTAAAATGAATTTAAAATTTTTAAAATAAAATAAAAAATGAATACTATTATTTAATCTTAACTTATTTTTAGTAATAATTTGGTTTAATAAATTTACGTAATTATTAGTAAAAAGTTTTTTATATTTTACTTGATAATCATCAATTGATTTAGCAAATAATTTTTCAATATTCTCTTCTTTATACGTATTATTTAAGTACCCAGTATGAATTAGCACTCTTGATAATACATAAGGTGAAAATATTGCTCCCCCTTGAAATGCGCAAATTTGTATTAGTAAGTAGTCAGCTAGGCCGCCAATATAAGAGTCAAGACCACCTGTTTCACGAACTAAATCAGCCCTATATAATGCAGTAGAGCCAGCAACCCAATTTCCCACTGAATGAAATTTAGATAATACAGCTTCTTGATCAATATAAACAGGTTTAAATGATAGTAGAGGTGTTTTAGCTCTACTGGATCTTTTGGTAATTGGATTGAATAATTCAAAACAACTTGACCATATGCCTGGTCTAGCTTTAAGTTGAACTAGATCTTTTTGAAAATTTTTAAGTAAATTTGGATCTAACATATCATTTGAAGAACAAAACATTAAATATTCGCTTGTAGCATATTTTATAGCTTTATTTATAGCTTCAGCTGCACCAACATTTTTTTCTAGTTGAATAAATTTTAAATTAGGTATGACTAAACTTTTAATGATATTTACACTATCATCATCTGAGGCGTCATCAACTATGATTATCTGGTTAGGGGGATCTGACTGATTAATAATAGAGTCAATACATTCCCTAATATATTTCCCATGATTTCTATTTGGAATTATTATTGTAATAGTTGCGCGTTTTAATTCACTTTCTAACATTAATTTACTGTAAATCTATTTTTCCAACAGAGTAAAAAGTACGAAACTGACCTTTAATAGCATTTGGTATTAATAATCTATATCCCAAAAAACCGCCACTGAGACTGTAAGCATACCAATATCCAGACTTAGGATTATCAATCCCAATATTTATTATTGGAATATTAACTCCATCTCCATCAATGGCAATTAAGCACGCCCTTTTAAAAAATTGATCGGGCATGTCAATGCGAGTAGAAAATTTGATTTGATTAAATTTTTTCAACTCCTTAACAAATGATATCTCCACGTTCTCATAAGCATTATGATCACTCATATTCATATGCCAAAAAGTACCTGGATCAGAGCTTAACAGATTAACAGGGCCTAAATTGGGGTTCAAAGTTGAGCTTGTACTTATATCAACTTTCTCACTAGTTAGATTTCGTAAAATATTATCTTTAATGAATTGAATTTTTTCAACTTTAGGATAAGAAATGGGTAACACTTGGCATTTTAACCAGAGTTCTTCATTGTCTAATCTATTATAGGCAATTTCAGATTTATCAAATTTAAAACTACTCCTAGCCGAATCATAGTTATAGAATTCAATTATGGTAAAAATTATAACTATTAGAAAAGTTATTAACCTTAACAAAACTTTATCATTTAGTATTTTTCTTAAAGGTTGAAATAAAAAGTATATAAAACTTAATACCAATGTAAAGGAAATTAATATCACATCCCCCATTAAATGCATAGATGTACCGGCCATTAATAGTGGTATAGAGCTAAACAATAGTATTAATAGTAATAACTTATTAATCTCAACATATTCAACATAATTCACTTTTATTACTAAAAGTCCTAGAGCAATTATTAATAATATGTATTTATACTTGTATAGTACAAGTTTGAATTTGTCAAATATAACTGTTGTTATATTTTTGAGTATAGATATTGGCTTCCAGAAAAAATATGTCTCCAATACTTCAAAGGTATTGCCAATTATGTATGAGGTATATATTTGCTTTATCTTTTTATCATAAAATGCTGGTGAATATGGCCACCTAATTCCATCATCTGCAATCCAATCTTTTTGATTAATATGTTCATCTTTAATTAATTTTTCAACTGCCTTAAATCCAACTTCATCCCCCCCATTAACACCGTATCTTTCTAAAAAAATCTTAGCTAACGTAGGATTTTCTACTAATGAAATAAACTGGTTGTGCCAAACTAAGTGATTTTTTGTTATATTTTTATTATCGTAATTATAGTTAAAATTATAAAGTGAAAATAATAATGGAATACTTAATGCTACTAGAATTGAGCGAATATCTAATTTCTTAAACTTTATAGACTTGTAAATTATTAAGCAATATATTAATATTAATGCCCATGCGACAGAGCTTCTTATTTTAACTAATAATATCAAAATGCAAAGCTGAATTAGCAGTCCAAATATTTCAGCCCTGCTTTTCTCAGTACTCCAAATTGTACTTATAACCTGAATTATCGGAAGTATTGATAGTGCACCAAAAAATCTTGGATTTGTTATCGTAAGTAACTCAAAACCTAATTCCGGTAAAACATAAATAGTTAATATGTGTGCTATTAAATATGTAATTATTATTGTATTTTTTTTCTCTAGGCTTATTTTACATGTTGAATAGAATACTGTAATAATTAATCCTAATATTAGAAAATAGAAATAATAAGATGATATGAACTTTACTCCAAATACATGGTAAGACATTTTCAAATAATCAATATAACCAATGTCTTCTAATCCCATATTTACTCTAGGGGATTTGTCAACTATCTCTTGCTTTATGTTGATTGCGCTATAAATCCCTCTTTCTAATTCTCTGGCATTTGTAAATTTTATAATTAAATCTTTTTCTGATGTTATTTCAGGATCACCCATTCCATTTTTGACCAATGCTCCATAAACTACATCCGCATACTCATAATTTTGCACACCATATTGATAACTAGAAATTGCACTAGAAATATATTGTATTTGTCTACCTCTAGCTCCAGGCAAGGACTCGCCCAAACCAAGGTTAAGACCTATAAGTAAATTTGCTAGGAATAGTATGCATATTATTGCTAATTTCTCGTATTTCATTATTTGGATATACTTTCCTCTATTATGACTAAAGGTATATTCTTCTGATTTTTATACATTCTTCCTATATATTCACCAATTATTCCTAGCATTATGCAATTAATGCTGAGCGATAACATGATGGCTAATATTAGGGAGGCGTATCCTCTAGGCCATTCACTGCCATATCTGATAAAGGCTATTAATACGCCAATACCAAAAATTAATGAAAGAATAATCCCAATCAGCCCCAACAGGCCTGATAATCTCAGTGGCGCCATCGAATGGCTAAATATTCCATCACCTGCAAGTTTAAATAAATTTTTAAATTTAAACTTGCTGCTACCACTTACTCGTTTATTTCGACTATATTCAACGCCTATTTGTCGATATCCCATTTCTGCAATGCAGCCTCTAAGGTAAATATTTTGATCTTTAATGCCTCTTAATTGATTAAGTATTTTTTTATCTACCAGCCTAAAATCGCCGCTATCGACAGGTAATGAATGCTCGCTGATAAATGACAAAAATCTATAAAATATTTTTCTAAGCAAACCTATAATTTGATTTTCTTTTCTAGACTTTCTTATCCCATAGACAACTGAGTAGCCCTGCTCCCAAAGTCGAAGAAACGAAGAAATTAATTCTGGCGGATCTTGAAGATCAGCATCTAATTGTATAGCCGCATCTCCTGTGCACATTGTATACCCAGTATATATTGATAATTGATATCCAAAATTTCTAGAGAATCTATATGCTTTAATTCTTTTATCTTTTTCTGCCAATTCCTTTATTAATTCAAATGACCCATCTGTGCTTGAATTATCAGTAAAAACATATTCGACATCATAATTTTGTAGCTCTGTTTCCATTGATTTTTCAACTGCTTCATAGAGCAATATTATATTTTCATATTCATTATAAATTGGTACTATTATGGAAACTTTTTTTCTAGGATTCATTGCAATCATTTTTCTTTAAAAAATTTCTGTATCCCATTTTCAAAAGATATTTTAGCATCCCATCCCTTTAATTTTGATCCTATTGACGGTGGTTTCATTATCTGCCATTCAGGATATGGTATGGCGCCCCACATTATATTTATTTTTTTTTCAGAAATAATCTCAACAATATCTACTGCGCATCGAAGTTTTAATAAACGACCTGTTGAAATTGAGTATTTTTTGTTCGACTTATCTCTTGTTTTTTTTAATAAGGCTATAAAAGCATCTATTACATCAGAAATATTTACGAAATCAAGATATTGATCTCCTGGTGTAGCCATTATGATCTCGCCGTCATGTAGGGAACTTATTGCTTTATTGATAAATTTATTCCGCCAATCATTATCACCATAGACATCATGTAAGATCATACTATTTGTAATGATCCCACTCTTTCTTCTATAGTAATCGCTTATTAATTCAAAAGCAGATTTCGAAACGGCGTATAGAGTATTACCATTATTTTTATTTTGACCACCATATTGCCAATAAGATCCTGCAATGATTAGATGCTTGCACTTGACTTTATCCATCTCATGCAAAATTAAGGTTCCGTAATTTATATTTACATTTATTAATTCATCAATTTCCTCTAATGAAACACACTCTTTGTATGCAGACGCAAGATGAACCACAGCTTCAGGTTTAAAACTTTCAAAAGCGTTTTCTATATCTCGATGATTATTATTGTAAATATATATCTGAATATTTTTAGGAATGCGTGTTACATTCTTAGTTGACCTCACTATTGCAGCAACTTCAAAGTTATTGTCGAGTAAGGATTGTAATAAATTAGAACCAATATAGCCAGTGCTACCAGTTACGATAATTCTTCTTTTTACCATTTAAATAATTAATCCATTTTTAAATTGTATATTTGACTTAATAATAAAAGAATCTATTTTTCTTTTAATTGGAGCTAGCTTAGTACGAACCACGTCTTTGTCCCCCAACGTAATGTGTTTGGCAGGATAAAGACTCAACTTTGCCATATTTCCAATATTACCACCAACCGAACTTCTAACGTTTTCGGCTCTAGCGTCTCCATGCATGGAAAAAAAAGAATTCAACACGGAGATGAGGTTATCACCGATGCAGCAGTATTTCCAATAACAGTCGCATCAACCATACAAAATAAATGCATTCCTGTTTATGTGATGTGGAGGTAGGTACAGTGAATTTAGATATTACTTGTTTGCAGGCTGCACTTACATCCAAAACAAAAGCTATTGTTCTGCCTCAGAGTCTTATTATTCAATTCAACTTTAATGTGATTATAAATTTTGTCAGGATAAAAATTATTTGTATTTGAGAATTGCTGCGATGATCTAAGCGCGTCCTAAGATGACCCCCCCATGACCTGGTATTGGTCAAACTTAAATAATTATCTTCAAAAAGCTTAGATATGCTATTTTCGAATTCAGATGCCTTCCTTCTGCTTGTAGGCCACATATCGAGCGATGCATTTTCCTAAAACGCTAACGCATTGGAATAAAAAACTTTACCCGCAGTCGGAACATCTAATTCTTCAGGTGCTATTCTTATTGGTTCAGTTTGATTATGTTTATTTTTATATGCAAATGAAATTTTTTATGAGAAATTTCATTTTTTCTTATAAGAAGTTTGAATGCAAAGGCTTAATAGCGTCCCCTCGATTGATTCTTTCTACTCCCTTTATATGATTATCAAGTGCAGTGCTTACATAATGCTGAATTGGTAGTGTTCCCATCATCGTCTGAGCATCAAAAGAGGGAGAGGCCAAATAATTCATTGCACGCCAATAGTTTTCGGATTTAAAAATATCTTTAAATCGATCTTCCGTAAAGTTTCCAATATGTAACTTTGAGTACCTTGCATTAAAGAACATACCAGATGGAGCAACTAAGCCACTACCACTAATTTGCAATAAAAATTGAGGCCCATAAAAACGTTTATACGAGGGTTTATCACCGTCTTTAATTTTGTTCCACTTCACAATGACTTTAGTTTTCTCGTTACTCATTGCTTCGGCTTGCTCGAGAAGTGGGTGCAATGCCTCATACTGGCTGTAATCAATTCCTAAGGTGCCTTGTTCATCGTCTGAACAGTGCTTGATTACTGCGTAGTCAACTCCGAGATCCAAACCTAATTGCGCAAAAGGAATAATTTCATCTTTTAGTTCTGGCATCAATACCATTTGAATACCCAAGGTTACTGAAAGGCCTAACTTTTTCTTGAGATCAACAGCATATTTTATATTGCGCATCGCTTTGTCAAATACCTCAGTGTGCTCTGGCCCCTTATACATTATCTTGGCATAACTTTCAGGTCTACCGGCGGCAACTGTGAAACGAATCCAAGTCATATGCGGCAAAATTGCATCAACTTTTTCAGGGCCCCACTCCCAAGCATTGGTAGCATTGCCGACATCAATTCCCAAAGTGGCTGCATGCTGAATAAATGGAACATAGGCAGGAGATAAGGTGCTTTCACCATCAGAGACCAAGGAGACACTCCGAATACCGACCTCAGCAAAATCATCTAGCAAGTTTAGGGCATGGGGCACTTTGATGCTACTACGAGCCTGAGACTCTTGCATCATCGCATAACAAAATGAGCACATTGCACTACATGCTCTCGTTAAAGACATGTCCACACTTACTGGCGCAATGCGTTCACCAGCCTCCCAAGCCTGAACACGATCATAATGATAAGCTAATTTATGCGAATCAAGAATCAATGCGCCGTCTTTTGTTTGAACAGATTCACTCATGATACTTTCACCTCAATTCCACGTAAGTTTCGTAATGAATTTTTATCGCCAAGGGCTTCACCCCATACCGTTAAACCTTGATCGATTTCCTGTTTTATAAATTCCTCAAAATCTAATAGCAACTCTCCACGAACAGATGCAGTTAACATATTTAATATCCTAACCACGACTTCACCATTATTTTTTGCAGCAACAACCAACAATTCTTTACTCAAGGTTGCTTTTTTTTGATCAATAAACTGATTAATTTTATTAATCCGCTGCGCTTCACTCATACCAAGCCAACTGTTAGATGTATTGGGTGTATCAACTTCTGCATAAAATATTTTTTTACTCATTTTTGTCTTTACTAAATAGAACTTTTTAAAAAGGACCCTTAAATTCTCGATTAGGGATGTCATGCAAACCCTTTCGGGTAATTGCAAGCATCAACTCTTGATGCGTACTAGCGGTAGAGTCTTTACCTAGCAACTCTAATGCTGCTTTAGCGATTGTGCCTGGCGTGGGGTAATAATCTTCGGTCATGCTTGGCGCAGTTGGCGTTGGAAAATCTGGTGAGCAGACCCTGACTGGAGCCGCCTTTAAACTCGCAAATGCTTCTTCCACTACCTGACTAATAAGTTCGGCAGCAATGCTGCCGGTTTTGTATGCGGTATCTGCCACAATTAGGCGCCCTGTTTTCCTAACTGAGTCAATTACAGTTTTGGAGTCTAGCGGTCTTGCACTACGCATATCAATTAGTTCTACTGAAATTCCAGCCATGGCGTGTAAGGCGCGTGCCGCGATCAATGCTTCTAAGGTCATATAAGAAAAGGATGCAATCGTGATATCACTTCCCTCGCAAAGAATTTTAGCGCGATCAATCGGTACCTCATATATTGACTCGGGAACTACATCAACAATTGGATGGAGCCAGCGATGTTCCATAAAGATCACCGGATTATTATCTTTAATTGCAGCAACCATCATTCCCTTAGCGTCATGCGCAGTTGTTGGCATGACAACTTTTAAACCTGGAACCAATGAAAATAGTGCCTGGAGACTTTGAGAGTGTTGTGGCCCCTGCCCCCAGCCCCTGCCAACAATCATACGGATGACCAATGGAACTTGAGACTTTCCATTGAACATATAGTGCCACTTTGCGGCATTGTTAATTAGTTGGTCTAAAGAAAGTAGAGCAAAATCAACTCGCTGGTGAATCATCACTGGTCGCATTCCAGAAATTGCTGCTCCGATACAAACCCCGGTTACCCCATTCTCAGAAAGAGGCATATCAAATACTCGATCTTTCCCATACTTTTCTTGCAATCCCAAGGTTGAATTAAAAATAGCCTTGGGATCTGGCACGCCTTCGCCAATCACAATGACGCTCTTATCTTGGGTCATCGATTGATCTAGCGCCTCTCGAATCGCTTCCACATAACTGATTTGGCGAGTGCCCGAATTATGCATAAACATACTTCCTTGCATCTTCTAAACTAGGCTTACGATCAGCTAATGCAAAGACAAAAGATTTCTCAATTTCAGCCGCAATAATGCGCTCCATCTTTTCAAGATCAGATCGCGAAAATAACTCACTATTTACTGCAAATTTGGCAAATCGCTCTATAGGGCACGCTGCTTTACCACTCTCAATCTCATGTGCAGTTCGATATTGCAAATGATCATCAAATTCTGGTCCACAATGCTCTCTCCATCTGTAAGCGGAGAGCTCCAAAAACCAAGGGCCATTGCCAGCGCGCAAATCCTCGAGAGCTTTATTAGTTAAGTTGAAAACTAACTCAACATCGTTACCATCGCCATGAGCTGTTTTAATGCCATGCGCAGCAGCTATCTGATGGATTGACCTATCAGGCTGGCGCTCATTTCTGCGGGTATATACCGAAAAATCATTATTCTCACAAACAAACAATATAGGCAAGTGATGAAGGGCTGCAAAATTAAGTGATTCGTGTACTACACCTTCTTCAAAACAACCGTCACCAAAAAAGATTACGGTAACGTCGCTCTTTTTTTGAAGTTGCGATGCCCATGCAGATCCAACTGCAAGTGGAACAGTGCCTCCAACAATGGGAGTGGCTCCCATAAAGCCAACATCTAGATCAATCATATGCATTGATCCACCTCGCCCACCACAGCAGCCGCTTTCTCGGCCATATAACTCAGCCATCATGGCATTTAAGCTGCCGCCTTTTGCAAGATAGTGGCCGTGTGCTCTGTGATTGCTATACATCTTATCGGTCGCCTTTAATGCTGAGCTGACACCAGATGCAATAGCTTCTTGTCCAATACACAAATGCATTGGGCATCGCATCTCCTGCTCTGCATAGCGCAACGCTAGTGCTTCTTCTATACGTCTAATACGAAGCATTGAATTATGCAGTTGATAGGCTAGTTCAGGACTCATTAAATCATGCCCTTATTTAAGTAATGTAGATACATATTTTTTTAAGTTCACAGGATCAATCGGTTCGCGATTACATACAATTTGTACATCCATTGCAGCCGCCACACTACCGACAAAATTTGCCACATGCGAGTCCAAACCACCAGCCATGCATAAAGAAGCTAGGGAGAGAAAAGCATCACCCGCACCAATACGATCAATAACTCTGGAGGAAAGGGCGGGCACTTTGTGGAAATATTGTTTTTCAGAGTCAAAGAAAACTACTCCTTTGGTTCCTCTCGTTACAGCAAATCCTTTGGCGCCTAACTTAATAGCAACCTCTTGACACACTGTCTCTAATAAATCGTGGCGATTGTGAGCAGCCAATCTTAGTTCTGGTTCATTTAATGAAACAAAATCAGCACGTGTATACCGATTAATTACATGAAAGCCTCGATTACCACTGTTAATTTGAGTATTGACTGCTAAATATGGTGCTTTTTCACAAAGGACTTGAACCATGTCTTTTGAAACAAAACCATTGCCAAAATCAGCAACAATGACTAAGTCATATTCTGGTAAATACTTATCGAGCCAATCTAATGATTCTTTACCGTCATCTTCAAACTCTGGACTTTCTTGAAAGAAGTAAACCTCAAAAAACTTTGCCAAGTCTGCATCGACAAATCGCCGCTTAGTCACAGTCGGGGCATCTTTGAAATACGTAAAAATAGGCTTTACATTCTTTTTCAATCGATCTCGAATAAAGTCTTCATGACTATCAGAACTACCCAAGCCAGTGAGCAAATCTACTGTTTTGACAAACTGCGAGATATGATTAGCAACGGCAAGGGAACCGCCGGCAAATTGCTCTTCACTTTGATACTGAACTGCCAATACATTGCCTTTGCCTGTTTGGCCCAATGGAGAAACATAATGATATTGATCAATGATGGCATCACCTACGACTAAAACCTTGATATTGGCCAAGGAATCAATTTGGGCATGAATTTTTTTATCAGAGTGTTGCGAACCAAATTCTTCTAAGAATTTTTTTGTCTCTGGCAAAAAAACGCCAAAGTGCTCATTTAATAATCCGCTAGAGCTAAAAGTAATTTCATCAGTGTAGAAAATGGCGCCGCCATGTCTTTCAACTGCTTCAATTTCTCGCCCAATATTGCCGGTCACGTCACCGGCATGATCCCTGTAATCATTACCTTTAACATAAAGAGAAGGGCGTATTTTTTCTAGCAGATCCACGGCGGTAGCGGAATGATTGACTGCAACATAATGTACGCACTCCAATGCGGCTATATTTTCTACACGCAGCTGGTCCCCAAAAACCGGACGTCCTGGTCCTTTGTTAACGTGCTCATCCGCAGTAACTGTCACCATTAATACGTCACCCTCTTTATGAGCACGTTGCAAATACCGAATATGTCCAGTGTGCATCAAATCGAAAGTACCATGACATAAAACAACTTTTTTACCGCTTTGTCTAAACTCATGAGCCAACTTTGCTAGCGAGTTTACATCCAAAATTTTATGACTTGACATGCCTTAACCAGTCAACTTTTCATTAAAGCGATCAGCAATGTTATGTAATATAAATTGATGGCCAACCTCTACAAATCCGTAATCATCTGAATCAAGCCAAATATTTATATGGCCTAGATTGCGCAAAGGATTCTCGGCTGAAAATCCGGTAAGCGTTACTAAATAAGCGCCCCGCTCACAAGCAATGGCAGCTGCATTTCTCATATTCATTGAGTTTCCAGAGCTACTAATCGTTATTACGATATCGCCTGGATTTAATAATTGTGAAAGCATTTTTGCAACGGCATTTTCGTAGCCAAAGTCATTTGCCATGCAAGTGAGCAAAGAACTTTCATGCAAGGTCGTTGCGCGTATCTTGGCCACATTAAAAAAATCAGTAACCGCATGAGCAGCTACACCAGCGCTACCCCCATTACCAACAATATATAAATTTTGATGATCATTTTTTAATTGCAATAGACGTGCTTGTAATGAGGCAATTTCATCTTCTAAATCACGATCTTGATTTTGTGAATCTGTAACTTTAATCAGCTCAATTATCTGAGAAAATTTTTTAATTCGAGAGTGTAATGTAAGATTCATTTTATTCATTTTATTCATTTTATTCATTTTATTCATTTTGTTTTATTGATTGTTTCTTACTGCCGAGATGCTTAAACCAGCTTTGGGTTGCTTTTTGAATAGAGCTGGGATCCCACACAGGCGCATCCCTCCAGTTATCGATATTTGCCAACATCTTCGCAACACCATTTTCAAAGGAAACCTGAGGGTACCAATCCAATAACTTTGTAATCTTATCTATTTTTGCAAACGTACAATCTGGCTCACCAGGTCTTTTAGGAATGTACTGTACTTCGCCTCCCAGCAGCTCCACAAGATATTTGACACTATAGTGATTACCGCTGCCAACGTTTAGAGCCTGCCCACTCACATTAGATTGAGCGGCAGCATAAAAGGCATTGGCAACATCAGTAACGTAAGTAAAATCCCTTGTTTGAGTGCCATCTCCTACTACAGTTAGGGGGCGCTGATTGAGTTTTTGGGCTAAAAATACGCCAAACACAGCACCGTAAGCACCTGTCGTTCTCGATCGCGTGCCGTAGACATTAAATAAGCGCAAAGATACACCTGACAATCCATATACCTGTGACCAATGTAGCACCAACTCTTCACCCATAAATTTGGTTAGAGCATAAGGGTATTGGGGCTTGATCGGCGTTGATTCATCTGTTGGATACGAGTCTGGTATGCCATAACTAGAAGAGGAAGCTGCATAAATTATACGCTTAACCCCAGCAACCTTTGCAGACTCCAAGACATTTAAGGTCCCCGTCACATTAGTACTAAAATATTCCTCAGGCATCTCTATTGATGGAACAATATCAGCCAATCCTGCCAGATGAAAAACCCAATCAACACCTATAAATACTGGCCGCAAAGCGTGGATGTCCCTGATATCGGCCTCAAAAAATTTATATTTGGGGTTTCCTTCAACGGCGTTTAGATTTTTAAGTCTCCCTGAAGTCAAGTTGTCCAAAGCAATCACTTCATGACCTTGATCAATCAGCAATTCTACTAAATGACTACCAATAAAACCGGCTCCGCCGGTAACTAAACATTTCATATTGTTCTAAATAAGATTAATTAAATAAAATTTACGTGCTCCACCAAATCCTCACGTAAATTAAAAAGATAACGATTGACTTCGTCCATGCGGCAATTAACGCGGCATTGCTTAATGTCTAAGTCATTACGAATGTAATGGAAATTTTCTTCACGCTTTTTACCCTCCCAAATCTCTTGGAAAGATTGCTCATTGATATTTCCATACATAAATTTTTTGTCTAGCAAATAGGCACTACAGCCATAGACCTCGCCATCAGCCATGATGTAAGCCCAGAAAAATGGGGTTGCATTGCATTTGCTGTAACGACCATCACTCTGAATATATTTTTTCATGGTGTTCTCACGAAACACTACTTGAAATCTATCCGTACTGAGAGCTCTAATCTTGTCGCCAAAACCGATGGAACTAGAGTAATCAATATTTTCATAAACTTTAGTATCACTAAATAAATGTTGCGAATAAGGCTTAATAACAAGGTAATCCAAACCAATTTCATCACGACAAATCTTAGCCAATTGCACCATTTCATGGGCATTCTCTGGAAGCAGCAATGATTGTGCTCCAATAACACATTTGAGATTGTTTGCTTTTTTTTCTGCGACTGCTTTTTTAAGATTGCTTATGACCCTAGGGAAATCCTTTTCTTTTGTTTGATGTACTTTTGCGTAGGTCTCAGCGGTACCTGCATTCATTGATACTTTAATCCAGGATGTCAGGGGTAATGATCGTTTAATAAATTCATCGTTAAGCACAGTCGCATTGGTCGTAAATGAAACATCAATACCTGCAGATTTAGTTGCTTCAACGATTTCATTAATCTTTTTGTGCAGCAGCGGCTCTCCTTCTCCAGCATACATAATACTTTTAAGTCCTAATCTTCCCATCTCCTTTAGACGCTCAGAAAAACTTTTAGCCTCTAACATTACCGCTTTATAGCCAATATAATCAACAGCGCAAAAAGTGCAGCGATGATTGCAAGCCCCCACTGGTGATACTTCCATGTAAATTGGATAGACAGATTTGGCTTTTTCCCAACTATCACCAGCATCTAAAAATTGAGCAACTCTCTGTGGATGGTATACCAACTTGTGACTATCTATTCCATACTTATCCATGTGAAACACCTTTTTTATAGATTTAAAAATATATTCATTATTTTATCTTTTATAATTAATCTTCCATGAAAATATGTTTTTTCCTTTTATGCACTAAATTGGTGCAAAATACTTTTTATGACTTACGTTGTAACTGAAGCTTGTATCCGCTGCAAATACACGGATTGCGTTGATATCTGCCCTGTAGATTGTTTTCGCGAGGGACCTAACTTTTTAGCATCGATCCAAATGAATGTATCGATTGCGCAGTATGCGTGCCAGAGTGTCCAGTAAATGCGATTTACGCCGAAGATGAAATACCGATAGAGCAGCGATCATTTATCAAATTAAATGCAGATCTATCTCAAGGATGGATATCTATCACCAAATCCAAAGAAGCCCTTCCAGATGCGGACGAGTGGAAAGATATTAAAAATAAAATTGGTCTACTGGCAAACTAGCTGGTTAAAAGCACGCAAATAACGTGCCGAGAACACTATCCAAAACAAAATATATAAGCATTTAATTTATTTAAAGAAAAAATATTGTTTATTTATCTAAACATTCTGATGGTCTTTAAATGACTTATTTAAAACCATAGAATACAAATAAATAAAAAAATGATACAAAGTTTGCATCTTTAAATCTAGTTGCTTAAAAAGCTAATTGAAATTAAATTTAAAATAAAACCATATGAAAGAAAAAGTTGATTTGTCTAAGTTTGATAACTCTTGGTATTGTACCAATCGCAGTTTAGCGGCAAGAGCCCTATGGATTGGTGTCAGTGTAATAATTTTTCAGAACAATCTATTTCCTTTTTATCGCGCAAAAATAATTCTATTGAGAATATTTGGCGCAAAAATTGGTCAGAATTGTGTAATAAAACCATGCGTAAATATTAAATATCCATGGAATCTTGAGATTGGAAACTTTGTATGGATTGGGGAGCAGGTATGGATTGATAACTTAGCTAAAATATTCATAGACAATAATGTATGTATATCTCAAGGTGCCTTATTGATAACAGGTAATCATAATTACAAAAAAGTAGGATTTGATTTAATTATCGGCCAAATTACATTAGAGGAAGGCGTATGGATATGCGCAAAAAGTATTGTAGGTCCAGGCGTAACATGTAGAAAAAATTCAATACTATGCCTAGGTTCAGTTGCAAATAATGAATTAAGCGCTAATAGCATTTATCAAGGAAATCCGGCTGTCAAAATTAAAAATAGGTTAATTGGATAGCCGAGATAGATTTACAGTTAGCCCAAGTGAAATATTATTAAGATTTGAAGAAATCTACATATATTATTAAGTGCAAATATCATAAACATTTTTGAAAAAAAATCGTCATCGAATTTATTATTTTTTTTCAGCCAAACAAAAGATAGACAATCCCGCAAAACGATTGTGGGCAAAGATGTATCTCCTATCAAAGTAGCACAGTACTTTAAGTAATCTATTGGTCAATTTACTATGTTTTTTTAGATCTGACTTTATATCAGCTTTACTAAGCTTAAATATTTTTGAAATTATCCTAATAAAAACAGCAATAGGAAACACAAGAGAGAAAAAGTAGGTACTCTTAACTATCTCTAAACCCGATGCCTCTACAAGTAAATTTAAATTTTTAATCCGGTACCTTCTTTTATGCTCCAAAAAAACATCATGTTGACTCCATAAAAACATAAATGCAGGAACAGATATCAGAAACTTTGTACCCTTCTTTGACCTAGATACATAGTTTTTAAGAAACTCTAAATCATCATCAATATGCTCGAGCACATCCATCAATAATATCAAATCGACACTTATTTCTCCGATAGACTTTCTGAAATATATCTTCTTCCCCAAATAATCAACATCCTGCGATTCGTGATAATTAATGTCATAACACCAGACAACTCTTAAATCTGTATTGCGCAACAGAAACTTAGAGAAAAAACCAGATCCCGAGCCAATATCAAGGGCACTCATGTGATTTACTTTTCCAACATAGTCAACTAATGCATTAGCTTTTGAAGAGTAATACCAATGATTATCAATATCCTCAGAGATAAGGGTAGATTCTTTTAAGTCCATATATTATTTAGTAGACATCTTGAATGATAAAAATTGGTCGACGTTTTGATTCGATGTAATTTCTTCCCAAATACTCTCCAAGTATTCCAATACCAACCAACTGCAGCCCACCTAAGAAGGTGACCGCAACGATAATTGATGCATAACCTGGAACATCTATGCCATAAAAAAAAACTTTAATTAAAATTACCACTGCAAAAATAAATGATCCGAGGGCTACAATAACGCCTAAATAAGTCCAAAATCTTAACAAGGAGGTGCTAAAGCTAGTAACACCTTCTAGAGCAAAATTCCATAATCGCCATCCATTAAACTTACTACTACCTGTAACTCTTTCAACACGGACGTAGTCTACGCAAGCGGTCTTAAAGCCCACCCATGCAAATAGACCCTTCATGAATCTTCGTGACTCTGGTAAGTCATTCAAAGTACGCACAACTTTTTGATCAAGTAATCTAAAATCGCCAACATTACTAGGAATTTTAATATCTGCAATTACATTATGAATTGCATAGAAATACTCTGCAGATTTTTTTTTAAACCATGAATCAGAGTCTCGATTAACTCTCCTGCCAAGGACAACATCATATCCCTCGCCCCATCTTTCAATCATTTCGAAAATTACCTGAGGCGGATCCTGTAAATCAACATCAATCGGGACAACAACATTGCCTTTTGCGAGACTCAAGCCCGCACTAATTGCAGCCTCTTTTCCAAAATTTCTACTTAAATCAATGATATTTATAATTGGATATTCCGCTTTGAGACCAAGAAGAATTTCTAAAGTATCATCAATACTTCCATCATTTACAAAAATAATTTCAGAAAGTATGACCTTTGATTTTTGAAATAGTTTTGTAATGCTGTTAACAAAAATTTCAACAGACTCTGACTCATTAAATACAGGAACAACTATAGATAACTTTATCTTGCTGATTGACCTTGAAAACTCATTTAAAATTTTAATTTTAGTGTGCATTTTTAAAACCAGACTAATTACTTTTCCTAAAGATTACAAACAAATGATAATTACCGACTCTGTCATTTTTAAATTTAAATAATGTGTAAAACTTTTTTATCAGCTTATAGATAAAAAATATTTTTAATAAACTAACCAGCATTTTTTTTACTAAGTTTATCTTTTGATCTGGTGAATAAGTACATTGTCCTAATGATTCGTAATGTACTAAATCTAAATTTTGATTTACAGATAAAATTTTACAAGCTCTAGAACCAAGATATTGCATATGCTCGAGATCCACTCGTATTGTTTTCTTTTCACTATCTGTAAAAATATTATCGTTATTTGGGGTCCAAATTAGCATCAAGCCGCCGGCCTTTAAAAGAGTTGCAGCCTTTTCAATTAATTTTATTGGCTCTAATGGATGTTCAATAACATCGTTCATAATGATAAGATCATATTTGATGTCGTCTTTAAAATCTCTAAATGGAATCCTGAAGACGCGGTCCACGCCATTTAATCTCGCGATATTAACAGCTTCTTGATTCAAATCGATGCCAGTTACGCGCGCACCGAGATACTTTAAATTCAGTAGAAACTTACCATTTCCGCAGCCCACATCGAGTACTTGCGATTTACTTATATCCAGCAATGTGGTGAGGACACCAATGCGCACATCCTCAAAAATATCAGATGCACAAATATTTTTGTAATAGTTGTTATTAACTTCTAAATTTATTGAATGATCACCGTAATATGACTTATAAAAAATATCGAGCGCTACTTCATTCGGCCCCGGCGATACGTAATGAGTACCACAAGCATCACACAAAACTACATTAAGCTGATCTGGGCGTATATATGCTTTTTTATAGTCAAGGCATCCACAAAAAGGACAATTTCTATTTGTTAACATAGAAGAATCCCAGGCAGGAATTCTATGATCGTATTTTTTTAATGGGATCATACGTTAATTATTTATTTTAAAAAACTGCATAAATTTTCTTATGTTTTTTAGACACAATGTAAATAATCCACCTACATTGTGTCTTTTTAATATTTTATAGTCTTCAGTCGATTTTTTCAGGATATTTGCAATTGAATTATTACTGATTCCGCCTACCCTCATTTTGATTATTACTCTCGGAAGATAGCCAACTTTTACTCTAGGATCAAGAAGATATCTCAAAATAAAATCGTAATCTGACGAAATGCTAAATTTTAAATCGAATAAACCCAAGTCATCAACCAAAGATTTCTTAAAAAATATTGTTGGATGAGGCGGCATCCAGCCTAATGCTAATTTTTCTGAGCTATAGGGGCCTGAAATCCATCTGCGGAAAATCTTATTCTGATTTTCTCTACCAACATATTCAAGATCTGCAAATAATAAATTGATATCTTTTGAATTGAATTCCTTGACAACATCCTCAATTACTTCATTGTATGCATAGAAATCATCGGAATGAAGCAGTCCAATAATATCACCATTACTCCTTATAATGCCTTTATTTATTCCATCATAGATTCCTCTATCCATTTCGCTAATGACAAGCGAAGACTTAGTAATATATTTATCAACTAAATCTAGAGTTTTATCTGTTGAAACTGAATCTATTAAGATATGCTCAATATTCTTATATGTTTGCGTATTTACACTTTGAAGAGCATCAACGATTGTTTTTTCACCGTTCCTAACAGTAGTTATTATGCTTACAAATAGATTATTCATTTAATAGAAATTTACATTAAATAAAAATCATTTAAACGCTTTGAGAATTTCGTAAAGCTATATTCATTTTTGGCTAACTCTATTGCAGAGTTTGCCATTTTTACACGTCTATCATTTGTAACGTTAACTATAGCATTGGCTAATGCATCGCTATCACATGCGGGAACCACAATACCGGCTTCAAATCTAGAAACATCAGCCGCCAATCCAACTTGATCTGTAACAACGACTGGAATCCCAGCCAACATTGCTTCAGCAGCAGCTAATCCAAAATTTTCATGCAAAGAAGGAAGCACAAAAACAGACGCTTTTTTATACAAAAGTTGTTTTTGTATTCCGTCGACATGCTGATGAAATATCACCCATGAATCCAGGTCGTCCCTATTAACTAATTCTTTGATTTGTTTTTCATATGTTGTAGTTCCTGTACCAGCTAAATCGAGTTTAAATTTAATACCCTTTTGTCTCATAATTACGAGTGCGCTCAACAAATATGGCAAGCCCTTAACAGGATGAAGTCTACCTATAAATAGAATGTGGGGTACTTCGTTATCGACAATATCTTTATTCTTCAATAGCCCTAAATCTGATGCTCCGCTCACATTAGAAACAGGTAGACGAATAATTTTAAGTGGAACTTTTAATCCCAGTCTTTCAACATCATCTTTTTCTAATAAAGAGCTGACATGAATTTTTAAAGCTTTTTTTATAGTCTTTTTTTCGAGGAGATTGTAATACAGCCATTTTTTTACCTTTTTTTGCTTCATGCTCCAAATATCCAACATACCATGGGTAGAAATCACATAGGGAATTTTGTTTTTTCTAGCCCATTTTGCTGCGCAATAAAACGGTCCTGTAAAAGGTATATGAAGATGAACTAAATCAATCGAACTAGATATTTTTTTTAATTCTTTACTAAGATTTCTTGAATAAAACCACCATCCAAAAAAAGATGTTTTAAACAAACGATAAGTTGTGTCATCAAATCTACTGGAACTTACCTCGCCTCCAACATTCCCATCTAATCCTATTTTGGTTGAAAATACCAACACGTCATGTCCATTATCCAATGATGCTTCTACCATAGCTTTAACAACTTCTGGCGGGCCACCAAAGACAGGGCTCATATACGGTATAACATGCAAAACTCTCATTTTCTCCCATCACTTTTTATAGCACTTAACAAATCTCTAAAAGAATTTACAGATCCATCAATATTCCAATTACCATCTCTAATTACTGCCCTACCTTGAATGCCGATCGATATCCCGCTATCGTAGTCTATAAGAAAGCGTTTCATTCCGTCTCGAATTGACTCAATTTCATTATCTCTAAGGATGTAGCCCGTTTTACCTTCAATAATCAGATCTCTGCATGCTCCAACCCAATAAGGGGCAAGTACAGGCTTACCAGAAGATAGTGCCTCATTAATAATAAGCCCCCAAGGTTCGTCGCTGGACGGGACTATAACAAGATTTGCACTTGAAAATATGTAAGGAGTTTGATCGCTAGGAATGCTCCCCATAAAATGGACATTCCCTGCGATGCCGAGCTCGTAACTTAACTGCATCAACTCATCCCTACATGGGCCGTCACCTACAATTTCCAAATTAATTCTCGATTTTTCTTCAGCATCAAGGGAAAAATATGCTTTTATTGCTCTGTCCACTGACTTTATATCAATTAATCTCCCCAAAACTAAGAACTTAAGTTTGCTACCGTAGAAGCTATTTTGCAGCTCAAATTTTTCGTTGGGGTGGGGGAGCGGAAAAAATTGCGCTCGATTTTTCACAAAATCTTCACCGCATAACTTTTCATAATACTCGCGATTAAGTGTTCCGATAATTAATAACTTATCGAACGTTGAGATCAATTTTTTTAATAACCAGCTAGTCAATGATGAGCGTGATATGTTTTTTTTACCCAATAAATTACTATCGCTCAAATAACATATCTTACGATGAAAAAATTTTGCCCAAAATATCGCTACAAGATTTTCTCTTGGATATATTCCTGCGACAATTAGAGTTGCAGGATTCAATCGATATAATTCTTTCCACATCCTTATGTAGGAATATTTACCAGAAAGGGTGATAGATTTTTTTGGAAGAGAGACTACCTCATGCGAAAAATCAACTCCTCTATTGCCGAATGATGTATACAGAAAATAGATATTCTTAAACTCATTCTCAAGTCGCAAGTGAAAATCGCCCATATAATGCGCAGGTACGCCGCCAATCCATGCTATATCAATTTGCATTGGAATCTACAGAGTTATGCGTAATAGAATACATAGACTGATCTTTGATAAATTGATCTAAAAGATTAATTATTTCATCAGCCACTTCTTCATAGCTAAATTTCAACCCCATAGAAGATTTTAAAAAAATTTGGCCATTCTGAATTATGACGTCGGCCTCGGAAGGGGTAATTTCAATCAAATAATCAATTAATCTATCAACACTATCAAACTTTGAAGCGTCGATAAAGGCATTTGGTGGAATGTAAACAGAGGCATCTGGCGCCCCATAATAAACTGGAATCGTTTTAGCCATAATAGCATCAATAATTTTTTCTGTGATGTAGCCTGGATATGCTATATTTTCAAAACAAATATTAAATTTATAAGCTGAAATAATCTTGTGCTTATCTTTTATTGGTTCGATCTTATTTCTTGGTATCACATCTCTTAGTTTCTTAGCAATACTTGGAGGAATACGAATTAACTTTTCCCACCCATTTCCGTACAAATCTAATAATCCCCTTTTAAGCATTTCAATTAAGATTTCGTATCTTGCATCTTGCAGCTGGTATTGACGAATATCTAATTTGCTTGATAATTTATGACCATTTAAGACTTGTCGAATAAATTTTAAAAGCCACCAGATCCAATCTTGGATATTGTGAAATGAAGTAAGCGACTTGGTAAGCACATACTTATTCCCCATAACCATACTTGAAAATTTACGCATCTCCCAATCCGAGGTACGTCGTGCGATATTTAACTCAGATTGGCTAAACGACGGAAAGTAGGCTTGCCCACAATTCCTATAATTCAAAAGATTAGAACCAAAGACCTTGACATAACGAAAATTTGCTGTATTAAGCTCTATTAAGTCATAGAATTCTCCACAATATAGGGGGGACTCATACATACTAAGTAAAAAAGGCAATGCACCCAGACCAATCAATTTACTCGCATCACGATCCAGATTGTGCTGAAACACTGCAACAGCTCTAGGATCAAGATTTCCATCCCTTATGAGCTGCAGCGTTTTATCTACTGTTTGAAATTCAAAGTCAAACGGACATCTATTTTTCAGCGCACGTACCCATAATGCTCCAGGATACTGTTGCGCAATTTCTAGAGAAAATATCCGGCCATCTCTTAGGTCATCAATTTCACATGAGAATGAAAGTACTTTAATAGTCATTTGAAATTAAAAATTGTACAGAATAGAATATTCACTTCTTTTTGCTAACTTTTTTCAAAAACTGTACAGACTTATCTTTTACAATTTGAACTGCTATTGCTGATAACTTTTTGAAGATAATCCAACCATATAAAATTGAGTTTGATAATCCAGAAAGGCGACCGTTTTTTATAAACATCAGAGTGTAATGTAAGGTTGCTATGCGATGATGCATAGCATTCAACATATCTGCTTCTGAATTTTCTCTCTGCGCCACTAATACACGAACATATTTAGAGAAATTTACGTAGTTAATGCATTTAGCAATGCACAAGATATGCTCAAATCTTGCTCCCGAACCAGCTTTTTGCATGATTCCTATCGCCTCAATCCAAGCCTTTATTGGCACAATCATTCCAGTCATACTTGTAGGAACATTCTGCCTTTGGGTTAACCAAAAAAAATTATTTGAACTTAAATGCTGATTTGATTCAACAACATCGAAGACATATGAATAGTCCTTTGCATTACAGCAACTATATGATGGAAAATAAACAGTATCGGATCGAGCATTACCAAGGAACTCTACTAATGCGCTATCGTCCTGAGCATTTAATATGCGATCATCATGGGCCAAAAAAAATATTTTCAACTCATCGAAAAGTGTGTTTACCAGATAATCAGTAATAAAAACACCATGATCAAGAGAATTCAATTCCTGATTAGTTCTGAGTACTAAGTAATCTTTGATAAACCTTCCCTCAGCACAGGCTCTTTTGAAAAGATTAAAATCCACTGATGATGACTCATTAAAACTTAAAACAATCTTACCAAATGGAATATTTGACCTTTCAACCGAATCTATGGCATCTAAAAATAAAGTTCCACCTTTAAATATTGGCATTACCAATGCTATATTGGCTAATAAATTGTTTGATGTAGTCTTCAATGTCTGCCAGATTAGGTTTTTTTAAAAGTAAAGGACTACTATAAATAACTTGATTATTCTTGCTGTTTTTCAAATGCAGTATTTCCGGGTTAAAATCGCTATAGGGATTTAAATACACCCCACAAGGAATGCAGCCCGCCATCCATGCTTCTGGGACTTTCTCGCTATCATAACCAAACCCTGCTGAATTTTCGCCACAAAATGCATACTTATACTTTCTCATGAGTTCTAATTTTCCACCAACAAATTTAGTTCCTGCTCCGCCAAATATTGCAACTGAATTAGTAGTTAATAGGTTATCCAACAGCGATTTCCTGGGAAAATCCAAATGAGATGCTACTAGTATTACCTCTTCTCTTCTATCAAAATCTTGCTTCAAGGGGCTCATTAAAGCATCAATACTGTAAAGCCTGCCAAATCTAGAATAAAAATTAGTGCGGGGATATTTTTCCCAACCTATGTAATTGTACCAATATGGAAATCGGGCGCCTTTAGGATCTATTTCTTTCGGCCAATAAGTTAGTCGAGGCAAATTGGAGGCTGTCACCAGCTCTCCATAGGTTCTCCACCAATAAGGCCGGTCTAAATTTTCATGAGAAATAAATATTGATGGCCTCGATCCAACTCCCAAAATCCATCTCAATCCATTTGTGCATTCTTCAATTTTAAAGACTTTTCTTGCTATCTGAAAAAAAATCCACTTTAATTTAAATGAAATAGCCCCGCTTCCATAAGGGTAGGCTAGAACCAAATCCGCCTCCCTGCAATTAGATACTATTTCAATAGTCGAGTTTGTTGCACCCTCGATTATCCGAAGAATTAGTTCATTTCTTGGATCAATATTGATTGCCCCTGGCATTCCTGAATAGGCTACTTTTAATGCTCTTTTTAGCATAAAGTCTTTCAAGTATTATGATTTTGCAAATGAGATAAGATCTTATTGCCAATAAGCACAGGGGAGAAGAAATCATCAAGCTCGATATGATCCACCACCTTTCCAAACATTTCTTCTAAAAGATTTTTCATATGACATTCTAGGTAGTTTGACTCTTGATAGTGATAAATTTTTTTATTCTTATACAAAAAAAGCAATGCGGATGAATCTGGCGAATAACCAAATGTCAAATCGAACGCACCTCCGGGACGAGCCAGCGTCAACCCAACATACCCTCCCAAAAGTGGCAATAAATGTGCAGGAACTTCAATGGAGTTTTCACAACCAATCCACTCTACATTTTTAGATCTAGAAAAGTTATTTTTAATATTATAGATAACCTGATATCCATTATCTTGTAGAACCTTAGCAATCTCAGTCCACTGGGTCCTTGATATAGGTTCATGTGTATAGTTAATTGGATTAATTAGAATTAAATTCTTTGCATTATTACTAAACTTTGAAAGTATTTTGCTAACTTTGTCATGGTCATGTGTCGAGTACTTTGGATAGTATTTTTTTACAGGCAAATTTTTGTATGGGGCAATTTTTAATAGAGCCTGCTTGAATGAAACCTTCGAATCTCTAACAGATGCTCTTAGGCTATTGTAAGAATTTATATTTAAATTGATAAATCTAGAATTTTTAAACTCAGGTATTTTTGATTGCGTACTATGATAATAGTTAAGTATTGCTACACACCACTTTTCGCTTATCGAAATAATTCTTTTGACAGGAATCCCATATATCCTGAAAATATCTACGTAATTTTTTGATCCCATAATTACTGACGCTGAGTTCTCCTGTAAAAGATGGCAGGCATGCTCAATCATGTAAAATGTATCGGAAACGCTTCCGTAACAAAAAAAAACTTTTTTATCGCGGAATAAAAACCTAATAGCCAGATAAATAATTGCTATTTTAATAAACCATATTCTATCCTTCAGGATATAAAGCGCTCTAGAAAAGTTTAGAGATAAAATTAGATCGCTGATCCTCCATGAAATTTTTTTCAATTAAATTTCCTTAACATTTATCATCGATAATGGGCGGATACAGAAAAAGTTATCTTAACCAATCTTATCTATATTTCCTCTCCAGCAAACGGGAAGGGCAAAATCTGGCTTACTCACGACATTTTTTACATCAAGTCTATTTGGGAATGTCCTACATGGAGTCATTAGCTTTATACGATTCTTTCTCAGAAAAGTAAACTCAATTAGCGGCGGCACCTCATACATGCCATTTGAAATTGGCGACCACATATTATTAGGGTGGATATGCACGATTTCGTATTCTGATAGTATTTTTTGGAATGTTAGATAAATTAAATCATATCCTCCTGGACTAAAAATATTATTAAGGTTATGGAACTCAATAACCATTATTCGAAATTTTTTCAAAATTTCAATTGGCGTCTGATAAATAACAGAATATTCTGCCCCCTCTATATCCATTTGTAATATTGATTCACTGCAGTTCGGCGCTTTACTTTTCATCCATGATTGAAGTGTCATGTAGCTTTCATTGTTTTCTGCGCCTAAATACTTTTTTTCAAAATCAAATAATTTATGGCTAACTGGAGGCGCATCTACAGAATAGTCTGCTAAAAAGCTTTTGATTTTTCGACTTGCCAATTCAAACTCAAAACTTGCCTCCGAAGAAACACCTGGAGAGAAACATGAATCAACTCCTTCTAAGTCGTCAGGTATCAAATATCCACCATCCGCATGATCACCAATACGAATCAGTTTTTTATCAGTTGAAACTGGATTTATCATTGAGAAAAAATGGCGAAGAGCTGTTTCGCTAGGACACCGTCCTACATAAATATTCTTGATTAACAATATCTCCTTTAAATACTGCATAAAGTAAATTTTAAAAGGGGTCATTTTTCCTCTGAAATTTTATTTTTTAATTCTTTATAGTTAAGGATATTTTTAACAAGGCCATTCTCTAGCTGAACTATATAGTCGCATGACTCTAGGGTGGACAATCGATGTGCAACCATAATAATAGTTAAATTTGAGTCCAAATTGTAAAGTGTATTCATAATAGCCGATTCCGTTGCATCATCTAATGCACTAGTGGCCTCATCAAAAATAATAACTTGAGCTTCTTTGTATAAAGCTCTTGCAATACCAATTCGTTGACGCTGCCCTCCCGATAGTCGCGCACCTCTCTCGCCAACTATAGTTTGATAGCCATCATCCCATTCTTCAATTGTTTGTGCAATTTGAGCTTTTTTTGCTGCTAGCTTAACTCTTTCTAAATCAATACAAGAACTAAGTACGCCAAATGCAATATTTTCTGCCACACTTGCATCGGCTATATACACATGCTGCGGAACATGAGCAATGTAAGCTCTCCAATTAAGTATATTTTTTTTTGATAGTTGACTTTTATCTATATAAATTTTTCCATTGCTCGGAAAAATTAACCCCATTATGATATCGAGCAACGTACTTTTACCAGATCCTGTAGTTCCAACAACTCCAATTCGAGCGCCCTTTTGGATTGTCAAATTGATATCTTTTAATACATCAATATTATTTATCTTGTAAGCAAATGAAACATTGTCAATTTTAATTTCACTGTTAAAAATAATGGGGCTTAGGTTTTTTGTTTCATAAGCAGTATATTCAATCGCAGGATTTTTTAATAAGGTAATAATATCGCTTATTGCAGACTTACCAGCACGAATAGCGCTCCAGCTTGCATATCCCTGTTGCATTACTGGCAACAATCGCTGAGCGCCGAGCGCCATGATACCCAATGTTGGAACAACCATATTGTTTAATGGATCACTACGTATTAGGTAATATGCAAGAATTGCAATTAAAATTATTCCCGCGCCCTCTATTGCAAATCGTGGCATACCTGTCATTGATAATACTTTTGAATGTGCAGCTTTGTATGGCTTATCTATTTTTCTAAAAGCACTACAATAAACATCTTGGCTATGTTCTATTAGAATATCTCGAATACCACCTATCGACTCTTGAATTACTTTTATTAATCTTGGCCCGTTGTAATTTATGATTTTTGATTGTTTATCGATATGCATTCTAAAGTAAATTGCAATCAAAACATATATACACCCAAAAACTACTAAGCAACTTATAACTAAAGTAGGATTTATAAAAATTAAAGTGCCTATGATTGCTACTAAAATAATTGATGAACTAATAATTACCATCAAAGGTAAGATTGCTTGACCTACTATGGCATCTGATTTATTCATAATGGTAGCGATAGATTCACTACTATTATTCTGAAGGTGATATTCATAAGACTGAAACAACGTATGACCGAATATCATGGCACTAAATTCAGCCCCAATTTCATGGGCTAGATGTAATTGAAACCAGTACAAAAACATTCTCATGCAATTTGCAATAAAAACTACAGCAATAAAAATTATCGTAATTGGAAACAGCAATTCGTTTGCTTGATCAATTCCAGTTCGCACAATAATTGACGCAATTAAAGGGTAGTCAAAGACTATATTCGGCGAAATTAAAACGGTAAGAAAAGGCATAATTGCGCCTATGCTAATTACCTCGGCAAATGCAACCAAAATCATTAGGCAAACAAGAAAGCCCAATTGAAGTCGGCGCTTTTTATTAATCTGCTTCCAAAGCTTTAATAAAAGGCTCCATTCTGATTTTTCTTTTGGAATGCTGTCGATCTTATTAATTTTTAACCCTTTATGTATTCTGCATATATTACCTTCAACGCATTATTGCGTGCCTTGAGCGAGAATTCCCCTTCGGCTAACTCTATAGACCTCAATCGCATTTGCATCAACTTTTTTGGATCAAACATTACCCCTGAAATTACATTTACTAAATCAGTAATAGCGGAATCGAAGATACCAGTTTTTTTATCATCATTCAGTGCACTTTTGAACTCGCTTATTGTTCGCCAACTTTTTCCATAATGCTCAGGGCTGTAAAAATGATACGGGACTATGATTTTTTTACCAACATCATCATATCCTGTTGAGTGAGTAGAAAAATGGATAATTGCATGTCCATACTCCATGCCTTCCACAATATTTGCTCCTCCATGAATATGTGTTGGCCCAAGAGTGATTGAACAGTTTGAGAGTATGTGGTGCTTTTCTATTTCAGTTAATGGAGCTTTATTGACCAAAAAAATGCTCGTGTCATTTTTTATATCTACCTGAACGCTTAGGGGTATATTTGGGCATGCAAGGTAAAGCGACCAGCCCTGCTTATCTTGAATAGCTCCCCATGCTTTCAAAATTAAATCCACGCCCTTCAGCTTATAATCACTTGCCAAGCAAGCAACCCCATACTTTACTTTTCCAATTTGAGAAATGTCCGTAAATTTTGGTATGCATCCGGGACATTTAACTAAAGAAATTTTGTCATTAAAACTCTCACCGAAGTATCTCTTAAATATTGCCTCCATGCCAGAGTCTGACATCACTATCTTCTTACATGATTCATGCATGTAAACATCTTTAGCATCTTCAATGTGATTTATCAAATCTACGGGCTGGAATATTGCTCGATTCATATAGGAAACCGCCGAAAGAGGGTGATCATTAATCTCTAAAATGAAGGGCTTGCGGTTAATCCATGCCGGATAATTTATCCAATGGGCTAATTTGTAACTGTAGGCGTTAGCCCATTGCACAGGAGGCTTTTGATAAAAGCGTTTAAAAGATGGGTGGGTAAATTCATTATGGTAGCGAAAGAAAACCGCAGATCTACCAAAAGACAATTGTCTTTTTAATACCTGCAATAGCAGAGATAAAATATTTTTACATTTTATAAGCAACGTATTTTTTATAATAGTTTGAATTGACATTTAACCCAACAATTATTTATTTGTCATGTTTTTTAATGCTCCTTACTGTCAATTTAATTGCATCCTCGAGTGTTGTAAATTTATTTCCAATAATTTCACTAATTTTTTGTACATTTGGAATGTAATAATCCGCGTGTTTATCTTGGTAATCAATAGGGTTTATTTCATTAACACCGACATTGAAGTAGGAAGCTACTAATTTTCCCACTTCGCGAATTTCATATGGTTTTTCTGATCCGCAATTATAGATTGGACAGCTTATGCTTGCTTTGCTAAGTATTGTCATAAGTTGCATAACTAAATCATCAGCAAAAAGATATGATCTATAAACTAATTTGTCGGCTTTTACTACTACCGATTTTCCTAGCAAACCATTGCTAATGAAGTTCCCGATGGCAAAATGCTGATCCCTAGGCAAATAAGGTCCTATGAAAGCAAAGCATCTCGCAATTGCAACATGACACCCAGCACTCGCAAAATCTTGCATTATCATTTCACTATCGCGCTTAGCAGCAGCATAATCTTGCTTATTTGGTGCCAAGTCCTCGATCGACATAAGTGTTGAATTTTCATTCAAGTCATGGGTAATATTTTGCTGCTGCCCATAGACTGCTCCGGAACTTACATAGAGAATCTTGCTTTCTTTTAAAAAAATTTTTGCGAGTTTACAAAAATTTATAGTGCCTCTTTGAATATTTAACTTTTCAATATGAGAATTTTCTAAATATTTTCTAGCATCAGTAGATGCTGCAGCATGAATTACATAGTCAGCATTTGGGAGTGTATCGCAGCTTGTAATATCTGCATCTAGCAACTCAAGCTCTAACTCACTTTGAGCAGTGTCCTTTCCCAAAGAAGAGAACTGCAAAGGATGAGTAAGTTCAGGATAGCACTCTAAAACTTGTCTAGCATTTCTTGCCATCACTATAATTTTTTTAATTCCCCAAGGAGATAATAAACCCCGTCTATATGCATCTAGTATTGACTTGCCAAAAAATCCGGACCCACCAATCATCAATAAAGTATTCATTCTGATTCTAGACATTAATAAGCTATTTAAAGTCCTCTTTCCTTAAAAGAATTTAGCATCTCCGAATTTGAACTATATGGCGTATCAAGCATTTCTATGGTTATAGGCTTATCCTTTTGACATGACGCTAATAAGCGATGACCATATTTACCTAACATCAGTTCACGACTAGAGATCTGACCCTTCTGTAGAGGAATAGCTAAATAACAATCATCTTCAGTCAAAAGCTGCCCTACCTGAAGATCCTTCTTGGCATAAACACCACGTACATATGAATCTAGATATTCAACCTCCCTATCCAAAAAATTACGTCGCTGATTTGATGATGTGCCGCACATTTCACGCGATTTATGCCAAGCTTTGAACCAAGTATCAATTTGGGCTGGAAGTGAAGAATATTTCGCCACCTCAAATCCATCATCATTGATATCAATATGCCGCTCAAAAGTTCGAGCACCCTTTGCATAGGCTATATGCATTGATGCCGACCAATCATGATACTCATGGCAAGAATATCCAATCACCAAATCAGGATATCGATTTTTTAAATAGTTTATTTGATTTAATTCGCACTCCTTATCCTCGTGCGGATAAGCTGCAATACAATGATTGAGAGATAGTGGTATAGATCGGTGCTTAAAAAAAGTGACTAGATCATCCATATCTTTTTGTGACATACCGCCCGTAGATACAATCACTGGTTTTCTTGTTTTGGCAATTTTCTCTAATAAGGTCCAGTCATTGTTATCAGCACTAGCAACCTTAATGATGGGCATCTCGAACTCGACACACCAGTCTACCGATTTTTCATCAAAAGGGGTGGCCATTGGAATGCAGCCACTTTCACGTATTGCCTTGACCAAGTTTACAAAGCCTTCTTTAGGCATCTTAGTATCAGATAAACGCTTTACATAACGAATATCCTGTCGATCTAAAAATTCTTTATGAATAAAATTATCAATATCACGGAACTGCAGCTTGATTGCAGCGCGGACATTATTAAATCGAACTACTTTTGAAAACCGATCTATGATTGCTAAACCGCGATCTACACTCCCCTGATGATTGCTTGCCATTTCTAATACAAATAAATCTTCAAATATTTCGTTATTCATTTTCTGTTCCTATATATATAAGACTACTCATTTTTTAGTATTATATTCAATCAATGTACTTCAGATGTAGTGCTGTTTCTTCAGCAGTCAGCTCAGGCGTCATCAAATGCAGTGGATTAGATTCCATTGCTCCACCTTCTGTAACCCGACTTGCTATTTTGGGGAAATAGGTTTGCTCAGGATCAACAGAGACAATAAAAGCATATGGCTCATTGTTTACAAATGCAGATAAAAATTCAGGGGTCAATTCATATCCAGGGTGAAGCCTCATTACCTCGATTCCCCATGCATGAAATAATTTATCCCAAATTGGCAATCCAAGTCCTGTTTCTCGATCGCAGCCGACATAACGGCCGCCAAAATAATTTTTTTGAGTCATCCGAATTGAGGCATAGCCAGAGTCATCCAAAATGAACATCTTTACATTTAGCTTGTTAATCGCCAGAGTTCCAATTTCTTGAAGATTTTGAGAAAAACCACCGTCACCTTCTACTAGGAGTACTCTTTTATCGGGATTTGCGAATGAAGCTCCAACTGCGCCTGATAGGCCATAACCCATTGAAGCGAGCCCTTTATTGGTGACAATAATTTGACCTGATTTTTGTTCAAATACCTGCATCATTGAGGTGAAGGCACTTCCACTGCTGCATGGAACAATTACATCTGTAGCATTACATAACTTTGATAAGTTTTTAACTAGATCAAATGGGGAAATATATTCTGGTCTTGGCTTATTCACCGCCTCAGACAAAGGTATTGCTTTACGAATTCCCTTTGCATAGTTTAGCCAGTCCGGCTTAGAGGTAAGCCGTTCGTTTAAAAAGTCTCTTAAGAACTGGTTAGCATCGCCTAATACTGGCATATCGACCTTTGGGTGACCCTTTTCCAGCTCTGCCTTATCTATATCTATCTGAACAACAAAACCTTTGGGCACGAATTTCTGCCAATTAAATCCTGTTTGTTGCAAGCCCAAACGAGAGCCAATAACCAAAGCAAAATCAGCCTGTTGTAAGACCATATTGGATGAACGCTGTCCCCAAGTATTGGGTCGGCCAAGGTAATTAAACTCCCCTGCCGCCATTCTATCAGCACCATTCCATGTCGTCATTACAGGGCAGCCAAGTGAGGCCAAATGAGACTTCAAATCCTTAGCCACCTCACGTGAAACACCGCCACCCAATAAAATCACGGGACGATTAGCTTCATTAAACTTAGCACCCAATTGCTCAACTATCTCATGAGAAACTCGCGATGCTGAATTGGATACGAAACCAATAATTTCACGGCTGATGCTTGATGGCTCAACTTGTCTTGCCTGAATATCAAGAGGAATTTCCAGAAAAACCGGCCCTTTTCTGCTAGCTCGCCCACTCATCACGAGCCTAGCGAAATCATCAGCAAACAATACATCATCTATTAATCTAGAGCAGACTGTAATTGGCTTTACTATAGAAACTCCATCAATTTCTTGTATTCCGCGCTGACGCAATAACCCTCTTGCTAAGTCTGCCGTTTTAGCTTGACCGCCAATTACCAAAAGCTCCCGACTCTCTAAATATGCTCCTGCTATTGCAGTAACTATATTTGTCAACCCAGGGCCGGCAGTTACCAAGGCAAAGGCCTTCTCATTTACAGATGTTTCATTGAAATATTCAGCGGCAATTCCGGCCGCAACTTCATTGACTACTGCAACCATCTTCATTTTTCGACTCAAACTTTCTGTCAAATGCATGATGTTTCCACCGCCAACAGAAAAGCAATGGGTGTAACCCAAGTCTAGAAGCCAATCCGCCATTAAATCGCTATATTTCATTGTAAAAAATCTTTCTTTACCCATTCAAATATTTCCAGAATTATCCTATTTAAATCTTCCGTCACAGAAATAGCGATTCGCTCTAAATGCCCCCGCTTATCCAATGTAATGATTACATAAGAACCATTGGTGTGCTTTTTGTCTGACTTAAATGCCTCAATGGCTAAATCAACTTCAAGATTGCGAATGGTATTTACCATATCCGGAATATTCTTCAATAATCCTCGAATATAAGAATCTAAATGTTTAGCGCGTTCAGGCAATTCATTGGTTTTATTTAAAAGAACTCCCATCCGAATCTCGGCCAGCATGCCTATACCAACCGCCACGCCATGAGTAATTGAAAAATGAGTAGCTGCTTCGATGGCATGCCCAACGGTATGTCCAAAGTTTAAAAGCAAGCGGGGCCCATGATCAAACTCATCTTCCTCAATAAAAGTTTTTTTTGTTAATAAACTTAATTCGACCAGCCCTAATAATTGCTCACTGGAAAGTGGCAATTGAAGATTTGAAAAGTTTTTAACGTATTGATCGAAACTCTCAGTTTTTGCAGCATAGCAAATTTTAACTGCCTCGCATAGACCAGCTACCTGTTCGGGAAGCGCTAGTGTTCTACAAAATTCAACGTCTATTATGATTACTTTGGGCGGATAAAAATTACCTGCAATATTTTTATATTGACCTACATTAATAGATGATTTTCCCCCTATGCACGAGTCGACCATACCAAGCAAGGTTGTTGGGTAGTAAGTCCAATCTATGCCTCTCATGTAAAGCGACGCACTAATAGTGGCTAAATCCTGAATAATCCCCCCACCAAAGGCTTCTAAATGGGAATCTCTTTGAATGCCTTTAAACCTCATTGCTTCTATGATTTGAGCGCTGGTTTCCAAAGTTTTATTTTGCTCAATCGCCTGTACGGAAAATGCATCTTGAGGTATTAATTTCGACCATAGCTTAGAAACAAGCTCATCAGCAATTGCAAAGGAGTTCTCCTTTGCTGGTTTTATTTGAAGTTTCGCTCCGATTTTAACCAGATAGAGGCCAGTACTCGCCTCCACTTTAAATATTACGGACATCGGAAAATCCTAAATCTACTTTTAAAAACTGTCCGGTAAGTCCGGTATTTTCTTCTGAGCAAATAAAATATATGGTGGATGCAACATCGCCTAAAGTAGCTAACCTATTAAACTTCGTAGACTGCTCAATTATTCGCATTTGCTCTTCAGACAAGCTATTGCGAGTCATTTGCGTATCCAATGCCCCAGGCAAGACTGCATTAACCAAATAGCCATCCTCGGCCAAATCATTTGCTAAAGATAAAACTAATCCCCTTAATGCAGACTTAGAAATTGCATAACTCAATTTATTTTGCCTAGAAATTTCTTGCCATATTGAACTAACAATACAAAGTTTTGCTGATTTGACCAATAATCCAGCCTTTAGTAACTGACTTAATGACTCAAGCACAAATAGCACATTCGCCTCATAAAGCGCTTGATGATTTGCTTTATTAAACGTATGAATGCTGTCATTTAAATTAGCGCCCTGTGCCCAACACACAGCATCAAATGGTGACTGCACCTTCAAGCTATCAGGAATATTTTTACCTGCCAATACATCCCAGGTGATTGCAGCAGAAACCTCTGCATTTATAGCGCGTACCACTGGGTAAACATCCCAATTTTTATCGCTAAATTTAACTTTTACTGATCCACCAATTTGGCCAGTACCGCCAAATAGAAGTAATTTTTTACGGCACTGAGCCATCAAAAATTAACACCCATGAATGTTTCAATTTGAGTGGCCACATACTCCAGCATCTCTTTAGTTAATGCAGGCTGCACACCAATCCAAAATGTGTTTTTCATGACATTGTCAGTATTTTTAAGTTCACCACTAATACGATAGACCACACTCTCCATCGATGGCTGGCGCACTAAGTTTCCAGCAAAGAGCAAACGCGTTCCAATCTTTTGTTGGTCTAAATAGGTTAGCAAATCCAACCTACTGACAGGTGAAGCCTCTTTGATGGTGATCGGAAATCCAAACCAAGAAGGATCTGAGTGAAGCGTTGTTTCTGGAAGCTGTAAAAATTCTTCGCAGGTTTTGAGGCGCTCTTTCAAGAACGAAAAATTGGCCTTACGGGCTTTAATAAAATCTTCTAATTTGTCTAATTGGGCTAATGCACAAGCTGCCTGCATATCAGTAATCTTGAGATTATAGCCAAGGTGGCTATAGGTGTATTTATGATCATAGCCCTCAGGTAGGTCGCCCAATTTCCAACAAAAACGTTTGCCACAAGTATTGTCTTTGCCAGGAGGGCAGTAGCAATCCCTACCCCAGTCACGAAAGCTTTCCGCAATTTGTTTAAGCTCTAAGCTATTGGTAAATACCGCTCCACCCTCGCCCATAGTAATGTGGTGCGCTGGATAAAAACTTAGCGTAGCAATATCTCCAAAAGTACCCACAATTTTTCCTTTGTAAGTAGACCCCAAGGCATCGCAGCAATCTTCAATTAGCCATAGTTGATGCTGCTTACAAAAAGCAACTACAAAGTCCAGATTAAAAGGGTTGCCCAAGGAATGTGCCAACATAACTGCTTTAGTTCTCGAGCTAAGCGCCGCCTCTAATTTAGATACATCAATATTATGCGTTTTCGCATCTACATCTACAAATACAGGAATCGCACCAAATTGCACAATTGGATTGACAGTTGTCGGAAAGCCTGCAGCTACACTAATGACTTCATCTCCCTTATGAATCGCTCGTTTACCTAACTTTGGGGAAGTTAAGGCAGAAAAAGCTACCAAGTTTGCAGATGAGCCTGAGTTCACAGTAATAAGATGGTCAACACCGATAAACTGCGCTAACTTTTTCTCAAACAAAGCATTAAAACGCCCCGTAGTAAGCCAGCCATCGAGCGAAGCATCAACCATATTTTTGATTTCACTAGCATCAATCAATTTACCCGATGGTGGAATTACAGTACTTCCCGGTACAAAAGTTTTTGTAGCAAAATCAATAGAGGCATATTCGTCAACTAACTTACTAATCGCTTGACGAATTTGATCTTTTTGCTTTTGCTGGGGTGTTCTAACGTCAACCATTTGATTACTCATATTCTTCATAATAATTAAATCTATTTTAATTTGACAATGCTACTTACCCGAGATACTGCTTAATCTGCTCAAGTGTAATGATTTGCATATCTTTACCAGCTTGTAATGCTTTGTGCCAATATACAATTTTTTCTGTAGCTTCTTCTAATTTCCACTTTGGATGCCACCGTAATTGCTGACGTGCTTTAGCACAATCGAGTTTTAAAAGATGGGCTTCGTATGGCTGTGTAGAGGGATCTTGTTTCCAATTAACTACATTACCCCATTGACTGCTTAACAGATTGATTACTTGCTCAACGGTTTGATCACCCTCAACACCCGGACCAAAATTCCAAGCGCTCGCAACATCTGAACCACTATCATATAAAGCCTGTGCCAACACTAAATATCCCGATAAAGGCTCTAATACATGCTGCCAAGGACGGGTAGCTAATGGATTACGCAGTACTAAAGGCTTACCCGCCTCAAATGCAGAAAGTGCATCGGGGATTAAGCGATCTCGCGACCAGTCGCCTCCGCCTATAACATTTCCCGCACGTGCTGAGGCAATAGCAGCGTTGGGCATAGCAGAATTTACCGAAAAAAAGGATTGGCGATAAGCATTTGTAACTAACTCTGCGCACGCCTTACTGCTGCTGTATGGATCTACCCCACCTAAAGGTTCATTCTCTCGATAACCCCAAACCCATTCTTTATTCTCATAACACTTGTCAGTGGTCACCACCACTATTGCTTTCAATCCATTGATTACGCGAGCAGATTCTAATACGTTGACCGTCCCCATCACATTAACTGCAAATGTTTCTACAGGACAATCATAGGAATAACGCACAAGTGGTTGTGCAGCCATATGAATCAGCACATCAGGATTGGCTTTATCCATCGCTGACTTAAGCGCAGATAAATCACGAATATCAGCAATATGATTTTGCTCAAGCAAACTTGCAACACCCGCCACTTCAAAAAAACTAGGCTTAGTATTGGGTGCTAGCGCGTATCCCGTCACTTTAGCGCCAATACTGGATAGCCAAACACTCAACCATCCGCCCTTAAAGCCAGTATGTCCAGTAAGAAAAACCCGCTTACCCCTCCAAAAGAAGGGGTTGACTTTACCTAAATTTGAATTTTGGGCTGCAATACTCATCATGTCCATATTTTCCATGGCGCTTTGCCTGAGGTCCACATGTCTTCCAAATTATTCTTATCACGCAAAGTATCCATAGGCTGCCAAAATCCAGCATGGAAAAAAGCTTGGAGTTCGCCCTGATTGGCAAGACTTTGCAAGGGCTCCTGCTCCCACAAAGTACCATCTCCAGCAATTTGCTGCAGCACTTTGGGGTTGAGTACAAAAAAACCGCCGTTTATCCAGCCGCCATCACCCTGAGGCTTTTCTAAAAATGATTGAATCTGATTGCCACTTATCTGCAATGCACCAAAGCGCCCAGGGGGCTGGACCGCAGTCATCGTTGCTAATTTACCATGGGACTGGTGAAACTTTATCAAGGCCTTGAGATCTAGTGAAGCTACACCGTCACCGTAGGTCATACAAAAATCGCCATCTATATAGTCAGTCACTCGCTTTAGTCGACCTCCGGTTTGGGTTACTTCGCCAGTATCAACTAGGGTCACCTTCCAGGACTCAACCTTCTTATGATGCACTTCAATAGTGTTATTAGCTAATTCAATTGTGACATCGGATTGATGCAAAAAGTAATTTGCAAAATACTCTTTGATGACATAGCCCTTATATCCACAACAAATCACAAACTCATTGATACCATTGGCCGAATACATTTTCATGATATGCCAGAGGATAGGCCTGCCGCCAATCTCGATCATTGGCTTTGGACGAGAAATACTCTCTTCAGAAATTCTTGTACCTAAACCACCAGCTAAGATCACCGCCTTCATTATTTAAACCTTCCCAAGTGGATATATTTAAAATATCAGTTTTTCATAATATTTGCTAGCAACCTAGTAAATATAAAAAATTCGGTTGCATAGGGTATATTTGCACATTCTAAGTAATGGAAGATCTAATTTTATGTTAAAAATTTCCAATTCAGCAAAAAAATCCAATACAGACTTAATTATCGCTGGTTTTTTAATCATTTTTATTCTTACTGCAATTAATGCAATTTTTTACTCCATTGGTTATGCGTTTAGTATAAAAGTTGGTACATATATTTATACAGGTGATTACTTGGCGGACCTCTACAAGGTCACGCTCTCATACCCTAAAGCAAGAGGGCTAATAGAATCGGGAGGTCTTACTTTTCCAGATATTTTGTCGCCTCTTCTAAACGTTTATTACAAATATACTTATCTGGGTAAGGAGGGGCTGAGCATAGATCAGCTTACCCATTTTCATCTGCCGCCACTCACTACCGCACTTGTTTTTTTATTGCTTAATGGATTTTCCATATTTGGATTTATAGGAACTACATTAGCTTTATTAGCAGCAACATTTGGACTAATAATTTTTTCCTCTAAATTAGCCATAGAAAATAAGATTGATGCTTATTTATTTTCTATGCTCATTTTCATCTCGTACCCTTTTATATTTTTAATACAAAGAGGGAATTTTTTTGCGTTCTTCTCTTTTGTGTTCATTCTTTTTGCAATACTTGGCCTTAAGAAAGGAAAAGTATTATTACCAATATTACTAATTGCTCTTGCAATAAATATTCGACCTAATTTGGTTATATATGTCACGCTTTTATACTTTTGGCCCACTAGAAGCTTTTCTAGACCCGTTATTGCGATTGTTATTTCCTTACTTATCTTCATTACAACATTAGCTCTTGATACCCATATCTATCCTGACTATACCCTATATAATTTTCAAAGAGGATTAGAAATCTATAACACTCTATTCGTAACTGGAGATTGGGGTTTTGGGTATAGCTCGTCACTTTTTACACTATCAAAATTCTTAACAAAAATTTTAGGGATAAAGTTAATTACGATATATGCAATCAATTTTCAAATAGTTTTTACTACACTTACTGGTATATATATATTTTGGTTATATTTTAAAAAATCTGTTTGCAGCACAAGTTTTGTATTTCTAATTACTGCACTCTCAATGCTGGGGACGCCAATATTTGCTGACTATCACCTGCTTCTTTTTACTATTCCTGCAATTCTAGTGTTAATGGATCAAGCAAACAAGGATGGTCAAAATGAGCAAAAGACAAAAATTAATAGCATTATTTTCTTCACTTGCTGCTTAATGTTAAGCCCATTGAATTATATAAACTATGATGGATTGTATGTTTTTAATCTAATAAAAACATTAACGGCAATATTTGTGGGTGTTTATATTATAAGAAAGAAAGCAGTGCTCTAGTTTTAGAATTTTTAATCTAAATAGTTAGCGGATAACTTTTCAGATAATCTAAATATGTTTTTGACAATCCAATACTAAGTGACGTTGAGGCTTTCCAACCCATCAAATTAAGTCGACAGCTATTAATCATTTTTCGTGGCGGACCATCGGGCCGATTGACATCGAATTCAATAAGACCTTCGTATCCCACAATCTTGGAAATTAAGCATGCTAAATCACTAATGGACACATCCTCCCCGCATCCAACATTTATATGTCCTTGCATGGGCTGAGTACTGGCTTCGTAAATTTGCCTACCTAACTGCATTACAAATACGGAAGCTGCGGCCATATCATCGACATACAAAAATTCACGTCTTGGAGTACCAGTTCCCCAAATATTTACTTCCAATGCATTGGTAATCTTTGCTTCATGGAATCTTCGTATCAATGCAGGAATCACATGGCTATTTTCAGGGTGATAATTATCGCCAGGGCCATACAGATTGGTTGGCATAACCGAACGATAATCGAGACCATGAGACTCTCCGTACTGGCGGTTGTAACTCTCGCACAGCTTAATACCGGCAATCTTAGCAATGGCATATGGCTCATTGGTGGGCTCTAACTTGCCAGTCAATAAGGCATCCTCGCTCATGGGCTGAGGAGCTAATTTAGGATAAATGCAACTTGACCCCAAAAAAAGAAGTTTCTTAACGCCGTTTACAAATGCCTGATGAATGACGTTTGCCTCCATCATCAGATTTTGATAAATAAAATCTGCCGGAAAGGTGTTATTGGCATAAATGCCGCCTACTTTGGCTGCCGCTAAATAGACCTGCTCTGGTTTTTCAGTTTCAAAAAATACTTGTACTGCAGCCTGATTAGTAAGGTCCAGCTCAGCATGCGTGCGGGTGATGATATTAGTAAATCCCTTTGCCTCTAAATTTCGAACAATGGCCGAGCCCACCATACCGCGGTGACCTGCAACGTAGATCTTGGTATTCAAATCGGTAGCCATGTTCTTGATGTGTTTTTTCAGATTTTCTTATTTTGTTTTTATGTTTTTATGTTTTTCTAATCTTCTTTGCCTAGTTCTCTTTACCCACTGCTACCGAGTAACCATGCTTTTTAAGCAGTGCATGTCGCTTAGCCTGATCAAGATCGTTTTCAATCATTTCTTCAATCATTTGATCAATTGTAATCTCAGGAATCCAGCCTAGCTTTTCTTTGGCTTTTGTAGGATCGCCTAAGAGCGTTTCTACTTCGGTTGGGCGGTAGTAACGGGGGTCAATCTGTACGATCATATCGCCTACTTTTAAGGCGGGAGCTTTATCACTTTCTATTTTACTAACAATCGCTTTTTCATTTTCCGCAGAGCCTTCAAATTTAAGGGTAATGCCAAGTTGTTTAGCGCTGCGAATAATAAATTCACGGACGGTGAACTGGATACCCGTCGCAATCACAAAGTCTTCAGCCTTTTCTTGTTGCAGCATCATCCATTGCATGTGCACGTAGTCTTTAGCGTGCCCCCAATCCCGCAGGGCATCGATATTACCCATGTATAAGCATTGTTCTAAACCTTGTGCAATATTTGCCAAGCCCCGCGTGACCTTGCGAGTCACAAAAGTTTCGCCGCGGCGCTTGGATTCGTGATTAAAGAGAATGCCATTGCAGGCATACATCCCATAAGCCTCGCGGTAGTTCACCGTAATCCAGTATGCATACAATTTGGCTACTGCATACGGGCTTCTGGGATAAAAGGGCGTTGTTTCTTTTTGGGGAATTTCTTGTACTAAACCGAAGAGTTCAGAAGTTGAGGCTTGATAAAAGCGGGTTTTCTTTTCCATTCCTAAAATACGAATGGCCTCTAAAATACGAAGTGTCCCCATACCATCGACATCGGCAGTATATTCCGGTGATTCAAATGAGACTGCTACGTGGCTTTGTGCACCCAAGTTGTAAATCTCGTCGGGCTGACATTCTTGAATAATCCGCAACAAATTACTTGTATCAGATAAATCGCCATAATGCAAAATCAAATCACGGTGATTGACATGCGGATCTTGATATAAATGATCAATACGCTCGGTATTAAATGAAGAGGCACGGCGTTTAATACCATGCACGATGTAGCCTTTTTCTAGCAAAAACTCAGCAAGGTAGGAGCCGTCTTGGCCTGTAATACCTGTAATTAAGGCAACTTTTTGTTTTTCACTCATTAATCTTCTCTTTTTAAACCAATAACACTGATACAGCTTTTTAATAATTTATATATTTAACAAATATCAGCAACCATGACTAACTCCGTCCATACGTATCCTCAAACCGCACAATGTCATCCTCACCCAAATAACTCCCTGACTGTACTTCAATGATCTCCAAAGGAGTCCTTCCGGGGTTTGCTAAGCGATGGGTTTGCCCTTGCGGAATATAAGTGCTTTGATTTTCAGTCAGCGTAATCACCTGATTGCCATTTGTAATCTCCGCAGTACCTTTCACTACGACCCAATGCTCAGCGCGGTGATGATGCATTTGCAAAGAAAGACTGGCTCCAGGCTTTACCTGAATTCGCTTAACCTTAAATCGCTCACCCTCATCGATACTATCGTACCAGCCCCACGGTCTGACTACCTTACGGTGCAGATTCTTTTCATCGCGGTTTTGTGCTTGTAGTCGATTGACAATGTGTTTTACATTCTGACTTTTACTGCGGTCTGCCACCAACACTGCATCTGCTGTTTCAATGACGATTACATTATCAAGCCCTACTACGCTGACTAGACGACTGCTTGTATGCACTAACGTATTTTTTGTATCCGATAAGATCGCATCACCACTAGTGACATTGCCCTCGGCATCTTTGTTGCCTACTTGCCACACCGCATCCCAAGCACCCAAATCGTTCCAGCCTGCATTGAGCTCTACCATCTTGATTTGGTAGTCGCTGCCGGGGCATTTTTCAATCACGGCATAATCTATTGACTCGCCTGGAATGCTGGAACACAATTCTTTATCAGGCCGGATAAATTGTGTGCCATCCGCCCGATCCTTTGTTTTTTGTTGCCACGCTTTTTGAGTTGCATCCAATATGTCAGGACGAAATTCTTTCAACGCAGCAAGCCAAGTGCTCGCCCGCAGCACAAACATTCCGCTATTCCAGAAGTAATTGCCATCCTCTAAATAGGCCGCAGCCTTTTCTAGATTGGGCTTTTCGACAAATTGCTCCACTGCATATTCACCAAAACTACCTTTTATACTCGCTCTTTTAATGTAGCCATAACCCGTCTCGGGTCCCGTTGGGGTGATTCCCAAAATAGCGATCGTTTGATTACCTGGGTCGCCCTCCACTGCAGTAATGCAGTTTTGCAACGCTTGCGCAAATGCATCTGCATTTTGAATGGTTTGGTCGGCTGGCGTCACCACCAAAATAGGATCATCATCTTGATCAATATCACTTTGTGATACACAAAGTGCTGCCAATGTTAGTGCTGGAGCTGTATTGCGCCCCGCTGGCTCAAGCAATAAGGTCACATTCACACCATCTATATCACGCAATTGATCCAAAACCAAGAAGCGATGGTCTTCATTGGTGACGATCAACGTATTACCAAGTGATATCGATGGAGAGCCCAATTGATTGAGTCGTCTTACCGCCTCTTGAAAGAGGCTTGTCTTCGTATCATTTCCGGATAGCGCCAGGAACTGCTTCGGAAACCCTGCTCTTGATAGCGGCCAAAGCCGCGTGCCAGAGCCGCCACATAAAATTACAGGTATTACTGAAGTCATCAGATGGGGCATTCAGGCTTTTATGCTCAATGTGTAAGCACATATTTTATATGCCCCATGCTTTAATGCCTAAAAGAACGGATTCTTAAGAAGATATGTTAGTAATTGCTAACTTCTTTAATATTAATTAGGGTGTTTTAGCGGCTCTCACCGCATGCTCAACTTCCCCAGCTAAAGGGCTCTTTTTATAGTCGCCTACATTTGCAATCGTTTTACTCCAATAGCCCTCCGTCTTCCATTTGGGGGAATCACAATAGATTTCCACGGTGGGCTTATCTAATACCGCCGATAAATGGGTTAATCCAGTATCCACACCAATCGAGAGAGCTGCACGCGACACCAAGGAATATGCCTCCTCTATCGAAAATGCCCTAGGAACAATCGCCCCCGGTATTTGACTGGCGATGAGGGCGCTGACTTTCATCTCCTCGGGGCTGCCCCACGGAAAAACCAATTGATAGCCTTGACTGGATAGTGCCTTACCCAGCTCTATCCAGTTTTCATTCGGCCAACGTTTTGCCGCTCTGGCCGTTGCATGAAAGCAAAGCACATAGGGTACCGGGGCTCCCTGCGCTGTTTTCTTGAGACCCTCCAATAGCAGGGGTGGTAACTGCGCAACAAAGTTGCTAGGATAAAACAGCGGCGGCTCCTCATTGCGATTAAGGAGTGGCCAATCAAAGGCGGCGCACATTACCCAACGCGAGCGATCAATCGCATGGCACTTTAAGGGCACATGAACTAATTGGGTATAAAACATTCTGGCTAGTGGCTCATACCCCGAATGCTCGGTTGCATTGCCGAGGCCAGCAACGATGGTGCTGTCGGATTTCTTGGCCAGTGCGCACACTAAAGCAGATTTCAATAACCCTTGGGTCTCGAGTACTACATCATAAGTCGTGGCTTGCAATGCTTTGCGCATCGCAAAGAACTCACGCCACGTTCTAATCGAGAATAAGCTCTTACGCCAGCGCCGAAAGGCCACCGGAATAATGTGATCAATACCTCTAAATGTTTCTGTTGTTCGGAGAGGATCCAGCAAATGCACATAGGCCTCTTCCACAATCCAATCAATTTGGGCATTGGGCAAACGCTTGCGCAAATCCCAGACGATGGGTAGGTTATGCAGAACATCACCCAAAGAGGAAAGCTTCACCAATAGTATTTTTGGCGATTGAGTGGCTTGTATTGCTTGCCTTAGTTCCGAATTAGGAGCTTTATGCTGAAGGGTCATACCCACATTATCGTATTGTTTGCTACCAAACTCAGCGGCGTGTGCCTCCACGAAAAAACTAGAACTTCGGCACTTGATCCCAGACTAGCCCTGCAGCGTCTTTAGCATTGAGCAGTGCCTGCTTGCCCAGCGGAATCGGCCAATCGATGTTGACTGTTGGATCACACCAGGATAGGCAGGCTTCGCTTTGGGGTTCGTAATAATCAGTCGTTTTATATAAAAACTCGGCAATTTCCGATAGCACCAAAAAACCATGGGCAAAACCGGGGGGTACCCATAGCTGTTTGTGGTTTTCAGCGCTCAGCTCAACGCCTACCCATTTACCAAAGGTCGTGGAATCTTTTCTTAAATCGACTGCCACATCAAAAACGGAGCCCGCTGTGACTCGAACCAATTTGCCTTGGGTATGTTTGATCTGATAATGCAAACCGCGCAAAGTCCACTGCCGAGAGAAGGAGTGGTTATCTTGCACAAACTCCACATTAAGGGCTGTTGCCTTAGCAAAATCATGGGCATTAAACGATTCAGTAAACCAACCCCGGTTATCACCAAAGACCTTGGGCTCCAAAATAAGCACATCGGGGATGGCCGTTGGTGTTGCTTGTAATTTAGCGTCAGCCATTACTTACCTCTTGGCCGATAAGGAAATAGGCTGAGGGCTGCTACCTAACTCGAGCAGGATTTTGTTGAGGTATTGGCCGTAACTATTTTTCTTAAGCTGATCGGCTACTTTTTGCACTGCCTCTGCACTAATCCAGCCTTGACGGTAGGCAATCTCTTCAGGGCAAGCCACCATCAGGCCTTGGCGTTTTTGCAGTGTGGCAATGAAGCCTGCCGCATCCAGTAAAGAATCGTGCGTACCCGTATCCAGCCAAGCAAAGCCGCGGCCCATAATTTCGACATTCAGCTCATTCTTTTCGAGGTAAGCGCGGTTGACGTCTGTGATTTCTAACTCACCCCTTGCGCTCGGCTTAATTGCAGCGGCAATATCGCAGACCTGATTATCGTAAAAATAGAGGCCCGTTACTGCGTAGTTGCTGCGTGGCTTGAGGGGTTTTTCTTCAATGGAGAGGGCTTTGTAATCTTTGTCAAATTCCACTACACCATAGCGCTCGGGATCAGTTACGTGATAGGCAAACACACTTGCACCACTGCTTCGGTCATTCGCACTATTGAGTTGTTGCACTAACTCGTGGCCATAAAAAATATTGTCGCCCAGCACTAAAGCACTCGGGCTATTACCAACAAACGATTTACCCAGGGTAAATGCTTGCGCTAAGCCATCGGGTGAAGGTTGCACGCAGTATTCAATATTTAAACCCCACTGCGAACCATCACCCAATAACTCGGTAAAACGTGGTGTGTCATGCGGGGTGGAGATCAGCAAGATATCCCGAATGCCGGCCAGCATTAGTGTAGTTACTGGGTAATACACCATGGGCTTGTCGTACACCGGCATGAGCTGTTTAGAAACGGCCTGCGTCACGGGATAGAGGCGCGTTCCAGAACCGCCTGCCAAGATGATGCCTTTACGTTTCATCAGATTGCTTTGATTTGTTGCCATGAATGCCCTTAATGCCTATGGGTGCCTTTAAATGCGTTAAATGATGCACCAGGTCCTGAACATACGCTGCGACTTGCGGCTCCCAAGACTGCTGCAATAACTGCAATTTTGGCACATTACCAGAGCCGCCTTGTGTATCAGCAAGAACAGTCTCTAAGGCGCCTTGCGCCATACGGGAGTTCATCGGCCGAGGCGCTGGCAGGGGGTATTCCGTGGCGGGGATAGCCTCAATCGCATTGGGGTGCAGTTGAAGCGCCGCACCCGCATCCAGCGCCGCCTGCACCGCATGACCCGCTAAGGCATGCCAGGTCGTTTCTCCAGAAGGTACTGCATGGTAAATCCCGGATGGGAATTGCCTTAATTGACTGTTTTCATCGAGCGTTAAGGCAAGACTGACTTCGGCCAACCACCTTGCGCTACTTGGCACGCCATATTGATCGGCAATGACCTTAAGCGTTTTGCGCTCTTTGGCTAAACGCAAAATCGTCCGAATGAAGTTGCCTCCCTCACCATACACCCAGCTGGTTCGCAAAATCGCGTATTGCGCCTTTAACTCTGAGCCATTCAGCTCTGCAACATGCTGTTGCTTGCTTTGAAAAGCCTGCTCAATCGCCTCTTCCCCAGCCGCTTTACTTTTGCCATACACACCTAAGGGATTGCGAAGATCGCCCTCAATGTAGGGCGTTTTCTTGCTGCCATCAAACACATAGTCGGTGGAGTAATGTAAAAAAGTGGCGCCATAGTATTTTGCATACACTGCCATTGTTTCTGGGGCTTTGGCATTAATCGAAAATGCCAAGTTGATTTCTGATTCAGCTTTATCAACAGCAGTGTAGGCTGCTGCATTGATGATGAGGTCTGGCTTGATTTGATTCAGAAGCGCTGTAACTGCATCGGGATTTGACAGATCACATTCAGGGCGGCCAACGTAGCTGATGCGATGCAGTTTTTCTAGCTTGCATTCATCAAAGACAGCTTTAAAGGCTTTGCCCAGTTGGCCATCTTTACCAAAAACAAGTATGTTCATTTAGGATATTGGTGCGTAAGAAGCATTAATTTAGTTATATTGCTTTTGTAACCAGTCGCGGTAGGAGCCGCTTACAACCCCTTCAATCCATATGGGATTTTCTAAATACCATTGCACGGTTTTTTTAATGCCGCTATCAAAGGTCTCTTTGGGTTTCCAGCCTAGATCGTGTTTCACTTTGCTGGCATCGATTGCGTAGCGCCGATCGTGGCCGGGCCTATCTGTAACAAAGCTAATTTGCTCTGCATACGATTTACCATCGGCTCTGGGTTTCAGTTGGTCCAAGATGCTGCAGATGGTTTTCACCACATCGATATTGGCTTTCTCATTCCATCCGCCAATGTTGTAGGTCTCGCCCAGCTTACCTTTGGCTAGAACCTCTCGGATTGCAGAGCAATGGTCTCCTACATAGAGCCAATCGCGTATTTGCTGACCATCGCCATAAATGGGCAGGGGCTTACCATTTAAGGCATTGAGGATCACTAGCGGAATGAGTTTTTCCGGGAAATGGTAAGGGCCATAGTTATTTGAGCAATTGGTCGTTAGAACTGGAAATCCGTAGGTATGAAACCAGGCACGTACCAAATGGTCTGAGGCAGCCTTCGATGCCGAATAGGGGCTATTGGGCTCATAAGGATTGGCCTCTGTAAAAGCAGGATCACTTGCCGATAAAGAGCCGTAGACCTCATCGGTAGAAACATGGTGGAAGCGAAAGGCCATCTTTTTAGATTCATCTAGCTGGTTCCAATAGGCCCTTGCACACTCCAGCAGATTAAAGGTGCCAACGATATTGGTTTGTACAAACTCGGCTGGGCCGTGAATGGAACGATCAACATGGCTTTCAGCAGCGAAATTGACAATGGCTCGAGGTTGATGTTGTTTGAATAATTGAGTGACGAGTGCTTGATCGCCAATATCACCATGGATAAAAATGTGGCGAGAATCGTTTTTTAGCGAGTCTAATGTGGCTAAATTGCCTGCGTAGGTCAGTTTATCTAAATTAATAATGCCCTCGGTCTGAGGATCTTTCAGCCAATCCAGCACAAAGTTGCCACCAATAAAGCCAGCGCCGCCAGTTACTAAAATCATAGAAATAAGGTATTTGTTTTAATGTATTTATTATCGCCTAATCAGGGCAGGTGATTCAGGCTTTGGGTAGTAAGCCCTGACTTATACTTAGTCTATGAATCCGTCCAAATACAGCTTGACGTTTGCTTGCTATAACTCGGTTGAGTACACCAAAAAATGCATTGAGAGCATGGTGGCGCAGGGCACTCCCTTGGATCGCTTAGTCGTAGTTGATAACCAATCAACCGACTCCACACGCGATTACCTCATGACCCTGCCCCTGGGTGGCCGGATCTTCAATCAGCACAATTTAGGGTGTGGCGCAGCCTGGAACCAAGGCGCCCTAGCACTCCAGTCCGAGTGGAGCATCATCATGAACAACGATGTGCTTGTATCACCCCGCTGGATCGAAAACCTGATTCAAACTGCAGAGCGACTAAATCTGAAGGTGATTAGTCCTGCACTAATTGAGGGGGCGCTGGACTATGACTTTGAAGCCTTTAGTGCGAACGCCAGCCAAACCATGAAGAATGTCAACCGCTTAGGTAGCAAGCACGCCGTTTGCCTTGCCATACACGAATCGGTTTGGATGGACGTGGGTTACTTTCAGCCAGTACCCAAGCTCTTGGGTTACGAAGATACGTTGTTCTTTCATGATCTGAAGAAGGCGGGTATACAGACCGCGATTACGGGTTCATCCTGGCTGCACCACTTTGGCTCGATTACCCAGACTGCTATGAAGCTAGAACGTGGCCTAAATCAAAAAGACGGCTTAGCTAATCGCTACAACTACAAATTACTGCATCAAAGTTGGCTTACCCGCAAACTCAATAAACGCCAAACGAAGCAACATCAGATTGCATCTAGCCAAGCCGAGCTACGTGATTACGGCATGACAGTGCACGGCCTTCGAGAAAATCAGCAATTTGTGTGGATTTAGGGCTGCATTGCTTCTGTGCTAGCCCGAGCATTGCAATTAGTGAGCTTGTATTAGCTTGATCAGATCTGCAGTATTGCGCTCCATTGAAAATTTATTGCTTACAAATGCCCTACCTCGCTCAGCCAGCTGCTTAGCCTCGATTGGGTTTTCCAGTACCCAGCAAATGGCATCTGCCCATGCACGCACGTTACCCGGTTCTACCATCAGCCCGGTCTCCTCATGGAGAATGGTTTCTGGAATGCCGCCCACACTGCTTGCAATGGTCGGCACCCCCAAGTATTGCGCCTCAATCTGAAACATGCCCAAGGGCTCAATCAGAGAGGGCAACACGGCGAGTGTGCTGGCATTTAAGAGCGGGGCAATCGGATGCAAAATTCCGGCTAGGTAGACGTTGTCTACCAGCCCAAGGGCGCTGATTTGAGACTCGAGCAATGGCCTGTCTTGCCCCTCGCCCGCAATTAAGTAACGTACTGTAGGAAAGGATTTTTTTACTTCCACTAAGGCATTCAAAATAACCTGGTGGCCTTTTTCACCCCGCAGAATTGCCCCATGCGCAATCACCGGACCTGGGTGAGCGTCAAGCCACCGGCGGACATGCTCTGGCAATTCGCCATCCGCCTGACGCAAACCAGAAAAATCGATGCCTGGATACAGTACCTCAATTTTGTTTGGCTTGATCGACCGATTGACCAAAAATAGCGAGCGCAAATGGTGACTGGGTGTCAGCGTTTTACTAAAGAGATAGTTGTAAGCAAAAGACAGTGGGTGGCCGTGCTGAAAGGTTTTCACCCTTAACACCGGAACATGCCTGCCGCCAAAAAAGGCAATCCATCGACTGACTAAAGCAGAGAGGATGGCGTCATGACTCCCATGGCACATCATCGCTATGGGGTCATTGTTTCTTACCAACTGCAGTAACTGCCAAAAACTGGGTAGGTGAAACGCATTACGAAAGCGTATTGGGGTCGCTGCAACTCCCAATACACTTGCCCGCTGCAGTATTGCGCTGTTGGGCTTACACAGTAGCAGGGTATTAAACCCTGCCGAACGCAATGCACACATTTGCTGCAGGGCCTGCAACTCCTGACCACCGATGTTCATCGATGAGTCTGTAAAAAAAATTGTCTTCGAGCTAGCCATGGGCAGGCGCTTCATTTGCTTCGGCGCTGGAATGGGCGAGGCGCTGGTCCGACCCACCTGCTGTGGCTTGTAGCACTTGCGCCAGTAAAGTCGCCATCATTAAGCCGTAAAAAGTACAAAGGTACTTTAAAGATAGCTGCTCGTTGGAAAGACCTGCAATAAAGACGCCGGTAATGTAGTACATGCCCATGCGTGCCGCCCGCTTTTTATCCGCAAGCAGTGAATTTCGGTGGGTATAGAAAAAATAGAGGGGAACAAAAAGTAAGCAAAGATAGGCGAAAAGGCCAAACAATCCGGAAGAAAGTAATTTACTCAAAATATCGCTGTGCGGACCAGTCAAGGCCATGGTGTTGATGGCAATCTCATTGGCTGGTATGTTGAGTGGGCTATTACTCAAGAGCTGCATCATGTTTTTTTCTTCTCCATACCCAAACATAAGACTTTCACTTGCAAACTGAAAAGAGAATTTCCAGATGCTGAGGCGAGTTCCTGCTGAGCTATCTAAATTTTCACCTGTAAACCAATTACGGATTTCATGATAACCACTGATTACGCGGCCAGATACCGCATCGGAAAAGTAAAAGGCAAGAAAAAATAGAGCAATAGAAAAAATAACAATTGCACTTGTTTGGACAGCTATTTTGAAACGTTCTGCTCCTGGCGCATGGCAAAAGTCACCAAAGCGAATCAGCAGAAATAGCAAAAAAATAAAAGGTCCGGCCAACCAAGCGCCACGCGAGCCAGAATAAATAGATACATAGATGCCTGCTGCCCCTCCGATTAACTTAAGCAATACAAGCCATCGAGACTCACCTTGCCCAGGAGCAATCGATAAAAACACAATCAAGGCCAAAATAAAGGTTTGGCTCCCCAGCGTATTGGGATCAACAAAATAAGTCGCAAAGCGATCACCCCAATATACCGAAGAATTGAGGGTCACCGAAGCTAGAACACAGAGCAGACCAATTGGAATCGCAAAATCTAAAATTTTTATGTACGCTATTTGGCGGCTTTTGAGTAATAAAAATACAAAGCCAGCAAACATAATGCGGGAAGGTCCATCGAATGGAGCCATATGCATTTTTGAGCGAAAAAACTGCCCCAACAGAACTGCCAAAATTAAGCCACAAAAGCAAAGAAGAATAATCAGGTCATTTTTGTCGGCAAAATGAAATCGCGCATGCTTGTTTTGAAAAAAAACAATGAGTGTAATAAGTAATAATGCAAACAAAGAAACGTGCACGCCATGGCGAACCGTCATAAAGGTAATGGGGAACATAAAAACCGCAAACAGAATGCAATTCGATATCGAAAAAATACCGTCAGTAAGTTTAGAGTGCGTCATGGGCTGTTTATTGCAGAATGAAATGGCTTAATTTGGCTTACTTTTGTAGAATGGCACATTCATCCCCAATTAAGTTTATAAGTTACAACAGAATACCATCTGCCATGGGCCCTACCTTGAAGTTCCAAGATTAATCAATGAAGACTATTTTAGTCACTGGCGGCGCCGGTTATATCGGCTCCCATACCGCTGTAAAACTGCTGGAAAACGGCTATGAAGTTGTCATTGTCGATAACTTATGCAATAGCAAAGTTAACACCATTCGCCAAATCGAATCCATTACTGCTTGCAAGCCGATTTTTTATGAGGGCGATGTACGAGATCGCACCCTCTTGGCAGCGATTTTTAAAGCCCACTCGATCCATGGCGTGATTCATTTTGCGGGACTCAAGGCTGTTGCAGAATCACAAGCTAAGCCCTTGCTATATTACGACAACAACGTGACTGGAAGTATTGTGCTTCTTGAGGAAGCACTCAAAGCCGATGTGCACACCATTGTTTTCTCTTCATCGGCAACCGTTTATGGTGAGCCCGGAACAACGCAATACGATGAGGCGCTGCCAACTAAGCCAATTAATGTTTATGGCCGAACCAAGCTAATGGTCGAAAATGTGCTGACTGATCTGGTTCAGGCAAACCCAGCACTCAGGGTCGCCTGCCTGCGTTACTTTAATCCCGTTGGCGCTCATAGCTCGGGGCTGATTGGCGAGGATCCCCTAGGCATTCCCAATAATCTAATGCCTTACCTAGGACAGGTAGCACTAGGTAAATTACCGCGCCTAAAGGTGTATGGCAAAGACTACCCCACTCCTGATGGCACCGGCTTACGTGACTATATCCATGTAGAGGATTTGGCTGAGGGGCATTTCTTGGCACTGCGCTACCTTGATTCAAATCCTGGCATCCTCACCGTGAATTTGGGTACTGAACGGCCGCACAGCGTACTTGAAGTCATCTCCGCATTTGAGCGTGCCAGCGGTATTTCAGTTCCATATGACTTTGTAGGCTGTCGTGCTGGCGATCTGGCGGAGTACTATGCCAATGCCCAACTGGCAAAACGCACACTGGGATGGGTCGCTCAATACGATCTCGACCGCATGTGTGCGGATACTTGGCGTTTTTACGAGCGCTCCCGCAATAGCGCCGCTTGATGAATCGATTTACTCTTTTTCGGAATTGGCTGAATGCAACACTATAAAAAAATCCTGGTGGTATGCCCTGCTGGTGCAGTGACTGGTGGGCCTGAGGCATTACACCAGCTCACTGCACACATGAACACACTGGGCCTGCCCGCTTACATGTGCTACTTGCCCTTTACGGCATCCGCAACTGCTCCCGCACCGTATGCACGCTACAAGACAGAGTCTGCGCCCTATGAAGATGCCCCTGGTAATCTAATCATTTTTCCTGAGGTTTACCCAATGATGGCGCTTCAGGTTAAGCGGGCGCAAGCTGGAATATGGTGGCTATCGCTCGAGAATTTTTTAGAGCGGCGTCATATTTGGGGTCTACACGATAAGGTCCGCTACCTTAAGCGGGTAATACAAGGACGCAGGCCTTTGGGCGGCGCTAAGAGTCTTAAGCAAATACTACATTTTTCCCAAACGGAGCATTCCTCTGGCTATTTGCGATCCTGCGGCATTGAGCCCATTTTGCTGATTGATTCCATCAATGAAGATTTTCTAACGGATCGCTTCCTTGATCGGATCGACCATAAACAAAACACCATTCTGTACAACCCCACCAAAGGCTGGAAGGTGACGGAGAGCTTGATCAAAGCGTATCCGGAATGGCGCTTTGAGCCTGTAAAGGGGTTAAACCGTGAACAGCTTTCTGAAAAGCTCTATCAAGCTAAGCTGTACATTGACTTTGGTCATCATCCCGGAAGAGATCGGATGCCGCGCGAAGCCGCGATGCATGGTTGCTGCTTAATTACCGGAAAATTGGGTTCTGCTGGAAATACGGTTGATTTACCAATACCGCCCCAATACAAATTGGATAGCAACGTAAATGGTTTTGTTGGGCAATTTGGGCTCTTGGCAACCGACATCATGAGCGATTTTCCAAAGCACTTTGCCGCCTTCGAGCCTTATCGAAAGTGGCTACAAGATGAACCCAGAATATTTAAACATCAAATTGCTGCTTATTTTTTGCAATCCAATGAAGGTGCTGATGCCTAATCTTTGGAATTAAAAAGATTCCAGAACGATTTTTTCTTTGCTGCGGAGCTTGGCGGATTTAATGTGATTGCTTCACAGCGTTGCCTGTAGTCCTCAATCGCTGCGGTACAACTTAAATCTGCATTGAGTGAGAATTGAAATGACATTGAGTATGCCAACTGACTCAAATAGGTATCACTAGAGGTGTTGCGACTTGTTTTGATAAACATAGCCTCATACGGGTGAACAGTTCGCCCAAAGTAAGAGCACTCAAACCCACTATCACCCTCCCGGGAACATGGGTTAATTTCATGGCTTAGGGAGCGGTAGTCCGGTTGGTTGTATTCGGGGAGCATGCACTTTAAGTTCAAATCCCGATCCAAGAGGATTTGTGAGAGGCGCATTTCATAATCCCGGACTGTTTCATCTTTTGATAGTGACTCATGCACATCATAGAATCCATCATCGATTAAGAATCGCAGCACCTCCTGCGACAGGACATAACAGGTGGACTGAACATGCGCTAGGATGTTTTTGTTTCGCTCAGCATACCCATACTTCCCATGGTACATCTTACTAATCGCATGATGCGACGGAGTGAGGCTTATTGCTGTTCCCACAATGCCCACGTCATCAGAGTAAAGGCCTAATAAGATATCCACCCATCTTTTTTGGTGTTGCGGTGATAAAAATGGGCCTCGCACTGAGGAGTTAACAAAAATGAAATGGGCGTAATTGGTTTCAAATTTCAGCGCTTTAATTGCCTGAGAATAGCCACCATAATCAAAGTTTTTATTTTCTGCATCAAAATAACTGATATTGCTTGCCCTAGGAAGCTCTATCGAGCAAGTGCCTGCAATGACAATTAAAAAATCAAGCTCAGGCCGATAGGCGAACTGAATGAAGTGTAAAAAGTTATCAATATAACTTTGGTCTTTTTCGTAGTAGTGATAAATCACCAAAACGCCATCATTCACTCTAGACAATGGAGTCACTCATTCACCTACCTTGTTTTATACCTTTTGCATCACCGTTAAAAGGTGGGTGGAAAACAAAACCTGCCGCTGAATATGAAAGGCACCATTAAAGCCGTACATTGCGCCCCATTTTCGCTGATCATCAAAATACAGCGAGAAGGTTTCACTGGTCACCGGGTTAACATGAGTTGGGTCGGTAAAACAGGCTGAAAATGGGTAAACAGGAGTCTGTGCTAAAAAAATGCCCCCTGGTTTTAATACACGATGAATCTCATTCATCAATTCTATAAATGAAAGTCGGATATCCGGCAAATAAATGACGCGGGGCACATGTTCGATAAAATCATATGCAGTAATGTAATCCATAGAACTATCTTCGAACGGAATCGGAGACTGACTAAGGTCTGATTGCACTATATTGGGCATACCAACATCCGCAATGTCAATGCCCAAGGCCGTGTCCGCAGCAAAAGGATTGCGCGGTTTTTTTCCACACCCCAAATCCAGGGTCTTGGACCCCAAAACTGCTGGATATCGCATGCGCTGTTGCTGATAGAAAGCATCAATATCTTTAATTTCCTCCATATCAACCAAATGACTAATCGATCGATATAGGATTTTGACTGCCTTAAAGTATTTACTAATTCGCATGTTTAAATTACGCATTGAGGTTTGGCCATTGTAAACTCCAATCAATATTGATTTCTAACTAATTCAAGCCATGCGCCGCATCCTCATCGTCTATCAGTCTAAGCCAGCAATTGTTTCGGGACTTGAAAAAGGACTTAAAAGCCAGGGCATTGAGGTTCAAACATTCTTAGCAGACGATTATCAGCTCTGGATTGACCGATACGTATTTCGTGTCATTAATAAACTGGCACATAATCTTCGGATTTTAAAAAAAGGAAGGTTTTTATTTACCAACAATAAATTAAGTCACTGGAATTACCTTAATACAAAACTAGTCGAATTTTGTAATAAGAATAAGCCAGATGGTGTTTTTTTTATTCATGGCATTCACTATTCCGACGAAACCATGGGGCAAATTACATGCCCAAAAATAGGCTGGCTAGTAGATCCTGTTTTAAATCCGGATCGCTTAAAGCTATTTACCTCAAAAATGGACTGGTACTTTTCTTACAGCCAGCAGGCCATAAACGTTGTAAATCAATTTGGATTTAGCAATACCACCTACCTGCCACATGCCGTTGATCATCGGCAGTTTTATGCCATCGCTCAACAGCCAAAATCCGTTGATCTCTGCTTTGTGGGTAAGCACAGCGTGCATCGAGAAAAGTACATCTTGGCAGCGCTCGAGCTTACTAAGCGCGTACATATTTATGGCTCTAGGTGGGTGGCCCCAGCCTTCTCTAAATCTGCACTTTTTGGCTCCATTAAGGGGACGGAATGTTTCGGCGAAAAGTTAAACACGCTTTACAACTCGTCCAAAATCGTACTGAGCATCATTGCAAAACCGCAAAGCCAGAATAATCTTCAAACCGGCATTAACATGAGGCCATATGAGATCCTTGCCTCTGGATCATTGCTTTTCTCAGATAAGTATGAGGAGCTTAACTCCGGCCTGGTTGATGGAAAGAATATTGTTCTCTTTGATACTATCGACCAATTTAAAGCCACTCTTGCCGAGTTACTAAAGAATGATGGCTTGATTGAGTCCATCTCTTCATCTGGCAATAAATTCATTCAAGGTCGCTTTTCTTATGACGAAATGGCTGAAAAAATCATAGCGAAATTTAGGGAAATTCAAGGCGCCCGGACTTAACCACGACGGATACTAAGTCAAATGCAACTTGAAAACTGCTGCAATTGATCGTCGGGTTTTTTAATTTCCGGCCACAATCGACATAACCGCCATACGCACTGCAATCCCAAAGGTCACCTGCTTCAGAATCACGGATTGAGCGCCATCGGCGACTTTGGAATCAATCTCGACCCCTCGGTTCATGGGTCCTGGATGCATCACAATGGCATCAGGCTTGGCGAGCGCCAAACGCTCTTGCGTTAAGCCAAACTGGCTAAAGAAAGCTGCGCCTTCGGGCACCTTGCCGGCTTCCATGCGCTCTTTCTGAATACGTAAGGTCATCACTACATCAACGCCGCGCAAGCCCTCTTCCATGCTGTGAAAGACCTTCACGCCCAGCATATCCAAATCATTCGGTAATAGGCTTTCTGGGCCAATCGCACGGATGTCAGTGCAGCCCAAGGCCGTCAGCGCATGAATATTCGACTTCGCAACTCTGCTATGCACAATGTCGCCCACAATCGCTACCTTGAGTTTACTGAAGTCCTGCTTAAAGTGGCGCATGGTGTACATATCGAGTAAACCCTGCGTTGGGTGCTGATGGCTACCATCACCAGCGTTAATGACATGCACATACGGTGGTACGTGATTGGCAATCTCAATGGGGGCGCGCGAGACGCTGTGGCGCACCACAAAGATATCGGCCTGCATCGCAATCAAGTTATCAATCGTATCAATGAGGCTCTCGCCTTTTGTAGTGGACGAAGTAGAGATATCCAAATTAATCACATCGGCCGATAAACGCTTGGCAGCTATTTCAAAGGTAGTGCGCGTGCGTGTGGAGTTTTCAAAAAAGAGATTAAAGACACTCTTGCCACGAAGCAGTGGTACTTTTTTGACTTCACGTGCTGGATCGGTCACGCTCACAAACTGCTGCGCTGTATCCAAAATATGTAAGATCTGCTCTTTTGGCATTCCCTCTAGTGTCAGCAGATGAGTCAGTTCACCCGCACTATTGGTCTGACAGATCTGATTAGTTTCTTTGGGCTGAATGCTCATACTCGCTCCTCAAGAACAAAGCGAAATTTTTCAGTACCACCTTGAGAAACCTTTTCCAAAGCAAGTATTTGCGAATCGGGCAGACTGACATGCTCACCTACAAAGTCAGCAGCGATCGGTAACTCACGCTTGCCCCGATCAGCTAGGACCATTAGCTCGACACTCGCGGGCCTACCAAAATCAAATAACTCATTTAGGGCAGCGCGCACGGTTCTGCCAGTAAAGAGTACATCATCAATTAAAACGATGTGCGCACCGGTCACTTCAAATGGCAGGTGGGTTGCCATGCCCTCTGCCGAGCGCATCGCAACCAATCCCTTCTCGGCATAATCATCCCGATGAAAGGCGACATTAATTACGCCATAATTTCTTAGAGCTAAATCATGCGCCAAGCGTTCAGCAATCCATGCTCCACCAATCGCAAGTCCGGCAACATGGATGGTCGGCTTTGTCGAGAGCTTACTCTGAAGATTTACTTGCAGCTTGTTATACAGTAGCTCGGCATCCATCTTTATTCCTGACTGGTTCAACAACTCAAACAGAGGCTCAAAACAACCTCACCGTTATTTTATTGCCATCGAGCTCAAAGCCTCTATCCAAGTTCAAAACAAACCAGGATCATTTGAATTTCTAGTTCTATTGCTTATTCTTTAAGCAATTGCACCCTACCTAAAGTTGCTAAGTTGAGGGGACTATTGGTTAAATTGATTAACTTTAACTATCTATTAATGAAATCGCTAGTTTTTTCCTATCAGATCTATACAAAAATACGATTAAACCGCCATCAATATTTCTGATAATAGAACAGTGGATTGGTAAGCAAATGGATTGATTGTTTACCGCCTCTTGATTTATAACATGTTAATTTTAAAGGAGTTTTTATGGCTAAGTCTGTAAAAGGTACAAAGACTGAACAGTCTTTGAAAGAAGCATTTGCGGGTGAGTCCCAAGCAAATCGTCGCTATTTGTATTTCGCAAATCAAGCTGACATTGCCGGCGCAAACGATGTTGCTGCGGTATTTCGTTCCACCGCCGAAGGTGAAACTGGTCACGCCCATGGTCATATGGAGTATTTGATCACTGGTGGTGCTGGCGAGCCAGGTACTGGTATGCCTGCTAAGACCGTTGCAGAAGCTCTGCAAGCAGCGATCGCTGGTGAGACCCATGAG
>Ga0164295_10000070_pt1 | contig 90115 bp, 80 predicted proteins | sample GEODES006metaG_FD_111798 | JGI IMG/M metagenome (GOLD analysis project Ga0164295, IMG submission 111798) | Oligotrophic lake water microbial communities from Sparkling Lake, Wisconsin, USA - GEODES006 metaG | ecosystem: Environmental > Aquatic > Freshwater > Lake | place: USA: Sparkling Lake...
AACAGAATTTCTTAGGCTTACGACACCAGAATTGGCGTGATTTCGTAAGGGTTTTTTCTAAGTCTTTTTTTAAAAAAAGAGCGCGGCAACGTATGAACGAATTTTTATTTGTAAATTAAAAATATAACCCCGCTGCGAGGCTAGTAAAATCAAGGGTTCGCAAGGGTTTGTCTTACTCTCTGTAGAACTCACTTTTTGCAAGAAATAGGTGAGAAATTTTTTATACAAAAATAAGCAAGAAATTTTCTTAGTTTTGAACTTCTTGTTGATGTATTAACTTTTCCTGGATCCCCGCCTTCGCGGGGATGACGTTTACGTGGATGACGTTTACGTGGATGACGTTTACGTGGATGACGTTTACGTGGATGACGTTTACGTGGATGACGTTTACTGAAATGACGTTTACTGAAATGACGTTTACTGGAATGACGTTTACTGGAATGACGTTTACGGGGATGACGTTTACGGGGATAACGTTTACTGAAAGGATGCTTACTGAAATGACGTTTATTGAAATGACGCTTACTGAAATGACGTTTACGGGGATAACGTTTAAAGTAATGCACTCACTAATCGCGTCATCCCCGCGAAGGCGGGGATCCAGGAAATATCAAGCCCGAATCAAATGTCGGAAAATTTGCTCCAAATCTGGCTGCCTTGTTGAGATATCTTTAATGCAAATTTTTTCACCGGCGATGATTCGCAAAATCTCTGCAACTTCAATTTTTGCTGGATCGTAAGTGATCGAAAATTTGTCGTGAGCTAAAAATTTTGTGACAAGAGTTGGAAAGAGCGAAGCCATGTCTGGCCTTATCGCATCGACTGCATCAATTATTAACTCCTTACTCGAAAGCAGCTTCATTAAATTTTCAGTGCGATCATTTGCGATCACTTCTCCGCGATTAATTACCGCAATTTCATCACATAATTTTTCTGCTTCTTCGAGGTAATGCGTAGTTAATAAAACAGTTGTTCCGGCTTTATTTAATTTTTTTACGTAATCCCAAAGTTGATTGCGCAACTCAACATCCACACCAGCTGTTGGCTCATCGAGCACTAAAATTTCTGGATTGTGAACAAGTGCTTTTGCCACCAATAAACGCCGACGCATTCCGCCAGAAAGACTGCGTGGCACAGAATTTGCTTTATCCTTCAAACCAAGTGCTTCGATGATTTCTTCAGTGCGGCGCTCAGATTTTCTTACCCCAAAATATCCGGCGTAAATTTCCAAAGTTTCGCGCACATTAAAAAACGGATCGATGATTAGCTCTTGCGGCACAATTCCGATTTTGAATTTTGCCGCTTGTGAATTTTCATCGATGTTGATGCCGGCGATCTTAACAGTGCCCGAGCTTTTATTTACTAGCCCAGCAAGAATATTAATGATCGTCGATTTACCCGCGCCATTCGGCCCAAGCAATCCAAAAAATGATCCTTTTTTAATTTCTAGATCGATTGATTTGAGCGCGACTTTCTCGCCTTTTTTGTAAGTCTTGCTGAGGTTTTTTATTTCAATTGCGAGCATTTCGGCACTCCATTTATTTTTTTTGCGATACCATTTTGATCCACAATGTAGGTCGTAGGAATCGCTTCTATTTCAGGGAAATTATTCACACTCGCATTAACCAATAAAGCATTCGGATAATTTAACTTATCCGCTCGCAACAAAACATCTTTTAATGATGCTCTGCGATCAACGCTAAGGCCAATAATATCGATGTCGGGACATTCCTTGTGTAACTCCTCAATCTTTAGCATTGCTAGCGCACAATTTTCGCACCATTGAGCCCAAAAATTCACCACAACAATTTTGCCGCGCAGCTTTTTTAAATCGAAATCTTTGCCGTCGAAAGTTGTTACGACAAGATTCTTAGGCTCGTCTGCAAAAAGCGGTTTTGAAAAAATACAGAGTAAGAAAATAACAAAGAGAGAAGCTTTCATTTTAATTAAAATTTATTTCCCCGCCATCCCCAGGCAACCAAAGATTCAGGAGGGGGCGTAAATATTTATAAAAATTCTTGAACTAAAGTTAGCGCTGAAATCATCGCCGTATCTGCCCTTAAGATCCGAGGTCCGAGCGAGATTGCAAAAAGATTCTTGAGCTGGCGCATTTTACTAAATTCACTTTCTGAAAAACCACCTTCTGGCCCAATTAAAACTACGATTTCTTTTTCTCTGTCACGCAGCGCTGGCAAAACTTCACTCGCCTTTGCACCTTTCCCAGACTCATCACAGAGAATCAAAATCTTCTTTTCAATTTCATTCTCGTCCAAAAACTTCTCCAGCTTTTTCAGCGGAAAAATTTCTGGAAAATCATTTCTCTCGCACTGCTCACAAGCCTCTTTCACGTTCGCCGAAAAACGTTCGAGATTAATTTTATCAACAATTGTTCGCTGGGTTAGAATTGGCTGAAACCTTGCAACGCCTAATTCCGTTGCCTTCTCTGCCACAAAATCAATTCGTACATTTTTGATCAGCGCAAAAGCCAAAGTGACGTTTGGAACTTTTTTTAGGTCAGAAATTTTTTCGCCAACTTCAACGCTCAAAGATTTTTTTTCGATCTCAGTAATTTGTGCTACAAACTCACCATCTAGGCCATTAAAAATAAAAAACCTGTCACCAATTTTTTGACGCATTACCTTGGTTAGGTAATCGAAATCATTGTCACGAAGCTTGATTCTTGTGCCCAAACCGAGATTCTTTTCCGAAATAAAGAGACGAATTTTTTTCATTTAGAAAGTTTTAAAAAATAATCATTACCTCATGAATTTACGCCTCAGAAGAAAAATTGAAAGTGCCGGAGTTCTTGTTTTGTCTATAACCGCAGGCATCGGAATTTTAATCACAATCGCCGTCACAGTTTCGATTTTATTCGAAGCAATGCGATTTTTTGACTTAGTAAATCCACTCGATTTTCTTTTTGGAACCAGCTGGAACCCGCAAATGGCAATGACCGCCGAGCAAGAAGTCGGCTCAAGTTCTTTCGGCTCGGTACCAGTTTTTCTCGGCACTTTATTAATCACGCTAGTTGCAATGACAGTGGCTGTGCCCTTGGGAATTATGGGCGCGATCAATCTTAGTTTTTATTCCAAAGCCAAAACTCGTGATTATTTGAAGCCAATTTTAGAAGTGCTTGCCGGCGTGCCGACCGTTGTATACGGCTATTTCGCAGTGATTTTTGTCGCACCATTTTTTAAATATTTCTTTGCCAGCTTCGGAATCGAAGTCGCTTCCGAAAGCGCTTTGGCCGCTGGTTTTGTAATGGGAATAATGATCATTCCTTTCGTTTTATCGCTCACCGATGACGCGCTAAATTCCGTGCCGCAAGTTTTGAAAGATGGGGCGCTGGCGCTGGGCAGCACCAAATCTGAAATGATTAAAAAAGTAGTCTTGCCCGCCGCGACCCCTTCAATCGTTGGGGCTTTAATTCTCGCAATCTCGCGCGCGGTCGGCGAAACAATGATCGTCGTAATGGCCGCCGGATTAATTGCGAAATTAACCTTTAACCCACTCGATTCAGTTACTACCGCAACCGCACAAATCGTCACCCTTTTGGTAGGCGATCAAGAATTCAACAGCCCCAAAACCCTAGCCGCCTTCGCGCTAGCACTGACGCTGTTTGTTGTCACTTTCATCTTCAACATCGTCGCCCTCGCCGTGATCAAAAATTATAAGAAAAAATATGGGTAGAGAAATTAAGAATTTAAAAAAACGTAACGCCGCAGAGCGTCGATTTAAAATATTTGGCGTTGCCTCAACCGCTTTTGCTCTCGCTTTTTTGGCGATTTTATTTGTGGCGATTTTTAGCAAAGCTTCTGGGGCTTTTTGGCGCACGGAAATTGCGCTCGAAATAAATCAAAACGAAGATTACCGCCAGGCAATCAAAGACGGCTTAAGGCAGAGATTTCCTGAGGCCAAGACGATCGCAGAAATTAATTCTCTTTACCAACTCGTAAGCAAAGCCAGCAATTTAGAAGCGAAAGAACAAAGCGGAAAACAACAAATTTGGATCAGCGCTTCGTCAAAATCTGACATGTTTTTCAAACATCAAAATTCTTCGGCACTCAATGAAAATCAGTTGCTTTGGCTTTCGGACCTCAAAGAAAAAAACGAGATTCGCAAAGTTGTGAATTGGAAATTTTTTGAATTTGCCGATTCGCGCGAGCCAGAAATTGCCGGAGTTGGCGCTGGCTTGGTTGGCTCGTTTTTAGTAATGCTAATCTTCCTAATTTTCGCTTTTCCAATTGCAGTAATGTGCGCTTTTTACCTCGAAGAATTCGCGCCGAAAAATCGCCTCACCGACATTATTGAAATCAGCATTAACAACCTCGCCGCTATTCCTTCAATCATTTACGGATTGCTTGGCTTAACAGTTTATTTGCAATTCATGCATCTGCCTCGTTCTTCTAGTTTAGTGGGCGGAATGACCCTATTCATGTTGGTGCTGCCAGTAATAATTATCGCCACACGCAACACGATTCGCTCAATTCCAAGTTCAATTCGCGACGCTGGCGCAGCTCTTGGCGCCTCACAAATGCAAGTAATGCTGCACCATTTATTGCCGCTCTCAATGCCTGGAATAATGACGGGAACGATTCTTGCCGTTTCCCGCGCTCTGGGCGAAACCGCGCCGCTGCTAATGATTGGAATGGTAGCCTTTATTGCAGACATTCCGCAGGGCTTCACCGACCCAACAACTGTGCTGCCGGTGCAAATTTATTTGTGGTCTGATTCTCCAGAAATTGGTTTTATGGAAAAAACTTCTGCAGCAATTTTGCTACTACTCACCTTTCTAATTTTGTTCAATTTAGTGGCAATTATTTTACGCAAGAAATTTGAGAAGAAATGGTAGTCCGACTACCTATTTTACTGGCTAAAAGTTAATTTTGAGCACCGTGCTCAAAATTCAAAACTCTCTAAAAAAATGACAAAAATTGTTGGCATTTTAAACGTCACTCCCGACTCATTTTCTGACGGTGGAAAATTTTCCTCACTCGAATCCGCACTCGCTCACACACAAAAAATGATTTCGGAAGGCGCGGGCGTAATCGACATTGGCGCAGAATCCACCCGCCCACAAGCAACGCCAATCAGCGCCGAAGAGGAATGGTCGCGTTTAGAAAAAATTTTACCGGCCGTCGTTGCATTAGCAAAACCGCAGGGAATTCAGACAAGCATTGATTCCTACCACTTCGAAACAATTCAGAAAGCACAAGAAATTGGCGTCGAGATTGTTAACGACGTAAGCGGTTTAATTGACAAAAAAATTGTTGAATTTGTCGCTGCGAAAAACATTTCGGTGATTTTAATGCACAACCTGGCGATCCATGCCAATCGTGATCTTATCGTCAATCAACATCTCAGCATTACTCAAGAAATTTTGACTTGGGCTTCGCTTAAAATTTCTGCTCTTGAGAAAAAAAATGTTAGAAAATCGCAGCTTATTTTTGATCCGGGAATTGGCTTTGCAAAAAATGCTGAGCAATCAATTAGGATTTTAAAAAACATCGACGCATACAGAATTCTAGGCCTGCCGCTCTACATCGGCCATTCGAAAAAAAGTTTTCTGGACGCGCTAAATATCTCTGGAGATCGCGCAGAAAAAACTTTGGAAATTTCAAAATTTCTTGTCGAAAAAAATGTCGAATTTTTGCGAGTACACGACGTGAAGGCCCACCGAGATCTAATCGCCTCTTCCGCCCTTTCCTAGTCGCCCCTGTAAGAGTTCAGCAATTCGATTCTAATATTAGCACAAAACTAATCGCGTCATCCCCGCGGAGGCGGGGATCCATAAAAGAGTTCCGAGCGCTCTGTTGGCCCTCTGGATTCCCGCCTACGCGGGAATGACGGTTAAAGTAAGGCGCGCTTCTCCCTTCCCTTTTTTCTAGTCGCCCCTGTAAGAGTTCAGCAATTCGATTCTAATATTAGCACAAAACTAATCACGTCATCCCCGCGCAGGCGGGGATCCATAAAAAGGTTCCGAGCGCTCGATTATTCCTTCTGGATTCCCGCCTACGCGGGAATGACGGTTAAAGTAAGGCGCGCTTCTCCCTTCCCTTTTTTTCTAGTCGTCCCTGTACGAGTTCAGCAATTCGATTCTAATATTAACGCACAACTAATCACGTCATCCCCGCGCAGGCGGGGATCCATAAAAAGGTTCCGAGCGCTCGATTATTCCTTCTGGATTCCCGCCTACGCGGGAATGACGGTTAAAGTAAGGCGCTTCTTTCTTCTATTTCCCTTTCGAGACGCTGATTAAATTCCTGCTTCGAAAGCCCCGGCTCAATCGGATCGAGAAATTCTAAAATAATTTTTCCTGATTTTTTCCCTGAGCCGCTCTTTGGCCAAAATTTTCCTGAGTTCAAGGCAGCTGGAATGACTGGTACGCCGCAGGCCAAATAAAGCGCGGTAACTCCTGCTTGGTAAGGATATTTTTCGACCGCACCGCCAACTGGCACACGAGTTCCCTGTGGGAATAAAACAACAGTCTGACCTTTTTCTAAATAATTTTTTGCCTGCTTAATCAAAGATTTAAGAGCCGAAGCACCGCCTTTGCGATTAAGTTTAATGCCGCTCATCACCTTCAAATACCAACCGTAGAACGGAATTTTCTCGAGCTCTTTTTTGTAAACGTAAACGGGGTGACGAAAAATTAGATGCATTACTACAGTCTCCCAAGCCGATTGGTGTTTAGAGGCGATGATACAGGATTCTTTCGGTAATTTTTTCAAACCACGAATTTCATATTCGATTCCACAAATATTTTTTAGCATCCACAACACGCCAACAGACCAAACCTTCGCGCCGTGATCAGCAAGCTTAGTGTTGCGAGTAAGAAAGGCTGGAGAGTAAATAATCGGAATAATCGCGCCCCAGAGATTAATCAGAACTGTAAAAAGAAGGGAGCGAAGAAACATCAACGGGGTAATTTGGAGAGCTGGTGCCGGATGTCGGATTTGAACTGACGACCTACTGTTTACAAGACAGTTGCTCTACCACTGAGCTAATCCGGCTAATAAGCCCTCTAAAAGAAGGGCGGCGCAACCTATTTTCGAGGAAGAAAACCGCAAGAAATTTTAGGAAGAGAAGATAAGTGCCTCATCTTACTGCAATCCTTTAATCCAAGATATTCTCAACGCTGCGCATTGAGCGCGAAGAATGTTGGAAGGAAAAATTTGTCACAAAAAAACCGGATCAGTTTTGAGGCTGATCCGGTTTAAACTTTAGTTAAAAACTAAGTTTATTTTTTAACAGCAACTGGTGCAACTGCAGCAGGAGCAACTGCAGCCGGAGCAGCAGCTACTGGAGCTTCAACAGCAGCTTTAGCTTTAGCTTTAGCTTGCTTTTTAGCTTTCTTAGCAACTGGAGCAGCTTCTTCAGCTTTAACTTCAGCCTTAGCAACTGGAGCAGCGGCTTTAACTTCTGCTTTAGCAGCAACTGGAGCAACAGCTTTAACTTCAGCTTTAGCAACTGGAGCAGCAGCTTTAGCTTCTGTTTTAACTTCTGCTTGAGCAGCAGAAGCGAAAAGAGCAACTGCAGCAACGATCAATGAAAGTTTTTTCATGTTCATCAAATAATGAGGTTTTAAAAAATTCTGATCATTTCTGATCAGTTTCCTTCAGTGACGAACCAGCTTCACACTTGATGCCGTAAGCACCAAGGCTATTCAGGCTGTCCGAAAGCGGGCGGCAAGATAGGCTGAGGGAATTGTTTGTCAACGTGGCTAATCTTAAGAATTACTTAAAAGTGAATCACTTTTCCGTAAGCGTCCAGAACGGCTTCATGCATCATCTCAGACATTGTTGGATGAGCAAAAATTGTATGCATTAAATCCTCTTCGGTGAGCTCGGCTTGTTTTGCAATTACGTAACCTTGAATCATTTCCGTAACTTCTGCGCCAATTAGATGCGCACCCAAAAGCTCTCCAGTTTTTTCGTCAAAAATAACTTTAATTAAGCCCTCGCTTTCACCAGCAGCGATGGCCTTACCATTGGCCATGTAAGGAAAGCGACCAACTTTAATTTTCTTGCCAGCGTCCTTTGCTTTCTTTTCAGTCAAGCCCACCGAAGCGATTTGCGGCATTGAATAAGTACAACCTGGAATATTTTCGATTTTGATCGGATGAATTTTCTTTGCGTCATATTTGCCAAGTTTGCTCGCGATTTTTTCTGCCGCAATTGAGCCTTCATGCGAAGCTTTATGAGCCAACCAAGGTGAGCCAACAACGTCACCAATTGCAAAAATATTTGCTTCAGCGGTTTCTAAATATCCGTTGGCGATGACGCGCCCCTTTTCTGTTTTTACTTTGGTTTTTTCGAGTCCGAGATTTTCAATATTAGCCACGATTCCTACAGCCATAATGACTTTCTCAGCCGTGATTTCTTCTAACTTTCCAGCAATTTCAACTGTCGCAGTAACTGAGCCCTTGCCTTTTTTCAAAGATTTTAAAGCCGCAGAAGTATAAATTTTAATTCCTTGTTTTTCGAAAGATTTGCGCGCGAGTTTAGAAATTTCTTCGTCTTCAACTGGCAAAATATTTTCTGCCATTTCGATGAGCGTAACTTCAGAGCCCATGTTTTTGTAGAAGGAGGCAAATTCAACTCCGATCGCGCCAGAACCAACAACTAATAAAGATTTTGGAAGTGCTTTCGGCGTCATTGCTTCGCGATAAGTCCAAATATTCTCAACATCTGGCTCCATGCCTGGAATAACCCGGGCTCTAGCTCCGGTGGCAATAATGAAATAAGTCGCTTCAATTTCTTCATTACCAACTGCGATTTTTTTTGCGTCTAAAAATTTTGCAAAACCATTAATTACTTCGATTTTATTTTTCTTCATCAAGCCCGCGATTCCGCCACTTAATTTCTTAGAAACTGCACGTGAACGCTCGATAATTTTAGTGAAATCGAACTTAACTTTTTCTGCTGAAAATCCGAATTGCTCAAGATTGTGAAGAAGGTGATTAACTTCTGCCGACTTCAATAAAGCCTTGGTTGGAATGCAGCCCCAGTTTAAGCAAATTCCGCCTAATTGATCGGCTTCAACAATGCCAACTTTAAGTCCGAGCTGCGCCGCACGAATAGCGGCAACATAGCCTCCCGGGCCAGCGCCGATTACACAAACGTCAAATTTTTTTGCTGAGTTGGTCATAAAATTAAGTTTAAAGTTTCTTGAAAGATTTCTCAGATCTCCACCTTCGCAGAGATGACGTTTTCACTTACTCGCTTGATCATCTCTGCGAAAGAGAAAATCCAAGAAATGTTAAATATTTTTTACAAATTTTTCTTCACCGTCACTCATCTCAACGATGATTTCTTGCTCTATTTTTGCCTTCTCAATTGAAAATAATGGCTCGCCTGAAGAATTTTTTATCAGAGCAAATCCACGTTTTAAAATTTCACGGTAATGGTTAGTGGCCAAGATCTTTCCCAAACTATTTAGATTGGTCAAATTTTCTTTTATGCGCTGCTCTAGCCTTGAATTTATTCGTTCGAAGGCAAATGAAACTTTACGTTTTTCTGAATCTATTTTTGAAAAAATTAGCTCATTTGAAATTTGTAGCCGCCGCAATCTTTCACTAATTTGTTCAATTATTTTACGCGGATCAAGCAAGTAGCGCTGAAGATTTTTTAAGCGCAAAATATTTTGATTGAGAAAATTTTCTGGAACAAATTCTAACTTTTCAGAATAAAAATTTAGCTGAGATTTTAGGTCAGATAAAACTGGCGTAGCAAACTCTGCAGCCGCTGTTGGCGTAGGCGCGCGTAAGTCAGAAACATAATCAATTAAAGTCGTATCAACCTCGTGACCAACTGCAGAAATTAGCGGAATTTCTGATTTAAAAACTTCGCGAATTAAATTTTCATCACTGAAACAGAGCAGATCTTCAAAGCTTCCTCCGCCTCTTGCGATGATTAAAACATCTGGGCGATTTTTCTTGAGCGAGTTAAAATATTTTATTCCAGAAATTATTTCTGCCGCTGCTTTCTCGCCCTGCACCGCACTTGGATAAAGCATAATGTGAGCAGGACAGCGGGCCTCAATGCGATGTTTAATATCTTCGATCACTGCACCAGTTGGCGAAGTAATAACGCCAATAATTTTTGGGAAAAACGGAATCGGTTTTTTGTGAATCGCATCAAATAAACCTTCGGCAAAAAGTTTTTGGCGACGTTTTTCGATCATTTCTAAAATCGCGCCAACACCAGCGATTTCTATTTTTTCAACAATGATTTGGTAATTCGATCTTCCTTCGTAAGTGGTAATTTTTCCTGATGCACAAACTTGCAAACCATCGCCAATCTCAAAAGGAACTCCACTCGCTGCGCCGCGAAAACAAACGGCGGAAAGCAATGCATTTTCATCTTTGAGCGCAAAATAAAGATGCCCAGAAGTTGCTTTTTTGAATCCAGAAATTTCACCGTGAATACGAACGTAACCAAAAGCATCTTCAACGGTACGTTTTATCGAGCGCGAAAATTCTGAAACCGTGAATTCAGGAACATTAAACATTAAAGACGGAGACCGAGGTTTCATCTTCGACAATCCTGCCTCCAGCCTCACGAATCAAAAGGAGAAATGGTTTTAATAATTCGTAATCTTCTTTGCTAAATACCGCTCTTTCGAGACGTGAAGCAGCAAGATAGGCCAGCGTGAGAGTTCGACAGCCGTAGTTGCGCGAAGAATGTTCCAGCTCGCTTGAAGTTAAAATTTCTCCGGAATTTCTTTTCGAAACACGAATGCGACGATTATTTAAGTAGGCACCAAAACCCTTTTCACAGTAGTAAAGTTCACCGCCAAAAATTTTGCTAATCGCCACCGAGATCGCCTCTCTTTCACCTTCTTTATTGCGATGCTCAAGTGCTACAGCCACAGTAAAATCAGTATTAGAACGAATTAAGTTTGAGAAGCCGTCAATCGGATAAATAATGTAAGAATATTCAGCATTTTCGCTGTTAATCATCTTCTGCCCATCAGCAAAAATAAGATTAAACTCTGGACGAACTTTCGCGAGATCCTCGATCAACATTTGTTTCACTTTGCGGTAACAAGCAGCAGCAAATTTTTCTGCCGAAGCTGGGTTTGATTGCAAATGCTCAAGCTCCGTTAAATCACGTGGCATATGCGTTGATGCCTTGTCGATAGCTTTAAGAATTATGTTTAGGTTGGCGCTGTATCTCATGATTTTTATTTGTTTAACTCTTCTTGGAACCCCGCCTACGCAGGGATAAAGTTGGAAGTAAGGCTTTACACGTCATCCTCGCATATTCCTTGATCTAGGAATAATTACCTCACTCTCGAACTAATTCTAAAAATATCTTCCCATATTTTTTCATCTTTCCTTCACCGACACCGCTAATTTTTGTTAAGTCATCCAGAGATTGCGGACGCGATTTAATCATCTCAATCAAAGTTTTGTCATGGAAGACGACATAAGGCGGAACATTTTGTTCTCTGGCTATTTCTAGCCTTCTTGCTTTGAGTTTTACGAATAATTCATTCTCGCTCTCGTCACCTAATTCAAAAATAACCTTCGCTTTTTTCTCTTCTTTTTTGCCACCAGATTTTTTGCCACTATGCTTGCGCAACTGAATCGTCTTTTTTTGCTGTAAAAATTCTCGGCCAGATTCAGTAATTTTTAAACCGCCGAAGCCGCTAATATCAACCTTCAACAGATTCATCGCCACAAGTTGACGAAAAATACTATTCCACTCAACCTTACTAAATTCTTTGCCAATGCCGAATGTGCTGATTTTGTGGTGATTAAAATTCTTCACTCTTTCATCAGCAATGCCGAGCAAAATATCGATTAAATATCCAACGCCAAATCTTTGCTCAGTTCGGTGAACGCAGGAAATCGCTTTCTGCGCGGCGATAGTCGCATCAAAGGTTTCAGGCGCATTCAAGCAGTTGTCACAATTGCCACAAGATCCCGAAGAATCGCCAAAATATTCGAGAAGAATTTGTCTGCGACAAGTAGAGGCCTCACACAAACCAATCAGCGAATTTAATTTTTGCCGCTCAATTCTTTTTTGATTTTCTCCCGCATCCGACTCCTCGATAAAATTTCTCTGCACCGCAATATCGTTAAGCCCAAATGACATCCAGGCATTAGCTGGCAAGCCGTCTCGACCTGCGCGACCAGTTTCTTGGTAATAGGATTCAATGTTTTTTGGCACATTCAAATGTGCAACAAAGCGCACATCCGGCTTGTCGATTCCCATACCAAAAGCGATGGTCGCAACCATTATTACGTCGTCGCGCAACAAAAATTTTTCCTGATTTTTTTGGCGCAATTTTGCATCCATTCCGGCGTGGTAAGAAAAAGCATTGAAGCCTTCTTCCTTCAACCATCCCGCAACTTCTTCGGTGTTTTTGCGCGACAAACAATAAATGATTCCGTTATGACCAGCATGATTCGCGCGAATAAAATCGAGCAATTGTTTGCGGCCATTTTGACGCGGCGTGATTGTGTAATTTATATTTGGACGATCAAATCCAGCGATAAAAGTTTCTGCATCTTCAAGCGCCAATCCGGAAATAATATCTTTTCGCGTTGCCGCATCCGCAGTCGCGGTTAAAGCGATTCGTGGCACATTCGGAAAGATTTCAGCGAGAACTTTTAAGCCCGTATAAACAGGACGAAAATCATGTCCCCATTGCGAAACACAATGCGCTTCATCAATCGCGAAAAGTGAAATTTTTGTGCGCGAAAGTAGCTCAATAAATTCTTCGGTAAGTAAGCGCTCAGGAGCAACGTAAAGAAGATCTAACTTATTTTCTGCGAGCAGATTTTTCGTCTCTAAAATCTCTCTAAAATCAATATTAGAATTAATCGCCGCCGCACTCACACCAAGTTGATTCAACGCGCTGACTTGATCTTGCATCAAAGCAATCAGTGGTGAAATCACGATCGCCACACCATCCAAACATAGAGCTGGAATTTGATAACAAAGCGACTTGCCACCGCCCGTTGGCATTAAGACAAAAGCATTTTTTCCGGCGATTACTCTGTCGATTATTTTTTCCTGCTCACCACGAAATTCACCGTAGCCGAAGATTTTTTTTAGGAGTTTTTTTGGGGTTGGGCTCATTGATTAATTTGCTGAATGCTTCGCCTCTCCGAGATCCCTGCCCAGGCTTGGATCTAGGAAGCGTCAAACAATTACGATTTGAAAACTTGTTTGAAAATATGATCCACATTTTTGGTGTGGTAAGTGATGTCAAAAATTTCTTCGAGCTTTTGCGGAGTTAGTTTTTGTGAAACTTCTGGGTCATTTTTTAGCAGCTCTAAGAAGCTTTTTGATTCTCCAGACCAGATTTTCATCGCGTTAGTTTGGACAATTTTGTAAGCATCTTCACGCGAGATTTTTGCATCGAAAATCAAAGCCAAAAGCACGCGTTGTGAAAAAACTAAACCACCGAGTTGATCAAGATTTCTCTGCATATTTTTTTCGTGGACAACCAGATTTTCGACCAAGCCAACTAGACGATTAAGGGCGAAATCTAGTGTCACTGTTGCATCAGGAGCAATCATGCGCTCAACCGAAGAATGCGAAATGTCGCGCTCGTGCCAAAGAGCAACATTTTCGAGTGCAGGAACGACAGCGCTTCTAACGATTCTTGCCAAGCCAGTTAAGTTTTCGCTAAGAACCGGATTACGTTTGTGCGGCATTGCGGATGAACCTTTTTGGCCTTTCGAGAAAAATTCTTCCGCTTCTAGAACTTCCGTTCTTTGCAAGTGACGAACCTCAATTGCGAGGTTTTCAACCGAGGAAGAGACTACACCCAAAGCTGCAAAAAAAGCAGCGTGGCGATCTCTTGGAATCACCTGGCTTGAAATAATTTCTTCATCCAAGCCAAGTTTTTCGGCGACATATTTTTGCACGAATGGATCAACATTGGCAAAAGTTCCCACCGCGCCAGATATGGCACAAACCGATATTTCTTCTTTGGCAACTTTAAGTCGTTTAAGGCATCTTTCAAACTCAGCGTAAAAGCGAGCGAGCTTTAAACCAAACGTCACCGGCTCGGCGTGGATGCCGTGCGAACGCCCAACACAAACTGTATTTTTATGTTCAAATGCACGTTTTTTTAATGCGGCGAGAAGACGTTCGAGATCAGCAATTAAAATATCAGAAGCCTGCGCAAGCTGGGCAGAAAGACAGGTATCAAGAACATCGGAACTGGTCATTCCGTAATGAACAAAGCGCGAATTTTCTCCGACCAATTCCGCCAAGTGCGTGAGAAATGCAATCACGTCATGTTTAGTTACAGACTCAATTTCATCAACGCGATTGGCATCAAATTTTCCGCCAGATTTTAGAAAATTTTCGCGAATGCGTATCGCCGTTCCTTTCGGCGCAACACCTAATTCTTCAAGTGCTTCGAGCGCATAAATTTCAATGTCGAACCAGATATTATATTTATTTTCCTGTGACCAAATTTTGACCATTTCAGGACGTGAATAACGAGGAATCATTGGCGTTAAAAATTATTGAAGAAAAGCATCGATCCAAGCAGATCAACGGGATTTATTTTTTTCTGGAAGATTAAGCATACGAGCGCCGACAAGCATATTGCTGGCGCGAATGGGAAGGTTGAGTCTTTTTTGAATTTCTGCCAGAGTCCACCAAACAAAACTCCAAAAACTCCGCTGAGTAACATGAAGGTAAGAATATTTTTTGTGCCAAGCATTAATCCGGCGATGAAAAAGAATTTGATGTCATCGATTCCGAGCGCGTCAACTCCGGCGGCGAAATAAAAAAATATCCAGAGCGCAATTCCTGATCCTAGAAAAAGAAAAGCGTCGGGTATATTCGCTAATACCGCCCCTGCTCCACCTTGCATGATTAGAGAAATTGTCGCGAGTATTGCTAAAAAATACTGAGTTGAATCGGGAATAAAATATTCTTCGAGATCAACAACTACCATCACAATCATCGTGCCAGCAATCGCGAAATAGAGAAAAGTTTTGGCATCAAGATTTTGTCCGAGCGCGAAAAAAATTAGCAAAAAGGAAAGTAAGAAGCCGAATTCTATTAGGGGGTAGCGCAGAGAAATTTTAGCATGACAGCTGCTGCATTTGCCGCGCTGGAAGAGCCAAGAAAAAATCGGGATCAGATTCCAGGTCTTAAGGATATAACCGCAACTCAAACATTTAGAACGCGTGAAAACGATCGGCTGCTTGTGCGCCAAGCGATAACTAACAAGGGTTCCGAAGCTGCCAAATATTAATCCAAGTATGATCACGAAAAAAATTTGCATTTCGTGACTTAGTTGAGAGAGAATTTGCATGAGGAAAATTTTTTAGCTGATCAATGACATTCTGGATAAAACTAACACTAATTTTTGCACTGACTTTCTCTTTTGCTTGCAGCCAGAGAAAAGCTGCTCTGATCGTGAATAACAGCCAAATCAACTACGGCAAAAATAACAAAGACAATAAAGAAAAATATCGCGATTTAGCACGAAAAAACGTGGCGCAGAAATCTACACAAAGTCGCGAACCGGGTCAAAAAATTATCGTTGCCGCTGGCGACACTCTTCACTCTCTCGCTAGAAAATATCAGGTTTCTGTTCGTGACTTGATTACACAAAACAACTTAGGCACATCTTACATAATTAAGCCGGGAGACCTTTTATCTATTCCTTCGGCAACCTATCATGAAGTTGCTATAGGAGATACTCTTTACTCAATTTCGCGACTTTACGGAATGAAATTAAACCAGCTGGTTGAGATGAATAGCTTGCAAGAGCCTTACTCAGTGAAGCTCGGAGAAAAAATTAAGATTTCTAAAAATTCTGCTGACTCAGTTCAAACTGCGCAAAAAACCGAAATAAAAAAACTCGAACCGACCGCAGAAAATCCAGGATTCGTTGAGCGCACGCTCGATAAATTAAATCACTTCTCTTGGCCAATACGCGGGCAAGTAGTTTCAAAATTCGGACCAAAAACTGGAGGTCTTTACAATGATGGAATCAATATTAAGGCCAAAGAAGGTGCGGATGTAAAAGCGGCTGAAGAAGGAACTGTGGCTTATGTTGGCAACGAGCTGAAGGGCTATGGAAATCTTGTGATTATCAAACATTCTGGCGGCTGGATCACTGCTTATTCACACTTAAAAAACTGGACAGTAAAGCGTGGTGAAAAAGTTGCGAAAGGCGGAAAAATTGGCTTAGTTGGCTCAACTGGAAATGTGGATTCTCCACAACTTTATTTCGGCTTGCGAAAAGGAAGAGACGCGGTGAATCCAGAAAATTATTTGAAGTAGCTTGTCGGCCGAGCGAGGTCGAGACCAAGTAAATAAATCTCCCCGCTCAACCAACACAAAGCGTTCACTCGTAACGCAAAATCTCCGCTGGATTAGATTTGCTCGCGCGGTAGGCCGGATAAAGAGTAGCTAAAAAAGAAATCGCCAAAGCCATACCAACAATCAACACAACGTCGGAAACAAAAACTTTTGCCGGCAAGGTTGAGAGAAAATAAACCATCGGATTGAAAAGCGAGATATTGGCCATCGACTCAAGCCACATCTTAATCGAATTAATATTATTCGAAAATAAAACGCCGATTAAGAATCCTAAAAAAGTTCCAACAAATCCGATCGAAGAGCCGCAAATTAGAAAAATTCTCATCACTGAAAATTTGCTCATGCCAAGAGTGCGTAAGAGCGCAATGTTTTTATTTTTATCATTCACCAACATGATCATGCTCGAGATGATGTTGAAAGCGGCGACTAAAATGATCAGAGTTAAAATCAAAAACATCACTGTGCTTTCAACTTTCAAAGCATCGATGAATCCTGAGTTAGACTGCTGCCAATCCATGGCGTAGAGGTCAGGATATTTCAGCAAAAGTTGATAAAAATCATCCTTCATTTCATCTAATTTATTTGGATCGCGCACAAAAACTTCAATTCCCGAAGCCGCCTCAGCAAAGCGGAAATGCGTTTGCGCCATTTCAAAATTCATGAAAATTGTGCTTGAATCATACTCATACATTCCGCTGTCAAACACTCCCCCAACTTGGTAAGTCTTGATGCGCGGAATTGCGCCAATCAAGGTCTGGCTAGTTTCTGCAGAAATTAATTTAAGATTGTCGCCCACTTTCAATCCCATGTTTTGCGCAACAGCAGAGCCAATCAAAATCGAATTTCTATCCGACAATGCCTCGATATTTCCTGCGGTAATATTTTCTGAAATCAGCTTTTTATTTTTGAGATCATCAACCTTAAGACCCTTCACCAAACCGCCCGCATTTTTCTTCGGCGATGACAGCATCGCCTGACTTTCAACAATCGGATTAGCAAATTCGACACCAGGAATTTTCTGAATCTCACTCAATATTTCTGCGTAATTACTGATTTTGTGATTGCTGCTGTAAACCGTCAAATGCGCATTAACGCCAAGAATTCGATTCACCAATTCGTAACGAAAACCATTCATCACCGACATCACCACAATTAACGTAGCCACGCCAATCATGATCCCAACAAAAGAAAAAATCGCCGTGATCGAAATAAACCCTTCTTTGCGCTTTGAGCGAAGGTAACGGAAGGCGATGAGGAATTCGAGTTTGGAGAACATGATTTAAATAATAGTTTCTTGCATCGCGACAAGTAAGGCGTCGAGCATAAATTTGATAAAGATATTGGAGTTAGCGTTTTTATCGCAAGCGCCGAGAGCTTGATAATATTGGCTTTGTCGCTTGTGCACCACGGTCTCAACCGGAAGAAAAGCAAGAAATGGTTTCCACTTACTCAAGATTAAACTCTGCCACAATCTACCCATGCGACCATTGCCGTCAGAGAAAGGATGAATGAATTCAAATTCATAATGGAAGACGCAGCTGGCGATCAATGGGTGAGTGTCGGTTTTGCCGAGCCAATCAAGCAAATCTTGCATCAGATGCGGCACGCGATCCGCAGGCGGGGCTAGATGGATCAAGGTTGTATCTTGGTAGACGCCAACTGATCCACTACGAAATTTTCCCACTTCATCAACCAATCCACTCATGAGAATTTCATGGGCCTTGAGCAAATCATCCAAACTATCCGACCGCCAATTCGACATTTCTTCGTAAGTCGCAAAAGCATTTTGCACCTCCCGAATTTCCCGCGGCGCCCCAAGAACTGTTTTACCCTCAATCACTGCGCTAACTTGCTTCTCGCTAAGGCTGTTACTTTCGATCGCCAGTGAAGCGTGAATGGTGCGAATACGATTCTGACGTCGCAACTGCGGAGCCAAATCCAACTTACTTTCAACCGACCAACGACCAACCAACTCGCAAATTTCCGCGACTGACTTGAGCATCGATTCGGTGATTGTGAATGGGGGTTTGTAGGTCATCTTCTTTTTAATAAAATTTCCGCTAACGTATGACTGATCGGTTCAATTTGATCCTTGGTTAAATAGCCACTTGGGACCCTTTGAAACATTGCGATCGCCGCCTGCTTGGCCATCTCGCTTTTCGCAATTTCATCTTTTGATTCAGAGGCAAGAAACGCGATAAAAGTTTCAGCAACTTTTGCTCTGTGCTCATAAGATTCTTTAGCATTTTTTGCGATATTCAAATCTCTCGTAGCAGATTTGAGGTGGTAAAAAACCAAGGACATGAAGACGGAGAATAAAACAAAAAATGGGATAAGAGACTTTGAATCAAAATCTTTATTGAGCCGATGAAAAATGACGAGCGCTACAAGAGCGGAAAATGGCAAAAGATAGTTCACAATCCTCAACAACTTAGCTTCTGCAACCGCAGATTTTATTGGAACATCGTAGGATTCAGAATGTTTGGAGAAATACTCTGAGAAGCTCTTTGTGGCCTGAGCTTCTTTTAGAGATAATATCTCCAATCTGATTTTTTCATGCTCAGAAGACAGATCCTTTTTCAACTCAGACTGGTGACCAGATAGGGATTTTTTTATTTCCGAGACATCTTTTACGGCATCAATTTTTGAAAGTTTTTCATCAAGTATTTTTGATTGATGAGCCATTTTTGCAGAAATCAGCACCTTCTCCATCTCGGGACGGGAGCTATCATAAGAGCTCTTTATTTTTTCTGATATTTGCCCTCTCGCCCACTGAATATCCCCCCCTTGATTACCATGGGGGGATGGACGTTGGAAGTTCGCAATTTTTTCAGCACCTTCATTAATTGCTTTAAAAAATCCGACGACCGTGTCGGTCGAAAAATAATAATCAGAATATGAATTCTGGCCATACTTTCTAAGGTCTATCGCCCACGTTTTGGCTCTCTGAAAAATTTCGACACAATCTTGAAAATGATAGTCACCAAACCTTTTATCAAGGAGAAGCTCTTCGACATTCCAAGCGGCAATTTTATCTAGTGATGAGTTGATGAATTGGTTCGTCATGTGATTTAAAATATTTTTAGAGATCGTCCAGTGCTACGCGCCGCCTCTTTTTACAAAGAAGACTAACCGAATTACGAAACCCCTTTCGAAGTAGAATATTCAAAATTGTAAGCCTGATTTGGATAAACAACTTTATGCAAATCATGGGCTGCTGTTGCGGCCTCGGCGAAGCCAGTCAAAATTAATTTTAATTTATTTTTGTAGGTCGCGATGTCGCCGATGGCGTAGATGCCAGGCTCTGATGTTTGCATTGTTGAAACATCAACGTCGAGATGGTGTTTGTGAAGGCTTAGACCCCAATCAGCGATTGGGCCGAGTTCCATGGCTAGGCCGAAGAATGGCAGCAAATAATCAGCTTCGAGTTTTTTTACATTGCCGTCGAAATCTTTTACCAACACTGCTGAAAGCTTGCCATCTGAGCCTTCAAGACCATCAAGTTGGTAAGGAATTACTAACTCGATTTTTCCTTCTTCGGATAATTTTTTCATTTTATCGGCGCTTTCTGGGGCGCAGCGAAATTTGTCGCGGCGATGAATTACGTAAACTTTTTTGGCGATTTCTGAAAGGCTAATCGCCCAATCCACAGCTGAATCGCCGCCGCCGGCAATCACAATATTCTTTCCAACAAATTCAGCTTTATTGCGTACGGCGTAGAAAATTGATTTTCCTTCAAATTCTTCGAGACCTTCAAGCGGCGGACGATTAGGACCAAAGGCGCCGCAGCCCGCAGCGATGATCAAGGCTTTGCATTCAATTTGAGTATTTTTTGAAGTCGTAACTGTGAAAGTTCCGTCCGCATTTTTGACAAATTTTTCAACACGTTGATTCAAGTGGTAAGTCGGATGAAATGGCGTCGCTTGCGCTTCAAGCATCTCGATCAACTCACTCGCTAAAATTTTTGGATGAGCCGGAATATCGTAAATCGGCTTCTCTGGATAAAGCGCGCAACACTGGCCCCCAATGACTTCGAGCGAGTCAATTACGTGGCATTTCATCTTGAGCATGCCGGCTTCAAACACTGCAAATAAACCTGTTGGACCAGCGCCAACAACGACCAAGTCGGTTTTGTGAATTGTCATTTTTTTAAGAATTTTTTAGAGGAAATACTTTCGTGCAAAACTATAACTACCTTGCTTTTAGTTAAACCAAAAATATTTTTTTCGCATTGCGAGCCCGCATCTTTCCTTGTTGCAAAGCCTTGCGCAATCTCAATATAAACAAAAATGTTAAAAACTGCTTCACTCGGATTTCCGAGAATTGGTGCTAATCGCGAACTTAAAAAAGCCGTCGAAAGCTATTGGAAAAAGGCCTCAACTGCCGCTGATTTGCAAGAGGCCGCGGCGGAAATTAGAAGAAAAAATTGGGAAGAGCAGAGAGCAAACGGGATTCATTTTATCCCTTCGAACGACTTCTCTTTTTACGATCAAATTCTAGACGCTCAAACTTTGCTTGGCGCAATTCCTGATCGCTTCGCTAAATTTTCTGGCCTCGATCTTTATTTCGCAATGGCCCGCGGTGCTGATGAAGTAACAGCGATGGAAATGACCAAATGGTTTGACACCAACTACCACTACATCGTTCCTGAATTCAAAAAAGATCAGCAATTTAAAATCTCTGCGAACAAAGTTTTCGAAGAATTTTTGGAAGCAAAAAAATTAGGAATCGAAACTCGCCCGGTGATCATTGGACCAGTTAGTTTCTTGCTTCTTGGCAAGTCTGTAGACGGCTCAAATAAATTAGATTTGCTCGAAAATCTTCTTTCTGCTTACTTGGAACTTTTCAAAAAATTATCAGAAATTGGCGTGAAAGATGTGCAAATTGACGAGCCTTTTTTGGTTACAGATTTATCAGCTGAAGTTATCCAGGCCTATCTAAAAGCATACCCACAACTCAAGCAACAAGCGGGCTCAATTAAACTTCACCTCGCAACTTATTTTGATTCTCTGAGCGAAAATGCGACTCTCGCTTTCGACCTTGGCACTGAATCAGTTCACGTTGATTTGGTTCGCGCTCCTCAGCAATTTGAAGAGGTTTTGAATCTCGTTAAGTCCGGCCAAACCTTGTCTCTGGGCGTAATCGATGGTCGTAATATTTGGATCAACAACTTAGAAAAATCAGTTGAGTTGGTAAAAAAAGCATCAGCAAAACTTGGTCGCGGGCGCTTGATTGTGTCACCTTCATGCTCATTGATTCACACTCCAGTTGATCTCGACAATGAAAAAGATCTCGATTCAGAATTAAGATCTTGGCTTTCATTTGCGACGCAAAAATTGGCTGAGCTAGCAATAATTGCTCAGGCAGCTGATGCAGAAGACTTCAAAGTTAAGGCAGAAATTTCTGCGAATAAAACAGCGCTCAAAGCAAGAAAATCTTCACGCAGAATTCACAATGAACTCGTGAAAAAACGCGTTGCAGAAATCGACGAATCTTTGATGAGCCGCAAAAGTAATTTCACTGCGCGCAAAAAAATTCAAACTGTGCACATCGATTTACCCTTACTGCCAACTACAACAATTGGCTCTTTCCCACAAACAAAAGAAGTGCGTAAATTTCGCGCTGATTTTAAAGCCGGAAAAATTTCTGCCGCAGATTACGAAAAATTCGTACAGGAAGAAACCACGCGCACCATTCGCTTCCAAGAAGAAATTGGTTTGGATGTTTTGGTTCACGGCGAGTTCGAACGCAACGACATGGTCGAATATTTCGGCGAACAATTGTCGGGATTTTTCTTCACCAAAAACGGCTGGGTGCAAAGCTACGGCTCACGCTGCGTGAAGCCTCCAGTTATTTTCGGCGACGTTTCTCGTCCAAAAGAAATGACGGTTGAATGGGCAAAATATGCACAAAGCCAAACGAAGAAAATTATGAAAGGCATGCTCACTGGGCCGATCACAATTCTTCAATGGTCATTTGTTCGCGATGATCAGCCGAGAAAAGAAACGGCCTTGCAAATCGCTTTTGCAATTCGTGACGAAGTTTGCGATCTCGAAAAAGCGGGAATTAAAATCGTGCAAATCGATGAAGCAGCACTTCGCGAAGGTCTGCCAATTCGCAGAAATAAGTGGAACGAATATTTAAAATGGGCGGTTGAAGCCTTCAGAATCAGCGCTTCCGGCGTTGAAGACAGAACTCAGATTCACACTCACATGTGTTACTCTGAATTTAACGACATCATTGAAGCGATCGCAAAAATGGATGCTGACGTGATCTCAATCGAAACTTCGCGCTCACAAATGGACCTGCTGAACGCCTTCGTAAACTTCAAATATCCGAATGAAATCGGACCAGGCGTTTACGATATTCACAGCCCGCGCGTGCCGAAAAAAGAAGAGATGAAAAATCTTCTACAAAAGGCACTCGATGTTTTGAAGCCTGAACAAATTTGGGTAAATCCTGATTGCGGCCTTAAAACTCGTGACTGGCCGGAAACCAAGGCAGCGCTGAAGGCAATGGTTGATGCGACTAAAGAATTAAGAAGCACTTTGTAAATCATTGAGCTCTATTTCTGAGATCATTTGCCATGTAAAAGGGTCAGGCTCGCAAGAGTCTGACCCTTTTATTTTGTCTCATCATTAAATCCGCAAATAATAGAAATAATTTTCTGCCCCAGAAAAATTAGATCAGCACATCTTCAATAATCATCTGCACTTTTTCGGAACCCATCCAGGCGTTTATATTCAAGGTTCCAACTAGGTTGATCGGCTTGGTAAATTTCGGATCAAGAAGCATTTCGCCAAGAGGGGTTTTGTTACTACGAAAAGCAATTGCTTGAATTTGCCCATTAAATCCAAGCGCGGATTTGGAAGAAAAAACACAAGAAATATGTTCTGCAGTTTGACCAACTAAATTCGCTTTCACCTTCACCACATTGCGCAAAAGAAATTTAGGACGCATGTTGCCAACACCAAACGGCTCAAGCTTTGCCAGCTCTTTTAGTAAATCTAAATTCACTTGCGCAAGATCGAGTGCGATGTCGAATTCGGCATTTTTTTGTGCAGAAATTTCTTCGACTTTTTGCGCTAAATTTTTACAGAAAAATTGGTGAAGTTCAGAAATTTTTTCTGGGGCAACCGAAAATCCACCAGCCATCGCATGGCCTCCACCCTCAATCAACAAACCTTCCAATCGCGCTTTTAAAATTTCTCCGCCGAAGTCAATTCCAGAAATTGAGCGGCACGAGGCCTTGCCTTTCTTGCCTTCATCATCAATCGCGATTACAGCGACGGGCTTGTTATACAAATCTTTTAGACGTGATGCGACGATTCCGATTACGCCTTGATGCCAGTTTTTTGCGACGGCGAAAATTATTGGATCATTTTTTGAAAAGCCGCCAGCCCATCCTTCTGTTGCGCTACGCGTCAACGGGCCCGACTCCAGTGACTTCACCGCCTCTTCCAAAACTTGCACTTCAATCTCTTTGCGCTGCTTATTAAAAGTTTCTAATTGTTGCGCGATGGCCTTTACTTCCTCTTCATCTTCGCTTGAAAGAATTGTCGCGCCTAAATCAGATTTTCCTACACGTCCGCCAGCATTGATGCGCGGACCAATTACAAATCCTAAATGGTAAGCAGAGGGCTCTTCGTCGAGTCCGGCTAAATCACAAATTTCGCGCAAACCTAGATTTTTTCTCTGCTTTAAAATTTTTAAACCAGCAGCTACGAAGGCACGATTTAAGCCAGTTAAAGACATCACATCGCAAACAGTTCCAAGTGCAACGAGGTCGAGAAGATTCAAAAGATTCGGCTCTTTTTTTTGCGCGTAAAAATTTTCTTCGCGCAATTTTTTATTAATCGCGACCACAAATAAAAACGTCACGCCGGCAGCGCAAAGATTTTTGTGCGGGAATTTTTCATCGAGTAAATTTGGATTAATCACCGCGATCGACTGAGGCTTTTCAAGAACTCCGAGATGATGATCAATCACGATAATCTCCAGACCCACAGCAGCCGCATCTTCGAGCGGCTTGAAAGCGACAGTGCCACAATCAAGCGTGATTACTAAATCTGTTCCGGATTTTTTTAGATTTAAAAGCGCCTGCGAATTCGGTCCGTAACCTTCGAGAACGCGATCAGGAATGTAGATGTCGGCATTAACTCCCGCCTCGCGGAAGAATCGTTTGAGCAAGGCCGAACTTGTCGCGCCGTCAACATCATAATCAGCAAAAATCGTGATTTTTTTTCGCGCGTGAATTGCCGCAATCACGTGAGCCACCGCCTTTTCCATGTCATTTAATTCAAACGGATCTGGCAGTGAAGTTTTAATTTTTGGCTCAAGAAAATTTTCGATTTCGCCCAAAGAAATTTCGCGCGCAGAAAGTAAATTACTCAAAACTTCCGAGATCTCAAAACGCTGTAAAATAGACAACGCGTGACGTTCGTCAAAAGTTTTTTGATGCCAGTTACGGCCGAGGATTGAGGTTTTTTGAGATTGGTTCATTAAATTATTTTAATTTCACTGACATACCAATTGCTTGCAACGCTCAAATTTAATTTCTCGAGAAGTTGAGATTTTTTTAAATCGTGATTTCCACACACCACCAGAACCTGCTTAGCGCCTTTTAATTTAGCTTGAGACATAATTTCATTTAATAACTTCAAGCCAACCGACAGCCACAAATCCGAAGACTTCACGCAAAAATCGTCAATCATTAAAGTCGGCCCTGCATCATAAACTTCCGGCGGAAAAATTATTTTTCCGATTACGAAACCGCGGCGATCTTCTGCGCACAAAGTAATCACATTTTCTTTTTTGATTTCTTTGGCAAAATACTCCGCTTGAATCGCATCAGAATTTGTTGCCATTTTCCAAAATTGCTTTTGATGTTTTTCGTAAGTAAGCCGCTTGGAGTGACTTAAATCAACCATCCAAGCAATGTCTTGTTTTGTAGCAGGAAAAATTTTCATCATTTTTTAGCTTTCTTCTTAACTAGTTTTTTCTTCCCAATTTCTACGCCAATTTTCCAAATCCCCTTCTCCAAAAATGCCTCAATAGTTTGGCGATTGGCTTTGTTTAGTAGGTTGGAGTGAGAGATTTTACTAGTCTTGGAATGCTCTAAAAGTGTGACAATTTTTTTACCTTCTAAGTAAGCCAATATTTTGTGATAGCTGTTGGTGAGAGCTTTGCTGACGATCTCTTCCATGATTTTTGTTGAGCCTTTTTTGTCGAATTCTTTGAAGGCGTCGTAATATTTTTGGCGCTCGATGAACTTGATATTAATTGGAACGAAGCCTTCGCGGATCAGCAAATAATTGTTAATGATGCGACCGATACGACCATTTCCGTCAACGAATGGATGAGTGTGTTCGAAGGTTAGATGGAGGCGAGCGATGCGTTTGGCGATATTTTCGTGAGCAGATCCGTGGTAATCAAAAATCATGTCTTCGAGTAGACTAACGATTTCTTTTGGGGCCGGAGCGATGTGATTACCGACTTTTACATATTCATTATTTTTGCGAAATCTGCCGGCAATATTGTCACGAATATTTGAGATCAACATTTTGTGCAAAAACAAAATCACTTCGAGTGTCAGCTCTTTTTCTTTAGATTTTTTTTCGATGTAACCAACAACTCGGGCAAGATTTTTTGCTTCGAAAATTTCGCGCTCAGTGATGTAGCGATCGAGGTCAATTTGTAGAAGAATTTTTTCGGTTTCTTCGAGTGAAAGCGTACTGTTTTCAATGGCGTTGGAGTTGTAGACTTGCTCAGAAATTTCAGTTTCTGCGATCAATTTGAGCAAGGCCTCTTGCCCTTTGCGGCCTTGAAATATCTTTGACGGAGGGTGGCTATTCTGCCGAAACTGTCGCTGTCTTTTGGCATGTTTCTGGAGATTTCTTGATTTACTTTGTTCACGTTATTTGATTAATAAACGTGAAAATCAAGTGGGTTGTGGTGTCTGTTCACGGTTATTTGGTAAATAATCGTGAATTAAATCTTGTCGTAAGAAATTTTTTCTGCTTTCGCGCCAGGATGAGTGACGGCGCCAAACCTTGCAGAGCCTACGGTTTGGGCATATTTCCACAAAGTTCCTGACTGGTAGTCATTTTCTCTTGGCCGCCATGCAGCCTTGCGGGAGGCGATTTCAGAGTCACTTAGAGCAACGTCGATTGTGCCTTTGATGGCGTTAATGGTGATTTGATCGCCATCTTTTAAGAGCGCTATCATGCCGCCGGTTGCGGCTTCGGGAGAGATGTGGCCGACGCAGAATCCTCTAGTGCCGCCAGAGAATCTTCCGTCGGTAATTAAAGCGACTTTGCTGCCCATTCCTTGACCGTAAATCGCCGCGGTAGTCGCTAACATTTCACGCATTCCTGGGCCGCCTCGAGGGCCTTCGTAACGAATTACTAAAACATCGCCTTCTTTGTAACTTTTACGCTCGACTGCTTTGAAGCACTCTTCCTCGGAATCAAAACATAAGGCGCTACCGGTAAAAATTTGTGCGTCTTCTGCCATTCCAGCAACTTTTACAACAGCGCCATCCTCAGCTAAATTGCCTCGCAGCGTTACAACCCCACCGGTCGGCGATAATGGTTTTTCTGGACGGTAAACCACATCTTGGTTTTCGTTGAACTTAATATCTTTTAAATTTTCGGCCATGGTTTTGCCGGTGACCGTCAGACAATCCCCGTGGATGTAGCCCCCATCGAGCAGAAGTTTTAAAATCATTTGTACGCCACCAGCTTCAAATAAATCTTTGGCGACATATTTTCCGCCCGGTTTCATGTCGGCGATGTAGGGGGTTTTTTTAAAAATTTCTCCGACGGCAAAAATATCAAAATCAATTCCGCACTCATTGGCAATCGCCGGCAAGTGAAGAACGGCATTGGTTGAGCCTCCTGTCGCGGCAACGATTGTTGCAGCATTTTCGAGAGATTTTCTGGTAACGATGTCGCGCGCTTTGATATTTTTTTCGAGTAAATTCATCACCGCTTTTCCAGATTGATAAGCATATTCGTCGCGTGATTCATAAGGCGCTGGCGTACCCGAAGATCCAGGAAGTGCAAGCCCCATTGCTTCAGAAACGCAGGCCATGGTGTTGGCAGTAAATTGTCCGCCACACGCACCAGCACTTGGACAAGCAGCCTTGGTGAGAATCTGCAAATCTTCTTCCAGCATTTTTCCAGCATCTCTTTGCCCTACGGCTTCAAAAACATCAACGATTGTAACATCTCTTCCTTTGAACCTTCCCGGAAGGATTGAGCCGCCATACATAAAGACTGAAGGCACATTCAAACGCACCATTGCCATCATCATTCCGGGCAAAGATTTATCGCAGCCTGCTATTCCAACTAGGGCGTCATAGCAATGTCCGCGCACTGTTACCTCGATTGAGTCGGCGATAACTTCGCGCGAAACGAGTGAAGACTTCATGCCCTGATGTCCGTTGGCGATACCATCTGTAACTGTGATTGTCGTGAATTCACGCGGCGTTCCACCAAAATCTTTTACACCTTTTTTTGCTGGTTGGGCTTGGCGCTGAAGGGCGATGTTACAAGGCGCGGCCTCATTCCAAGCGCTGACAACTCCGACGAAAGGTGAGGATAAATCTTCATCCGTCAAACCCTGCGGATATAAGTCAGTCTTGATGTTATAAAGCATCGTCTTGCGCCCTTCGCAACCGTGCGAATTGGTGACGTAGCGGGAAGGGAGTTTTGATTTGTCGAATTTTGTCATTTGTAAAAGTTCAATAATTTAGCTCGATAAATTTATCTTCAATCTTCCTGGGCCATCTTCCTGGGCCATCTTACCGGACCATCCTTTTTAAAGTTTGGATGGTCCAGAAAAAATCGCGAATAACAATCTTACGAAGAAATATTTACTGAGCTTCTTTTGCGCGCATTAGGCTGCGGTAACGCGCTACACTTGCATTATGCTCTTGGATAGTCGAAGAGAAAACATGGTCTCCCGATCCGCTAGCGACGAAGAAAATATAGTCGGTTTGTAGCGGGTTTAGCACGGCTTTGAGCGAGGCAACTCCTGGGTTGCATATTGGTGCAGGCGGCAGGCCGTAAATATGGTAGGTGTTAAAAGAAGAGTTATTCTGAATGTCGCTAACTCTGATTGGGCGCTCGAGCTGCTTATTTCCAAAGGTGAAAGAATAAATAATTGTTGGATCAGATTGTAGCTTCATGCCTTTGCGCAAACGATTCACAAATACCGAGGCAACTTTGCCGCGCTCACTTTCGATGCTGGTTTCGCGCTCAACTATCGAAGCCAAAATCACCGCCTGCTCTTTAGTTTTAATTGGAATTGACTGATCGCGCCGCTCCCACAATCCGTCGACATTTCGCTTCATCGCTTCTTGCATGCGCCTGACTATTTCGGCCTTGGTATCGTTGTAAGAATAGAAATAAGTCTCGGGCAATAATGAGCCTTCTTTAATACCTTCTGGCAAATGACCAATTAAGCCCGCAGCTTGGTCAATATTAGTAAGGGCAGAATGAGTAGAAAGACCTTCAGCTACAGTAACTTTGCGGAAGGCAATGTTGCCGCGAATCAACTTGTGAAGAATTTTGTAGTAAGAGATGTGCTTCTCAAAAAAATATTCACCGTAACGCACCTTGGGGTCTACTCCCTTAATAATCTGACCAATGTAGAGAAAAGTGCTTGGACTCTTTATGATATTTTCTTGATGCAGCTTATTGACTACTTCACGCAACGTCATTCCTCTTTCCACCATGAAACGTTTATCCGCTTTGTGGTAAGAATTTGGCGCGTTGAAATACATGATCATGCCAAGCACCAAGACGATGTAGCAAATAACCACCACCGACAAGGTTGCGCAGCCGATTAGAATTTTATTTTTGTGATGACCTTCGCTCATGCAAAACGTTTTAAGATCAGACAAGCATTGGTTCCACCGAAGCCAAATGAGTTAGACATCACGACATCAATTTTTCTTTGCTTCGCTTGCTTGGCGACCAAATCAATATCGCAGCCTTCTGATGGCTCGTCGAGATTAAGAGTTGGTGGCGCAACATTGTCACGAATTGCTTGAACTGAGAAAATCGCCTCAACCGCTCCAGCAGCGCCAAGTAGGTGTCCGATCGATGATTTAGTCGAAGACATTGAAAGCTTGTAAGAATGGTCGCCAAAAACTTTTTTAACGGAATTAACTTCGATCTCATCGCCCATTGGAGTAGAAGTGCCGTGAGCATTGATGTAATCTATATCTTCTGGATTCATGCCGGCATGTTTTAAAGCCAACTTCATTGCATAAGTTGAGCCGCGACCAGAACTTTCTGGAGCGGTGATATGGTAAGCGTCACCCGACATTCCGTAGCCAACAACTTCTGCATAAATTTTTGCACCACGTTTTTTGGCGTGCTCTAATTCTTCAAGCACAACAATACCCGCGCCTTCACCCATTACAAAACCGTCGCGATTTTTGTCCCATGGACGCGAACCGAGAGTTGGGTTGTCATTAAAATTAGTCGATAATGCACGCAGAGAGGCAAACCCGCCGATGCCAATTTCGCAAATCGCTGATTCAGCACCGCCAGCAATCATAACATCAACGTCGCCATATTCGATCATGCGCGCAGAATCACCAATTGCGTGAGTGCCCGTCGCGCAAGCGGTAACGATTGCATGGTTTGGGCCCATATATCCGTATTTGATTGAAACTTGTCCGGAAGCGAGATTGATCAAACTTTGCGGGATGAAGAAAGGACTGATTTTTTTAATTCCTCTTTCTTTCATTGTGATCGCGGTTTTTTCAATCGCCGGAAGTCCGCCAATGCCGGATCCGATCATCACGCCAGTGCGATATTGTTGCTCTTCTCCTTCTGGTTTCCAACCAGAATCAGCAATGGCTTGATCTGCCGCGCCCATCGCAAAATGAATGAAGCGATCCATTTTTTTCTGCTCTTTAACATCAACGTAACTATCGAGATTGAAGAGACCTTCTCCGATGCCGCATTTTACTTCGCCGGCAATTTTGCATGGAGATTCTTCGGGATTAAAAATTGTAATGAAACCCAAACCAGATTCACCATTAACTAATTTCGCCCATGTGCCTTCAGCACTTGAAAATAAAGGCGTAACAGCACCAATGCCCGTTACGACAACCCGTCTTTTTTGTGTCATTATTTTGGAGGTTTATTTGAGAACCGAAAAGAAGGTGCGCGTCTTAGAGAAAGAAAAATTTTAGTCAATTTTGTGATGCGAAAAACAATCTTCTTAGCATCACTAATAGTCGCCAAAAATTTCTGCCGACGCGCAATTTGCTTTTGCCGATTTTCTTGCCGTAATCGTAGAAAATCGGAATTTCATCGAGTCGCGAATCTAATCTTGCCAATTTTATCAAGAGCTCGCAAGTGTAAGTAAATTCTGGCTCTGTGATGAAATTATCTTTTTCTTTGGCAAAAAGTTTTTTCAATTTTTTAACGCTGTAGATGCGATAGCCACTGCTGTAATCTTGCAATTTTTTGCCAGAAATTTTTTTCGCAGCAAAAATATTTTGCAAAAGGAGTGAGGTAGATTTGCTAATGAGTTGGCGATGAATCGGGAAATCTGACATCACGCTATTGCCGCAGAAACGCGACGCGACAAGCAAATCGAGAGAATTCTTTCTGAAATGTTTAAGCATTTCTCTAAGCTGTTTCGGGTTGTGAGTATTGTCTGCATCGAGCGTAATCAACAAGTCATCCCCAATGGCATCTTCAGTATGATTTTTGATCACCTCAAGAAAAAGTCTTTTATAGGCAAGGCCCAATCCGCGCTGATTTTTTTTTGGCAGAACAATTATTTTATACGACTTTTGAAATTCAGCAATAACACGCGAGGAGCCGTCAAACGTGCCATCAACGCACATAATAACTTCAAACTTCTCACCTAAATCTTTTAATTCACAAAAAAGATCAGTAAAAACTTTAGGAAGATTTTTTTCCTCGTTTAGGCAGCAGAGAAGAACTTTGATCAATTTTAAGAAATTAAATTTTAGATTCAGACACAATCCGAAATCTAAAAACAAAAATCAAAAATTTGTTAATCTCCAAACAATCATTCGACATTGTAATTATTGGCTCAGGCGGCGCTGGTTTAATGGCGGCGATTTCAGCGATTGATGCTGGCGCAAAAAATATTGCAGTAATCAGCAAGGTCATTCCAACCAGTAGCCACACAGTTGCAGCCAAAGGCGGAATTAATGCTGCTCTTAGCAATATAGAAAATGATGATTGGAAGTGGCATGCTTACGATACATTAAAAGGCGGAGATTATTTAGCTGACAATGACGCCGTCGAACTACTTTGCCGCGAAGCGCAAACGGCAATTTTAGATTTAGAAAAAATGGGCATGGTTTTCTCGCGCGGAGAAAACGGCAAAATTTCTCAGCGCGCTTACGGCGGCCAAACTACAAATTTTGGACAAGGCAAAATAGCCTATCGCGCCTGCTATTCCAAGGATAAAACTGGTCACACAATTCTTCACACTCTGCACGAACAAGCGCTAAAAAGTGGGGTGAAATTTTTCTCAGAATTTTTTGTGACAGATTTATTAATTGAATCAAAAAATCAGTGCCACGGATGTCTTGCGCTAGATTTAAATTCTGGCGAGTTGGTGATTTTTTCTGCCGCAACAGTAATTCTTGCGACCGGCGGCTACAGCCAAATTTATCAAAATACAACATCGTCTCTGATCTGCACTGGCGACGGTTCTGCCTTAGTTTTTAAAGAAGGTTTGCCGCTGCAAGATATGGAGTTCGTACAATTTCATCCAACCGGAATTCAAGGTCGCGGATTTCTTGTAACGGAAGCTGCACGAGGTGAGGGAGGCTATCTAGTAAATTCCTCTGGCAAGCGTTTCATGCAAAATTATGCGCCAAAAATGCTGGAGCTCGCCTCGCGCGATGTGATTTCGCAAGCAATGGCTACAGAGATTAAAAATGGAGAAAAAATTTATCTCGATCTCCGTCATTTAAGCGAAGATGTTCTGCGCAATAAACTTCCTGGCGTTGTTGAGTTAGTAAAAAATTTTGTGCGCCTTGATGTAAAAAAAGATCTCATTCCCGTATCACCTTCTGCGCATTACACGATGGGTGGAATTCCAACTGATCTTGACTGCACTGTAATCTCAGGACTGATGGCCGTAGGCGAAACAGCCTGTGTTTCTGTGCATGGCGCCAATCGCTTAGGATGTAATTCTTTGCTCGATTTAATTGTCTTTGGAAAAATTGCAGGGGAAAAAGCCGGGGAAAAAGCAGCAGAAAAATCTTCGCAACAAAACTCAAAAATCGCAGAAAAAATCGCAGCAGAAAAAATTGGAAAACTGCTCGCCATTCTTGGAACATGCGAGGCTAATAATAATGTATCATTGAGCGCGCTTAAAAAAGAACTCCAGGAAAATAATGAAAAACATCTTGCAGTTTTCCGTGATGAAAAACTCCTAAAACTAGGATTGGCAAAGACTCAGGAACTTTACGAAATTTTTAAAAACTATAAAATCAAAGATAAAAATTTGATCTGGAACGAAGAATTAATCGCTTATTTCGAGCTTGAAAATCTTTTGCTAAATTCTTTAGCGACAAATTTTTCTGCGCTACATCGTCGCGAAAGTCGCGGCGCGCATTACCGCTCAGATTTTCAAAATCGTGACGATAAAAATTTTCACGCTCACAGCTTAGTGCGAATGGAAAGTGAGTTAGAATTTACTAAGAAGGCTGTGCGCAATTCTTCAGAAATTCTCGAACTCAATTTAGAATTACAAAAAAGGAGCTACTAATGTCGATTACAGCCCAAGCAAAATATCTCGGCGAACTACGTGCCGAATCAATTCATGTAAAGTCGGGAAGCGTTGTCATTACTGATGCGCCGGTGGATAATAAAGGTAAGGGCGAAGCTTTTTCACCAACTGATTTGCTGGCGACTTCGCTTGCAACTTGTATGATGACGGTCATGGGAATTGCCGCGAATCAGCATAATTTATCGCTCGAAAATTTACGTTGTGACGTGACAAAAATCATGACGATAAATCCGCGTCGGATCAAAGAAATCATCATCGAATTCCACTTTGCGCCGAATAATTTTAACGAAAAAGAAAAAGAGATTTTGCGAGATGTGGCCCAGTCTTGCCCAGTTGCGCTTAGCCTTCATCCCGATATAAAAAAAACAACGATCTTCAATTTCCAAAACTCTTGAGAGTGGTGATCTCAAGAGCTGGGTTATTTGTGGTGTGATCTGTGGTGAGACCATAGTAAAATATAATTTTACTTTTAAAGGACTCAAGAAAAAATTTAACACCACTTCACTCTCTAGGGCTTGTCATTGCAAAGAGCAAAAACGGATCTTCGGTTGAGAGGGCTAGGGCGGATTGCACGCTACGCTCGCAATGAGGGGGTGGTTTTGTAATAAAATCTAATTGAATTGGCGAAGTTTTATAGAAGCGACAAGAACAAACCGGATCAGTTTTTTATATTTCCATCAACCAGAACCGAGAGGTTTTCGTACCCATCCATCTCAGCGTAACCACCGACAACATCGAGCTGCTTAACAATATTTTGCTTGTCGTCAAAAACAGTAATTTGACCTTCGCGGATCAAAGCAACAACGGCTTCATGACCATGCATGAAGCCAATGTCACCAAGGGTCGAAGGTATAACGGCCATGTGGCAATTACCGTTAAAAATGACACCTTCTGGAGAAATGATTTCGAGCTTTAGATTCGACATTATTTCGTTTCTTTCAAAAGTTTTTCACCTTTCTCGACTGCCTCTTCGATGTTTCCGACCATGTAGAAAGCGGATTCAGGAAGGTAGTCATACTCGCCGGCACAAATTGATTTGAAACCTTGCACAGTATCTTTCAGAGAAACCAATTTTCCTGGCGCACCAGTGAAAACTTCAGCGACGTGGAAAGGCTGTGACAAGAAACGTTGGATTTTTCTCGCGCGAGCAACTGTCAATTTATCTTCTTCAGAAAGCTCATCCATGCCAAGAATCGCGATGATGTCTTGTAGAGATTTATAAGCCTGAAGAGTTTTTTGAACTTCACGCGCAACGTCGTAATGCTCTTGTCCAACAACGCGTGGATCAAGGATGCGCGAAGTTGAGTCAAGAGGATCTACCGCTGGGTAAATACCAATTTCGGCGATTTGACGCGAGAGAACTGTAGTGGCATCCAAGTGCGAAAATGAAGTCGCCGGAGCCGGATCAGTCAAGTCATCCGCAGGAACGTAGATAGCTTGCACTGAAGTGATTGAGCCATTCTTAGTTGAGGTAATGCGCTCTTGCATCATCCCCATTTCAGTCGCAAGGGTTGGTTGATAACCTACGGCTGAAGGGATACGACCCAACAAGGCAGAAACTTCCGAACCCGCTTGAGTGAAACGGAAAATATTATCGACGAAGAAAAGCACGTCACGACCTTCTTTGTCGCGGAAATATTCTGCTTGGGTCAAACCTGTTAAGGCAACGCGGGCGCGGGCTCCAGGTGGCTCGTTCATTTGTCCGTAAACAAGTGCAACTTTAGAATTCTTTAAATTTTTTACGTCAATTACGCCAGAATCCATCATCTCGTGATAAAGATCATTGCCTTCACGAGTTCTTTCGCCAACGCCGGCAAATACTGAATATCCAGAGTGGGCCTTTGCAACGTTGTTGATCAATTCCATGATCAAAACTGTTTTACCAACGCCGGCACCGCCAAACAAACCGATCTTTCCACCTTTGGAATAAGGAGCGAGAAGATCGATTACTTTAATTCCAGTAACTAAAATTTCGGTTTCAGTTGCTTGCTCTACGAGCTCAGGAGCTGAAGCGTGAATCGGAAATAATTCTTTTGATTCGATCGGGCCTTTTTCATCGATCGGCTCACCGATTACGTTCATGATGCGACCCAAAGTTCCTTCACCAACTGGAACAGAAATCGGGCGACCAGTGTCAATCACTTCAGCGCCGCGAGTTAGGCCATCGGTCGAGTCCATGGCGATAGTACGCACAGTTTTTTCGCCAACGTGAAGTGCTACTTCGAGAACCAATATTTTGCCGTCATTTTGACAAGTAAGTGCGCTGTAAATCGCCGGCATTTCGCCATTTTCGAATTCAACGTCAACGACCGCAGAAATTACCTGCGTGATTTTTCCTTTATTTTGCATGCTTGGGGACGGAGTTGTAGGGCTAAGAGAAAAAGGGCGGGCAACGTAAAAAACGGAATCATGAAGTGCAAGCGCCTAAATTAAATTGACTCACTCTTTTGGTCGCCCCCGTTATATTTCAGCAACTCAGCTCTATAATTTCTTTAATCTTTCACCCTCTACCCACCAAAAGCAGGGTTAAGCGAAGAGAACAAGGATAAACTAATCTGCTCGAGATCGGTTCTCTTTGATTTTTGATTTTTAATTCTGATTTTGTCGCCATTTTTCCAATCAAAAATCTTAAATTAATGTCTTTCGAAACTAAAAATGTTACGATTAATTTCGGTCCGCAACATCCTGCTGCACACGGCGTTTTGCGCCTCGTTCTCGAAATGGATGGCGAGGTAATTGCTCGCGCCGATCCTCATATCGGCCTGCTCCATCGCGGCACTGAGAAATTAATTGAATATAAAACTTACCTACAGGCGGTTCCTTATTTTGATCGCCTCGATTACGTTTCACCCATGTGCCAAGAGCATGCTTACGCTTTGGCAGTGGAAAAACTTTTAGGCATTCAAGTTCCGCGCCGCGCGCAATTTATTCGCGTATTATTTTCTGAGATCACTCGCATCTTAAATCATATCATGGCCTTAACAACTCAGGCTCTAGACGTTGGAGCGATGACGCCACTTTTATGGATGTTTGAAGAGCGTGAAAAAATGATCTCATTTTACGAAAAAGTTTCTGGATCAAGAATGCATGCCGCCTACATTCGTCCCGGCGGAGTTCATCAAGATTTACCCGACGGCTTGCTCGCAGAAATTAAAAAATTCGCCGAAGAATTTCCAAAAAGAATCGACGACATGGAGGACCTACTCACTGACAATCGTATCTTTAAGCAGCGCATGGTTGACGTCGGCGTAGTCAGCAAAGAAGAAGCTCTCGATTGGGGATTTTCCGGCCCGATGATTCGCGGCTCAGGAATCGCCTGGGATCTACGCAAATCACAACCTTACGAAATTTACAGCGAATTAGATTTCGATATTCCCGTTGGTAAAAATGGCGACTCTTACGACCGCTATTTAATTCGCGTCGAAGAAATGCGCGAGTCAGTAAAATTAATTTTACAATGCATCGAAAAAATGCCAGAAGGCCTGGTGACTGTTGATGATCCAAAAATTTCTCCACCAAAAAGATCTGAGACAAAACAGGACATGGAGTCACTAATCAATCATTTCAAACTTTTCACCGAAGGCTACCACGTTCCCGCCGGCGAAACTTACGCCTCGGTCGAAGCACCAAAAGGTGAATTCGGGGTTTACATTATTTCCGACGGCTCAAACAAACCGCATCGTTGCCGCGTTCGTGCGCCTGGCTTCGCGCATCTGCAAGGATTAGAATTTATGGTCAAAGGTCACATGCTTGCTGACGTGGTAACTATAATCTCCACCCAAGACATCGTTTTTGGCGAAGTTGACAGGTAATTTTTGATTCTTACTTTGCGCCGCCCTCAAGTAACTCCCCCCAATTTTTAAGCCAAATTTTTCAGCTGTTTTCATGAAAATCTTTAACTCCCTCAAGTCCGCTAAAAATAGAGACAAGAACTGCAAAATCGTTCGTCGCAAAGGTCGTCTTTACGTAATCAATAAGGTTAAGCCGCGCTTCAAAGCTCGCCAAGGCTAACCTTCTTGGGCAGGCCCCTTTAGATCGTCACTCTTAGCCTGTCGGAAGGGTGACCAGTCATGCTTTCGACAGGCTCAGCATGACCCTCCCTTCTTTGATGATGAAAATTCGAATCGGAACTCGCACCAGTAAATTAGCTCTCTCACAAGTTGCAGAAGTTCATCTGCTTCTAGCTGACCATTTTCCAGATCTTCAAGTTGAAATAATTCCAATCACCACTTCCGGTGATAAAATTCAGGATCGCAATTTAGCCGACATTGGCGGCAAAGGCCTATTCATCAAAGAGTTGGAAGAATCTCTGCTCCAAGATAAAATTGATGTCGCGATTCACTCTGCAAAAGATGTTCCCCCTCTACTTCACGAAGAAACTGAAATCATTGCTTTCACGCCCCGCCTTGATGCGCGCGATGCGTTCATCTCAAATAAATTTAACAAATTTGAAGAATTGCCCAAAGGCGCCGTGGTCGGAACTTCATCATCTCGACGCAAATCCATTTTATTACGTCTTCGTCCCGATCTAAAAATTATTAATTTTCGCGGCAATGTCGACACGCGTTTACGCAAAATTGAAGATGGCTTGGCTGACGCCACAATCCTTGCCGTGTGTGGATTAGCGAGGATTGGCAAAGAACATGTGATCAAAAAAACTTTCGAAAAAAACGAGATGCTTCCCGCTGGCGGACAAGGCTCTCTCGCGGTACAAATTAAAAAATCTGCGAAGAATTTTGCTGAGATTTTCAAAAAAATTAACGATGCAGAAACAATGGTTGCGATCAAATGCGAGCGCGCATTTTTGCGTGAGCTTGGCGCTTCCTGCTCAACCCCTGTCGGAGTTCATGCCGAAATTCAAAATGGAAATTTAGTTCTCAGAACTGAAATATTGAGTCACGACGGTGGTGAAATTTTTGAAACTAATTCGAGTGGAAAAGCTGAGCTGAAAGATGCGATTGAACTCGGAACTGCGGCAGCAAAAAAAGTAAAAAGAGAAGCGAACGAATTGCTGCAAGCCTGTCTAAATCCGTTATAAAAATGGTAGTTTTTTAAAAACTGCGGAAAAAATCTTGAGACTCCACTAAGCCACCTTCTCAACCGCCACAATCGACACCACGGCTTGCGCGGCAATTCCCTCTTCTCTGCCTAAAAATCCGAGCTTCTCAGTTGTTGTTGCTTTTACATTCACACGAGTCGCCGAAATGTTAAGAACCTCTGCCAGCGCTGCCTTCATCTGATTTTTAAATTTAGAAATTTTTGGCTTTTCGCAAATCAAAGTGATGTCGAGATTTATAATCGTGCCACCTTTTTTCTTAAGTAAATGGTTGGTGATTTTAAGCATTTCTCGCGAGTCGACATCTTTCCATCTCGCTTCACTTGGCGAAAAATGTTCGCCGATGTCGCCTTCGCCGATCGCGCCCAGAATGGCGTCGATCAAAGCATGAATGCCAACATCTCCATCAGAATGTGCCTCGATTTTTTTGTCGAATTCGACATCAATTCCACAAATTCGAATGAAATTATTTTCGTCTTTTTTGCGCTCGCGAAAGGCGTGAACATCAAATCCGGTGCCGCAGCGATTTTCTTCACGCACATTTTGAATCATCATTGCAGCCAAGCTTTTTGCGCGCTCGTAATCTTCTTCAGTGGTGATTTTGAAATTATTTTGCGAACCCGGAACGATTGCCACCGGAATTCCCGCATATTCGTTGAGCGCAGAATCGTCGGTGAAATTTAAATCTTTGAAAGCGATGTGCGAATTCAAAATATCCTGATAAAGAAAGCCCTGTGGAGTTTGCGCGCGCCAAAGATTTTCGCGCTCTAACGTCCACTCTATTTTTCCGTCGTGAGTTTTTTTCAAAGTGTCTTCGACAGCAACGGCAGGAATTACTGCGGGATGAGTTTCTAGCTTCTCTAAAATGCCATTAATGATGCGCTTAGAAACAAAAGGACGCACGCCATCGTGAATCAGAACCTTGTTCGGACCGTATTCGCGCAAAGCCTCTAAACCCAAGCGAATCGAAGATTGGCGAGTCTCTCCACCAAAAACAGGGTTTAGTAAATCGAGACCCGCTGCCGCTTCTTCGTAGAGAGCAACATCATCGGGATGAATCACGCAAATCACGTCATCAATTTTTGAATGATTCAAAAAAGCCAAAATTGAATGGCGCAAAAGCGACACGCCGGCTAGTGGCAAATATTGCTTAGGAATTCCCTCCCCTTGATTAAAGCGATTGCCTCGGCCACAGGCGGTGATTAAGGCAACAATCTTAGTCATGCTTAATTTTTTTCGACGATTCTTCTTTCCATCTCGCCGCGGAAATTTTTAATCAACCCTTGAACTGGCCATGCCGCAGCGTCTCCGAGGGCGCAAATGGTGTGACCTTCGATTTGCTTTGTTAAACTGTATAGCTGATCGATCTCTTCGATTTTGGCATTTCCGTCAACCATGCGATCCATGATTCGCATCAACCAGCCTGTGCCCTCGCGGCATGGTGTGCATTGGCCACAAGATTCGTGTTTGTAAAAATGAGAAAGGCGGGCAATCGATTTGATGATGTCGGTTGATTTATCCATCACGATCACGCCGGCAGTTCCCAGGCCAGTTCCAACTGCTTTCAAAGAATCAAAATCCATTAAAACCGTGTCGCAAACTTCTTTGTTAATCATCGGAACCGATGATCCGCCAGGAATTACGGCAAGCAAATTATCCCAACCGCCGCGAACTCCGCCAGCATGTTTTTCGATTAATTCCTTGAGTGAAATTCCCATTTCCTCTTCGACGTTACACGGCTTGTTGACGTGACCAGAAATGCAGAAAATTTTTGTGCCAGTATTTTTTTCACGACCCAAGCCCGCGAACCAAGATGGTCCACGACGTAAAATTTCTGGAATGACAGCAATTGATTCGACGTTATTAATTATTGTCGGACAGCCATAAAGCCCAACAAGTGCTGGGAATGGGGGCTTCAAGCGCGGCTGTCCTTTATTACCCTCAAGACTTTCAAGCAAAGCAGTTTCTTCTCCACAAATGTAGGCGCCACCTCCGCGATGAATGTAAATGTCTAAATCCCAACCAGAATTGCAGGCGTTTTTTCCGATTAATTTCGCGTCGTAAGCCTCGTCGATTGCGCGCTGCAATGCGACAGCTTCGTTGTAATATTCGCCGCGAATGTAGATGTAGCAGGTATTTGAATTAACGGCGCGCGCAGCAATTAAACAGCCCTCTAAAAGCTTGTGTGGATCATTGCGCAAAATGTCGCGATCCTTACAAGTTCCTGGCTCAGATTCATCGGCGTTAATCACCAGGTAATGCGGCTTGCCCTCTTTCGAAGCTATTTGTTCTTGGGTTTTCTTTGGTGCAAATGACCATTTCATTCCAGTCGGAAAGCCAGCACCACCACGACCGCGCAACCCAGAATCTTTAACTTGCTGGATAAGGGCATCAGCACCTAAATCGAGAAATTTTTTAGTGTCATTCCAGTCACCTCTTTTTTTTGCCGCTTCAAGATTTGAGGATTCAAATCCATAAAGATTAGTAAAAATTCTGTCCTGATTTTTAAGCATTTTTTGCTGAAGTTTTTTGAATTTTTTTCGGATAAATAATTTTTCTATTTTTGTGAACAGCTTTCCCAAAAGCAAGTTCCCAAAGGCAAGTTTTGACATCAAAATAGAACAGAAAAACAAAGCATGTTGATTAAAAAAACTTCCCCCCTAACTTCGGCCGAAATCAATCAAAATTCCCTCCTAAATAACGTCCATTTACCAAGCAAAATCAAGTGCTTAGACTAGCTCGCCTAACAAAAAGATTTTTGTGTTTTTCGCTAGTTTTATCCCTACCTATCTTATTGCCTTCTTGTTCTGGCGGAAGAATTGATCCATTTGATTTAGATACAGGCACCACTCGTGAAGAAGCATTCGATACGTTCTTAAAAAATCGTGACGACGAAAAAAAATCGAACAAAGCATCTGAAAATAAATCACCGAAAGAAACGCCAATTCCCAAACTTTCAAAATTAATTGTTTCTCCGCCGCCGCCAGCAATTGGCGGAGATAAGGTCATTTCTTTCTCAGTCACTGATCAGGTGCCACTGAAAGATGTTCTGATTGAATTTGGACGTATGGTTAAAATTGATGTCGATATCGATCCAACTATATCTGGTGGCATTATTTTAAACGCAAAAAATCGCCCCCTTAAAGAAGTGATTGATCGCATTGTAACACTTGGCAACCTTCGCTACTCTTACAATAATGGCGTGCTGCGTTTTGAGAATGACAACCCTTACACAAAAAATTATTTCGTTGATTATCTAACTGACGGAAACGTGTGGACAGATGTTGAAATTAACCTCACAGCGATCTTGGGCGCAGCATTTACCCCGAATAAATCAGCCGGAATCATCGCGGTTTACGCCACCGACAAACAACATCAAAAAGTCGCGCAATATTTGGCTGACGTTGAGAAATATGCCTCTGCCCAAGTTCTGATTGAAGCAAAAGTAATCGAGGTAACATTAGATAAGGAATATAGCTCTGGCATTAATTGGAGCCGAGATGCTTGGGGCCGAGATGGTGATAGCAACTTTACCACCAGCACAGGATACTCAGCAGCCTCCTCCACTGGTTTCGCCATAAGCACTGTAACCTCTGGAGCCAATTTCGCTCTTTCAATTTCCGCACTCGAAAAATTTGGCGTATCCAAAACCATCTCCAGTCCACGCATTAATGCAGTTAATAATCAAAAAGCGACCCTAGACTTCGCCGATAAATTGGTATATTTTAAAGTTGAACAAACTCAAACCACCACTGCCTCAACCAGCGCTACTATAGCCAAAACAACCACCTCAACTAAATTAGAAGAAACTACTGGCGTAAATCTGGAGATAACGCCCTCAATAAATCTCAAAACCAAAGAGATTTTTATGCACATCAAGCCAAAATTAACCGTTCTTAAAGAGTATGTTACAGATCCGGCCTCGCCACAAAATGACGCTGGCACCGCGATACTAATTGAGAACAAGGTTCCAGTAATTCAATCTAGAGAAATTGAAACTTCTGCCAAAATTCAAAGTGGAAATATCCTGATAATTGGCGGATTAATGAAAGATGAATCAAGTAGCGCCGATTCAGGGATTCCTTTACTAGGACGCATTCCAGTTCTTGGGTGGCTTTTTAAATCAATGTCACGCTCCTCTGGAGTTACCGAAACAGTAATCTTTATCAAAGCCACAATCATCAACAGCGGCACTCCCGCAAACAAAGTTGATCGCGACATTCAAAATAATTTCGACCCAAACAAACGTAAATATTTTTAATAACGGATTTTTGCTTTAAAAAAACTGATTCGGAAACAACGCGACAAACTGTTTGAAAAAATAAAAGGATGGATGGCCGAGTGGCTGAAGGCGCACGCTTGGAAAGCGTGTATAGGGATAAAACTCTATCGAGGGTTCGAATCCCTCTCTATCCGCCAAATAAAAAAGCCGGCCCAAATATTTTGGACCGGCTTTTTTATTTGGCGGATAGAGAGAGATAACTCCAAACTCTTGATTGGGTTCGACAATTTTCGCCATTGAGCTTAATGAAGCGAAGCTGAATTTAGCGAAGTCGAAAATTGTAAGCGCGAATGCGCGCCATCCCGTCTGCATCAAAATACTAAATTTATTATGCACCCCGCTTCTCAAAAAATCTTCCCAACTTTCGACCTCGGCGACGTTATTTTACGCGAGAAACAAGAATCCGATGTTCCAGATTTCTTAAGCTACTACTCCTCCCCAGAAGTAAGTAAATTCATTCTCTGCGAAATTCCGCAAAACATTGAAGAGGCCAAGCGCGAGCTGCTTTACTGGCGCGGAGTATTTTACCAAAATGACGGGATTTATTTCGCCATTGCAGATAAAAAAACCAACCAACTAATCGGCTCAATAGGACTTACTAGTCACAACACTTACCAAAGCCGAATCGAATTAAGTTACGATTTAGCCAGTGAATATTGGCGTCGCGGCATTTGCTCGCGCGCCGTTACCACCGTAGTTAAATACGCATTTGATGTATTAAAAGTAAATCGCATCGAAGCCTCGACAGCTTGCGCAAATCTTGCTTCAAAAAATCTTTTACTAAAATCTGGATTCACCCTTGAAGGCACTCTGCGCCAGCATCGCTACCATCGCAACAGTTACGTTGATGTTTATTTTTTCAGCATGTTGAGAAGTGATCGCGCAAATATTTCGGCATCAAATTCTTGAAGATCTTCTGATTTTTCACCAACGCCAATCGCATAAATTGGCTTCGCAAATTTTTTGGCAATGCTTACAACTATTCCGCCCTTTGCAGTTCCATCGAGCTTAGTAATTATTAGTCCGGTGATGCCGATGATTTGATTAAAAACTTCCATTTGCACCTTAGCATTTTGACCAATTGTCGCATCAAGAATTAGCAAATTTTCATGCGGAGCCGAAGCGTCAATCTTCTTCAAAACTGTATTAATTTTTTTGAGCTCATCCATCAAATTCTGTTTATTCTGTAAACGTCCGGCGGTGTCGATTAGAAGAATTTCGTAATTATTTTTTTGTGCAAAATCGAAGGCGCGATAAGCAACAGAAGCGGGCTCCTCTCCTTCTTTTTGTGGCATGATAATTTCACAACCAACTTTTTTTGCCCAAATTTCTAATTGTTCTGCAGCTGCTGCTCTGAAGGTGTCACAGGCAGCGATTAAAATTTTCTTATTCTGATTTTTTAGATTTGCCGCAACTTTCGCGATTGTTGTTGTTTTGCCTGCGCCGTTAACTCCGTTAAAAATTATAACTTGCGGCTTCGTTGATTCGCTCAGCACCAGAGCCTTCTCGCAGGGTTTTAAAATTTTAATAATTTCTGCCGCGAGAAAATCTTTAACTTCTGTTTCGTCAATAGTTTTAGAAAATTTTTGTGCCCGTAAATGAGAAATTATTTCGCCAGTAATCTCGCCACCCATATCGCTGAGAAGTAGCGTTTCTTCTAGCTGCTCAAGCATTTCGTCATCCAACTTTTTATGCGTAAAAATTTGCGTCAAAGCCGCAGAAATTTTTCCGACATTGCCGCTCAATTTTGATTTGGAAAAAAAGTTAGAAATCATTTCTTTAAAGAATTTGCCACTTCCGGCGGCATGTATTTTTCATCATGCTTAATCAATAATTCACGCGAAACAAATTCCGTATCATCTCCATTGATGAGGCCGCTTGCAACCACGCCCTGCTTATCGCGAAATAGGTCTGGCAAAATTCCGTGGTAGTAAATTTTTAGATCATTTTTTAGATCGGTGATGATGAATACCGTGTTAAGAGCGTCAATTTTTTTCACCGACCCTTCTTTAACCAAGCCGCCAACTCTGATGACTTGCGCCCGATTTGAAATTTGCGCAAGCTCGCTTGGCGAGTAAAAAAACACAATATTTTCACGGAAATTTTTAATAACGAAAAACAGCGCTAATAGTGAAATGGCGAAGATTGAGCTAACAAAAATTATGCGTTTTCTTTTTTGTTTATTTTTGAACATTTTTTGTTTTTGCGGCGAAATATTTTTTTAAAGTGAAGAGCGCCAATGAGGTGAGAATGAGCGTGGTGAGCCCATATGCCGCAAAAACAAATTGTGAATAATCAGCAGAATTTTCCATTAAGAAGCTTTTTTCTCTTCCTTAACTTCTTCATATTCCGCATCAACAACCTTCTCGCCATTTTCAGAAGTGGCTGATTCTGGAGCTGGTTCTGCAGAAGCGGCCCCAGCTTGTGAAGCCTTATAAATTGCCTCGCCGAGCTTCATTGTATTTTGCATTAAAGACTCAGTCGCAGATTTTAGCTCTTCCGCCGAAGCGCCTTCTTTAGCCGCTAAATCTTTAACTTTTTGAACTTCCGCTTCTATTGCTGATTTAGTCGCTGCGTCAACTTTATCGCCATGTTCGCGCAAAGATTTTTCAGTTTCATAAACCGCTGAATCCGCGTGATTCTTAGCTTCAATAAATTCTTTTTTGATTTTATCGGACGCCGCATTTGCTTCGGCATCTTGCATCATTTTCTGAATTTCTGCATCGGACAAACCACCAGAAGATTGAATTTTGATTTGTTGTTCTTTGTTCGTTGCCTTGTCTTTCGCAGAAACTTTAACCACGCCGTTAGCATCAATATCAAAACTAACTTCGACTTGTGGCATACCGCGTGGGGCGGGCGCAATGCCTTCAAGATTGAATTCGCCAAGCAATTTATTGTGAATAGCAATGTCGCGCTCACCTTGGAAAACTTTAATTGTAACCGCAGTTTGACCATCTGATGCAGTCGAAAAAACTTGGCTCTTATTGGTTGGAATTGTTGTGTTTCGATCAATCAAGCGAGTAAAAACACCGCCCGCAGTTTCAATGCCAAGCGAGAGAGGAGTAACATCAAGAAGAAGAATATCCTTAACGTCGCCTTGTAAAACCGCACCCTGAATCGCCGCACCAATTGCCACAACTTCATCAGGATTAACTGATTTATTTGGCTCTTTACCGAAAAGTTTTTTCACAGTTTCGATAACTTTTGGCATGCGCGTCATGCCGCCAACAAGAATAACTTCGTTAATATTGGAAGCCTTCAAGCCCGCGTCCTGCAAAGCATTTTCACACGGTTTGATGGTGCGCTGAATTAGATCATCAGCCAATTGCTCAAGTTTCGCACGAGTCAATTTAACATTAAGATGCTTAGGGCCAGAGGCGTCGGCAGTTATGTAAGGAAGATTGATGTCGGTTTCCATTGTTGAAGAAAGCTCAATTTTTGCCTTCTCTGCCGCCTCTTTCAAGCGTTGCAAAGCGAGTGGATCTTTCGACAAATCAACGCCGGTATCTTTTTTGAATTCGCTTGTGAGGAATTCTTGGATGCGCATGTCGAAATCTTCACCACCAAGGAAGGTATCGCCGTTAGTTGACTTAACTTCAAACACGCCGTCTGAGCTAATTTCAAGAACTGAAACGTCAAAAGTTCCGCCACCCAAATCGTAAACAACTACTGTTTGGCTGATCTTTTTATCAAAGCCGTAAGCAAGAGCGGCAGCGGTTGGTTCATTGATGATGCGCAAAACATCAAGACCAGCAATCTTGCCTGCGTCTTTTGTCGCCTGACGTTGTGAATCATTGAAATAAGCCGGAACTGTGATCACCGCTTTTTCAATTTTTTCGCCAAGATAACTTTCTGCAGTTTCTTTCATCTTCATCAAAATGAATGCCGAAACTTGACTCGGAGAATATTTTTCACCCTTCACTTCAACCCAGGCATCGCCATTTGCTGAAGGAACAATTTTATAAGGAACCAGGCCGCGATCTTTTTCTGTAGCCGCATCATCATTACGACGCCCAATCAAACGCTTAATACCAAAAATTGTATTTTGTGGATTAGTAACAGCTTGGCGTTTTGCAGATGCGCCGACAGCTCTATCGCCATTTGCAAGAAATGCCACAATCGAAGGAGTAGTGCGTGCGCCTTCAGCGTTTTCGATTACTTTTGCACTTCCGCCTTCCATGATTGAGACGCAAGAATTTGTAGTACCAAGATCGATACCTATAACTTTGTTAGACATATTTTTTGATTGGTTGAGAAAAATCGATCGCTCATTTAGTAAGCTGTTATGCAATTACAAGAATCCCAACTTTAAAATTATGTCTGCCGAAATCGAAAGTCTTTTTAGTGCCATCGAGACCTCATTAAACCTTGTTGAGAGGTGTCTTTGAACCAGAAAAATTATCGCAAAGATTAGTTGAGTTAAATCAAAAATCAGAAGATCCCAATCTCTGGAATAACAACCAAGAGGCCCAAAAAATTCTCAAAGAAAAATCTCTGATTGAAGGAAAATTGGAGCAAGTTGCTGAGTTAAAAAACGGCTTAAAAGACAATCGCGAATATTTCGACCTGGCCAAATTGGAATGTGATGCACAGCTCATTGCCGACATCGAAAAAACTTTAATCTCGCTCAAAAAAACTGCGGATAATTTTGAGATTGAATGTCTTTTTTCTGGCGAGACTGATGGCAATAACTGTTTCCTCGACATCAATGCCGGCGCGGGCGGAACAGACTCTTGTGATTTTGCTTTAATGCTTCTGCGCATGTATGAACGCTTTGCTGCAATAAAAAAATTTAAGGTCGAAATCGTTAATATTTTAGATGGGGAAGAGGCGGGAGTTCGCTCTGCAACTATCAAAATTTCTGGCAAATTTGCTTGTGGTTGGATGCGCACAGAATCAGGCGTTCACAGGCTTGTGCGCATCTCGCCATTTAATGCCAACGACAAACGTCAAACCAGTTTCGCTTCGGTTTGGGTCTATCCAGAACTTGATGACGAAATCGAAATTACCGTCGACGAAAAAGATCTTCGCGTTGACACTTTCCGCGCTTCTGGCGCTGGCGGACAGCACGTCAACAAAACCGATTCTGCAGTGCGCATGACGCATTTACCGACAAATATTGTTGTTCAATGCCAAAGCGATCGTTCGCAACTGCGCAACCGCGTCGAATGCATGAAAATGCTGAAATCGCGCCTTTACGAATTAGAAATACAGAAGAAAAAAGATGCGCTGGCTGCATCAGAATCTAGTAAAACTGATAATAGCTGGGGCCATCAAATTCGCTCTTACGTCTTACACCCTTATCAAATGGTAAAAGACCTGCGCACCAATTTTGAAACTGGAAATATTCAATCGGTTTTGGATGGAGAAATTGAAGGCTTCATCAAGGCTGCCCTAACTGAGAAAATGTAATTATGCGCTGCCCATTTTGTAACAATCTCGAAACCCAAGTTAAAGATAGTCGCATCTCTGACGATGGCGAAGCGATCAAGCGTCGACGCTATTGTGCGGCATGTGATTCGCGTTTTACAACTTATGAACGCGTGCAATTGCGCGAGATTTTAGTGATTAAAAAAAGTGGCGAGAAAAAAGTTTTTGACCCAGAGAAATTAAAAAAATCAATCGAGATGGCTGTCCGCAAAAGACCAGTGGCAGAGCTGCAAGTTGATAAGCTGGTGAATAATATCGTGCGCCAACTCGAGGTTGAAAATGAGACGGAAATTCCTTCAGCAAAAATTGGCGAGATGGTGATGATCGCACTTGAGAAGCTCGACAAGGTAGCATTTGTGCGCTTCGCTTCGGTTTATAAAAATTTTGAGAAAGCGGAAGATTTTCAAAAATTTATTAAGCAGGTGGTGAAGCAATGACCAAGAAAAATCTTGCGGAAGCTCTGCAATTCTACATCGACAACGATCTGAACGAAGTAATTTCCGAAAAATCACAAAATTATTTTCAGCATTTTCAACAAAAAATAGCGGTAAAAAAAGTTGCTGAAGAAAAAAAGTCACCGATTGTTAATACCTTCATCAAGCCTCAATTCTCGACGGATCAAGCCCTCTCAATTCTAGCAAAAAAATTAGTGACTTCCGAAAAATTTCAATCACTTAATGAAATTGTTGCCAAGGCAAATTCACTGGCGCAAGCCGCAAAAACTATCGATGAGTTACGTAAAGCTGTGGAAAATTTCGACGGCTGTAATTTAAAAAAGATGGCGACGAATACTGTTTTTGCCGATGGCAATCCGAATTCAAAAATAATGGTGATTGGCGAAGCGCCAGGCAATCACGAGGATTTGCAGGGTATTCCATTTTGCGACGATTCTGGGCAGATGCTTAACGACATGCTCGGCGCCATCAATCTCACGCGACAAGAAAGTTTCTACGTCACCAACGTCATCTTCTGGCGACCACCTGGAAATCGCCGCCCGACTGATGAGGAACTGGCAATATGTCGCCCATTTGTTGAGCGCCACATTCAATTAATTAATCCTGATGTTTTGCTTTTGGTTGGCGCGACGTCAATGAGCGCAGTGCTTGGCATCAACGATCCAATTAGTAAAGTTCGCGGACAATTAATCGATTTTTCACCAAAATTTTTGTCACGCACGATCAAAACTTTTACAATTTTTCACCCATCTTATTTGATGCGCCAGCCTTCGAAGAAAAAAGTCGCTTGGCAAGATATGCTTGCTTTGGAGGAGTTTTTAAAATGAGTAAAAAATGGAAAATTTTTGGCCTTCAAAGCAATGTTGAGTGGTACGATGTCAAAACAAAGTTCAAACAACTGACTCGAAGAATCGCTTACAGCTTCTTGATGCGCGAGTTCATTTGTCTGATCTTATCTCTCTACATGAAGCTCGTTTACGTCAGCAGTAAAAAGATTTTTGTTAATTATAAAACCATCTTCGAGGCTTTGAACAACAAGACTCCGCTCATTGTTACTTTTTGGCATAATCGCTTGATGATGATTCCTTTTGCCACGAAAGAACCGAAAAGACTTTTCCCGGGTTACAACTTTATGACCCTTGCCTCGCGTCACGGAGATGGGCATTTTGTCGGAAGAGTTATGGAAAAACTCGGCCTGATTTCGATTTATGGATCATCACAAGGTGGACGAAAATCTTCGCGAGGAATCGATCTTAAAAGCTTTAGAAAAATTTTCGAAGGCTTGAAGAATGGCTATTCGCTTGGTCTCACGCCAGATGGTCCGCGCGGCCCTAATCAAAAAATTAATGGCGAAATCGTGAATATTGCACGCATCTCGGGCGCTGGAATTTTGGCAATGTCTTATTCATCTTCGCGCTTTAAACAACTGAACACTTGGGATAAGTTTCGAATTCCTCTCCCCTTCGGAACTCTCTGTTTTTATTTCGACGACAAGCCAATTTACATTTCCAGAAATGCCAGCGTGCAAGAAATGGAAAAAATTAAAATTCTCGCGGAAGAGAGAATGAATTTTGCGCAAGAAGAATCCCAAAGATTAACAAAATAAACATGAGCGATAATTACAAAAAAACACACATCAACAAACATCAAATTCATCCAGAGACGCAGATGATGTCTTACGGCTACGACCCTTTCTTGTCTGAAGGCGCGGTGAAGCCACCAGTTTTTTTAACCTCAACTTTTGCTTTCAAAACTGCCGAAGAAGGTGCAGAATTTTTTGACGTTACGTCTGGTCGAAAACCCATGCCAGAAGGCTATTCTGGGGGATTAATTTATAGTCGCTTCAATCATCCTAATTTAGAAATTATCGAAAATCGCATCGCTCTTTTAGAAGGCGGAGAAAGCTGCAACATCTTTGCCAGTGGCATGGCCGCTATTTCCACCGCCTTTCTAGCTTTGCTTAAGCCTTCCGATGTGATCGTGCATTCTTCGCCACTTTATGGCGGCACCGAAACTCTTATTCGCGGCGCCTTAAAAACATGGGGAGTGCATTCGGTAGAATTTAGAAAAGGCCTTGATCAATCCTCGATTTGGGAAGGCTTGGCGAAAGGTGCCCGGATTGGTCGCGTTGGTATTTTATTTATTGAAACGCCCTGCAATCCAACCAACGCTTTTGTTGATTTTGAAAAAGTAAAAAATGCTCTCGATAAATTCGAAAGTCAGTACGGATACAGGCCGATCAGCATTTGCGACAATACTTTGCTTGGACCAGTTTTTCAAAAACCGTTGCAACACGGAATCGATCTATCTTGCTACTCTCTTACTAAATATGTCGGCGGACACAGTGATTTAGTGGCTGGAGCGGTAATTGGCAAAAAAGCGCCGATGGAAAAGATTCGTCGCACTCGCAGCGCTTTTGGATCGCACCTAGATCCGCACTCTTCTTGGATGATTGGTCGCTCACTCGAAACATTATTTTTACGCATGGAGCGCGCCACTAAATCAGCGGAAGAAGTCGCTGATTGGATGAAAAAAACTTTTCCACAAGTCAAAATTTTCCATCCGAAATTTATCGAAAACAAATCTTATCAAGAGGCTTTCGCAAGACAATGCACAGGCTTTGGCAGCACTTTTGCCTTTGCTCTAAATGGAGGGAGAAAAGAAGCCTTTGCCTTCATCAATAAGTTACAAATTTTTAAATCTGCGGTGAGTTTGGGTGGCACGGAATCTCTCGTTTGTCATCCAGCTTCAACTACGCATTCTGGAATTGTTTTCGATCTACGCGAAGAGCTCGGGATCTCAGAGGGCTTGGTGCGTGTGTCGATCGGCTTAGAAAATCCAGCTGATTTAATTGCCGATCTGAGCGCTGCTTTTGAAAGGATTAAATCAATGTAATCTTGCGCCAAGATCACGAACAAATTGATCTTGGGGCCCTTTTTTTGGCCGAAGATCAATAAATTTGGCAGAATTAAATCGACCTACTTCACCCTCTTCATAATTACCCATTGCTGCAATATCGAAAGCGCATTACTCCACGTCCAATAAATCACCAAACCCGCAGGGAATGCAGCTAGAACGAAGGTTAGAACGTATGGCATCCACTTCAGAATCATTGTTTGAGTTGGATCTGTTGAGGCAGGGCTGAGTTTTTGCTGAAGGATCATCGTGATACCCATCAAAATTGGCCAAACACCTATGGCGAGAGGGCCAGAAACTTCGAAAGGCAACAGGCCAAACAAATTAAAAACTGAAGTTGGATCTGGCGCAGAAAGGTCGTGAATCCAACCGTAGAAAGGTGCCTGACGCATGTCTAGAGTCACAAACAAAACTTTGTAAAGCGCAAAGAAGACTGGAATTTGAATCAAGACCGGCAAACAACCTGAGGCCGGATTAACTTTTTCTTTTTTGTAGAGCTCCATCATTTCGCGATGAATCGCAAGTTTGTCGCCTTTATTTTTTACGCGCAGGGCTTCGATTTTCGGCTGCAATTTTTTAATTTTTGCAATCGCGGCGTAAGATTTATTGGCCATTGGAAATAGCGCTAACTTGACTAAAACCGTCATCGCCAAAATTGCTAAACCAAAATTTCCTAAGAATTTACTGAGAAATTCAATGATAAAAAAGAACGGCTTGGTGAGAAAATAAAACCAGCCAAAATCCACAGCGCGATCAAAAAGTTTGAGATCAAAATCTTTCGCATATTGGTCGAGAAGCCTGACCTTCTTTGCTCCTGCAAAAAGATGGTGAGTAAAATTTAATTCATCGCCAGCGGCGATTTGGAATTCTTGACCAATAAATTCTGAATCAAAAAATGTTCGCTGATTTCTCACGTTATGCGAAAAGCTAGCGCCGTAAGCCATTGCCCTGTCTGGCACCAAGGCACTTAGCCAATATTTATCAGTGATACCAAGCCAACTTCCATCCTCTCCAGAATCTTGGAATTCGATTTTCTTTTCCTTGAGCATTTTTTTGTAATTCACCTCCTGCAAAACTCCGCCAAAAGCACCAATCATGCCTTCGTGTAAAATGAAATTTGGGTCTCTAGCGCTACTCAAAACGCGATTGATGCGACCATAGCTGGCAATGGTCACTTCTTGTTTGGAGTTATTTTTAACCGACTGCGTAACCGAGAACATGTAGTTCTCGTCGAGTGTTAAGTTAATAAGAAATTCGACGCCCTGCTTACTCTTCCAAGAAAGTGTGACTGGATTTTCTGGCGTTAGTTTCGCCCCGCTGCTCTTCCAAATTGTATCGGGGTTAGGCAGTTCTAAACCAGCGTTTGAGCTGATCCAGCCGAAGTCAGCAAAGTATCTTTCTTTGCTTTCTGCCGGCGCAAAAAGTGCGACCTCTTTTTTATGTTCCGTGGTTTCAAAATATTTGGCGAGAGTCAAATCGTCAAAGCGCGCGCCTTTGAGCGACACAGATCCGTGTAGAAATTCATTAGAAATTTTAACGCGTAAATTTTTGCTTTCAGCGAGAGATTCATCGCGACTTTTTGTCGCCACAATCGCTTCTTGAATATTCTTACTTGCTAGGGTCGGAGCTTTGCTCTCGGCAATCTGAACCTCTTTAATCTTTTTCTGTGCGGCTTCTTTTTGTTCGATGCGCGGCTTCTCGTAAAGCCAGGTCCAGCCTAGTAAAATTACGACAGAAAGAGTTACCGCTAAAAGCGTGTTTTTGTTATTGTTATTTTGCATGTGAAGAGATGTTAACCGAAGAGCTTATTTTTGAGATCGAGATGAAAGTCAGAAACCCAGTGACTGCCTTTTTTATCGGCATTGTAGGTTCTTACTTTGGCAGATTTTTTATGAATCAAAATAATGTTTCCTGTTATTGGGTAAGAACCCGAGATATTAGTTTTGGCGGTATCGTCTTCAAGTAGACAAAAATCAGACTTATTTAACCCGTGCTGCTTTAATTCCTGATCGAAATCTTCCATTTCGCTTTCATGAGCGACTCGCAATTTTCTTATTTTTCCATCAATTGACCAGGCAGGAGCGATTCCTTTCTCTTCCAAATCACGAACTATTTCGCGAATCAAAGCCTTGTGCCCTTCCTTCATGCCCTCTTCGGTTCTTTTTAGAATTTCGTTACTGCCCATAAATTTCTTTCCATAATTTTTCGTTGAGAATTGTGAGTTGACCCTCACTTTTTGTGGCAATTTCTACGAGGTCGTGACCACTTGCTTCATAAATCGAAGCGGCATCAACAATATCGAGATAAGTTTTTAAATTATCTAAACCACTCTGAAATCTGCGCTCGATTACTTCTGAATCAATATTGTGGCCGCCCTTGCTCACCCTAACTTCGACCCTCATTCTTGCAAGCTCCACACTTTCTAGCTTCAGAAAAATTAGGTTTACCTTGTAGCCAACGCCATGAGATTTCCTGATAAATTTAGCGTAGGTCTTCCCCGACAAAGTAATCTCAAGAGCGAAGCTCGTTCCGCTTTCAAGCAAAAAATTCATTCTCTTTAACATCAAACGACCAGCCGCAATTCCTGACTTCTTTGGATTTTCTGGAGAGAGAATTTTCGCTATTTCATCAGCATTCACAAATTCATTACTACCTAAAAAATCTGGCAGAAGCGCAATGCGAGCATGCGACGTTTTTCCCGCGCCATTTGGTCCGGCAATAATGTGAATCTGCTTAGGCATTATTTTTGCGGTGACGAACTTTCGGCGCCTTCAAACACTCCTCGAGAGCCTCGCTAATGTGCGCAATCGGCTTAATTTCTAGGCTGTCCAAAACTTCTTTTGGCATGTCTTCAAGATCTTTCTCGTTAGCCTGCGGAATCAAGACCGTCTTGATTTGACCCCGTAGCGCTGCGAGCAATTTTTCTTTCAAGCCACCGATTTCTAAAACTTTTCCCGAGAGCGTAATTTCACCAGTCATCGCAATATCTTTGCGAACTGGTCTTTCGCTTAAAACAGAAACTAAAGAAACGCACAAAGCCACGCCAGCTGAAGGGCCATCTTTCGGCGTTGCGCCTTCAGGAACGTGAATGTGGAAGTCGAATTTATTGAATTGTTTGGCGTCGATTTTGAACTGCTTAGCGATTGACCTTGCGTAACTAAGTGCCGCCTGCGCTGATTCTTTCATCACTTCGCCAAGCCTGCCGGTAACTTGAATTTTACCGCTACCTTCAAATTTCAACGCTTCAATATCGAGCAAATCTCCGCCATATTCGGTGTAAGCAAGACCTGTCGTGATGCCAATCAAATCCTGCTTGCGTGCGATACCAAAATGCTTCTTTTCAACGCCAGCATATTTGCGCAAATTTTCTTTGGTAATGTGCAAAGCTTTCGCTTCTTTAGTCACAATCACCTTCGCCGTTTTGCGCGCCAAATTCGCGATCTCGCGACTTAAATTACGCACGCCGGCTTCGAAAGTATAACGACGAATCAAGGTCAAAATTGCCTCATCAGAAATTGAAAATTCATCAGCATTTAATCCGTTATCTTTACGCTGTCTTGAGAGCAAATGCTGCTTGGCAATGTGCAGCTTCTCATTTTCAGTGTAGCCCGAAAGTTGGATGATCTCCATGCGGTCGCGCAGCGGAATAGGAATCGTTGCGAGACTGTTGGCCGTAGCAACAAACATCACTTTCGACAAATCATAATCGACCTCAAGATAATGATCGGAAAAATTACAATTCTGCTCGGGATCAAGCACCTCAAGCAACGCCGAAGAGGGATCGCCACGAAAATCATGCGACATTTTATCGATCTCATCGAGCAACATTAACGGATTTACTCTCTCTGCCTTACGCATTGATTGAATGATGCGCCCAGGCATAGAGCCAATGTAGGTGCGTCGATGGCCACGAATTTCAGATTCATCGCGCACTCCTCCGAGTGAAACTTTTACATATTTTCTCCCCAAGCTTTCAGCGATTGATTTAGCGAGCGAAGTTTTACCAACGCCAGGAGAGCCTACTAGGCAAAGGATCGGGCCTTTAGAATCTTTCGTCTTCATTTGCACCGCGATGAATTCGATGATGCGCTCTTTCACTTTTTCTAAGCCATAATGATGCTTGTCTAAAATTTTCTTAGCATGCGCCAGATCTGCACCGAGCTTACTTTTTCTTGTCCAAGGCAGCGCGCAAATCCACTCAAGATAATTACGAACCACGCCAGATTCAGAAGAAAATGGATTCATTTTTTCGAGCTTATTCAACTCACTGTCACATTTTTTTCGCGCTTCTTTTGGCAATTTTAGATGAGCCAATTTCTCTTTGATCTCCTTGGTTTCAGCCTCTTCATCTTGCCCAAGCTCTTTCTTAATATTTTTCATCTGCTCATGCAGATAAACTTCTTTTTGATGCTTGGTAAATTTTTCTTGAACCGACTTATTGATGCGCTCTTCAGCTTGCCCGATCTCGATTTCTGATTTTATGATTTCGAGTAATTTAAAAAATTTCTGCGCAATGTCATCTTCGTCGAGAACTTTTTGTTTATTCGCAAGTGAGCCGCTGACGTAGGTCGCGATCATGTAGATAACTTCATGCGGAGCGCGCAACTTTGCAACTGAGGCTAGAATTTCTGGAGTGATGCGCTTGTTGTAAGCTGCATATTTGGCAAAATTATCGATGCAGGCCTTGATCAATCCGAGAGTTTCATTTGTGTCGGCAATAGTTTTTTGCTCGAGAACAATATCCGCTTCACAGGTAAAAAATTTTTCAGTGCTAATGATTTTTGCAATGCGCGCACGCACCAATCCCTGCAGAATAACTTTGAAAGTTCCGTCGGCTGTGCGGATAGCTTCAACGATGCTGCACAAAGTGCCGGTGCGGTGAATATTTTTCTCGTCAAACTCGTCGAGATCAGGATTGGTTTGCGTTACCGCCAAAACTGGCAAACCCAAGCGCCGAGCATCTTCAATCGAGTTCACGGATTTTTCACGACCAACTAAAATCGTTGTAGTCATTTGCGGAAAAATCACTACGTCGCGCAGAGGCAAAGCGTGAAAAATTTGTGGTTGCGGTTGTTGTTGCTGAGTCATGATTGGAGAAAATAAAATTCGTCCAAAACCTAGTAACCGATTTTCGAAATACAATGTTGACAGCCCTAGCTTTAATCTCCCTCCTCTCTCTATTCGCCTCTCTTTATTTTTTAGCGCAAGAAAAACAAAAATCTTCATTGACCCGCGGTCAGCTTGATCGCGCAGAAAATGAAATAAATTTTTTACGCAACGAAAAAGAAAAAGAATTGCTGCAGCTCTCAGAAAATTTAATGAATAAAAACAACGAACAGCAAAATATTCTTAGCGAAAATTTATTTAAAACTTTTGAAAGCGTCACCGCAAAACTTCACGCCCTTGATGAAGAGGTAAAAAAATCCTCCGCCGAAATCAACAAAACTAAAAATGCCTTACTAAGCCCTGGAGGCGCTGGACGCACGGCTGAAATCACTTTAGAAAATATTTTGAAGAGCTCGAATCTTCTCGAAAAAGAAACGCTCACTTCGGTTGGCGATTATATTTTACAGTCGCATTTTGGTTCGAATTTAGGCACCGAAGCAAAGCGTCCTGACGCAATTTTATTTCTACCAGACAATCAAATTATTGTCGTCGACAGCAAGTCATCTCCGCATTTTTTAGAACTCGCTGAAGCGCAAAATGACGAAGAGAAAAAAGAGATTTTAGGCAAGATCAAAGCCAAATTCCGCAGACATCTCGAAGACTTGAAGCGCAAGGATTACGCCAACTTTCTTTTCGAAGAATTGCGCACTAAAAACTCATCTGATTACAAAATTTTTCTGGTGATGTTTTTACAAACCGAGCAAATGCTTGAAGTGCTAAAAAAAGCCGACAGCACCTTCGAACAAAACGCTTTTGAGGCCGGAATAATTGTCGCAACTCCCGTGGTTTTGATGCATCTTTTATCCAATGTAAAATTCGTCGTTGATCGAGTAAAACAGGAGAAAAATATCGAAATCCTAAAAGTAGAAATGCGCAAGCTTTTGGATGCTTTGGTGATGATTGTGAAGGAATCGAGCGAGCTGGGAAGATCGATGAATAAAGCGCTGATAGGCTATAACAAACTAGCAAAAAACCTTAATCGCGCGACAGCAATTGGTAAAAATATTTCGGAACTTGGACTCGAAGGAAAAAAATCTGCAGAGATGAAAATGCTGGAGGAATTTGTGGTGAGTGAGGAGGAGGATTAATCCCCAGCAGTCTTCACCCAAAAAGAATCCAGATTTAGTCGCGGCTACTTAATGAAGATGAGTGGTACAAATCAGCATTAAGCACCAAGCCAAACCCAATCATCATCGAAGCCATAATTGTGCCACCGTAAGAAACGAAGGGAAGTGGAGCGCCTACAACCGGAAGAACTCCCGTTACCATTCCCATATTGATGAACATGTGAATGAAAAAAATATTCGCCACGCCAACCGTTACTAAGCGCCCGAATTGATGCTTGTTTTTCATCGCGATTCTAGAGCAGATGAAGAGGATCGCGCAATAAATCGCGATCGTAAAAATGCTGCCAGCAAAGCCCAGCTCTTCAGAGAGCATCGTGAAAATAAAATCAGTTTGTTTCTCGGGTAAAAAATTTAATTGGCCTTGCGTGCCTTCCAAATAACCCTTGCCAAACATGCCGCCAGAGCCGATCGCGATCTTGGATTGGATGATATTATAACCACTACCAAGAGGATCCTCGTCGGGATTTAAAAAAGTCAGAATACGTTTTTTCTGGTAGTCGTAGAGCAAAAAATTCCAAGCAACTGGCAAGAAAGTTAGAGCTGAAACGCCGACTAAAATGAACTTCCAAATTTTTACTCCAGCCAAAAATAAAACTGACACGCCGACTAAAATTAAAATCATCGCCGTGCCTAAATCTGGCTGGTGAAAAATAAAAACTGCCGGAAGTGCGATCATCAACAAAGGCATGATTACAAATTTTACGCTGCCGATATTTTTTGCTTCGATGTTGTAGAAATAGCGAGCAAGCGCGAGCACCAAACACACTTTCATAATTTCCGACGGCTGAATTGTTAGCGAACCAATACGAAACCATCTCGTTGCTCCCATTGCGCTGTGCCCCATTATGTCGACGACAATTATCAGCGTCAGCGCGATCGCATAAAAAAAATACGACGCTCTAAACCAAACTCTGATGTCTGTCACGGCGATGAAAATCATCAGCGGAAAAAAGATGCAGAAAAAGGTTAGCTGCCTGATTAGCCACGGATAAAAAGAACCTCCGCCAGCAGAATAAAGCATGAGAAATCCAGTGAAGGCGAGGGCTATAATCAGTGAAATTAGCGACCAATTCAGCTGCTCGATTCTCTGTGAAAGAGGGATGTTTGAGTAAGTAAAATTCATTGTTGAATCATTGTCTGGAGCCGCGCGGATTGCGATTCCAAGCGCTGCTTAAGACGGCTTGAATATTAATCAAGCCATCTTAGGTTCGCGCAAATTTTTTTTCATAGGCAGGCTACGCATCCTGTATTTTCAAGCAATGTCAGACAATAAGAAAACAAAACTCAAAATAAAAAGTTGGTACTCGAATCGTTACCAAATAGTAATGGTGCAAAGAAATATTTTGCTCCTCTTTACTTTGGTTTCGATGTTTTCTGTCGCCATCGCGGTGATTTTTGTGAAAAATGTAATGTCCTCAAAATCAATTGAGCCTTACGTTATCGAGGTCGAACAAAAGAATGGGGTCGCTACGATTGTTAATCAGTTAACCTCGGAAAATTTCACCGGCGATCAAATGGTTCGTAAATATTTTATTAACCAATTTATCCACGCCGCCAGCGGCTACGATCCAAAAACCTATAAACAAGATATTGAAAAAGTTCGCCTCTTCTCAGCTCCTGGAATTTACGGCGACTATCGCAATCGCATTAACGCCAGAGTTCTCGGCGCTGATTCGCAAATTGACGTTAGAATAAAATCAGTGCAGCCACTCGACAACAACACCGTGCAAATTCGTCTTGCTCGACAAATCACCAAGAAAGAATCTGCCGTCGAAACCAAAGATGAAATCATCACCATGGGCTTCTATTTCGCTCCAGAAATTAACTTAACGATGGAAGAAAGACTCATCAATCCTCTCGGCTTTCAGGTCAGTAGATACACGATTGCGGAGGAAGTATTTTCTTACTAAGCATGAAAAAATTTTTTCGGAATAGTTTAGTTTTTTGCTTTTTCTTTTCCTCGCTCGCTTACGCACAAACCCCGATCACTACCGATTCACGCATTCGCACTCTCGTCTATAATCCAAACGAAGTTTACGAATTAAAGTTCTACTACAATTATCAATCCTTCATCGAATTTTCTGACGACGAAGAAATTGAAATGATCTCAATTGGCGAAGCATTTGCTTGGCGCTTAACCCCTGCCGGACACAGGCTATTCGTGCGCCCGCTCGAAATCGCCGCGCACACAAACATGACAATCATCAGCAACAAACGCACTTACCATTTCGACATTCGCTCGGATGAATTCACTGGTAAGGCCGATGAAGATTTGGTTTACACGGTAAGATTTTTCTACCCACAAATTGGTCAGCCTTTGCCGATTCCGCCGCAATTAGCAGTTCCAAATATTGCAGCAAGACCCGTTCCAGCGCCTCCGCAGGCTCCAAACATTCCTGGTTCTCCACCATTGGCAATGCCGAGAATGCCGACCCCAAACATCCCCGTTAATGTTGGCGAAGATCTTCCAGGAGTAATCTCGAGAAATCCTGAAGGCTCCGATCTAAATTTCGACTACAGCCTCGCCGGAAAATCCGACAATATCATGCCAGTGAAGATTTACGATAATGGCTTTGAAACGAGTTTCCAATTCGCCAATGACAACTTAGTAATTCCAACAATTAGCGTAGTCGATTCTTCCGGAATTGAGCGAGCTTTAACCTACGTCATTCGCGACGGTTACGTCATCGTGCCTACGGTGGCTATGCAATTCACCCTTCGCCTCTCTGATGGATTGCTCTGCGTATTCAACAACAAAAGGTTGGCGACTAAATAGTTAGCACCAACTTGTCTTGGTAAAATTCATATTTTCTAAACTGGCGCAAGAATCTCATTCCGAGTAAAGATGTTCCCATTTCTGCGCTATTCACCGAGGCAGAAACCTTACGAAAAATCACGTCAGCAACTGCAATTTCATCTAACACAACCATTGACCCAAAAGACTTGCCATTGGCGGTTTGATAAATTCTGTCGAAGCGCAACTTCTTCACATCAATTCCAACCCTCTTCGCCTCTTCTAAACTCAAAACAATGTCGCTTGCGCCAGTGTCAATCATGAAGCGAACTGGAACGCCGTTGATCTTCACATTCAAATAAAAATGCCCGTCTTGCGAGAGGTTGATCACCAACTCTCCCGATTCTTTGACCTGCGCCCGCGAAGGATTTACCTCGCCTAAAATTCTATTTTTAAAATCAGAAAATTCGAAACGGTAAGCGTAAAGCGCAATAACAACAAACCCAATTCCCGCCCAAGCCGCGAGATATTTTAGAACTTTTTTAAAATCTAAATCACGTCGTGAAGCCACGCTGCTGATAAGCAGAACCAAGATCAGCGCGAAGTAAATAAAATTTTGCCAGTCGTTATTTTGCATTGGTTTGTGTTTGTGTTTGTACTTGGGCTTGGGTTTGTGTTTGTGTTTGTACTTAGGCTTGGGCTTGGGTTTGTGTTTGTGTTTGTACTTAGGTTTGGGCTTGGGTTTGGGTTTAGGTTTGTGTTTGTTTTCGATTCAAAAAAATTGCTCGCTTAAGTAAAACTTTCGCTGGTTGAGCGTAGTCGAAACCTAGAAAGTTCGGCGCAAATCTTTTCTTGGTTTCGACTACGCTCAACCAGCGAAAAGATTAATCCGCTGAAAATGCGAAAAGGTTAATCCTTTAAAAATGAGAAAAGGTTAATCCGTTGAACAGGCGAAAAGATTAATTTGCTAAGCATTTCGAAATTCACTTTTTTAAAAATTTAAATTCTTGCTAAATTTCCCTTTTTTAAAAATTAAATCCCCGCCAATGCTGGCTAGAATGTAATTTTGAGCACAGTGCTCAAAATCTTTTCTGCGAGCAATTTTGCTAATTCAGACTTAGAAATTTTGCCCAAATCTTCGCTTTTATTTTTGCTGACAAACATTGCCTTTGTCTCGCCAGAACCAAAAATTTCTCCCGACTCAATGTCGTTGGCGACAATCAAATCGCAGTTCTTCTTTTTCAATTTTTCACGCGCGTATTTCTCGAGATTTGAACTCTCGGCAGCAAATCCAATTACTAGCTCTGGGCGTTTTTTAGAATTGCCAACAAACTCCAAAATATCCGGATTTTTTTCGAGCTCAATTGTCAGATTTTTTTCTGAATTTTTTTTAATTTTCTGAGCCGAAAAACTTTTTACTTTAAAATCTGCAACCGCTGCGCAACCAATAAATACTTGGGTTTTTGCGAGATTGCCCTTCACCGCTTCAAACATTTCTTCTGCAGTTTTTACGCGGATTATTTTTTCTTTCGGCAGAAAAATTGTCTCACGAATATTGCCCGCAACCATTGTCACATCTGCTCCCATCTCGTTTAGAACCTTAGCAATTTCAATTGCTTGCTTGCCCGAAGAATGATTGCCAATGAAGCGAACTGGGTCGATTGGCTCGATCGTGGATCCGCCTGTAATCAGAATTCGCTGGCCCTTCAAGCGATTTTGATTTTCAAAAAAGTCGCAAATTTTTTCACAGATTTTTTCCGGCGCCGCCATTTTTCCAACACCAAGTTCGCCACAAGCAAGAATGTCTACTTCGGGATCAACCATTGCCACACCTGACTCAACAAGAGTCTGCAAATTTCTCTGCGTCTGCGCATTCTCCCACATTTTTTCATTCATTGCGGGCGCTAGAATAATTTTTTTATTCGCCGCAAGAATCACCGAAGAAGCCAAATCTGAAGCGTAACCATTCGCCAATTTCGCAATAAAATCAGCTGTCGCTGGCGCAACAACAATCAAGTCTGCCTGGCGCGAGAGCTGAATGTGAGAGATTCCGGTTGCATCCTCATCCGAAAAAATTTCTGTGTGCGTTTTATTTCCCGACAGGCTCGAAACCAAAAGCGGCGTAATAAATTTCTGCGCCGATTCGGTTAAAATGCAGGTAACTTCGTAAGATTTTTTTCCAGAAAATTTTTCCCTAGGAAATTTTCCCCCAGGAGATTCTTTCCCGGAAGATTTTTTCTTCAGCAAGCGCAGCAAATCCATCGACTTGTAAGCAGCAACCGAGCCAGTGATTACGAGGAGGATTTTTTTATTCATTTTTAACGAGTTTTGGAAAGGTCTCCGACGACGATACGAGATGCCGAGTTTAGAGCGACGGAAGCCCTTGGCACGCAGGAAGTGCTTGGCACTGCTCGGTAAATATTTAAAACTTCGAGGGCATCCTTACCAATATTCTTCGCTTTTTTCCCTTCACCTACTTCGTAGCTGTTTTTCTTATTATAATAGTCCATTAGCTCTTTTCTGAAATCTTCACTCTTAATTTTCACCTCAGGCTTCTCAGAATTTTCTATAACGACTTCGACAAATCTATTCTGTCTCTGCTTTATCACAACCGGATCACTCTCCCCAGTTTCACTATTTTTGAAATCTAGCGTAATCTTACCATCAGCTTCTACCCTCATTCTTTCAATCTCACTGCCGAGATTGGGGGCCTCTTCTGCTGCTGGATTGAATCCTTCATAGACACCCTTTCTAAAGCCTTCGGTCCGACTTTCTGGACCTGAAGGCTTATTTACATCTTCTAGATAGGAAACATCTCCATCTACACTTTCTTTCTTTGAATTTGCCAATTTGGCACCGGAATCACCAAGTGAAGGATGACCAAAGAGATCGTAACCGTTCAATACAGCACCAATAGCCCTACCACCATCTTGCATTAGCTCCAGCCCTTCTTCTGCTGAATTGAGTTCTTTATCATCAGAATCATCTTCTGCCACAACACCCAATGAACGCTGATACTCATTTATAACAGCCAACCCTTCGAGCAATTCTACATTGGCATTGGCAACGCCGCACTTAGCCTCTGTTACTGCATCATCAAATTTAAGAATCTCATAATAATCTTGAAGGCGTAAGCGCAGTTCGTCTTCTGGTAACAGCATCATGCCCTGTCCGTCAATATCACTTTGCGATATCTCAACTTTACCAATTTTAACTTTATCGCCCATCAGCAATGCCAGATTAGCTTTGGCAGTAGGGCCGCATCCCGCGGCAGTTGCCTGTTCCAATAAATGTTTTTCTATGATTTTTACATTCGTAGCCTCTGAAACATCTATAACATCAAGTGCAATAGGAATATACGCTTTAGCAGCATTCCCCGCCACAATACCCGCGTCAACAGTTCCGATAATTTCATTTTCGACAGCCCTCTGCAAGCAACCAGCTATTTTTTTTATAAAACTTTCTGCTAACTTTGAGCAGCCAGATTCCTTACCACCACTTGGGTTAGAGTAATTAACCTCGACTTCATTTTCTTCTGAAGCGCTTTTTTTAAAGATGATCTCTACACTTAACCAGTGAGACGCTTCGTTGATAAAGAAATAGGCTTTTTTATTTTGAGTATGCAGCTCATCTAGACTATTTGGCTTATCATCGCCTCTTGAATACCATCCTTGAATTGCACTGGTTACAAATCCTTTAACCAATTCATCAGGCGGCTCTCCTGCAATCGGCGCAAAACCAATGAATGGCTTGGTTTTTGGAAGCTCATCCAAAAAGGAAGGGAAGTCACTTTCAAGGTCGTAGTAGTAACCACAATCTATTTCAAGCTGACCTCCCGCTTCATCAGTCTTCACTTGATATTTGTTAGCATCTTTTTTGCGCGAAAATGACCCCTCATCAAAAGATCTTTTTTTTAAACTTTCTTCAAAAGCAACATTTAACTCTGCTCTGTAATCGGAAATGACACCTTCGAGCAAAACTAGCGGAATCGCTTTTTCCTGAAATTTATATTCGCTTACCAACGCCCCTTCTTCTACTTGTAGAAGAAGTCCTTCAAGACTCCCCGCAGCTTTTACTTTAATTTCAAGACGCCGATTAATGACGCCAATTTGGTCTGCACTTATTTCATTTAATAATAAACCTTCCCTAAGATTTTCAGCCGGGTTAATAGCTGTAGCCCTTTCTTCAGTCACTGATTTGCGACTAGCAATCCATTGCTCTTTATCTTCTTTGGCGAAAGTCAAGGCACGAGTTCTATCAACTGCAGCCGATGCCACTGTCATGCCACCATCTTCACCAAGATCATCTCCGGCGACGGCAGCTTTTTTAGCAGAATAAAGCTTTTCTATCAGATCATCTCTGCCAGCATCGCTTAATTTTTTTTCTTTGATAAAAGTCAAAACATCTTTATCATATTCTTCAATCAAGCTATCTAACTCCCCAGATTCGTTAAGCCTAGCAACGCCTCTCACGTCTCTGAGGTAACTACCCATGATGAGTTCTAGACAATCTCTATATTTTTTCGATTCAGAGCCCTCAAATCCTTCTGGTAAAAAGACCCTGATCGCTTCGTCACCAGCTTCTTCTGTCTGGGGCCGCCCAAGATAAGCTTCAAAAACAACCTCGATACTGTTACGGGTGAAGAGAGCATCTCCTCTCTTACCATCTGATTTTGTTGGAAAAAAAATCTCCTGAAATCCATCAAGTTCGGCAAGATCTTCAAAGGCTTTATCGTAAGCACGTTCAATCACCCCTTCTCCTTCTGGTCCAGGAAAAGCGATTCCCCCAAGTATAAGAAGTAACTTTTCATTAAATATACGATTCAACTTTTCATTAAATATACGATTCAACTTTTCATCAATGAGACCAAGCATGTGATTCGCTCTTTCTTCTTCTTCCTGGTATGGCCCGATTCTAGAAAGCTCTCCAACAGATTTGAATCCCCTCTCATCTAGTGGGGCACAAAATTCAACTAACGCCGCTTCGCCACCATGATCTATTATAAGCAAAGAATCCTCATTCCTTAGCGCCCGATCATCTTTGACCACTTTGACCACATCCCCATCAATAACGCCATCCCAAATCTGTGAATTTCCTTTGGTTTTTAGATTATGAATTGCGAGTGCCGCATAAAGGCCACAAGCTACTCCACCTTTTTGAACTCCTATTGTTTCGGATTGCGTATTGAGATCGAAAATCACATTAGACTTACCAAATTTTTCTTCAAAAAAACTCTTTATGTCATCTTGAATTTTATGATATAGCCGCCCACCCCCTTGAGAGTCATAGGCTGTTCCCTTGATCATGAGTTTTTTGTCAGCGACCTCAGTAACGACAATCTCTCCAGCATTCCAGTGCCACGCCACAACCTTGTAAGGAAATAAAATTTTAAGAGGATAAATTTCCTCATTTTGTGCCTTTAATTCCAGCAAATGATCGAACTGTTCTTTTAGACGATCATAGATTGGGGAGGCCTCCCCTGAAGCATCACAAGCTGGCAGCTCAACCACCATTCCATTTTCATTTCTTACAAAACAACTATCTTTTTTTAGAATGCCCGTAAGAAGCCTATTACTAGAAACATGATAAGATATGCCATCTCTCTTATTTCTAGCGACATTAACTGCATTAATTTCTCTATCCGAATAGGCAAAATTTTGATTATTTCTAGACCTAAGATCTTCAGCGGCCGATCCCAATCTCGCCTTCTTGGGCGAGCCTTTTGATAGAGAGCTGAGGCTAGAAACTTTGCTAGGAAGTGGCAAGTTTATCGCTCCAGAGACAGCTGCAGCTGGGGTCGTGGCCGACGAAATGAACTCACTTTTTGGTTCATTGCTAAGGCCATCTAAATAGCCGAGGAAAGCTTTCTGACCTTCTTCTGTTGGATCTTTTGAAATGCCCTTTGCAACAGCTCTTAAGTAACGTGTAGCCCCATCAAAGGTAGTGTTATTGACTTTATACCCAGCATATTTTTTCTCCCTCATCTTGTCTTCAAAAGCCTTTGCAAAATCTAAAATTGATTTCAAATCCGCTTCTGCCGCTGATTTCTCTGGGCTACTCGACATCTCATTAATATCTTTTCTGGCATCCAACATTGTCTCATTAAATTCCCCGCTTCCGTAAACTCTGACGATCGCAGCGCAATCAGCGCATTGGGTCAATCTTGAGTAGATTGATTTTTTAGCAAAATCGCCGGGGCTATCTTTCTTCGCAATATGACTTGCCAAAGCTATCGCCTCATCTTGTGGCAATTCAAGATGATCTCTCAAGATCAACGCTAAATAAAATGCGTTATTATGCTCATCCGTCAACATCCCATCTTTATTCCTGGCAATATCATGCGCCGAAGTCATGACCATCGCCAAATTTCTTTTCTCTTCGGAAAGGCCGCCATCAGGAATTCCAAACTTACCCGCAAAATGCTTGGAATAAAAATCGGCAAACATTCCGGTGTAAACGGTGGTAATTATTGAGTGGTATGCGCCGTGAAAAGATCTATCATTGCCAAATTGTAAATCCTCGGCACCGGACGTCGCTTTAGCTAAAAAATCAGTTACATTTTCTTTTTTTTTGGACGCCACTTTAAGCTTATCCCTGATGTAATCCTCTACGCTCGGAGGATTTTCGGGGGTCAGTCCAAATGCTTTATTAAATCCACCCTGTTCTTCGAAATTAAATTTAGCATGCCTTTCAACAATGAAGCGTGCGAGATCTTTTGATGATTTGAACTTTTCGAGAGATCCGCCTTCTGCAGAATCAGCCGCCCTTTCTGCTTCGAAAATTTCAACCTCCTCAATCTTTATCGGAGTTGCTTGTTTCCATATATCTTCTGCGACTATTTTAGCTTGAATTTTAGCTAATGCCACTGATTCAGTCACTCCAACTGCCGCAGCCCGTCCCTCTACTATTATTCTGATTTCTCCAGAATTGTCAGCATGGTGAACAATGGCAGCAGAACGATCATGCAAAACATTCTGGGCAAAGGCTTCGGCTGCAATAGCAGAAACTTTACTTCCACCATGTCCGTCAAAAACTGCGGTAACTACTGACTGAAGTGGAGCTTCGGTAATATCAGAAATACAAACGGTGACATTATCCTCGCTGCCGAGAGAGATGGCATAATCACGCAAATATTCTGCCATGTTATTTTTGTGCTTTTCTCGCTCTTCTGCATTACTAAACCAATCCGTTAGAGCCTGTGCATATGTGGCTTCATTGCCTTTTCCGTGGTCATACATCCCGTCGCAAGAAGTCATTAAGAAGGCTTGAGAATTGGCACCATAATCTGACAAAATCTGCGCAATGTCATGCTGATAAATATCTGGCTCGTATGAGATTAGCATTTTGCCTTCGTCGTCACCACCTGCCTGAATAAAAACATCCCCGAAACTTCTGCCAACCATCAGCTGGCCATTAACTCGATTTCTCCAAACAAATCCGCCCTTCGCTTCAATACGAGCCTGCTCAAAAACATCATTTGGCTCTTGATCATTGGTCAGTCTAATCCACTCAACTTCTCCATCTGCTTTTCTGACGAATAAAACTGCGCGCGAATCGCCCAAATTGGCAATAGTTAATTTTCGATCTTTTGAATAATGTGCAGCGATAGCGGTTGAGCCTGACCTTTCACCCTTGTCCTTGTCTATGCAGTAATTTCTAATCTGCACACCCATTTCTTGAAACTGCTTCTGCAATAAACTGGGCACTTGGACAGAGTTTTCCCAGCCGTCATCTTGCTTCGCCGCCCCGATTACAAATGCGTCTTCTTGTCCAGCTCTACGTCCTATTGTCTCTGAATAATGGGCTCTCCAATTTCCAACAACGAGCTCTTCAGACAAATCACCAGAAGAATCAACTTCGTATCTTGTGACCGGCACTTTGGGATCGAGCTTTTTAATAGTTTGATTTTCAGCGGCTGCCGCCGACTCAGCTTTTTGACTATTAAGCTCGAATAAAAAATAATGAAATAATTTGCGGCTCTCCAGATCTTTGCTCGTAAGACCAGCTGATGCTGCCAATCTTTCTAACTCCTCTTCTTTAAAGATTTTTTCCCCCCATAACTTTAAAGAGGCGACATATCCCAGATATTCTCCAAGATTTTCCTGCCCGAATTGGGTAATGTAATTATCGTCCGGGACATCATCCAACTTAAATGCCGACAATTTAGTCTTCGCCGCCGCCATCGCAGCAGTTAAATCTCTAAGCAGCTTTTCTCTGGACATAAATTAAAATTCTATTCCCAAATGTTTAAACGCGATCTCGGTTAAAACCCGGCCTCTTGGCGTTTTTTCGACAAATCCTTTTTGGATTAAAAATGGTTCGATTGTGTCTTCAACAGAATCTCTTTCTTCCGAAAGTGCCGAGGCGATGGTGTCTATTCCAACTGGGCCGCCGCGATAATTTTCGGCGATGAATTTTAAGTAACGACGGTCGGAGGCATCAAGGCCAATTTCATCGATTTCTAAGCGACCCAGAGAAAAGTCGGCGATTTCTTGGGTGACTAATTTTTGATTTTCTGCCGAAGCAAAATCGCGCACGCGCTTGAGCAGGCGAATTGCAATTCGCGGGGTGCCGCGTGATCTTTTGGCGATTTCTGCGGCGGCGTTTTTATCGATTTCAATTTCTAAAATTTTTGCATCGCGCAAAACAATTTGTTGAAGCTCAGAATCGCTGTAAAAATTAATTCTAAGCGGAATTCCGAAGCGATCTTTGAGTGGATTTGCAATCAAGCCAATGCGCGTTGTTGCGCCAATTAAAGTAAATTTCGGCAGATCAATTTTTATCGCCCGTGCTGATGGGCCTTCGCCGATAATGATGTCGAGCTTAAAATCTTCCATCGCGGAATAGAGAACTTCTTCAACATTTTTATTAATGCGGTGAATCTCGTCGATGAAGAAAACATCTCCTTCTTGCAAGTTGGTGAGAAGAGCTGCGAGATCTCCAGATTTTGAAATTACTGGCCCTGCCGTTCCCTTAAATCCAACGCCCATTTCATGCGCAACAATTTGTGCGAGCGTTGTTTTGCCAAGGCCAGGAGGGCCATAAAACAAAACGTGATCTAAAACATCGCCGCGATTTTTTGCGGCACGAATAAAAATTTCTAAATTTTCTTTGAGCTTTTCTTGGCCTAAAAAATCACGCAAAAAACTTGGGCGCAAAATATTCTCGTTGCGCTCTTCTTCTAGTTTAATGGGGGCGAGATTTTCGTTCATTAGAATTTGTTTTTACTTAATTCACGTAAAGACGAAGTGATTAAATTTTCTAAAGTAATTTTTGAATTTTCTTCGAGAAGAAAGTTGATCACCTGCAAAATATTGTGTTTTTTGTATCCGAGATTTTCTAGGGCAGAAAGAGCGTCGGAAGCGATTTGATTATCCGGAATTTTTTGTGAATTTAGCGGAGTAGAATATTCAATTCCGAGTTTTTTTGGACTATCTTTTAACTCTGTGGTTAAGCGACTGGCAAGCTTTGGGCCAATGCCAGAAATTTGGGAAAAACTTTTAATATCGGAAGAAATTAAAGCCTTCGCGAGATCTTCAATCGCCAAAGCGCTTAAGATTTTTTGGCCCATTTTCGCACCAACGCCTTGCACTTTTGTTAATTCTAAAAACCAGATTTTTTCTACTTCAGAAAAAAATCCGTAAAGCTCGATGGCGTCTTCTTTAACAAGGGTTTCAATGATTAGAGAAATCTCTTTTTCGCGCGGAAATTGGCGCAAAAATGACGCAGTTTTGTGCGACAAAAAAACTACGTAACCAACGCCGGCAACGTCGATCACGCACTTGTCATCAGAGATTGAATCAATAAAACCGCGTAATTTCCCGATCATAAAATTAATTTAAAAAATGTTCTCCGACATTGAATGGCGCGTCAGCAAAGAGCTAGTGCATTTTGAAGATGCGCTAAATTTCATGCAAAAACGCGTTGAAGAAATTATTGCCGGAACTTCGCCAGGGTTGATTTGGATCTTAGAACACCATCCAGTTTACACTGCGGGGGTTAGCGCTCAGGATGCAGATTTGCTGGCCAAAACCGATATTCCAATTTTTAAAACTAACCGCGGCGGGAAATATACTTACCACTGCCCGGGCATGAAAATTATTTACGTAATGCTCGATTTAAAAAAATTCTTCGCGCCCGAGGCGCCAGATGTGGCAAGGTTTGTCGAGTTTTTAGAAAACTGGGTAATTAAAATTCTCGCCGATTTTGGCATCAAAGCTGGCTTAAGAAAAGGCATGGTTGGCATTTGGGTTGGCGATAAAAAAGTTGCCGCACTGGGAATTAAACTAAAAAAATGGGTGAGCTATCACGGCATCGCAATCAATATTGATCCAGATATGGCGGGCTTTCGTAATATCGTTCCTTGCGGCATTAAAGAATTCGGCGTAACTTCAATGCGAGAAATTCTAGATGAAAAAATCGACGAAGAAAAATTTTTAAATTCGGTGAAAAACAATGTTTAAAATCGCAATCATCGGCCGTCCGAATGTCGGAAAATCAACTCTGTTTAACAAATTAGTTGGCAGAAGTATTGCTCTGACAGACGACACTCCTGGCGTTACTCGCGATCGCAAAGAAGCCAAAGGAAAGCTTGGGCCTCTTAGTTTTGTGATCATCGACACCGCAGGTCTCGAAAATAAAATCTCCGAAAAATCGCTCGAAAAAAGAATGGTTGAACAAACCGAAGCTGCGGTTTCTGACGCCGATCTTTGCTTGTTTGTAGTCGATTCAAAAGAAGGCGTGACCAACAGCGATTTTTACTTCGCGCAGTGGTTGCGCAAGCTTGGTAAAAAAACCATTTTAATCGCCAATAAATGCGAGAATCACGGCCAGACAAGTTTTGATGGCGAATATTACAAACTGGGATTTGGCGAACCAACGGCCATATCGGCCGAACATAAGTTAGGATTTGGCGATCTTTACGATAAAATTGCGCCAGAAATTGAAGCTTACGAGGAAGTTTTTGAAGAGGTTGAATCGAGCGATTTACAAATCGCAATTATCGGCAGACCAAATGCCGGCAAATCAACTTTTTTAAATAAAATTCTTGGACAAGACCGCTTAATCACAGGCCCAGAGGCTGGCATCACTCGCGATGCAATTGCGCTTAATTATGAATTTAAAGGCAAAAAACTTCGCCTTATCGACACCGCCGGAATTAGAAAAAAAGCTAATATCACGCAAAAATTAGATAAGCTCTCAAGCCTTGATAGCTTTCGCGCGCTGCGTTTTGCGCAGGTTGTAATTTTGTTGATCGACAGCAATTCATTGCTTGATCATCAAGATGTTGCGCTTGCTGGCGAGATTTTAAAAGAAGGGCGCGGATTAGTTTTTGCGATCAATAAAATTGATACGGTCAAAGGCGACAAAGAAATTTTTATGCGCGATGTCCGTCAAAGAATTATGGCGATTTTTCCGGAAATTGATGGCGCGGCGATTCTTGCCACCTCTGGTCAAACCGGCTACAATGTTGAAAAAGCTTTGGATTTTGCGTTGCAAACTTACGAGCAATGGCAGACTTACATCCCCACTACAAAACTGGTCGAGTGGTTGAAAACAGCGGCTGCAAACCATGCGCCAAAGCTTCACCGCGGCAATGCGATCAAATTAAAATACGCGACACAAATCAAGAAACGCCCGCCAACTTTCGCCATTTTCACCAATCACATCAAGCCTTTAGAGGGATCTTATCAGCGCTATTTAACCAACCATCTGCGTGAATATTTTAATCTTAACCTAACCCCAATTCGCTTGGTTTTACGCAAAAGTGAAAATCCGTTTGAGGATAGAAAAGAAAAAACTTTCTCGAAAAAAGCCCACAAAAAAAAGTAATCTCGTCACTCTGAGCCTGTCGAATGGCGAACAAAATCATGCCTCGACAGGCTCGGCATGATCTAAATAAGTTAAATTTATGAGCAAAAAAATCGACTGTAAAAAAGTTTTTGGAGTAGCTTGCGACTTTGAAGTTAAAGGCTTTGCGGAGAAATCAGAATTCGTTCCGACGATTGATGAGAATTATATTTTTGATCCAAAAACCACACTCGCAATTCTCGCCGGCTTCGCCTTCAACGCCCGCGTTTTAATTCAGGGAATGCATGGAACCGGCAAATCTACTCACATCGAACAAGTAGCTGCGCGCCTTAACTGGCCTTGTTTACGCATTAACTTCGATTCGCAAATTACGCGCCTGGATTTAGTTGGGAAAGACGTGATTAAATTGAAGAACGACAAACAAGTTACTGAATTTAAAGAAGGGATTATTCCTTTTGTACTTCGTCGCGGAGTTGCGCTGGTGCTTGATGAATATGATGCGATTAAAACAGATGTTTCTTTTGTGATTCAAAGATTGCTCGAAGAAGAAGGAAAATTTGCGCTGCTTGAAGAAAATGAAATCATCACTCCTAACCAGAATTTTCGCCTATTCGCAACATCAAATACTCTTGGCGCCGGAGATGATTTAGGAATTTATCACGGCACGAATTTGATTAATCAGGCGCAAATGGACCGCTGGAATATTGTCGCTGCGCTAAATTATTTAGACGAAAAACACGAGCTAGAAATTCTCTTAAAAAAACTTCCCTTCCTTAATTCTAAACCTCACCAGCAAACCGCTAAAATGATGGTGCGCATGGGCAATCTCACGCGCGAAGCATTTAAGAATGGTGATATTTCTACGCTGATTTCTTTGCGCACTTTAATTTCTTGGGGAAGAAATATCGAGATTTTTGGATCCGTGAAAACCGCGTTCACTCTTAGCTTTTTAAATAAGGTGATTGATGACGAGAAGATGGTGGTCAGCGAATTTTATCAGCGCGTGTTTGGCGAATAAAAAGAGTTGGCGCACCCGACAAGAGTCGAACCTGCAACCTTCTGATCTGTAGAGGAAATTTTGCAGAAAATGACAATCGATCAAAAGTCTTAACATCTTTTTTCTGGTTGGTGGCTATTCTGATTTTTGGTCAGAATTTGTAGCTAAGTTTCTCAACAGCGACCCCCCCCCGCAGAAGCAGAAATTGAAAAAATTCCTCACAAAATTCTGTTATTTGCCAAGCAAATTCAGATAAGAATAAAAGCGAAAAAGTTTGTTTCTCTTCTGCTTGGTTTCGAGTTTTAAAATTTCCAATTTAATCAATTTTTGAATTATCGATAAACGCTCTAGAATTTATGATTTTTGTGAAAAGAGGGGAGACAAAAAATTTTAACCCAACTGCTAAATAGAGATTTGATTCAGTTCCACTGTTTCACTCCCTAAGCAATGAAACAGTGAAACACTACTAAAAACTACTTTAGCTTTTCCCTTCCTTACCTTTCCTCAAAAGCCGATTAACCGAAGAAAGGCTGATGCAATTTTCTTTTGCGATGTCTCTTTGACTCCAAGCCATCTTTTGACGACTCAACAACCTCAATCTTAGAAACCGGATTTTATAAGAGCATTGAGAAGCTTAGAGCTGCCAGGAATGTTTAAATGATGAGTGTCCCAATATAAAATATTTTTGGCATCTTTGCCATAACAGTAATCTTCGTCGCAAAAAACTTGGGCACTATCAAAAACTTTTAGACGAGGATTTCTCTTCTGTATCTCCAGAATTATTTTGCGGTAAGTATGTTCATGCACCAAGGACGAGGCCCTATCAATCTTACATTTTGAAGGCGGCTCTTTGTGGAGTAATCGTGCTACGCAGGCCTTTGGATCGTAGGGCAGCTTTGGAGCGCTAATCACAAAAACCACGTCTTTCCCCGCTGAAATTAGCTCAGAAATAAAAAGACTGAAGCTGGTTAAGAAAATTTCTTCAGAGCTTGATTTGCCATCCTTGGCGAATTCATAACGAGCAAAATCTTTTTGCTCTGGTGAGTAAATATTTATCACAACGGTTTTGATTTTTTTAAAATCTTTGACCGCATTTTTTATTTGCACTGCCAAATTCCTGCAATCATCCGCGGTAAATTTTTTGCTATTTGAATAAGCATCAAAAGGTAGGCAGCTATTGGCAGCAATCAGCAGAGTTTTTAGCTTTACCTCGCCAAGATATGCGGCGCTGTTTAATGAAGCTGCATGACTATCTCCAACAATTAAGATTTCCGGCTGAGCAGAATTGGTAAGGCAAGAAATCTTGGAAAGATTAAGGCCGAGCGCATCACAAGATCCGTCGGATTTTATCGCTTTATCTGGCCGATTTAAATCCTGAGCATTTTTTTGGTAAATTCTTAAACTTTGTTTCTTGTAAAAATTATGAGTGACGAACCCCAAAAATATCATCGCCACAAATAGGGCGAGGGCCTTTTCCACCTGTCTCTTTCCAAACCGGATTGGCTTTTCGACAAATTCATAAGTAAGCCAGGCAAGAAAAATCGAGACCAAAACAGCTGACAACCTGATTAAGAGCGACAGAGTTTCTCCCTCAATTATCCGCGAAAAAGAAAGTATTGGCCAATGCCATAAATAGAGAGGATAGCTAATGAGTCCGAACCACATCAGAAGTGGATTTTGTAGGAATTTGCGATTAAGCCAAGCTTCGCTTCCAGCAAGAATGATTAGTGCCGCGCCAATTGTTGGCAATAATGCCCATGCGCCGGGGAAATTTTTGTCTCTACTTACCAGAAGAACTGCGATGAAAATTAGGAAAAATCCGACAAAAGCAGTCGTATTTAGCAAATTCGCGCGCCCGATTTTTTCAACAAAATGCAACTTAAGCAAATTTAGAAAATCAGATTTTTGATTTTTGAGTTGAGCAAGAAGAGATCCGACAAGAAGTTCCCAAAAGCGACTTTGCGGCAAGTAGAAAGCGACGCTTTTATTTTCGTAAGTTTTAAACAGTCCAAAGAAAAACGAGGCGACTAAAATAAAACTTGTTATGCGAAAGATGCTCAGCTTTCTTTTCCAGGCGCACCACAGGAGTAATGGCCAGATAATGTAGAACTGTTCTTCAATCGCCAGCGACCAAAGATGCAATAACGGCTTATCTTCCGAAGCGCCGTTAAAATAATCGCTACTTTCTTTTAAAAGATTAAAATTTGAGACGAAGTAGGAGCTGCGTGAAATATGCCTGTTCAGCTGCTTGAATTCATCAGGGAACAAGACAAGCCACCCAAAGGCAAAACAAGAAATCAGAACCAGTAGTAATGCGGGAAATATACGTCGAACGCGACGACTATAAAAATCTAGAAATCTGAAATTATCTGATTCCAAATTCTGCAAAATGATTGTTGAGATCAAGAACCCGGAAATCACAAAAAAAATATCAACACCTACAAATCCACCGCCAAAACCAATGGCGTGAAACCCTACAACCAGAAGAATGGCAACAGCTCGAAGACCATCAATATCACCGCGATATTTGGACATGAACTGCTTATTAATTTTTGCCCACAATAGTTGGGGAAGGCAGGAAAATTGGGCGCATGGGATAAAAAAATTGCCTAACCCGAAAGTGGTGCACCCGACAGGAGTCGAACCTGTAACCTTCTGATCCGTAGTCAGATACTCTATCCAGTTGAGCTACGGGTGCATAATTATAAACGCTTCGTCGCTTTTCTCGCTTTCGCTCGAAGACGACTTGCGCCGGGGCAAAGACTAGCTTCGCCCGCTATTCCTTTAAAATGCTTTCGCATTTTATTGCGCTTTTAGCGCAACCACTCATAGCCCAGTTGAGCTACGGGTGCATATAAAAACCACCCCCGATTGTCAGGGGGTGGTAATAATATTTTATTCTAAGCAGCAATCTCGTTTTTCTTCTTCTTTTCCACAACTTCTTCTTTCACTACAACTGCAGATTTTTTTCCTTGTTTGGCGATGCCTAGTTTTTCGCGAACTACTCTTTCGATTTCGTCAGCAACCTTCGGATTTTCTTTTAGGTAAGATTTGGTGTTTTCTTTTCCTTGGCCAATTTTGCCGCCTTTGTAAGCATACCAAGAGCCTGATTTCTCAAGAACTTCATGCTTAACAGCTAGGTCAATAACTTCGCCAAGTCTAGAAACGCCTTCGCCGTAAATAATTTCAAATTCAGCAGTTTTGAAAGGAGGGGCAACTTTGTTTTTAACCACCTTCACTTTGGTTTCGTTACCAAGAACTTCTTCCTGATCTTTAATTGCAGTGCCTCTGCGGATATCCAAGCGAACTGAGGCGTAAAATTTTAGAGAGTTGCCACCTGAAGTTGTTTCTGGAGAACCAAACATCACGCCAATCTTCATTCTGATTTGGTTGATGAAGATTATTGTTGAGTTGCTCTTCGAAACGGTGGAGGTGAGTTTGCGCAAAGCTTTGCTCATCAAGCGTGCTTGTAGGCCCATTTGATTGTCTCCCATTCCGCCTTCTAGCTCGACTTGTGGAACAAGAGCTGCAACTGAGTCGATTACAACTAGATCAACCGCGCCAGAGCGAATTAAGGTGTCTGTAATTTCTAAAGCCGCTTCGCCATTATCTGGTTGAGAGATGATTAACTCTTCCAAATTGATGCCAAGATTTTTGGCATAGGCTGGGTCAAAAGCATGTTCAGCATCAACAAAAGCGCAGGATAATCCGGCTTTTTGTGCTTCAGCAATCGCATGCAAAGTAAGCGTGGTTTTACCTGAAGATTCTGGTCCGTAGATTTCAACAATACGTCCGCGCGGATATCCTCCAACGCCAAGAGCAACGTCAAGCGCTAGTGATCCACTTGGAATTACTTCAATATCTAAAACTGGCTTAGAGCCAAATTTCATTGCTGAGCCTTTACCGAATTGTTTATCGATTTGTGACAGAGCTGCTTCTAGGGCTTTTTTACGATCGTTCATGTGGTCTCCTTTTTTGGGTTTGTTGGGTTTGTTGGGGGGGTTAAGATTTTAAAAGTTTAAGCATGGTCTCGCCAAGTGCTGCTGGGCTATCTGAAACCATGACTCCAGCTGATTTCATTGCTTCGATTTTGCTTTCTGCACCACCTTTGCCACCAGAAATAATCGCGCCAGCATGACCCATGCGACGCCCTGGAGGAGCAGTGCGACCAGCGATAAAGCCAACTGTAGGTTTTTTACGACCCTTGGCCGCTTCGCGACGAAGGAATTCTGCCGCATCTTCTTCATCAGAACCGCCGATTTCACCAATCATAATCATGGCTTCGGTTTCTGGATCAGACAAAAACATATCTAGGCAATCGATAAAATCTGTGCCGTTAACTGGATCGCCACCAATGCCGATACAAGTGCTTTGGCCCAAGCCAACTCTTGTTGTTTGGTGAACTGCTTCGTAAGTTAAAGTGCCTGAACGTGAGACGATTCCAATTTTACCACGCTGGTGAATATGTCCTGGCATGATACCGATTTTGCACTCACCCGGAGTGATTATGCCTGGGCAATTAGGCCCGATGAGACGAGATCCAGAGCCAATTAGGGCCTTTCTAACTTTTACCATATCAAGAACAGGAATGCCTTCGGTGATGCAAACAATAAGTTCGATTTCCGCTTCAATCGCTTCAAGAATTGCATCGGCAGCGAAAGCTGGCGGCACGTAAATTACTGAGGCGTTGCAACCAGTTACTTCCTTCGCTTCATAAACCGTGTTAAAAATAGGAAGATCGAGATGCTTAGTTCCGCCTTTGCTCGGAGTAACTCCGCCAACCATTTTTGTTCCGTAAGCAACAGCTTGTTCGGTGTGAAAAGTTCCTTGCGCGCCTGTAAGGCCTTGGCAGATGACTTTGGTGTTTTTATTTACGAGTACTGACATTGGTAATCCTTAATTATTTATAGACTTTCTGCTGCTTTTACCGCTTTCACAATTTTCTCAGCGGCATCAGCTAAATCATCCGCTGGAATGATCGCTAAACCAGATTCAGCAAGAATTTTTTTACCCAGATCGACATTCGTTCCTTCAAGACGAACAACCAAAGGAACAGAAAGATTGGTTTCTTTCGCCGCTTCAATAATGCCATTAGCAATGATGTCGCAACGCATGATTCCGCCGAAGATATTAACCAAAATTCCTTTTACGCTTGGATCAGAAAGAATGATTTTAAAAGCTGCCGTAACTTTTTCGCGAGTCGCTCCGCCACCAACATCTAAGAAGTTTGCTGGCGATGAACCGAAAAGCTTAATGATGTCCATCGTTGCCATCGCAAGACCTGCACCATTAACCATACAGCCAATTTTGCCGTCCATTTTAATGTAGCTCAATTCATATTTTGACGCTTCAACTTCCAACGGCTCTTCTTCATCTAAATCGCGCATTTCGCGGATATCGTCGTGACGGTGTAGCGCGTTATCATCAAAGTTAATTTTCGCATCAAGAGCGACAATTTCGCCTTCTTCCGTTTCAACCAAAGGATTAATTTCAATTTGCGATGCATCGCTTTCGATAAAAGACGCGTAAAGAGAGAAAATTAATTTTGAAAATTTCTTCAAAAGATCACCTTTAAATCCCAAAGCAAAGCCAAGCTTGCGAGCATGGCAGGCCTGAATCCCGGAAGCTTGATCAACCCTAACTGAAATGAGTTTTTCTGGAGAATGCGCCGCAACTTCTTCAATCTCAACACCACCTTCTGTTGAAGCCATGAAAACAATCCCCTTGGTTTTGCGATCAACCACAACTGAGAGGTAATATTCTTTTTTGATGCTTGAACCAGCTTCAACATAAATTCTTTTAACAACCTTTCCTTCTGGACCAGTTTGATGAGTGACCAGAGTCATGCCCAGCATTTGCGCCGCCTTCTCTTTTACTTCTTCAACTGATTTTACAACTTTAACGCCGCCGCCTTTGCCGCGTCCGCCAGCGTGAATTTGGGCCTTAACTACAAAAATTTTATGACCCGCAGCTTCTAAAGCTTTTGCAGCGTCAATTGCCTCTGGCACTGAAAAAGCTTGATGCCCTTCAGGCACTGCAACACCGAATTTTTTTAACAAGCCTTTGGCTTGATACTCATGAATATTCATTGGAAAGTGAATTTGAATTACCGCTTACAAAGAAGAGGCGCGGCACGGTAAGTTTGAATTTTAATTCGGCAATCCCCTCACAGTAGAAATATGAAAAATATCCTGATAACCCGCTCTTTCATTGCATCTGCAGAAATTATTAAGCTTTTAGAAAGCCAAGAATCTCAAATATTCTGCGAGCCGCTTTTTACAGTCGAAAAAATCGCAGTAGAAAAAATTTCTGCGCCGATTTCTGCGGTCATCGTCACCAGCATCAATGCTTGCTTTGCCCTAGATGGCTCTGGCATCGATAGAGAAACAAAAATCTTCACTACCGGCAAGAAAACCGCGCAAGAGCTAAGGCGCGCTGGATTCAAAAATATTATTTTATCGCCACGAAATTCTGCTGAGTCCTTGCTTGATTTAGTAGCGCAAGAGCCCGGACAAATCCTTTATTTTCGTGGCTCGATAATCAGCCTCGACTTCGCCGTAAAATTAAAAAATGTTCGAGATATTCTCGCTTACAAAACTCGCGAGGTAGAAAATTTTTCCACTGATTTCAAAAAAATTCCCTACGACGAAGTGCTAATTTTTTCTAAAAATAGTTTGAAAATTTTTTACAAACTTATCGCGAGATACAATCTCCTTGAATATTTTGCGAGCGCGCAAATCGTCTGCCTAAGCGAGCAAATTCTTGATCTTGCCAAGAAATTTCGATTCAAAAAAATCTGCACTTTCGCCGACAATCCTCTCCTTAAAAAATTTTATGACTGAACAAACAACTTCTCAAAAAACACCTGAGAAAAAGGGCTCAATTTTAACCAAAATTATTTTACTAATCGCGCTGATTGGTGGCGGCTTAGTCGCAATAAAATTATGGCGCAAAGACTCGGAGCAGACAAAACAAGAGCAGGGACTAGACCATGACATCATTGGCCTCGCCGAAGGATATGCAGATCAAGGCGAGCAAGAAGATTTATCAGATCTCAGTGTCAACGAGCTTCGCGAAAAAGGTGCAGAATTCATTTACCAAATGCTCTTGAAGAACCAGTTAAAAATCGAAGATCTAGGCGCGCAATTGCAAGCTTTGAAAAGCGAAGTCTTAAAATATCGCAGCCAAGAAAAGCTCGGCAGAATGATTTTAATTTACGTCGACCTGCGCGAAAAAATTATCTCTGAAAAGGGTTATAATGAAGAGATGAAAAGCTTTGAGATTCTAAGCTCCTCGGATGAAGTCTTAACTGCTAAAATCGCCAAACTAAAGCCGCTTCTTTCAAATTTTGCGTCACAAAAAAAATTGGAAAAAAACTTCGCCAACATCATTCCTGAATTGATTATTAACAAAAAAAATAGCGTCGCAAATGAAAGCCTAGTTGCAAAAATCCAACGCAATATTTCGCGCCTGGTTGTGCTGCGCAGAATCGACGAAAAAAATCCACAAGAAGTCGATGCTATAGTTGTGCGCATCGAAAAACTTCTGAAACAAGAAAATTATTCAGATGCTTTGAGCGCAGCATTATCGCTGCCCGCCGACTATAACCCAATCCTTAAAAATTTCCTCGATGAACTTCATGCCTCACTCGAAGTAAGGCAAATCGATCAAGAAATTTTGAACTATCTCAAAAGCCTAAACTAATGCTAACAATCCTCTGGATCCTTCTTGCCTCTTTCTTTCTCACCGCCTCTTTTTCGTGGCTGCTCGATAATAACGGCCACGTCTTGATAACCTGGCTTGGCTACGAATTACAAACCGATGTTCTGACGGCAATTTTAATCTCGGCATTTTTTTCACTAATAGTTTTTGCAATCAGCTATTTATTCGCACGAATCCTGGCGATTAAATTTCCTAGCCTGCTGAAATTTATATTTAGAAAAAGTTACCTAAAAAGCCTAGAGAAGCTTGTGCACAGGCATCATCAAGGCTTTGATTTGATGGCAGAAACTCTTTTGGCTCTCGAAATTAACGACGAGAAATCCGCAGAAGCTCTGCAAAAAAAATTGAACAAACTCATCAAACATTCGGGCTTAAACAATTTTCTGATCGGCAAAATTCTTTTTGAAAAACGTAAATTTTCTGAAGCCGCCGAGATATTCGAAAAGTTCGGACACAATCCTCACGCTAAAATTTTAGTGCTGAAATCGAAGTTCGAATTGGCTTTAGCTGGTCAAGACGAAGCCAAGGCAATCGCCTACGCAAAACAAATTCTTGCCGCTAAGCGCGACAGCTTCGAAATTGCCAGACAGCTTTTCACTCTCTATAAAAAACGCGGATTGTGGCAAGATGCAAAAAGCCTAATAGCCGAATATGGAAGTGAAAAATTTCGCGATGAATTACAAAAGCGCGATATCGCTGTAATCAATGCCGCTCTGGCTCTTGAGGCCTATCAACAAAAAAAGTTTTTGCTTGCGATCAAGCACGCGAACATCGCCCTAAAAGCAGAAAATACTTTTCTGCCGGCACTTGAAATTAGACTTAAATCATGGCTTAAGCTTGGCCTAGGATTTAAAGTCACTTGGGAAATCAAGGCGCTTTGGAAAGATAATCCTCACCTAATTCTCGCTGAAATTTTTGATCTCGTAAATCGCAAATCTTACGCAAAAGCGCGCGTAAAAAGGATGAAAAATCTTGCCGAAACTAACTCAGAATCGGTGCTCGGAAAATTGGCCATCGGCATTGTTGCCTTCCGAGCTGGCGAATACGTAGCTGCAAAAGAATACTTATTTCTCTCGCTCCTCCAACAAAAAACCTATCGCGCTTATAAGCTTCTCGCCGCAACAGAAAAAGCTTTGGGCAATATTGAAGAATCTAAAAATAATTTAACTAAGCTCAAAATGTTCGAATGCGACGACCACTATCGTTGCGGCTCTTGCGGACATCTAAGCTCAAAGTGGAGTGCAAAATGCACCTCTTGCGATACTTACGATTCAATCGAGTGGAATAGATAAGTTTTAGCCCAGATCCTTCATTAGACAGATCCGCCATTAGAATTTGAGCAAAGAAAATAAACCTAACTCTCGCTCGTGTAATTCGGCGCTTCTGAAGTAATGGTGATCGAGTGAGGATGTGATTCGCGTAGACCAGAGTTGGTGATGCGAACGAAGTTACAATTCTTGCGCATCTCTTCGATCGTGCCATTTCCCGTGTAGCCCATTGCCGCTTTCAAGCCGCCAACCAACTGATGCATAACATCTGCGGCCGCCCCTTTATAAGCCACGCGACCCTCGACACCTTCGGGAACTAGCTTCATTTTATCCGAAACATCTTGTTGAAAATAGCGATCAGCTGAACCGCGAGACATTGCGCCAAGAGAGCCCATGCCGCGATAAACTTTGTAAGAACGACCTTTAAACAAAACGATTTCGCCTGGAGTTTCTTCAGCGCCAGCAAGCAATCCGCCAAGCATAACGCAAGATGCGCCTGCAGCGATTGCTTTGGCGAGATCGCCAGAAAACCTAATGCCACCGTCAGAAATTACCGGAATTTTTACACTATCGCAATATTCAACTACGTCGAGAAGCGCTGATAATTGTGGCACGCCAACGCCAGCAACAACGCGAGTTGTACAAATTGAACCTGGGCCAATTCCAACTTTTACCGCATCTGCACCAGCGTCAATCAAGGCCTTGGCCGCTTCTGATGTTGAGATATTTCCAGCGATAAAATTTTGTTTTGGGTAGGCTTTTTTTAGCTCACGCACAGTTTCAATTACACCAGCAGAATGACCATGCGCGGTATCAATTACGACAATATCAACCCCGGCTTCGATTAAAGCCTCTGCGCGTTTAATGCCCTCACGACCCACTCCTGTTGCCGCCGCAACTAGAAGACGACCCTCTTCGTCTTTCGAAGCGAGGGGAAATTGTTTAGTTTTTTCTAAATCTTTTCCGGTCATCAAGCCAATACAATTTCCGCTTGAGTCAGTTAAAATTATGCGCTCAATTTTATTTCTGTGCAGAAGAGATTTGGCCTCAGACTTACTTACACCAGCTTTTGCCGTGATAAGATTTTCGCTTGTCATTAATTCATGCACTGGCTGTTTTTTGTCGGTAGCAAAGCGCACGTCGCGGTTAGTAAGAATTCCGAGTAGTTTTTTTGTGCCTTCTTTAACCACGGGAATTCCTGAAATGCCGTAGGTTTTCATTAATAAAAGAGCTTCGCCCAAGCTTGCATCAGGTGCTATGGTTACTGGATTGGTAACGACTCCAGATTCAAACTTTTTTACCTTGCGAACTTCGTCTGCTTGCTCTTTTGGCGAGAAGTTTTTGTGAATACAGCCAAGCCCACCAGCCTGCGCCATTGCAATTGCCAAACGGCTTTCGGTAACGGTATCCATCGCCGCAGAAATGATCGGAATTTCAAGCGAAATATTTTTGGTGATCTTGGTTTTGGTATTGGCTTCAGTTGGCAAAACTTCTGAAAATGCCGGCTTCAAAAGCACGTCGTCGAAGGTGAGAGAAGGAGCTGCGGTCTCGATTATTTTGCGACTTTTTTTCATTTTGAGTGAGTTGATTTTTTTCTAGCCAAAATAGTTTCTGTCGAGACAAGATCAGGAATCAAAATCAAAAATCAAAAATTTATGCTTTCATCAATTGAGAAACTTTGCGCTGAGCGTAAAATAAAACTTACCGAAAATCGTCGCATCCTCGCTCGGGTGATTGAGCAAAGTAATGATCATCCCGATGTTGAAGAGGTTTATCGCCGCGCTTCTAAAATTAATCCAAACATCGGAATCGCTACAGTTTATCGCGCGGTAAAAATGTTCGAAGAATTTGGCCTAATTGCCAAACATGATTTCGGCGGCGGAAGAGCGCGCTACGAAAGACTCGAGAGCGAAGAGCATCACGATCATTTGATCGACATCACCACCGATGAAGTTCACGAATTCTTCAGCGAAGAGCTCGAAAATATGAAGGAAAGGCTTGCCCATGAAAAGGGCTACGAACTAGTCGGACACAAGCTTGAGCTTTATTGCCGTCCGCTTAAAAGATGAGCGACTTACTCAAAAAAATAATTATTCCCCAGCTTCGCTTTGATGGTATTGATCACGGTGAAAAATTCACAAAACTTTTTTGTGATCTTTACCGCATTGAAATTTTTAAAGATGGTCTAGATCTAATACTCACGCAGCTTCACAAGAAACAGCTTCATTTTGAGATTAAAGAAATGAAGGGCTGGGATACTAATGTTGGCTGCTTTCTTACTAACAAAATCACGCTGCGTAATTTAAGCCACAACGTGCTTGCGCACGAGATGGCACACGCGATTGCACACGAGAGTAAAATCGATTTGGGCGAAGAGTTTCGCAAGTGCGTTGCCTTCGATATGAAGGGGCGCGAGCCGGAAATTATGACACTGCGCGGCGAGGTGAAGAGGCTTATGGTTGATGCTCTCGCAGCCTATCCACCACATCATTTTCTTGGGGAAATTTTCGCGCGTTATTTTGAATTGCTTAGCGTTTCGCGAAATGTTGTGAGCAATGGAAGTTTTTCTACTGCTGATGTTATGAATTTTTTTATGAATATTACGAACTTCCTTGAGAAAATTTTTAATCCGCAAATTCGTAAAAAAATTGATCCGCTAATTGCTCGCGAGACCTCTAATCTTAATCTTTTACCACTGGAGAAAAAATTTCTCGATCAGGTCGGATTAAAACAAAAAACTTCTTGGTCGGGAAGGACAAGGCCAAATAATCCTTTTAGAATTTCATGATTGAACTCACTCAGGCTTTCATTTTTGCTGCTGGGCGCGGAGAGCGCATGCGGCCTGTTACCGACACTATTCCTAAGCCTCTCGTTAAGATCAAAAACAAGGCGATCATTGATTACGCGATTGAGAAAATAGATCAAATTCCCTCGATTAAAAAAATTATTATTAACGGATTTTATCTTGCTCCGCAGATCGAAAAGCACGTTAAAAAATTGAATAATTCTAAGATCATTTTTTCACACGAATTAGAGAAAATAGAAACCGGCGGCGGACTTGTTTTTGCCCAAGATAAAATTGATCTAACTAAGCCAATTTTGACTGTTAACGGAGACGTTCTTTGGCAAGAGAACTGGCAAGAAAAATCTTCTGATCTCGAGATGCTTTGTAATGCCTGGAACCCTGATGAATGCGATATTTTGCTTGGGTTGAAGAAGGTTGAAGATTACATCGGCTACGAAGGAAATATTCACGGTGGCGGTGATTTTGAAATGATTGGCAACGACCTTTACCGCCTGCCTGATTTAGGAATGAATTACGCTTTTGTTGGGTTGCAAATCATTAATCCAAAGATTCTAAAACAAGCGCCTGGAAAATGTTTTTCAATGTCACATTTTTACCGATCTGCGGTTGGTGAAGGTGGTTTAGTTCACCGAATAAAAGGTGTCGAATTAGCCGGAAAATATTTTCACATTGGCACTGTTGCGGCAATTAAATCTACTGAAGAGAAGCTCTAATTTAAGATTTTGAGCACAGTGCTCAAAATTGTATTTTAGCTAAGATTAGCGGGATTTAAGTATTTAAAATTGCCAAAAATCTCTCAGCTTCATTTTTGCTTTCTCGAGAATAATTTAGAGAGATTAGAGAGCGAAAACTAAATTATTTTCCTCGCACCAAATCCACAACAAGCTGCACATTTTCAATCGGTGTTTCTGGCAAAATTCCGTGACCAAGATTGAAGATGAATGGGTGATCTTGGAAAGTTTTCAAAATATCCAAAACTTCTTTTTCGATTTCTTTCTTCGAGCCAAAAGCGAGTAAAAAATTATCAAGATTTCCTTGCACAATTTGTCCGAGATTTTCCTGAAGATTTTTTTTCGCCCAGATTTTACTAACATTCTGATCCATCGCTAATCCTTGCGGCATAACTTCTCGTGCGAATGTCTCGTAATGAATTCCTACTCCGCGCGGAAAGCAAATTACTGGAGTTTTCGGATGTAATCTTCTGATTTCAGTGACGATTTTTTTTGTTGGTTCAATCACCCATTTTCGCAACTGCTCTGGCGGCAAAACTCCAGCCCAAGAATCAAATAATTTTACGACGTCTGCGCCAGCTTTAATTTGAAGACACAAATATTGAATTACGCTTTGAGTTAAAATCTCGATTAATTCTGCAAAAAAATTTTCATTTTCGATTGCAGCGCGACGTGTTGCTTCAAAATTTTTTGAACCTCCCCCTTCAATCATGTAGCAAGCTAGCGTCCAGGGAGATCCGGAAAATCCGATCAAAGCCTTATCTTTGCCAAGTTTTGATTTTGTTAATTCTAAAGCTTCAAAAACTGGCGAGAGGTGTTTAGCGATATTTTCAGTGCGTAAATTTTTTAATTCGAATGAACCAAGTTTTGGTCCTTCATTTTTTACAAATTCAACTTTCACTCCGAGAGCGTCGGGAATAACAAGAATGTCAGAGAAAATAATCGCTGCATCGAAGTTAAAACGAGTGATTGGTTGAAGAGTAACTTCACTAGCTAGTTTTGGGGTGTAGCAGAGCTCTAAGAAGTTTTTTACATTCGATCTTATTTCGCGATATTCTGGTAAATATCTTCCTGCTTGACGCATGATCCAAATCGGAGGTGTCAGAGTTTTATTTCCGTTCAGAGTATTAATTAATTTATTCATTTATTCTTATTATTTTTATTAGAGCTGTGGATTTGTTGATGAAGTTTCTAACAATTTTATTAACAGAGAAAGCCCTTTAATATCAAGGGTTGAGACTAAGTTATTAACATGTTAAAAACTTTTTAAAATCTTTTGAACATGATGAAAACTTGTTAAGAAAAATAATAAGTTTTTTATCAGAAAAAAACTGTGAATAAACCCGAAGTTATTAACATGAAATCAACAATTGAAAAGAAGCTAACCGAAAACTTTCAGCCCAAATTTTTAGAGGTAAAAAATAAAAGCCATCTTCATCGCGGACATCTCGAAGATGAAAGTGGCGAGACTCATTTTGAAGTGATAATTGAAGCGGAGTGTTTAAAAAAACTCGGAAGAATTCAGGCGCATCGAAATATTAATTCTGCGCTGAAAGACGAGTTTGAAAAGGGCGGGCTGCACGCTCTGGAGATAAAGATAAAATTTGCATAAATTTTCGACCCCATCGCTTCATCTCCGCTTAAGTTAGGGAGATTGGTGGTCGTTTGATAGCAAGCGAAAATTTTCTTAAAACAGTCTGTGTAAGAGATTTAAAAAGAGCCTTATCGGCAGTAAATCTTACGCAACCGCTTTCTCTTTTTTCTGAACTACTGTGATCGATTTTTTGCCCTCTCTTTCCTCAACTTCTTTTTCGCTCAACAAAGAAATCTCAATCGCCTTACTGTCGCTAATTCCCTTCTTAGTAACGCGCACAGACTTCACATTTTTTTGTGAAGGAATGTCGAACATTACATCGAGCAAAATATTTTCAGTAATCGCGCGCAGGCCACGAGCACCAGTTTTTCGCTCGATGGCGAGCTTGGCGATTTCTTTAATTGCTTCTTCGTCAAAAATTAGATCAATTTTATCGAGAGAAAAAAGTCGCTGATATTGCTTGGTGATCGCGTTTTTTGGATCGACTAAAATTCGGGCGAGATCTTTTTTGGTTAAGCCTTCAAGTGGTGCAAGAACAGGCAGCCTGCCAACGATTTCTGGAATAAGACCAAATTTAATTAAATCGTCTGGCTCGACTTTGCTAAAAATATCTTTGCGCGCAGTGTCTTCTTTGTCTCTAACATCGGCGCCAAATCCCATTGAGGCACTTGATCCGCGAGAAAGAATAATTTTTTCTAGGCCAGAAAATGCGCCGCCGCAAACAAATAGAATATTGCGAGTGTCGATCTGCACATATTCTTGCTGAGAAGATTTTTTGCCGGGCTGGGTGGGCACTGAAGCTGTTGTGCCTTCAATGATTTTCAACAAGCCCTGTTGCACGCCTTCGCCGGAAATATCGCGGCGAGTATTATCTTCAGATTTGCGAGCGATTTTGTCGATCTCATCGATGTAAACTATGCCACGTTGAGCTTTTTCAATATCGAAATTAGCCGCTTGCAACAGGCGTGAAATAATGTTTTCAACATCGTCGCCAACATACCCAGCTTCAGTGAGCGAAGTGGCGTCAGCAATGGTGAAGGGCACGTCTAAAATCTTCGCTAAAGTTTGCGCGAGCAAAGTTTTTCCGCAGCCAGTTGGCCCGATTAGCAGAATGTTTGATTTGTTAATTTCGACCGTATCAGCGTTGGCCGAGCTATTTGCATCGATACGTTTGTAGTGGTTGTAAACCGCGACCGCCAAAACTTTTTTGGCGTAATTTTGGCCAACAACATGTTCGTCGAGAATCTTGAGAATGTCCTGCGGAGTTGGCTTGGCGCCGTCAGTTTTTTGGAGCGGAGATTTTTTTTGCTCTTCGCGCAAAATGTCCATGCCAAGTCCGATGCACTCGTTGCAAATCATTGCAGTGGGGCCGGCGACTAATTTTTTTACTTCGTGCTGAGTCTTGCCACAAAAGGAACAAGAAAGGTCTTTGTCGTTGTCTTTGGTCATTTTATTGTTCTGATTTTTCTGGACGGCGCTCGATCACTTCATCAATCAAGCCGAATTCTTTCGCTTTTTCTGGCGACATAAAATTGTCACGCTCCATTGATTTCTCGATGGCGGCGAACTTTTGTCCGGTATGTTTTGTGTAGATTTCGTTAAGTCTTTTTTTCAGGGCAAGAGTTTCTTGTGCGTGAATTTCGATGTCGGTTGCTTGACCTTGATATCCGCCGGAAGGCTGGTGAATCATGATGCGCGAGTTAGGCAGAGAGAATCTTTTTCCAGGAGCGCCAGCGGTAAGAAGCAACGAGCCCATTGAGGCGGCTTGTCCGATGCAAAGAGTTGCAACATCTGGGCGGATATATTGCATTGTGTCATACATCGCGAGACCAGAAGTGACAATGCCTCCGGGTGAGTTGATGTAGAAATAAATATCTTTTTTTGGATCTTCTGATTCTAAGAATAAAAGCTGCGCAACCACGAGTGACGAGACTTGGTCGTTCACTTGGCCAGAAAGAAAAATGATTCTTTCTTTGAGAAGGCGCGAGTAGATGTCGTAAGATCTTTCGCCTTTGGCGGTTTGCTCAACCACCATTGGAACGAGGTAGTTAGCGTGGTCAGGGATGTTGTTGGACATGCTTGGGAGTAAGTTGGGAAGGAATTGCTTCAACCTAAGAAATAAAAATCTTCAAAGCAATCTTGAAAGTCTTTTGTCTCTTCATAACTTGCGCGACCCTAAAATTCATCAGGAGAAAACATGGAAGAAAACAATATAGAAGTAACGCCAGAGGTAAACCCGCTGGAAGAAAAAATTGCCGAACTCGAACAAAAAAATACCGACCTAAATGATAAGCTGCTTCGCGCTTTGGCCGAGCTGGATAATGTTAGAAGAAGATCGAGAGAAGAGGTTGAAAAAACCGCGCGCTTTGCCATTTCTAGTTTTGCGACTGATTTAGTTGTGGTTGCTGAGAATTTTTTTATGGCGAGCGAAAATGCGCCGAAAGAAGAAATCGAAAAAAATCCCGCAATTAAAAATTACGCTGACGCAATCGCGATGACTGAAAAAGAGTTGCTAAAAATTTTGGAAAAAAATCAGGTCAAAAGAATTTATCCGCTTAATCAGCAATTCGATCATAATTTTCACGAAGCCATTGTGCATATTGAATCTGAAGCCGAAGAGGGAGTGGTTGTGCAAGTTATTCAGTCTGGATATTCGATTGCCGATCGCTTGATTCGTCCGGCATTAGTTGGGGTTGCGAAGGCGAAAGAGTAGTTAATGACGCTTTGAACAGCGCGCAAATTCCTCACCAATCAGCGTCGGGGCGATTAGTGCGGCATCAAGCGATGTCACTAAACGCGGAATCAATCTCCTGCAAAACTATAACCTTATCTCAAAAACCCTGCTGTATAAAATAATCAGACAACTTCCAGTCAAAGAAATGAAGCGGGCATGGATAT
>Ga0164295_10000073_pt1 | contig 88034 bp, 94 predicted proteins | sample GEODES006metaG_FD_111798 | JGI IMG/M metagenome (GOLD analysis project Ga0164295, IMG submission 111798) | Oligotrophic lake water microbial communities from Sparkling Lake, Wisconsin, USA - GEODES006 metaG | ecosystem: Environmental > Aquatic > Freshwater > Lake | place: USA: Sparkling Lake...
ACCGCCCGACTTCGCCAGCACCATCGTGATCGCCGCCGTCAGCGTCGTCTTGCCATGGTCAACGTGACCAATCGTGCCGATGTTGCAATGCGGCTTGTTGCGTTCAAACTTCTCTTTGGCCATTTCAAGCTCCAGCCCTGTCCGGGCCTGTCCTCTAAACTAGGGTTGGGTGTGTCTCTTTAGCGGGGCAAGATTGCAAGCAATCTCTTTCTCAGTGAGGCGAGATTGCAGGCAATCTCTTAGGCGTATTTCTTGATCACTTCGTCGGCGACGTGTTGCGGCACCGGATCGTAGTGGTCGTACTGCATGGTGAAGGCGGCGCGGCCCTGGGACATGCCGCGAAGCGTGTTCACATAGCCGAACATGTTGGCCAGGGGCACGAAGGCATTGACCACGATGGCGTTGCCCCGGGTGTCCTGGCCCTGGATCATGCCGCGACGACCGTTGAGGTCGCCGATGACCGAGCCCAGATAGTCTTCCGGGGTCACGACCTCGACGGCCATGATCGGCTCCAGCAGCTTGGGCGAACCCTTTTCGCGCAGTTCCTTGAAGGCGGCGCGGGCCGCGATTTCAAAGGCCAGCACCGAGGAGTCGACGTCGTGATAGGCGCCGTCGATCAGGGTCGCCTTGAAGTCGATCAGCGGGAAGCCGGCCAGCAGGCCGTTTTCCTTGGAGGACTCCAGGCCCTTCTGGACGCCGGGGATGTATTCCTTCGGCACCGAACCGCCGGTCAGGGAGGATTCGAACACGAAGCCCGAGCCGGGCTCGCCCGGTTCGAACACCAGCTTGATGCGGGCGAACTGGCCCGTACCGCCGGTCTGCTTCTTGTGGGTGTAGTCGATCTCGGCCTTGCGACCGAGGGATTCGCGATAGGCCACCTGCGGCGCGCCGATATTGGCCTCGACCTTGTATGTGCGCTTGAGGATGTCGATCTTGATGTCGAGGTGAAGCTCGCCCATGCCCTTGAGGATGGTCTGGCCCGACTCGTGGTCGGTGGAGACCGTGAAGGAGGGATCCTCGGCGGCCAGCTTGGCCAGGGCGACGCCCAGCTTTTCCTGGTCGGCCTTGGACTTGGGCTCGACGGCGATCTCGATGACCGGGGCCGGGAATTCCATCCGCTCCAGGATGACCGGCGACTTGCCGGGATCGCAGAGGGTGTCGCCGGTGCGGGTGTCCTTCAGGCCGGCCAGGGCGACGATGTCGCCGGCATAGGCTTCCTTGATGTCTTCGCGGTTGTTGGAGTGCATGAGCAGCATCCGGCCGACCCGTTCCTTGCGGTCACGGGTGGAGTTCAGCAGGCCCATGCCGGTTTCCAGCTTGCCCGAATAGATGCGGCAGAAGGTCAGGGAGCCGACGAAGGGGTCGTCCATGATCTTGAAGGCCAGCACGGCGAGGGGCTCTTCGTCCGACGCCTTGCGGACGATTTCTTCCTCGGTCTTGTAGTCGATGCCCTTGGTCGGCGGGATGTCCACCGGCGAAGGCAGATAGTCGACGACCGCGTCGAGCAGGGGCTGGACGCCCTTGTTCTTGAAGGCCGAGCCGCAGAGGATCGGATAGAAGGCGCCGGTCAGCACGGCCTTGCGGATGCACTTCTTGATGACCTCGACGGAGGGCTCTTCGCCGCCGAGGTAGGATTCCATGGCCTCGTCATCGAGTTCGACGGCGTTCTCGATCATGTAGTGACGGGCGGCTTCCGCCTCGTCCTTCATGTCGGCCGGGATTTCTTCGTCATGGAAGGTGGCGCCGACATTGTCACCGTCCCAGACCACGGCCTTCATGCGAACCAGGTCGACCAGGCCCCGTAGCGAGCTTTCCGAACCGATCGGCAGCTGGATCGGCACGGCCTTGGCGCCCAGGCGGTCGCGGATCGATTCCACCGACTTGACGAAGTCGGCGCCGGTCTTGTCCATCTTGTTGACGAACACGATGCGCGGAACGCTGTACTTGTCGGCCTGGCGCCAGACGGTTTCGGTCTGGGGCTCGACCCCGGCATTGCCGTCGAGCACCGTCACGGCGCCGTCCAGCACGCGCAGGGAACGTTCGACTTCAATGGTGAAGTCCACGTGCCCGGGGGTGTCGATGATGTTCAGGCGCTTTTCGTTCCAGAAGGCGGTCGTCGCGGCGGACGTGATGGTGATGCCGCGCTCCTGCTCCTGATCCATCCAGTCCATGGTGGCCGCGCCATCATGGACTTCGCCGATCTTGTGGTTCTTGCCGGTGTAATAGAGGATCCGCTCCGTCGTCGTCGTCTTGCCCGCATCAATGTGGGCCATGATTCCGAAGTTGCGGTAGTCTTCAATCTTGTGGGCGCGGGCCATGGGAGAGCTCGGTTCTTGAATGGGCGGAGCGGGCGGCTTGAAGGATCAAACCGCCCGCGCCTGAACGTCCGGACGGGGCTTGTGCGGAGAGGGCGCCGGACTTGATGTCCGCCGCCCTGCCCCGCCTAGAAATCTCGGTACAGACCTTTCATGTCGCTTTGGCGCCAGTCGGCGTCAAAGCCTGAAGGTCTGGACCTTTTACCAGCGGTAGTGAGAGAAGGCGCGGTTGGCTTCGGCCATCTTGTGGGTGTCTTCGCGCTTCTTGACCGCGGTGCCGCGGTTGTTGGAGGCGTCGAGCAGCTCACCCGCCAGCTTTTCGGTCATGGTGTTCTCGCCACGCTTGCGCGCAGCGGTGACCAGCCATCGGATGGCCAGAGCCCGGCGACGGTCCGGACGGACCTCGACCGGCACCTGATAGGTGGCGCCGCCAACCCGGCGGGACCGGACTTCGATCGCCGGAGCGACGTTGTCCAGGGCCGAGTGGAAGGTTTCCAGGGGACCCTGGTCCTTGCGCTTGTTCTCGAGGATGTCGAAGGCGCCGTAGATGATGTTCTCGGCGACGGCTTTTTTGCCTTCGTACATGACGTAGTTCATGAATTTCGTTACGATCAGGTCCCCGAACTTGGGATCGGGCAGAACCTGACGTTTCTCGGCGCGACGGCGGCGGGACATGTAATCTCTTCCTTACTTCGGGCGCTTGGCGCCGTAGTGCGAACGGCGCTGCTTGCGGTCCTTGACCCCCTGGGTATCGAGGACGCCGCGCAGGATGTGGTAGCGAACGCCGGGAAGGTCCTTCACGCGGCCCCCGCGGATGAGCACGACGCTGTGCTCCTGCAGGTTATGGCCTTCGCCGGGGATGTAGCACACGGCTTCGACGCCGGTGGTCAGGCGGACCTTGGCCACCTTCCGCAGAGCCGAGTTCGGCTTCTTCGGCGTGGTGGTGTAGACGCGGGTGCAGACGCCGCGACGCTGGGGGCAGCCCTTCAGGGCCGGCACCTTGTTGCGCACGGGCTTGGGTTGCCGCGGCTTGCGAATGAGCTGGTTAACTGTTGGCATTTATCTCTGTGCTCGTGGAAGCGTGTGCCTTTCGGCCGGTGCGCTTCAGGGTCCTGGGTTCAATCGTTCGCCTTCGAGGGACCTGCGAAACACGAAAACTCGCCGGGACGCCTGGGATGACGTTCCGACGGGCCTGCCCGGCGATGCGCTGGACGTCCTGTTCCTCAAGGCGACAGGCTCGTTGCGGACCCTGCCTCGAAAGAGCGGGCTAGATACGCGCGGGGACCCGCTAGGTCAAGGCTTGTGACTCACGGCGGGGAGTCGGGGGTTGGTGTGCCGTCTCCCTGCAGGGAGACGGTGGCGCGAAGGGCCGAATGAGGGGCCGCGCCGGCGGCAGGAACCGGAGTCCTTCTCCCTGCAGGGAGAAGGTGGCCCGAGCAGCGGGTCGGATGAGGGGCCGCGCCGGCGGATGGGGGTTGTCGTGACAAGGACGCCTTCGGCGGAGTCGCTGTTTGGTCCCCTCATCCGTCGGCTTCGCCGACACCTTCTCCCTCAGGGGGAGAAGGGTCGTTGAACGACTAGAACACGAAATCAGACGCTGCCAGCACCGGGCCGCCGATCAGGATCAGTTCGAAGTCGGCTGCGCCATCGCCATTGACGTCGCCCTGCAGCAGGGTGTCGCCGCCGGCGGTGAGGGTCTGGATCAGTTCGCCGGCCATGCTGGTGAAGACCGCGCCGCCCAGATGGAAGGCCTGGTTACCGGCCAGGGCGGAGTCCGCATCGATCTTTGACAGGTCGAGGCGGTCGCCCTCGGCATGACTGAAGTCCAGGATCGTGTCCCGGTTTCCGGCCCCGGACGGGCTGTCGCCGGCCGCCTGAAAGATAAAGAGGTCTCGCCCGGTCCCGCCGGTCAGGCTGTCTGCGGCCGCCCCGCCGGTCAGCTTGTCCTTGCCGGTTCCGCCGTCGAGGGTGTCAACCAGCTTGCCGCCGGTCAGCTTGTCGTTGCCCGCCTCGCCCTGGAGGGTGAACAGCCCCTTGGCGCCGGTCAGGGCATCGTCGCCATCGCCGCCGTTGAGGGTGAAGGCGGGAAGGACGCCCTTGAGAGGGTAGGTGTTGGTGAAGGAAACCGTGTCGTTTCCCCGGCCGGCAAAAATGCCGAACCCGGATGTTGCGGCAGCGACGATTTCGAAACTGTCGCTTCCCGAAGTGCCCTGCATTACATCTAAACCACCAAGCGACGCATCAAGCGCTTTGAAGACAACGTCACCAGGAGCGGACAATATAACTCTATGTTGTCCACTGTTTCCTGAGATAAAATTGAAATTGGATATCTGACTAGGCGTGAGATTTATAATAAGTTCTTCCGCTGATGATAAAAAAATAATTCCTTCTACGCTAACAAATTGAACTTTACTCAAATCTACAAATCCGTTGAATTGGATAAAAACTTGGTCTGTACCAATTCCGCCGTTAATGATCTCTGCCAGTCCGTCTATATCGGAGGAGACAGTAATTCTCACTTGATCGTCACCACCACCACAGTAGATTTGATCAGTGCCAGCTCCTGCAAATATAATATCTGCTTCGTCTGTCGCGCCAGAATTCTCAGTGAATCCCGGCGGTGCAACCAGTCCGTCGCCTGCAACGTGGATGAAGTCATTGCCAGCGGTTCCGTTGACCAAAGCCATTGTGCGCACTCCCTGGATGTAAGACACGCCTTAGCACCTTTTCACGACGCTGAAAATTGCATGTGCCCTTTGAAGCCCTTATCTTGTAGAAAACGATCAAGAGTTGCACTTCCTGGGCGTCTGGCCGTGGGCTCCGTATGGCCTGAAGCAGAAATGCGGACGCCTTCGGCGAAGTCCCGGTTTTGCCCCTTCAACCGTCAGCATTTGGCTGCATGAGTTTCTCCCCCATCGGCGAGAAGGAATTTCGCTGTGCTGTCTGGAGGGAGGGGTGACAGCCTGTTCCCCCGCTTGCAGGGACTTGCGGACAGGGCCAGAAGGGCGGGATGAGCGCACCGGACCTGCCGCCAACCCTGCCTGCGCCGGACGCCCGGGAGCGGATCCTGCGGGCGGCGGAGGCGTTGATCGCCGAGCGAGGCGCCCAGGCGGCGACCACCAAGGCGGTGGCCGAGGCGGCCGGCCTGAGGCAGGGGTTGTTCCACTATTATTTCGCCAGCAAGGAGGCCCTGCTGCTGGAGCTGCTGCGGCGGCAGGTGGCCGACTATGTGGCCAGCTCGACGGCCCTGCGTGGCGACCTGGCCAGGGGCGGGTTGCCGGTCCTGTTCGCCCAGGCGGCAGCGGACCTGGAGCAGCGGACCGGCCCCTGGCGGCTGCGGCTGGAGCTGATGCATCTGGGGCTGGCCAATCCGCAGCTGGGCGAGGCCGTGAAGGGACTGCTGGTCGAGGCGAGGAACCAGACGGCCCAGAACCTGGCCGCCGCCCGGGGTGCGGCGGCGCCCGATTCGCAGGACCTGGCCATGGCCGAGGCCCTGAAGGCGGCGATGGACGGGCTGGCCTTCCAGCGGCTGCTGGACCCGGACTATTCGCTGGACGCCGCCGGGGAGGTGCTGCTGGCCATGACCCGGGCGCTGGTCGCGAAGCGATAGATTTTCACCGGTCCGAAGGTCCGGGCACTTGCCAAGGGCGCGCTGGCTGTTATTTGGTTGGTCAACCAACCCATGCGAGGCCCCATGTCCAGTTCCGTCATTGTCACCGGCGCCAATACAGGCCTGGGGTTTGAAGCCGCCCGGTTCCTGCTGGCCATGGACCCGTCGGTGGAGGTGGTTCTGGCCTGCCGCGACGCAGCCAGGGCCGAGGCGGCGCGACGGAAGCTGGGGGAACGGCGGGTCAGGGTCATGACCCTGGACCTGTCGTCCCTGGCCGATGTGCGGCGCTTTGCGAAGCAGGTCATCAGCGACCGGGCCGAGGGCCGCCTGCCGCCGGTGCGGGCCCTGGTCGCCAATGCCGGGATGCAGTATCCGGGACCCCTGCGGCGGTCGGCGGATGGCTATGAGCTGACCTTTGCGACCAACCATCTGGGCCATTATCTGCTGGCCCGGCTGTTGGCGCCGATCCTGGCCCGTCCGGGCCGGATCATCTTCGTGGCCAGCGGCACCCATGATCCGGCCCAGCGCACCGGCATGCCGACGCCGGTCTATGAGGCGGCGGGCGACCTGGCCCTGGCGCCCCTGAACGAGCCGGACCCTATCGTGTTCGGCGCCCGGCGCTACACCACCTCCAAACTCTGCAATGTCATGACGGCCTATGAACTGGATCGCCGGCTGAAGGCCGCGGGGACCCTGGACATCGACGTCACCGCCTTTGATCCGGGCGCCATGCCCTCCACGGGACTGGCGCGGGAAGCGCCCTTCCCCATCAAGCAGATCTGGCAGATCGGCGTGCCGCTGCTGAGCCCCCTGTTGCGGCTGACCGGATTTCGGCCGTCCACGCCCCGTCGGTCGGGCCGGATGCTGGCGACCATGGCCATCGACCCGGCCTATGCCGGGGTCAGCGGGGCCTATGTCTCCATCGACCGGGGCGAGCGATCGTCGGAGGAAAGCTATGACCAGATCAAGGCCTCAGCCCTGTGGGTTGGCAGCGCCGCCCTGGTGGGACTGGAGCCGTAGGACCTATTTCTTCACCGGCAGATACTGGGCGAGGAAGGCCTCGGAGGCTTCCAGCATCTGCTGGCGGCTTTTCGCGCTGGACAGATGGTGGTCGTCGCCGTCGAGCAGCAGGAACTGATAGGGGCTGCCGGCCGTCTTCAGGGCGCTTTCCATCAGCTGGGACTGCTGCAACGGAACGGTGGTGTCGTTGACCGAATGGATCAGCAGGATCGGCGCGGTTCTGGCCCCGGCCCGGCGATAGGGCGAGGCGGCGTCGACCGCCGCCTGTTCGACCCGGGTGTCGCCGATCACATCGCGGAAATAGCGCACCGTATCGGAGTCGCCGCCGGAATAGATCTTCGCGTGGCCGATCATGGTGCGCAGGTCCGAGACGCCATTGACTGAAATGGCGCAGCGGTATCGGTCGGAGCGGACCGTGGCGCCATGCAGGGCCGAATAGCCGCCGAAACTGGCCCCGACGATACAGACGCGGGCCGGATCAACCCCCTTGTCCGCCACGGCGGCAATGGCGTCGACCAGGTCGGACTGCATCCTGCCGCCCCATTCGCCATAGCCGGCCTCCACATAGTCAAGGCCAAAGCCGCCGGACCCGCGAAACTGGGGCTTCAGCACGGCATAGCCACGGCTGACCAGGAACTGCTCCCACCAGTCGAATTCGAAGTTATCCCGGCTGATCGGCCCGCCATGGGGCATGACGATCAGGGGCGCGGGCGAGCCTGGTCCGGCGCCGGACGGCAGGGTCAGATAGGCGCCCATCTCGAACCCGTCCGAGGCCTTGAAACTGTGCCAGGTGGTGGTCCCGGGGGTCCAGCCAGCCAGTTCGGGATACTCCTCGCCTATGGGCGAGAGCTGGTTTGTGGTGGCGTCATACAGAAGCCAGACCGGCGGCCGGGACGGCGAATCGCCCCGGACAATGAACCTTGCCCGGTCCTTGGACCAGTTGAGCAGATGGACATCCCGGCCCTTCAGCGCGCGGGACATCCGGGCATGGATGGCGCCCAGCTTTGCATCCAGCCACTGGTACTCCGGACGCTCCAGCCCGCCGACGATGGTCGTGGGCGTGTCGAGATGTGCGTCCCAGAACAGAAAGGGAGCCGGCGCCGGGCGGACCGGGCCGAGGTCGGTCTGGCTGTTGTCAACCAGGCTGCGCCTGACGATGCGAACGCCGGTTTCAGACCCCGTGGCCAGATAGATGGCATCCTCGGCGTCGGAATAGCCCATGAAGCGGACGGTCGGCGCCATGCTGTCGGAGCGGTCGATCAGGGTCCAGGCCTGGGTCCCCTTGCGCCGGGCGAACAGGCTGGCCATGCCCTTGTCGGAGTCTTCCCTGACCCGGGCTTCTCCGGCCCGGTCAACCGCAAAGAAACCGGTGTTGGGATTGCCCCGCTCGATCATCCGCCCCTTGCCGGTGGCGACGTCAACCCGGTAGAGGGCGGCGACAAGGCCATCTTCCTTGCGCTTGAGCCGGCTGAAATCATCCCCGGCTGCCGAGCCCATATCCAGACCCAGCATCACGACTGCCGGCTTGTCACCCGCGATGTCGCCGAGGATCGGCCGGCTGACCGCAAACCCGGCCCAGCTGACCCCGTCCAGCAGCATGCCCTTGATATTGCCGGCCATGTCGAAGACCAGGTCACGCTGGAGATTGTAGCTGTAGACCCGGCCATTGCCGAAATTGGTGCGGGAATCATAGATCCGCACCGTGGCGATCAGATACTCGTCGCCCCCCCAGCGGATGGAATTCACATCCACGGCGCCCAGGGGAATGGTGACGAACTGTTGCCCGTCGACCGGGCTGATGACGATCTGGCGCTGGTCGAAACTCCCGCCGAGGATGGCGATCCGCTTGCCGTCGGGCGAAATCTTCGCCTGCTGGACCGCCGGCAGACGGGCGAAGGCGGCGACGAGGGGCGGCGCAGAGGCCGTCGGCGGCGGGGTCTGGGCCGCGACCGCAGTGCCGATCATGGCCAAGACCAGGGCAAGGACCGCCCGCTTCATATCCGTCAACCGCACGCCAGGCCCCCCGTAGAACACAACCAAAAAGTTGCAACACACCCGGGCGCCAGACGCAAGCGTCGCCGTCTGCTGTCAGTCGAAGATATCGAACAGGTCGAAGCCGCGCTTCTTCTTGCCGTGGCGGCGGTAGTCGTCATCATCGTCGTAGCGGTAGCGCTTTTCCCGCTCGTCATAGGGATGGCTGCGGCGCCATTCCTCGGGATCGCGGCGGAAGGCGTCGGCCTCGCGGGTCAGGCGCTCCCGGGACTGCTCGACCTCGCGCCGGTCTTCCCGCACGCCCTCGAGGATCTTTTCCATCTCGCCGCGGTCCAGCCAGACGCCCCGGCAGGTCGGACACATGTCGATCTCCACCCCGTCGCGCACCACCTTCTGCATGGGGGCGTTGTCATTGGGGCACATCAGCAGCGGCATGGTCGGGACTCCGGAGGTTGGCGATGCTGCGGATGTGGGGAGGCGGCGGGGTTTTGCCAGAGGGGGGGTGGGGGAAAGGCCTTCTGAGATGGCGCTCACCTTCGGGTTTGCGCGCTTCGGCAGTCTACCCTGTGAAAAGCAGACACGAAAACGGCCCGGGATTGCGCCCGGGCCGTGTCGTTGGGGATGGGTCGAAGCGAAGGCCTAAGCTTCGACCGGCTCGGTGACGATCTCGACGGGCAGCGGTTCCATGGCCTCTTCGCGGGCGGCGGCCAGTTGTTCGTCGCGCCGGGTGGCGATCCGTTGCAGGCCGCGGAGGTAGGAGCCGGTGCCGGCCGGGATCAGCCTGCCGACGATGACGTTCTCCTTCAGCCCCTCCAGGGTGTCGACCTTGCCGTGGACAGAGGCGTCGGTCAGGACCCGGGTGGTTTCCTGGAAGGAGGCGGCCGAGATGAAGGACCTCGTCTGCAGCGAGGCCTTGGTGATGCCCAGCAGGATCGGCTGGGTCAGGGCAGGCCGGCCACCGCGGGCTTCGGTCTTGGCGTTCTCGATGTCGAACTCCGACTTGTCGAGGTGGTCGCCGCGGATCAGGCCGGTGTCGCCTGGTTCGAGGATTTCCACCTTCTGCAGCATCTGGCGAACGATCACCTCGATATGCTTGTCGTTGATCGGCACGCCCTGGAGGCGATAGACCTCCTGGATCTCGTCGACCAGGAAGTTGGCCAGTTCCTCGATGCCCAGGATGCGCAGGATATCATGCGGATCGGGGTTGCCGTCGATGATGTATTCGCCCTTGCGGACGATATCGCCGTCATGGACAGCGATATGCTTGCCCTTGGGGATCAGGAACTCGACGGGTTCGCCGCCGTCCTCCGGGGTGATCTTGATCCGGCGCTTGTTCTTGTAGTCGCGTCCGAACTCGACCCGGCCGTCCATCTCGGCGATGACCGCGCAGTCCTTCGGCCGGCGGGCCTCGAACAGTTCGGCGACGCGGGGCAGACCGCCGGTGATGTCCCGGGTCTTGGCGCCTTCGGTCGGGATCCGGGCGATGATCTCGCCCGGCTTGACGAGTTCGCCATCGGCCACCGAGAGGATGGCGCCGACGGGCAGGAGGTAGCGAGCCTCGCCGCCGCTGGCCAGGCGCTTGTAGGCGCCGGCTTCGTCCAGAACCGCCAGGCCGGGACGCAGGTCCGAACCCTTGGTGCTGGTGCGCCAGTCTGTGACGACCCGCTGGGCGATGCCGGTGGCCTCGTCGGTTTCCTCACGGACCGAGAAGCCTTCCACCAGGTCCTCGGCGCGAACCCGGCCGGCGACTTCGGTGATGATCGGGGTGGTGTAGGGGTCCCATTCGGCGAGGCGGGCGCCGCGCTTGACCGCATCGCCGTCCTTGACCTTGAGCCGCGCGCCATAGGGCGGCTTGTAGGACTCGCGGTCCTTGCCATCGACCTGAACGGTCAGGGCCGTGTTGCGGCTCATGACGATCAGTTCGCCATCAGAGGCGGTGACGACCGGACCGACGATGCGGGCCACGCCGTCCGAGCTGGACTCGAAGAAGGACTGTTCAGCCACCTGGGCGGTGCCGCCGATGTGGAAGGTCCGCATGGTCAGCTGGGTGCCGGGCTCGCCGATGGACTGGGCGGCGATGACGCCGACCGCTTCACCGATATTGACCGGGGTGCCCCGGGCCAGGTCGCGGCCGTAGCAGGCCCCGCAGGCGCCGATCTTGGCCTCGCAGGTCAGGGCCGACCGGACCTTGATGGACTGGACGCCCTTCTTGTCGATCAGGTCGGACTGGTCTTCGGTGATGTAGGTGTCGGCCGGCAGCAGCAGGTCGCCGCTGTTGGGGTCACGGACATCCTCGGCGGTGAAGCGGCCGAGGACCCGCAGGCCCAGGGAGACCAGCACGTCGCCGCCATCGACCACGGCCCGCAGGGTGATGCCCCGGGTGGTGCCGCAGTCTTCCTCGGTGATGATGCTGTCCTGCGCCACGTCGACGAGGCGGCGGGTCAGGTAGCCGGAGTTGGCGGTCTTCAGGGCGGTGTCGGCCAGGCCCTTACGGGCGCCGTGGGTGGAGTTGAAATACTCCTGGACGGTCAGGCCTTCCTTGAAGTTCGAGATGATCGGGGTCTCGATGATCTCGCCCGACGGCTTGGCCATCAGGCCGCGCATGCCGCCCAGCTGCTTCATCTGGGCCTGGGAGCCCCGGGCGCCGGAGTGGGCCATCATGTAGATGGAATTGATTTCCAGCTCGCGGCCGTTGGGGCCCTTCTTCGGGGTGGAGATCTCGCCCATCATGGCGTCGGCGACCAGGTCGGTGGACTTGGCCCAGGCGTCGACCACCTTGTTGTACTTCTCGCCCTTGGTGATCAGGCCGTCGGCATACTGCTGCTCGTATTCCTCGACCAGCGAGCGGGTGTCGGCAACGATCTTCTTCTTCGATTCCGGGATGATGATGTCATCCTTGCCGAAGCTGATGCCGGCCTTGGCCGCTTCCTTGAAGCCCAGACCCATGATCTGGTCGGCAAAGATGACCGTCGCCTTCTGACCGCAGTGGCGGTAGACGATGTCGATCAGGTTGCCGATTTCCTTCTTGGTCAAGGGCTTGGCGACCAGGCGGTGACCGATGGCCGGGTGCTTGGGAAGCAGGGCGGCGATCTTCATCCGGCCCGGCGTGGTGTCGATCAGGCTGCGGACCACCGTGCCCTCGGCATTGGCCTCGCTGAACCGGGCCTTGATGCGCGAATGCAGGGTGACGACCTTGGCGTCCAGGGCCGCTTCGATCTCGCCCAGATCCGCGAAGATCATGCCCTCGCCCGGCTCGTTCTCGCGGGATTGCGACAGGTAGTAGAGGCCGAGAACAATGTCCTGAGACGGCACGATGATCGGCCGGCCGTTGGCGGGGCTGAGGATGTTGTTGGTCGACATCATCAGGACCCGCGCTTCCAGCTGGGCCTCGAGGCTCAGGGGAACGTGGACGGCCATCTGGTCGCCGTCGAAGTCGGCGTTGAAGGCGGCGCAGACCAGGGGGTGAAGCTGGATGGCCTTGCCCTCGATCAGCTTGGGCTCGAAGGCCTGGATGCCGAGGCGGTGCAGGGTCGGGGCGCGGTTCAGAAGGACCGGGTGCTCGCGGATGACCTCCTCGAGGATGTCCCAGACCTGGGGCTGTTCGCGCTCGACCATCCGCTTGGACTGCTTGACGGTGCCCGACAGGCCCTTGGCGTCGAGGCGCGAATAGATGAAGGGCTTGAACAGCTCGAGCGCCATCTTCTTGGGCAGGCCGCATTCATGCAGCTTGAGGTCGGGACCGACCACGATGACCGAACGGCCCGAATAGTCGACCCGCTTGCCCAGCAGGTTCTGGCGGAAGCGGCCCTGCTTGCCCTTCAGCATGTCGGCGAGGGACTTCAGCGGGCGCTTGTTGGCGCCGGTGATGACCCGGCCGCGACGGCCGTTGTCGAACAGGGCGTCGACCGATTCCTGCAGCATCCGCTTTTCATTGCGGATGATGATGTCCGGCGCGCGCAGCTCGATCAGGCGCTTGAGGCGGTTGTTGCGGTTGATGACCCGGCGATAGAGGTCGTTCAGGTCGGAGGTGGCGAAACGGCCGCCGTCCAGGGGCACCAGGGGGCGCAGTTCCGGCGGGATGACCGGCACGACAGTGAGGATCATCCATTCCGGCTTGTTGCCGGATTCGATGAAGGCCTCGATGATCTTCAGGCGCTTGGAGGCCTTCTTCTGCTTGATCTCGGAGGTGGCCACGGCCAGCTCCTCGCGCAGGCGCTCGGCTTCCTTGGGCAGGTCGATGGCCTTGAGCAGGCCGAAGATGGCCTCGGCGCCGATCTCGGCCGAGAAGCTGTCATCGCCGAAATCGTCCTGGAAGCGCATGAACTCGTCTTCCGACAGCAGCTGATGCTGCTTCAGCGGGGTCAGGCCCGGCTCGGTGACGATGTAGTGCTCGAAATACAGGACCCGCTCGATGTCCTTCAGCGGCATGTCCAGCATCATGGCGATGCGGCTGGGCAGGGACTTCAGGAACCAGATATGGGCGACCGGGCTGGCCAGTTCGATATGGCCCATCCGCTCGCGCCGGACGCGGGCCAGGGTGACCTCGACGCCGCACTTCTCGCAGATGATGCCCTTGTATTTCATGCGCTTGTACTTGCCGCAAAGGCATTCGTAGTCCTTGGTCGGGCCAAAGATACGGGCGCAGAACAGGCCGTCACGTTCCGGCTTGAAGGTCCGGTAGTTGATGGTCTCCGGCTTCTTGATCTCGCCGAACGACCAGCTGCGGATCTTTTCCGGGCTGGCGAGGGCGATACGGATCTGGTCGAAGGTCGGAGCGGCCTGGACCGGATTGAAGATGTTCAGGACTTCCTGGTTCATCGGTAGCCTCAGTGCGGGATGACCCGCGAAAAATGTTTCCGGAGCGATCTGTAGTCTTCCGTCATCCCGGACAGTCCGAAGGAGTGATCCGGGACCCAGGGGCGACTGCCGTTCTGGGTCCCGGCTCTCCGCTTCGCTGCGGCCGGGATGACGGGAGAGGAGATCAGCTGTTCTCGAGCTCGACGTTGAGGCTCAGAGACCGCATCTCCTTGACCAGAACGTTGAAGCTCTCGGGGATGCCCGCCTCGAAGGTGTCGTCGCCGCGCACGATGGACTCGTAGACCTTGGTCCGCCCGGCCACGTCGTCGGACTTCACCGTCAGCATTTCCTGCAGGGTGTAGGCGGCGCCGTAGGCTTCCAGAGCCCAGACCTCCATTTCCCCGAACCGCTGGCCGCCGAACTGGGCCTTGCCGCCCAGGGGCTGCTGGGTGACCAGGCTGTAGGGGCCGATGGAGCGGGCGTGGATCTTGTCATCCACCAGGTGGTGCAGCTTGAGCATGTAGATGTAGCCCACGGTCACCGGACGCTTGAACTGCTCGCCGGTCTGGCCATCGTAGAGGATGGACTGGCCGGAGCGGTCCAGGCCCGCCGATTCCAGCAGGTCCTCGATATCGCCGATATGGGCGCCGTCGAAGACCGGGGTGGCGAAGGGCACGCCCTTGGAGAGGTTGCGGGCCAGTTCGACCAGCTCCTCTTCCTCGTCGGGCAGGGGCACTTCGGGTCCGTAGATTTCCGACAGACGCTCGACCAGGGCCTGCTTCTGTCCGCCATGCTGCCAGGCGTCCAGCAGTCCGGCGATCTGCTTGCCGAGGCCGGCGGCCGCCCAGCCCAGGTGGGTTTCGAAGATCTGGCCGACGTTCATGCGCGAGGGCACGCCCAGCGGGTTCAGAACCACGTCGACGGCGGTGCCGTCAGCCAGATGGGGCATGTCCTCGATCGGCAGGATCTTGGAGATGACCCCCTTGTTGCCGTGACGGCCGGCCATCTTGTCGCCGGGCTGAAGCTTGCGCTTCACGGCCACGAAGACCTTGACCATCTTCATGACGCCGGGAGGCAATTCGTCGCCGCGCTGCAGCTTGTCGACCTTGTCCTCGAAGCGGCGGTCCAGACGCTTGCGGGCCTCGTCGAACTGGCGGCGCAGGGCCTCCAGTTCGCCCATGGCCTTCTCGTCGTCCAGGGCGATCTGCCACCAGAGGCCGGGGGCGATCTCGCCCAGCTTTTCGGCGGTGACCTCGCCGCGGCCCAGGCCCTTGGGACCGGACACGGCGGACTTGCCAACAATCAGGTCGCGCAGGCGGGTGGTCATGTTGCGGTTCAGGATGGCGAACTCGTCATCCCGGTCCTTGCCCAGACGGTCGATTTCCGCCCGTTCGATGGCCAGGGCGCGTTCGTCCTTGTCGACGCCATGCCGGTTGAACACCCGGACCTCGACCACGGTGCCGGCGACGCCCGGGGGCAGGCGCAGGCTGGTGTCGCGGACGTCGGAGGCCTTTTCACCGAAGATGGCGCGCAGCAGCTTCTCTTCCGGGGTCATGGGAGATTCGCCCTTGGGCGTCACCTTGCCGACCAGGATATCGCCCGGCATGACCTCGGCGCCGATGGCGACGATGCCCGCCTCGTCCATGTTGCGAAGGGCTTCTTCGCCGACATTGGGGATGTCGCGGGTGATTTCTTCCGGACCCAGCTTGGTGTCGCGGGCCATGACCTCGAATTCCTCGATATGGATCGAGGTGAAGACGTCATCGCGCACGATCCGCTCGGAGATCAGGATCGAGTCCTCAAAGTTGTAGCCGTTCCAGGGCATGAAGGCGACGAGGGCGTTGCGGCCCAGGGCCAGTTCGCCCAGGTCGGTCGAGGGACCGTCGGCGATGATGTCGCCGGCATTGATCTTGTCGCCGACCCGCACCAGCGGACGCTGGTTGATGCAGGTGTTCTGGTTGGAACGCTGGAACTTGGACAGGCGGTAGATGTCGACGCCGGGCTTGGTCGGGTCGGTCTCGCTGGTGGCCCGCAGAACGATACGGGTGCCGTCGATCTGTTCGACGATGCCGTCGCGGCGGGCGACGACCACGGCGCCGGAATCCCGGGCCACGACGTCTTCCATGCCGGTGCCGACCAGGGGCGCATCGGACTGCACCAGGGGCACGGCCTGACGCTGCATGTTCGACCCCATGAGGGCGCGGTTGGCGTCATCGTTTTCGAGGAAGGGGATCAGGGCCGCGGCCACCGAGACCACCTGCTTGGGGGACACGTCCATCAGGTCGACCTGGTCGCGCTGCAGCAGGCCGGGATCGCCATTGATCCGTCCAGGCACCAGGTCATCGACGATATAGCCGTCGACGATGGTGATGTTGGACTGGGCGATGACGTGCTTGGCCTCCTCCATGGCCGACATATAGACGACCTCTTCCTGGGGACGGCCGTCCAGCACGCGGCGGTAGGGGCTTTCGATGAAGCCGTACTTGTTCACCCGGGCATGGGTGGCCAGGCTGTTGATCAGGCCGATGTTCGGGCCTTCCGGGGTTTCGATCGGGCAGATCCGGCCATAGTGGGTCGGGTGCACGTCGCGGACTTCGAAGCCCGCCCGCTCGCGGGTCAGACCGCCCGGGCCAAGGGCCGAAAGACGGCGCTTGTGGGTGATTTCCGACAGCGGGTTGGTCTGGTCCATGAACTGCGACAGCTGCGAGGAGCCGAAGAACTCCCGCACCGCTGCGGCGGCCGGCTTGGCGTTGATCAGGTCATGGGGCATGACCGTGTCGATATCGACACTGGACATGCGCTCCTTGATGGCGCGTTCCATGCGCAGCAGGCCGACGCGGTACTGGTTTTCCAGCAGCTCGCCCACCGAACGGACCCGGCGGTTGCCCAGGTTGTCGATGTCGTCGATCTCGCCGCGACCGTCGCGCAGGCCGACCAGGACCTTGAGGACTTCCAGCACGTCTTCCTTGCGCAGAACCCGCATGTCGTCTTCGGTCTGCTGCTCGAGGCGCATGTTCATCTTCACGCGGCCGACAGAGGACAGGTCGTAGCGTTCCGAATCGAAGAACAGCGACTTGAACATCGCCTCGGCGGCCTCGACCGTCGGCGGCTCACCCGGGCGCATGACCCGGTAGATGTCGAACAGGGCGTCCTCGCGGGTGACGTTCTTGTCCACCCGCAGGGTGTTGCGCATGTAGGAGCCGACCGTGATGTGGTCGATGTCCAGCACGTCGATGGTGGCGAAGCCGTGGGCCTCGAGGTTCTCGATGACCGTGGTGTCCAGCTCGTCGCCGGCCTCGGCATAGATCTCGCCGGTCTCGTAGTTGACGGCGTCCCGGGCCAGGTAGCGGCCGGTCAGGGCTTCCGGGGCCAGAAGCAGGGTCTTGAGGCCGCCGTCGGCCAGCTTCTTGGCGTTGCGGGCGCTGATCTTGATGCCGGCGGGAGCGACTTCCTCGCCGGTGTCGCCGTCGATCAGGGCGAATTCCGGCTTCACGCCGCGCCAGCGCTCGGGCTTGTAGGGCGTGGCCCAGCCGGCCGCGCCGCCGACGCCGTCACGGCGCTCGAACGGCACGACGTCGAAGAAGGTGGTGAGGATCTCCTCGCCGTCCATGCCCAGGGCCATCAGGAAGGTCGAGGCGGGCAGCTTGCGGCGGCGGTCGATACGGACATAGACGATGTCCTTGGCGTCGAACTCGAAGTCGAGCCAGGAGCCGCGATAGGGAATGACCCGGGCGGCGAACAGCAGCTTGCCCGACGAGTGGGTCTTGCCCTTGTCATGGTCGAAGAAGACGCCCGGGGAGCGGTGCATCTGCGAGACAATGACCCGCTCGGTGCCGTTGACGATGAAGGTGCCCTTGTCCGTCATGAGCGGGATATCGCCCATATAGACGTCCTGCTCCTTGATGTCCTTGACCGATTTGGCGCCGGTTTCCTCTTCCATCTCGAAGACGATCAGGCGCAGCTTGACCTTCAGCGGCGCGGCATAGGTCATGTCGCGCTGGATGCATTCCTCGACGTCGTACTTGGGGTCCTCGAACTCGTAGGACACATATTCGAGCACGGCGCGCTCGTTGAAGTCCTTGATCGGGAAGACCGACTTGAACACCGCCTCGATGCCCTCGTCACGGCGCGGGCCGGAGCGCACTTCGCGCTGGAGGAACTGTTCGTAGGAGGACCGCTGAACCTCGATGAGGTTCGGCATCTGCACGGCCTCGGGGATACGGCCGAACGATTTCCGGATCCGCTTCTTGCCGGTGAAGGAGTGCGCCATGTTTTTCCCTGCGAGCACGGACCTGTGGAGTCCGCGCGTGATAATGTCGTTGCGTCCACCCTCGACGGCCCTGTCGGGCGCCGGACGCTGACCGCCCCTGTTCGTCAGGGGCCGCCCTTCGCTTGGGACCGCAGGGTGGGCGGTCCGGCCATCGGGCATGCACGCGCGAGAGACCGCGTCTCTAAAAAGCAACGGAAATTTCGCGAGAGGCGCGGCTTAAGGGATAATGAACCGAATGAAAAGGGGGCTCGTGAGTTTAATTTGACAAGCAGCCATTTTCCGGTCTCGGAGCGCTTCGCCCTGGCCCGGCCGCGGCGCGATAAGGGCAGGCAAGAAAAAGGGCCCGGCGCTTTCGCCCCGGGCCCCTCGTCACTTGCGGCAGATGCCCAGATTACTTGATCTGGACGGTCGCGCCGGCGTCGGTCAGCTTCTTGGCGACTTCGTCGGCCTGTTGCTTGGAGACGTTCTCGACGACGTTCTGCGGAGCGCCTTCGACCAGGTCCTTGGCTTCCTTCAGGCCGAGGTCCGGACGGACGCCGCGGACTTCCTTGATCACGTTGATCTTCTTGTCGCCGCCGGCGGTCAGAACAACGGTGAACTCGGTTTGCACTTCGGCTTCTTCGACCGGGCCGGCAGCGGCCGGGCCAGCCATCATGGCGACCGGAGCGGCGGCGGAAACGCCCCACTTTTCTTCGAGCATCTTGGAGAGCTCGGCGGCTTCCATGACGGTCAGGGTCGAGAGTTCTTCAACGATCTTTTCGAGCTTGGACATGTGGTGTTCCTAGAGGGTTGCCCCGGAGGGGGTGCAGGGATGGTGAGGGGTATCTGCGGAGATGACGGTGAGCCTAGGCAGCGTCCTTGGTGGCGTAGGCGTTGAACACCCGCGCCAGCTGGCCGGCCGGGGCCTGCAGTACGCCAGCGACCTTGGTCGCCGGGGCCTGGAGAAGCCCGATGAGCTTGCCACGGAGCTGGTCGAGGGACGGCAGGGAGGCCAGGGCCTTGATGCCGGTTTCGTCCAGAAGGGTCGGGCCCATCATGCCGCCGATCACGACCAGCTTGTCGTTTTCCTTGGCATACTGGGTGATGACCTTGGCGGCGGACACAGGATCCGGCGCATAGGCGATGGCGCACGGGCCGGCGAACAGGCTGCTGCCCGCTTCGCTGTCCGCGCCGATCAGCGCCTTCTGGGCCAGGGTGTTCTTGACCACCTGGAACGTGGCGCCTTCTTGGCGAAGCCGGCCACGCAGCACAGTCATTTCCGCAACGGTCAGACCCATGTTGTGGGTCACGACCACGGCGCCGGCATCGGCGAAAACGCCCTTGAGCGTATCGATCGTTGCCTGCTTTTGAGCGCGGTCCATTGCGGTCTCCTACTCGGATGCGACGACCGGACGATCCGGCCGTCGAATTTGGCCGAGGGCCGGGAGCAGGCTCCCCGCCTTTTGGCCGACTAAAGCTGTCCGAAGGAAGCAGTGACCTCGCCCCCGGGCCGAACAGGCCGGCCGGCGCGAAGATCTCTCATGCATCCCCATCTCCCGGCGGTAAGGAAGGGCTCTTCCTCGATAAAGGCGATGGTGACCCCACCGCCCCGCAGTTCTTGGACAGGACCGAAAGCCGGGAAAGCCCGACCGACGGAAGCGGCGGCGTATAGAGGAAGGTCAGTACAAACTCAAGGGGGTGGTTGTCCGACAGTCCAGGGGCGTTACCAGAGACTGGCCCTGGCCCGTTCCGGCCAGGCCAGGTCATAGGCCTCGCCGCCAACCTCGCCGTCTGTGACCCCGGCCAGGATCTGGCCCGGGGTTGGCAGGTCCGCCGCGCGGCCCTGGGTCGCCAGGTCCCAGAGGCCCGAGCGCACAATGGCCCTGGCGCACTGGAAATAGGCCTCTTCCACCGTGATGATCAGGGCCGTGCGCGGGGGTTTTCCCTCGACCGCCAGGCGCGCCAGGAGGTCCGGATCCGCGCTGATCACCGCCCGGCCATTGACCCGCATGGTGGTTCCAGACCCCGGAATCAGGAAGAGCAGGGCGACCCGGGGGTCGGCGATGACATTCCGCAGGCTGTCGAGGCGGTTGTTGCCCCGCCGGTCCGGCAGCACCAGGGTCCTGTCATCAAGGATGACAGCGGCGGAACCCGCATCGCCGCGGGGCGAGCAGTCCCGGCCGCCCGGGCCGCTGGTGGCCAGGAGGACGAAGGTCGAGGCCTCGATCAGGGCGCGGTAGTGGGGCGTGATCCGGCCCGAGACCTTGACCATGGCGGCCGGTGCGGGGGTTGCATCATAAAGGGCCTCGAGGGCCGCCAGGTCGGAAATGATCATGCGGGCAGGATAGCCTGGCTTGCCCCAAGGGCAAGGTCAGGACGACAGCCCTTAATTTCTCCACAATTTATCCACAGGATACGGAACGGTTCGCCGACCTGGCGGATTCGACTGGGGACCGCGGAAGACCGGTCGCCCCTTAAGCCGGCCCGTCAGAAGACCCGCCGGCCAGCGAGTAAAAGGCATGTTCCACAACACCGGAGCCCTGGAGGTCGCCGCCTGGCAGGCCCATGACTACCGCCGGCTGAGATCTTTCCGGCCCCAGCCCCAGCCCACGCCGCGCGGCGAGCATGCGCGGATGCTGGCCATCGCCGCCGCCCGCCGCCTGAGGGCCATGGAGCGGGCCGGCCTGGCCCGGAACGAGGACGCCGCCTACTGGAAGGCCGTGGCGCCATCGGCCATCGGCAAGGCCCATGGCTGGCGGATGGACGACGCGTTCCGCGCCCTGCCGGGATGATGATGTGAGACGGCAGTCACCGTAACCCCTCACCCTCCCCCGTCGCTGACGCGCCGCGGGCCCCTCCCTCTCCCTTTGGGAGAGGTAAAGACCCCAGGCTTTCCAGCGAATTTATCTCTCCCAAAGGGAGAGGGAGGGGCCCATGCGGAGCATGGGAGGGTGAGGGGTTACGGACTGTCCGACTAGCCAGCGATGCTGGCGGTATCCACCTTGAAGCCCGGGCCCATGGTCGAGGACACGGAAACCCGCTTGACATAGACGCCCTTGGCGCCGCTCGGCTTGGCCTTGTTCAGCGCGTCGATCAGAGCCCGGACGTTGGCCAGCAGGGCCTCGTCCGTGAAGCTGGTCTTGCCGATACCGGCATGGACGATGCCCGCCTTCTCGACGCGGAACTCGATGGCGCCGCCCTTGGCGTCCTTCACGGCCTGACCGACATTGGGGGTCACCGTGCCGACACGCGGGTTGGGCATCAGGCCGCGCGGGCCCAGAATCTTGCCCAGACGACCGACCAGGGCCATCATGTCCGGCGTCGCGATGACGCGGTCAAACTCCATGAAGCCGCCCTGGATGCGTTCCACCAGGTCTTCGGCGCCGACCACTTCAGCGCCGGCGGCCAGGGCTTCGGCAGCCTTGGCGTCGCGGGCGATGACGGCGACGCGGACGTCACGGCCGGTGCCGGAAGGCAGGGAAACCACGCCACGGACCTGCTGGTCGGCGTGACGGGGATCGACGCCCAGGTTGACGGCGATCTCGACGCTTTCGTCGAACTTGGCGGTGGCGTTGGCCTTCACCAGCTTGACGGCGGCTTCGACGGGGTGAATGGCGAGGCGATCGCCGGTCCAGGCCTTGGCCCGCTTGGGTTGCTTTGCCATGTGATCAGGCCTCCACGACGCGAAGACCCATGGCGCGCGCCGACCCTTCGATGATGCGGGTGGCCGCATCCAGGTCGTTGGCGTTCAGGTCCTTCATTTTCTTTTCGGCGATTTCACGCAGCTGGGCTGTCGTGATCTGGCCGGCGACATCACGGCCCGGCAGCTTGGAGCCGGACTTGAGGCCGATCGCTTCCTTGATGAAGTGGGTCGCGGGCGGCGTCTTGGTGATGAAGGTGAAGCTCTTGTCCTGATAGACGGTGATCACCGTCGGCAGGGGGGTGCCTTTCGGCACGTTCTCGGTGCGGGCGTTGAACTCCTTGCAGAAGCCCATGATGTTCACGCCACGCTGGCCGAGCGCCGGCCCGATGGGCGGCGAAGGCGTGGCGGAACCCGCCTTCACCTGCAGCTTGATGTAGCCCAGGATCTTTTTAGCCATAGTCTCCTCGTTGGCGGCCATGAGCCGCCGGTTGAAGCCGTGGTGCGGGCTTGGCGTCCCTCCCACGGAATTGATTTCGCTGATGACGAAGCGGGAGCTTCAAAAGCGAAAGCCGCGCCGGTCAGGGCGCGGGGATGCGGCCTGTAGCAGGCTGGGGCGGGCTGTGCAACGCCGCCTTCGCCCTGGTTGAAGTTGCTTCAGACCGAAGGTAGCTGATCGGCGATTGCGGACCCTGCACCTGAAAAGCCGGCGCTGCCCTCATCCGACCCGCTGCGCGGGCCACCTTCTCCCGCCGGGCGGGAGAAGGGATTTGATCAGTGTGATGCCTAGCTGATCTTCTCGACCTGGCTGTATTCCAGTTCCACCGGGGTGGCGCGGCCGAAGATCGAGACGGCGACATGCAGGCGGGCGCGGTCTTCGTCGACCTGTTCCACCGAGCCGTTGAAGCTGGCGAAGGGGCCGTCGGTGACGCGGACCTGTTCGCCGATCTCGAAGCTGATGGTGGGCTTGGGACGCTCGGCGCCCTCGGCGGCGACGCCGATGATCCGCTGAACTTCCTTTTCCGAGACCGGCATGGGCTTCAGGCCCGATCCCAGGAAGCCGGTGACCTTGGGGGTGTTCTTGATGAGGTGATAGGCCTCATCGGTCATTTCCATCTTCACCAGCACGTAGCCGGGGAAGAACTTGCGCTCGGCGTTGATCTTCCGGCCGCGGCGAATCTCGACCACTTCCTCGGTCGGCACCAGGATGTCCGAGAAATACTCCTCAAGACCGTGCGAGCGGGCCTGGTCGAGGATGGATTCCTTCACCTTCTTCTCGAAGTTGGAATAGGCGTGGACGATGTACCACTTGTGACGCGGGTTGGCGGGCTTGTCGGCGGCGATGTCGGTCATGGGCTTAGCTTCCGCTGACGAGTTCAAGAACGATCCGCACGCCGTTGGACAGGATCCAGTCCACCAAAAGGAAGAAGAAGGCAGCCAGGATCACCATGATGAAGACCATCACCGAGGTGATCCAGGTCTCCTTGCGGCTGGTCCAGGTGATCTTGCGGCCCTCGGCGCGAACCTGCCGGAAGAACTCGGCGATGCTGGTGCGCGGCTTCTTGGGCTCGGCGGCAGCCGCCTGTCCGGCAGGCGCGGCGACCACCGCAGCGCTCTTGGCGGCGCGGGACTTCATCGCGGCGAGTTTGCCAGGTTTCTTGGCCATATTGCGGGTCTTGGAACTCTCAAATGTGGGGGCGGGCCGTCATGACGATCCGCCGGAAATAGTGGCACGAGTGGCAGGACTCGAACCTGCGACTTTCGGTTTTGGAGACCGACGCTCTACCAGCTGAGCTACACTCGTTCAGCAACACCAAAAAACGCCGTGGGAGTCTCCCTCGGCGCTCAGGCCATCGCCAGAGCCGGGGCGTTTAGCAGGGCTGTCTCCTTCGGGCAAGTATCAGACGATGCCGAGATGGGGATGGATCCGGACCGGCGCCAGAGCGTTTGCGGACTCCTGCCCCCGGAGTCGCCCATGACCGGCCGGTCCCGCCCATCCAATCCCGAAACCGAAAACGAGACGCTTTGCCCGGCCGGGGATGGAAAACCGCCCCGGCCAGCCACCAAGCCGGCGGGCGCCGGCAACCCGGTCGATTCGCCGAAGACGGTGACGGACCCGGGATCCGGGGAGCCGCAGGGGCGCGTCACGAAAATGACACGGCACGTAATTCACACCCGGGCGGCCCCGTGACATGACGCGCCCGCTCCGCTATCGGACCGGCCAGACAGGCACGGGAGCCGCAGGGTCTTGAACGACAGCGTCGAAGAAGCGGGCTGGGCCACGGCGAGGACCCTGGCCGAGGCGCTGCCCTATATCCAGCGCTATGATCGCGAGACGGTGGTCATCAAGTATGGCGGCCACGCCATGGGCGAGGAGCAGGTGGCCAGGCTGTTCGCCGCCGACGCCGTGCTGCTGAAGATGCTGGGGCTCTATCCGGTGGTGGTGCATGGCGGCGGACCGCAGATCAGCGCCATGCTGGACCGGGCGGGGGTCAAGTCGACCTTCATCGACGGCCTGAGGGTGACGGACGAGGCCACCATGGATGTGGCCGAGATGGTCCTGTCCGGGGCCATCAACAAGGAAATCGCCAACTGGATCACCCTGGCCGGAACGGAAGCCGACGTCCGGGGCGTGGGGCTGTCCGGCAAGGATGCCCGGCTGATCACCGTCACTAAGGCGCGCCGCAGCCGCCGGGACCCGGAGACCGGGATCGAGACCCAGATCGACCTGGGATTCGTCGGCGAGCCGCAGAAGGTCGACGCTCAACTGATCAAGGCCCTGATCCATGCCGACCACGACTATATCCCGGTGATCGCCCCCATCGGGGTGTCCCGGGAAGGCCAGACCTACAACGTCAATGCCGACACCGTGGCCGGCGCCATCGCCGGCGAGATGAAGGCCAAGCGCATGCTGCTGCTGACCGACGTCAAGGGCGTGCTGGACAAGAATGGTGAACTGATCCGGCAGCTGACGGTGGCCGAGGCCTTCCGGGCCATCGAGGACGGAACCGCCACGGGCGGCATGATTCCCAAGCTGGAGACGGCCATCGCCGCCGTCGACGCCGGGGTCGAGGCCGTGGTCATCCTGGACGGCCGCCGTCCCCATGCCATGCTGGTGGAACTGTTCACCGAGCATGGCGCCGGCACCCTGGTGAAGAAGTGACTGACCTGACCCATATCGAGACCTGGCTTTTTGATCTCGACAACACCCTCTACCCCGCCGAGACCGGCTTCATGAAGCTGATCGAGGGCCGGATGACCGAATTCGTCGAGCGGCGCACCGGCCTGCCCCGGCCCGAGGCCCTGGCGCTGCAGAAGAAATACTGGACCGAGATGGGCACCACCCTGGCCGGGCTGATCGCCCATCATGGCGTCGATCCGGAAGAGTTCCTGGACGAGGTGCATGACGTCTCGCTGGACCTGCTCAACCCCGATCCCGACCTGATCGCCGCCATCGGCCGCCTGCCCGGCCGGCGGCTGATCTTCACCAACGGGTCCGAGGACCATGCGGTGCGGGTCATGGACCGGCTGGGCCTGACGCCGCTGTTCGAGGACATCTTCCATATCCGCTCGGCCGACTACCTGCCCAAGCCGGCGCGGGCGACCATGGCCAAGATGATCAAGGACCACAAGGTGGCGCCCCGGCGGTCAGCCTTCTTCGAGGACAGCGAGAAGAACCTGGCCCCTGCCGCGCGGCTGGGCATGACCACCATCCTGGTCGGATCCGCCGCCCACCAGTCCGCCGCCCCCTTTGTTCACCACCGGACAGACAACCTGCCGGGCTTTCTGCAACAGGCCCAGGTTCGGGAACCCCGCCCATGAAAGACCTCACCCCCGCCGATCTGGCCCTGGAAATCGAAGCGGCCTGGGAGTCGCGCGACAGTCTGAACCCCGACTTTCACGGCCCCGCCCGCACCGCCGTGGAAGAGGCCCTGACCCTGCTGGACAGCGGCCGGGCGCGGGTGGCCGAGAAGGTTGACGGCGCCTGGGTCACCCATCAATGGCTGAAGAAGGCGGTCCTTCTGTCCTTCCGCCTGAACCCCAACACTGTCATGCGGGCCGGCAGCCTGGGCGGGGGCGTGGGTCCGTGGTGGGACAAGGTGGCCAACAAGTTCGACGGCTGGGAAGCGGCCCAGTTCGAGGCCGGCGGATTCCGCGCCGTGCCGGGCGCCATCGTCCGTCGCGGTTCGTATGTCGCCCGCAATGTCATCCTGATGCCCAGCTTCGTGAACATCGGCGCCTTTGTCGATGAGGGGACCATGGTCGACACCTGGGTCACCGTCGGGTCCTGCGCCCAGATCGGCAAGCGGGTGCATCTGTCCGGCGGCGTCGGCATTGGCGGGGTTCTGGAGCCGCTTCAGGCCAATCCGACCATCATCGAGGACGACTGCTTCATCGGCGCCCGGTCGGAAGTGGTGGAGGGCGTGGTGGTCGGCCAGGGCAGCGTCCTGTCCATGGGGGTGTTCCTGACCGCCACCACCAAGATCGTCGACCGCAAGACCGGCGAGGTCCATCGGGGCCATGTGCCGCCCTACAGCGTGGTGGTGCCCGGCAGCCTGCCCGATCCCCATGGCGGGCCCAGCCTGTCCTGCGCCGTGATCGTCAAGACCGTGGACGCCCAGACCCGCTCCAAGACCAGCATCAACGACCTGCTGCGGGACTGAAACTACCCAGGCGCAGCGGTATGGCGTAGCAAGGTCGGTCTGGACCGGAGCGCCTGACCATGACTGCCAAGCTGATTGCCCTGATTGCCGCGCTTGCTTCTGGCCAGGCCGTGGCGGCCGGTCCCTGGGACAGCGATATCCTGCCCCCGGCCCCGCCCTGGAAGGGCGCCAGCGAGCGGCTGGTCGCCAGCCCGGACAATCCCTGGATCACACCCTCGGAAACCACCGGCCTGACCCGGACGCCCAGCTATGACGAGACCCGGGCCTGGCTGGAAAGGCTGGACGCCGCCTCGCCCCTGATCCGGCTGGAGACCTATGGCCGGAGCCCCGAGGGCCGCGACCTGATCCTGGTGATCGCCTCGCAGGACGGCGAGGCCCTGGACCCGGCCAAGCCGGTGTTCCTGGCCCAGGCCGGGATCCATGCCGGAGAGATCGACGGCAAGGACGCCGGGATGATGCTGCTGCGCGACATCGCCTTTGGCGGCAAGAAGGGCCTGCTGGACCATGTGAACCTGGTCTTTGCGCCCATGGTCAATCCGGACGGCCATGAGCGGTCATCGCGGTTCAGCCGGCCCAACCAGCGGGGACCCGAGGAACAGGGCTGGCGCACGACAGCGCAGAACCTCAACCTCAACCGCGACTATGGCAAGCTGGACAGCCCGGAGATCCAGGGGATGATCGGCCTGGTCCGGCGGTTCGACCCGGCCCTCTACATGGATATCCATGTCACGGACGGGGTCGACTACCAGTATGACATCACCTTTGGCTACGAGGGCTATGACGGGCGGTTTGCCCATTCGAAGGCCATCGGGGCCTGGCTGGACAACAGCTTCCGGCCAGCGGCGGAAAAGGCGCTGATCGGCGCGGGCCATATCCCCGGACAGCTGATCTTCGCCATGGATGACCGGGCGCCGCGCCAGGGCCTCAGCATCGTCCCCAGCCCCCTGCGATTTTCCACCGGCTATGGCGATGTGGCCCATGTGCCCACCGTGCTGGTCGAGAACCACAGCCTGAAACCCTATCGCCAGCGGGTGCTGGGCACCTATGTGCTGCTGGAAGCGACCCTCAAGGCCCTGGCGGCGGACCCCAAGGGCGCCGCACAGGCCAGGGCGCAGGACCGGGCGATGCGGCCAGCCGCCATACCCACCGCCTGGAAGGTGAATGACAAGCCCTCGGGCGAAGCGGACTTCAAGGCCATCGCCTATGAGACCTATCCCTCCCCCGCCTCGGGCCGGGACGAGATCCGCTGGCTGGGCCGGCCGGACGGGATCTGGAAGATGCCGCTGTTCGGTGGCCAGGCCCAGATCAGCCTGACCCCGGCCAGGGCCTGGTGGGTCCCGGCCAGCCGGAGCGACCTCATCGAACGACTTCGGCGGCACGGGGTGGTCCTGGAGACCCTGGCCGCGCCCCGGACCCTGACCCTGGAGATGGCCCATCTGGACAGTGCAAAGCTGGGCGGCCGGGTCAGTGAGGGCCGGGTTCCGATGGCGGCTGGTCCTGCCCGCTGGACGACCCGGACCGTCTCCCTGCCCGCCGGTTCGGTTCGCGTGCCGATCGACCAGCCCCTCGGCGTCCTGGCCAGCCTGCTGCTGGACCCGGCCAGCGACGAGAGCTTCCTGGCCTGGGGTTTCTTTCCCGAGATCCTGCAGAGGACCGAATATATCGAAGGCTATGCCATCGCCCCCCTGGCCGAACGGATGCTGGCCGCCGATCCGGCCCTGAAATCCGCGTTCGAGGCGAAACTGGACGCCGACCCCGCCTTCGCCGCAGATCCCGACGCCCGGCTCGGCTGGTTCTATGACCAGACCCCCTATAGCGACGCGCGCTACCGTCTCTATCCTGTGGGACGGGAGACGGCGGCGGGGCAGTAGGGGTAGCCAAGGGCGTCGAGTCGCCCGTTTTGGGTCGCGGACGGCCCATTCTGACGTACCGTCAAGGTTGAGGCCCAAACCGAGGCTATGGCAACAGCCCAGGCTCTTGATCCGCCCCCCAAAAGGGGGGCTAATCCGTCGCTTCACGGGTCGGGCGCAGGGAAGCGGTCAAGATGCCAATGGAGTCGGTCGGACATGCCGCCGCCCTCTGGGTGGGGCTGCATCTGCTGCTGCTGCTGGTCCTGTCGAGCCTGGTGGTCCGTCAGCGGCAGAAACACAAGGTGGCCCTGGGCGACGACGGCATCCCCGAACTGGTCCAGGCGATCCGGGCCCATACCAATGCCGTGGAGTATATCCCCGCCGCCCTGATCGGCCTGGTCGTGCTGGAAGTGACCGGCGCCCCGGGGGCCCTGGTCCATATCGCCGGCCTGGTGCTGCTGGCCGGCCGGCTGTCTCATGCCGTGGGTCTGTCCAACAGCGGCGGCACCTCGATCCTGCGGACGGTGGGGATGGTCCTGACCTGGCTGGCCTATATCTTTATCGTCGCGTCGTGCCTGTTCTTCGCGATCGGGTGAGGGGCGACGACGATAACTTCTGTCTCGCCCACGCAGGGAGAAGGAAACTTCCAGGGGTTGCTTTCACTCCAGCTGCTTAGCTCGTCGGCGGGCAGCGGTTCGTGGAAGCTGTCATCCATCGCGATCTGCCCCTTCAACGCGCCGAAGCTTCGTTTGCCGCGTGGCGTGACGGCGACACGGCGCACCAAAGGCGTATTGCCCCGAACTATGATGACCTCTTCGCCCGCCAGGGTCTGAGCGATCAAGCGGGAGAAGTCAGTCTGGGCCTCATGGATTGAGTATCCTGGCATGATTGCCTCCCTCGTTCATGGCATATTTCGCCAGACCGTCGAGAGCAACTACCCACCCCGCCGCTTGCGGCCGGGCCGTCGGGCGCCCATAAGGCCGTGATGGACGAAACCTTGCTCAATGACCTGCTGGACGCCGCCCGGGCGGCCGGCGCCGATGCGGCCGAGGCCGCCTATGCCGAACGCCAGTCCCTGTCGATCACGGTGCGCACCGGCGCCCTTGAGGAGGTCGAGCGGGAAGAGGCTCGGGACCTGGGCCTGCGGGTCTTTGTCGGCCAGCGCCATGCCAGCATCTCCGGCTCGGATATCTCCAGAGCCGGCCGCGAGCGGCTGGTGGAGCGGGTGGTGGCCATGGCCCGGCTGGCCCCGGAAGACCCCTATGCCTCCCTGGCGCCGCAGGACCGGCTGGCCGAGGGACCCTATCCCGATCTTGATCTCTATGACCCCCAGGAGCCGGATCCAGAATCCCTGGAAGCCCAGGCCCGGGACGCCGAGGAGGCCGCCCGGTCGGTAGAGGGGGTGACCAATTCCGACGGCGGTTCGGCCACCTGGTCCAGCAGCCGCTGGATGCTGGCCACCAGCCATGGCTTTGCCGGTTCGCACCGGACCTCCAGCTTTTCCCTCTATGCCTCGGCCATCGCCGGCGAGGGGCTGGGCATGGAGCGGGGCGGCGAAGGCCGGGGGGTGCGCCATCGCGAAGACCTGCCGGATGCCGCCTGGATCGGCTCGGAAGCCGGTCGTCATGCGGTGCGGCGGCTGGGCGCCCGCAAGATCGCCTCGACCACGGCGCCGGTGATCTTCGAGAACCGCATTGCGGCCAGCCTGCTGGGCCCGTTCCTGGGGGCCATTTCCGGTCCCAGCGTGGCGCGGGGCGTGTCCTTCCTGAAGGACAAACTGAACCAGCCGGTGTTCGCCGACAATGTCAGCATCCTGGACGATCCCCTGCGGGTGCGCGGCCTGGGGTCCGGGCCCTTCGACGACGAGGGCGTGACGACCGAGCCCATGGCCCTGGTGGATGAGGGCGTCCTGACCACCTGGCTGCTCAACACCGCCTCGGCCCGGCAGCTGGGGATGGAAACCACGGGCCATGCCTCGCGCGGCCTGGCCGGTCCGCCCGGCACGGGCACCTCCAACGTGATCATCACGGGCGGCGACCGGGACCTGGCGGGACTGATGGCCGATGCCGGGGCCGGGCTGCTGGTCACCTCGATGTTCGGGCCGTCGCTCAACGGCAATACTGGTGACTGGTCCATCGGCTGTTCCGGCTTCTGGTTCGAGGGGGGCGAGATCGCCTATCCGGTCAACGAGATCACCGTGGCCGGCAACCTGATCGACATCTACCGACGGCTGGTACCCGGCAATGACCTGGTGATCCGGGGATCGCACGACTCCCCGTCCCTGCTGGTGGACGCCCTGGCGATCGCCGGCTCGTGATCCAGGACCTGGACCTGATTGTCCAGGCGGCCCGGGAGGCCGGCGCCCTGGCCCTGATGCGCAAGGCCCAGGGCCTGTCGGTGCAGTCCAAGGCCGGCGGCTCGCCCGTCACCAATGCCGATATCGAGGTCGACAGCCTGCTGAAGACCCGGCTGGGCGCCGCCCGGCCGGACTATGGCTGGCTGTCGGAGGAAACCGCCGATGACCCGGCGCGGCTGGAGCGCAGCCGGCTGTTCGTCGTCGATCCCATCGATGGCACGGTGGCCTATATCAAGGGCAAGCCCTACTGGACGGTCTGTATCGCCGTGGTCGAGGCCGGACGGCCCGTCGCGGCGGTGGTCCATGCCCCGGAACTGGACGAGACCTTCGCCGCCCGGATCGGGGCCGGCGCCACCCTGAACGGCGCCGCCATCGCCCCCAGCCGCACCGCCGCCGTTGAAGACATGGCCATGCTGGGCGACGCCAAGATGTTCGCCCATCCGGCCTGGAAGCAGCCCTGGCCGCCCATGCGGATCGAGACCCGCAATTCCATCGCCTATCGCATCTGTCTTGTCGCGGACGGGCGGTTCGATGCGGCCCTGGCCCTGTCGGCCAAGAGCGAATGGGACCTGGCCGCCGCCGACCTGATCAGCGCCGAGGCCGGCGCCTGCCTGACCGATCACCGGGGCGGGAACTTTGCCTATAACAAGCCCGTTCCCCTGATGCGCAGCCTGATCAGCGCCGCCCCCGACATCCATCCGTTGATCCTGGAGCGGGTCCGGCATATCGACCTGCCAGGATAGGCCCTACGCCAGGAAAGTCCCATGCCCGACCAACAACTGCTGCATCTGGTGATCGGCGGCGAACTGAAGGATGTGCAGGACGTCGAGTTCAAGGACCTCAGCCAGGTCGAGTTCGTCGGCGCCTATCCGAGCTATGCCGAAGCCTGGAAGGCCTGGAAGGCCAAGGCCCAGGCCACGGTCGACAACGCCCATGCCCGCTACTTCATCATCCACGCCCACAAGCTATTGGCGCCCCGCGACGACGAGATGTGACATCTATTCCCGCTTCAGCAGCCGGTCGGTGATCAGGGTTCCCCACCAGTCGGCCTGGAAGTCGGCCTTGATCGCCTTGGGGTCATAGGCGTCGCTCATCACCCAGTCGAGGAAGCTCATCCCCTTGGGCGGGCCCTCGGCCAGGTAGCGCTCGAAGACATAGTCCAGCACCCCGGTCTTGCCCTGTTTGACATGCAGGGTGCGCAGGCCAAGCTCGCTGCGGGCCTCTTCGATGGGATGGCCGAGATGGAAGTGGCGATAGAGCACGCTCATGATCCCGGCCCGGTCCGCGCCGGACTTGCAATGCATAAGGGCCGGATAGCGGATGGTCTCGAACAGCGCCTTGGCCCCCAGGATCTGGGCCCGGGTCGGCACGGCCCGGCTGGTGACCGTGAAGTCCACCATGTCGAGGCCCAGATTCTGGCAGGCGTCCTTTTCCAGGGCATAGAAGCTGGCGTCGAACCCGCCCCGCAGGTTGATCACCGTGCGGATGCCGTCCCGCTGCCAGTATTTCAGCTGATAGGGCCAGGGCTGGGCGGCCCGGACCATGTCGGTCCCGATCCAGTGGGCATTGGAGAACCCGACCCTGAGAAAGGCGTGATCGCCCAGCAGGAAGTCCAGATTGGCCCGCAGCCGTCCGCCCGGGGTGGTGAGATCAAAACCGGCCAAGGGAGGCTCCATGCAACCGCGCCCTGATTAGGGCCAAGGCGGGCGGGATGCAAAGGGGGGCGGAATTGGGGGGCCTCACCTTGGCATCCAGACTAAAGGCGCGGATCGATCGGCTCACTCTCCAGGGCGAGGACTGCGAAGACGCATTCGTGAACCCGGCGCAGCGGCTCCCTGGCCACGAACCGTTTCAGGCCTTCGTGACCGAGCGCAAACTCGCGCAGCGCCAGGCTTCGCTTGCCGCCAAGGCCGCGTTCGCGCAGCCGGACGAGGTTTTCAGGAAGGTCATACTCCGGGCCATAGATTATGCGTAGATATTCACGCCCCCGCACCTTCAGCGCTGGCTGGATCAGGCCCTTCTTGCCCCTGCTGACGAAGTCGCGCGGCTTGACGACCATGCCTTCACCGCCCGAGCCCGTCAGCGTCTCCCACCAGCCAATGGCCTCGGCGCAGGCCGGCGCGTCGGCAAGGTCCACGGTGCGCCACCGGGTTCGGGTCACGACGCCATCGCCGTCCGCGAGCCGGTCGGCAAGGGTCATATGCCAGACATGGTCCTGGTCAAACCAGACACGCCCTTCGCTTGCGAGCAGGTGAAAGGGCGCGACCTTGAGGTCATCAATGCCGGACACCGGCCAGACATAGGGCGCCCAGGCCGTCCCATAGCGTTCAGCGCGCCCGGCGCGATCCGCAAACCGGGTGTCGAGGGTTTCGATATCGAGGTTTCGAGCGCGCGCGCGGGCCAGAGCCTCTAGCGCAGACCGGAAGCCCTCGGCTGACGAGGCGGCGACGGGCGCATACTGGCTTTCGATCAGGCTTCCAGCCTTGGCCGACCAGGGCATGATCTCTGAATCGAGCAACAGCCAGTCTGTCGCCAATTCATCCCAAAGACCGACGTCATCGACCCGCGCCCTCAACCGGCTGAGGAGCCCCTCGGTCAAGACCGGGTCGTTGAAGAAGGATCGGCCGGTGCGGGTCCAGATCGCGCCAGTCTCATCACCGGCGACCCCGAACCGCTGCCGTGCGACCGAAGCGTCGCGGCACAGGGCGATAACCGCCCGCGAGCCCATATGCTTTTCCTCGCAGACGACCTGCGCCACGCCGCGCTCACGGAAATGGGCGAAGGCTTCCTCGGGTCTTTCGAGCCAGCCCTCCATGGATGTCGTCTCGGACGGCGACATGGTCGGCGGCAGATAGGCCAGCCACTGGGGCGACAGGGCGAAGCGACTCATCACTTCCAGCGCCGCCGAGGCGTTTTCCTCGGCCACCACAACCTTGCCCCGCAGCTCGGTCTCGATCCAGCGGCGACCGGAGACGTCCTCATAGTCGAGCACGCCATCAGCGTCGGCCTGGGCGGACTTGCCCAGGCTGGAGCCGCCGAGTGGCCGAATCGGCTCGAACCAGATTTTTTCCGCCGGGACCTCGACCAGTTCGCGCTCGGGCCAACGCAGGGCGGTCAGCTTGCCGCCAAAGACGCAGCCGGTGTCGATGCACAGGGTGTTGTTGACCCATTCGGCCGACAGAACAGGCGTATGGCCATAGACCACGGCGGCCTTGCCTCGATAGGCGGCGGCCCAGTCGGCGCGGACGGGCAGACCAAACGCGTCGATCTCGCCGGTGGTTTCGCCATAGAGGGCAAACTCGCGGACGGCGCTTGAACCGCGCCCGATCATTTCCTCCTTGAGCCCGGCATGGGCGACAGCAAGCCTGCCGCCATCGAGCCAGACATGGCTGCGAAGGGAATCGAGGAAGGCAGGCAGACCTTCTCTCAGGCCGCGATCCTGACCCTCTAGCTGGTCGATGGTTTGCTGAAGACCGTGGGCGACCGTCACCTTGCGGCCTTCCAGCCAGCGGCCGAGCTTGCGCTCGTGGTTGCCTTGAACGCAATAGGCGGTTCCGGCCGCGACCATGCTCATGGCCATGCGCAGGACATCGGGCGAATTGGGGCCGCGATCCACAAGGTCGCCGACGAAGACGACCTTGCGACCTTCTGGCGGCATGATGCTTACCACCCGATCGCCGCGATCCTCGGACCAGGTGACCCCATAGCCCAGACGGGCCAAAAGAGCCTCCAGTTCCAGGGCGCAGCCATGGATGTCGCCAATGATGTCGAAGGGGCCGTTATCGCCGCGTTTGTCAGTCCAGAGCGGTTGGCGCGTGACCTTGGCGGCGGCGACGCTGTCTTCGCTGGTGAGTTTCCAGACCTGCCGGAATCCTTCGCGCTGAAGACCGCCCATGCCCTTGCGGATTTCCATCGCCATTCGCCTGGCTACGCCGGGGCCGAAATTGCGATCCGGCCTCAGAGCATTGCGGGCGACACAGACCTCGAGACCGGGGTCAATGACGATGGCGACCGGCAGAGCGTGCCATTTTCTGGCCAGTTCGACCCAGGCCTTTCGATCTGCAGCCCGGACGTTGGTGGCGTCGATCACCGTCAATTTGCGGTGCTTCAGTCGCTTGCCGGCAATCTCCCGCACGAGGTCGAAGGCATCGGCGGAAACGTCCTGATTGGCTTCGTCGTCCGACACCAGGGCGCGGCACCAGTCAGACGAAATCACTTCGGTGGGCAGGAAGTGCTGCGCGGCGAAGGTCGACTTGCCAGAGCCGGTCGAACCGATCAGCACGACGAGAGCGAAGTCGGGAATGTCCAGATTGGTCTTGTCGGGCTCTCTCATCGCGTAAACACCGCCATCTGGGTGGGGGCGCCGAGCGAGTCATGTTCGATGCCGATGCCGCTGAAAGCCGAGCTATAGCCATAGGTCTCGCAGATCCGGCTGGCCCAGGCCTGGAACTGCGCCCGGCTCCATTCGAAGCGGTGGTCGGGGTGACGGAAGGCCCCCGGCGCCAGATTCGGAAAGAGGGCGTTGTAGTCAGAATTGGGCGTGGTCACGATGACCGACCCTGGCGCTGTTTCTCCGAACAGGATGCGCTCAACCAGAGGCAGTCGGTCTTCGTCCAGATGTTCGATCACCTCGACCAGGGTGGCGACATCGGCCTGGGCCCAGCGGCTGTCACGGTAGGTCAGGGAGCCGTGCAGCAGGTTGACCCGCCCCTCCGGAGGGCCGCCGAACTCGTTCAGCTTGAGCCGCTTGGCCGCCCATTCCAGCTCGCGCGCAGCCGGGTCGAGACCAAACAGCCGATGGACCCAGGGTTCCCGCACGAGCCGATAGAGCAGCTTGCCTTCGCCACAGCCGAGGTCAGCGATGACCGTGCCGCCGGTGGCGCGGATCGCCTGGACTACGGCGTCCAGCCGCAGATCATTCAGCCGGATTGGCGCCTCCAGCGCCGCTTCAGGGGCGACCCGGGCTTCGGGCGCCAGCGCCTCTCCTGCTGTTTCGGGCGCCAGGCGTTCAAGCGCAGTTCGCGCCAGGACGCCGCGATTGCGGAGATAGCGCCTTACGATCAGGTCTCGGGCCGGATGCCGGTCCAGCCATCCCTCTCCCTTGGCCATCAGCTTGTCGATCTCGGCCTCGCCAACCCAGTAGTGCTTGGCGTCATCCATCACCGGGATCAGCACATAGAGGTGGTTCAGCAGGGCGCTGAGCCTGCCAACACCAGTCAGTCTCAGATGACCGTACCGGGCCAATTCGGGCCCGGTCACGGCGGTCTGAACGGGCGTCAGCTCGACCGTCCAGCCAAGCGGTTCGAACAGGCTTCGCACCAGGGCCTCGCCGCCGCGCAGCGGAAGGGGCGTTACGATCGCTTCCAGCGGCAGGTTAGAGTCGGCCAGGTCCTGACGTTCCCTGGACAGGCCGGTCATCGCCGTGCGGAGAGTCTTGTTCAACGCAACCGAAAGGAACGACGACGCCGCATAGGGCCGATCATTGACATACTGTTCGAGGAGGCCGTCAGCCTGCCCCTTCCCACGCACCAACCCGACCGGGTCGACATCGAGAATCAACGCCGCCTCACAGCGTTCGTCCGTCGCCTCGGGAAAGAACAGCCAGGCCTTGCCAAAGCTCAGCTCGGTTTCGTGAAGCCGATCCGGATGCTTGTGCAAAAGGAAGCCGAGGTCGGTCGCTGGCTTGTGGGTTGTGGCGATAGAGAGGAACATGACTTGCGGTAGCGCAACCGGGCCAACAATCCAATGCTTCCCCGAGCGGTTGGGAGTGCGCCGGTCAGGGTGTCTGTCCGTCTCCTCGGGGGGTCTGCCTTGGCCTGCTCCACCAGTCGCGACCAACCGCGAGGGAGGAAGGACCTGCGACTCAAACAGATGGCGGTTCGTGTGGCGGAATCTTGCCCAATGCTATCACATGTGGTGGAATGATATCGAAGCTATCATTCCCTGGGAATTGCTATCATGGCCGCTGTCACCATCCGCAACCTCTCCGACGAGGCGCATCGCGCTCTGAAGGTCCGGGCGGCGCAGCATAATCGCAGCGCGGAGGCCGAGATGAGGGCCATTCTGGAGGCGGCTGTGCGGCCCGAGGGCCGGTTGCGCCTGGGGTCGGCGATGACGACGATCAGCCGTGCGGCCGGCGTAACCAATGCCGATCTTGAGGCGCTGGAACAGATGCGAGACGCACAGCCCGCCGAGCCGATGCGCTTCGAATGATCCTGCTCGACACCAATGTGGTCTCGGAGGCCATGAAGCCCGAACCGAACCCGGCTGTCCGCGACTGGCTGGACGCCCAGGCGGCCGAGACGCTGTTTCTGTCGAGCATCACCCTGGCCGAATTGATGTTCGGTATCGGCGCCCTGCCCGCAGGGCGACGCCGGGACGGCCTGACAAGGGTTCTGGAGCAGCTGCTGGACCTGTTCGCGGGTCGAATCCTCGCCTTCGACACGGAAGCCGCGATGCGCTACGCCGGTCTGGCCGTCCGGGCCCGCGCCGCCGGAAAGGGTTTTCCCACCCCTGATGGCTACATCGCCGCCATCGCCGCCGCCCAGGGGTTTGCCGTGGCTTCGCGCGACACGAGCGCCTTCACCGCCGCCGGTTTGACAGTGATGGACCCCTGGACAGCGGCAAGCTGACCAGCGGCTTTGTTCGCTGAACCAGGCGCTGAAGCGCCGCCAGACAGGTGGCGCTGGCGTAAGGAGGGCCTTAAGTAGGGCGATGCTTCCTTCTGCCCTGGCGGAAGAAGGTGGGCCGCGTCGGCGGGGTGTTGGAGACGGTCGCCTTTGGCGGGGTTTTTCACTGCTCCCCTCATCCGACCCCTCCGGGGCCACCTTCTCCCTCAAGGGTAGACGGATCAGTTTTGGGAAGACGGTTGATGGCGCAGGCGCCTGCCGAAATGACTGGGCGCCAGCTGGCGATGCGGGTGGCGCGGACCTATCTGGCGCCGCGCTGGAAGGGCGTGGGCGTGGCCCTGGTCTGCGCCGCCATCAGCGCCGGCCTGTCCGGCCTGCTGGTCCAGCTGCTGGAGCCGGCGACCAATGACCTGCTGGTCAAACCCAAGCCCGGCGCCCTGCTGGTCATTCCCCTGACCATCGTGGTCTATGCCATCGGCCGGGCCATCGCCCAGATCGTCCAGTCGACCCTGATGAACCGCATTGGCCACGGCATCGTCGGCGATGTGCAGGTCGACCTCTTTGGCCGGATGGTGCGGGCAGACCTGGCGCGGCTGCGGGCCACCCATTCGGGGGCCTTTGTCTCGCAGGTGCTGTATGACGCCGGCCTGATCCGCGAGGCGGCGACCAGCGGCGTCATCACCTATACCCAGCATGTCCTGATCGTGGTCGCCACCGTGGTGGTGATGATCGAGAAGGATGTCGTCATGGCCCTGGGGGTGCTGGTCCTGGCGCCCTTTGCGTCCCGGCTGATGGGGCGGTTCTCGCGGCGGTCCAAGAAGGCCGCCAAGGGGGCCATGGCCGCGACCAGCGTCCTGTCCACCACCCTGATGGAAAGCCTGGACGGGGTGCGGGTGGTCAAGATGGAGAACCGGGAGGCCGACGAGGAGGCCCGGGTGGCCCGGGTGGTCAAGGAGCGCCAGAAACACATCATCAAGGGCGCCAACGCCCGGGCCCAGTCGGCGCCGGTGACCGAGCTCCTGACCATGTTCATCACCGCCGGGGTGTTTGCCTATGCCGGCTGGCGGGCCTCTTCCGGCGCCATGAATGTCGGCGACTTCACCGCCTTCATGGGAGCCCTGACCATGGCCGGCGGGTCCCTGCGGCAGCTGGCCAATCTTCAGACGGTGTTCGCCGAGGGGCTGGTCGCCTCGCGGCGGCTGTTCGCCGCCCTGGATGTCGAGCCGGAGGTGCGGGAAGCGGCCGGCGCCCGGGACCTGACCATCACCGAGGGCCGCATCCGGTTCGATGCGGTGGATTTCAGCTATGCCGATGGATCGCCCGCCCTGGAGGGGGTGTCGCTCGAGGCCCGGCATGGCGAGACCATCGCCCTGGTCGGCCCCTCCGGCGGCGGCAAGAGCACCATCCTCTCCCTGATCCCGCGCTTCTATGACGTGACGGGCGGCGAGGTCAGCATCGACGGGGTGGATGTCCGCCAGACCACCACGGCCTCCTTACGGGCCGGCATCGCCCTGGTGACCCAGGAGCCCTTCCTGTTCGACGACACGGTGCGGGCCAATATCGCCTATGGCCGGCCGGAGGCGACGGAAGACCAGATCGAGGCGGCGGCGAAACTGGCCGCCGCCCATGACTTCATCCGGGACCTGCCCCTGGGCTATGACACGGTGGTGGGCGAGGCCGGGGCGCGCCTGTCGGGCGGTCAGCGCCAGAGGATCGCCATCGCCCGGGCCTTCCTGAAGGATGCGCCCATCCTGCTGCTGGACGAGGCGACCAGCGCCCTGGACACCGAGAGCGAGGCCCAGGTGCAGCAGGCCCTGGAGCGGCTGATGAGCGGCCGCACCACCATCCTGATCGCCCATCGCCTGTCGACGGTGAAGAACGCCGACCGCATCTATGTCATCGAGAAAGGCAGGATTTCCGAGAGCGGCACCCATGCCGGACTGATCCGCCGCAAGGGCCTCTATGCCCGGCTGGCCAGGGCACAGGACCTGGAACTGGCGCCCGAAGCCGAGACCGCGACGCCGGGAGCCGTGGCATGAAGGCGCTGTTTCGCTCTCCTGCCGTGCAGCAGACCCTGGCGGCGATCTTTGCCGCCTGGCTGCGGCTTTGTTTCGCCACCCTGAGCTGGACCCGGGAGGGCCAGGAGCGGGCAGAAGGGGTCTGGGCGGCCTGGCGGGCGGCCTGCGAGGCCAGCGGAAGCAACGATCCCGCCGCCGGCGGCGGGGCGATCCTCTGTTTCTGGCACGGACGGATTCCCCTGTCCCCGGTCAGCTGGTCCCAGGGGCCGCAGCGCCATGACATGCGGGCCCTGATCAGCCGGTCGGCGGACGGCGAATTCATCGCCCTGGCCATGCAGGCCATCGGCTTTCCGGCCATCCGGGGCTCATCCAAGAAGGCCTCGGACCCGGCCAAGAACAAGCATGGCGAACAGGCCTTCCGCGACATGATCCGCTGGGTCAAGGAGGGCGGCGGCGTGGCCATCACCCCGGACGGCCCGCGCGGTCCCCATGAGGTGATGCAGGCCGGGACCCCGGCCCTGGCCCGGGTGACCGGGGCGCCGGTGCTGCTGGTGGGCCTGGCCTGCCGGCCGGCCATCCGGCTGGGCAGCTGGGACGGGGCCATGATCCCCCTGCCCTTTGGCCGGGCCGCCATGGTCTGGGACGGCCCCTTCACCGCCAGCCGCAGCGATGACGTCGAGGTCCTGGCCGCCGACTGGGGCCCGAGGCTGAGCGCCGTGACCCGCCGGGCCGAGGCGCTGCTGGCCAACTAGATTTTTTGCGCAAATCCCCCCTTTGACTACCGCAAGGGGACCCGGTTCTATCTGTCGGCAACGAGAACAGGTGCTGCCGGGAGGCCCGCATGAACTTCGATTTTTCCGACGAACAGAAGCAGCTGCGCGAAGAGGCCAGACGCTTCCTGACCGACCGTTGCAGCCCTGCCGCCGTGCGGGCGATCCTGGAAGGGCCGGAACCCTTTGACCGGGCCCTGTGGAAGGGTCTGGCCGAGATGGGCTTTCTGGGCGCCGCCATCCCCGAGGAATATGGCGGGGTGGGCCTGGGCCATCTGGAGCTCTGCGTCATCGCCGAGGAACTGGGCCGCGTGGTCGCCCCGGTGCCTATGGCCTCGTCCATCTATCTGGCGGCCGAATTCCTGATGGCGGCCGGAACGGAAGAGCAGAAGTCCCGCTGGCTGCCGAAACTGGCCTCGGGCGAGACCATCGGCTGTTTTGCCTGGTCCGAAGGCGTCGGCCGGGTGACTCCCAAATCGATCCGCTCCGCCGTGGCGGGCGGAACCCTCAGCGGAACCAAGGCCCCCGTCGCCGACGGCGATGTCGCCGGCCTGGCCATTGTGGCGGCCCGCAGCGGGACCGGAACCGGCGAGAACGCCATCAGCCTGTATCTGGTCGACCTGACCGGGGCCGGCGTCTCGGTGGAGGCCATCGACACCATCGATCCGACCCGCAGCCAGTCGCGGATCGTGTTTGACAGCGCCCCGGCCGAGCTGCTGGGTCCGGCCGGCGAAGGCTGGGCCATCGCGTCCCAGGTCATGGACCGGGCGGCGGTCCTGGTCGCCTTCGAACAGGTGGGCGGTTCCGACCGCGCCCTGGAAATGGGCCGCGACTACGCCCTGGACCGCATGGCCTTTGGCCGGCAGATCGGCAGCTTCCAGGCCATCAAGCACATGCTGGCCGACATGTATGTGGCCGCGACGCTTGCCCGCTCCAACGCCTATTACGGGGCCTGGGCCCTGTCGACCGGCTCGTCCGAGCTGCCGGTGGCAGCGGCCACGGCCCGGGTCTCGGCCACGGACGCCTTCCAGCACTGCGCCAAGAACAATATCCAGGTGCATGGCGGCATGGGCTTCACCTGGGCCTTTGACTGCCACCTCTATTACCGCCGGGCCAATGCGCTCGCGCTTTGCCTGGGCTCCAAATCCACCTGGGAAGACCTGCTGATCGACCGGCTGCGCCAGCGCAACGACGCGCCGGCCGCCGCCTGATCCAAACGTCCGAACACCCTCACCGTTTCCCTTCCAGCGAAGGACCACAGACATGAATTTCGACGACACGCCCGAAGAAGCCGCCTTCCGCGCCACCGCCCGGGCCTGGCTGGACGCCAATGCGCCCAGGGAACTTGAAGCCGAGCTTAAGATGAGCGGCTTTGGCGGCATGACCCTGAAGTCGGTCGACCCCATGGCCGCCTCCAAGGCCTGGCAGGCGAAGAAACAGGCGGCCGGCTGGGCCTGCCTGCACTGGCCCAAGGAATATGGCGGCCGGGGCGCCACCCCCATCGAGCGGGTGATCTGGGGCCAGGAAGAGGGCGTGTTCGGGGTTCTGTCCGGCACCTTCACCATCGGCCACGGCATGTGCGGCCCGACCCTGATGGCCTGGGCCACGGAAGAGCAGAAGCGCGAGCTCCTGCCGCCCATGGCGTCCGGCGAGCACATCTGGTGCCAGCTGTTCAGCGAACCGGCCGGCGGCTCCGACCTGGCCGGGCTGCGCACCCGGGCCGAGAAGGCGACCGACGGCTCCGGCGACTGGATCATCAATGGCCAGAAGATCTGGACCAGCGGCGCCCAGCACAGCGACTATGGCATCCTGATCACCCGCACCGACAGCGATGTGCCCAAGCACAAGGGCCTGACCATGTTCTTCCTGAGCATGAAGTCGCCCGGCGTCGAGATCCGCCCGATCAAGCAGGCCAATGGCCAGTCGGGCTTCAACGAGGTCTATTTCACCGATGTCCGCATCCCTGACGCCCAGCGCCTGGGCGCCGTGGGCAATGGCTGGCAGGTGTCCCTGACCACCCTGATGAACGAGCGGCTGTCCATCGGCTCTGGCATGCCCACCGGCTTCCCCGAACTGTTCGACTACTGCATGAACCTGCAGACCGAGGACGGCCCGGCCATTGACGACCGGTCGGTGCGGTCGCGCCTGGCCACCTATGCGGTGCGGGCCAGCGGCCTGAAATATACCGGCATGCGGGCGATCAGCGCCCTGTCGCGGGGCGAGACCCCGGGGCCGGAAAACAGCATCGGCAAGCTTGTCGCCGGGGCCAGCATGCAGGAACTGGCCATGTTCGCCCTGGACCTCCAGGGCCAGGCCGGTGTGGTCAGCGATCCTGCCCAGGCCGAGGCCGGCGCGCGGTTCCAGGCCATGCTGATGCGCTCGCCCGCCACCCGGGTGGAAGGCGGCACGGACGAGATTCTGCGCAACATCATCGCCGAACGGGTTCTGGGTCTGCCTGGCGACATCCGGGTCGACAAGGACGTCGCCTTCAAGGACATCCCGACCCGCGGCCGGGGGTAGGATCGGGGGCTGGCGCTGGTCCTCGATCGAGGCCGGCGCTGCCCTCGTCCGTCAGCCTTCGGCTGACACCTTCTCCCAAGGGGAGAAGGTTTTTCGGCGCGACGGATGAAGGGAGCAGCATCGTCCGATATCTACATGCGAATGCGTTGCAACGTCGTTCGCAATTTGCTACAGCCTGACTCATCGAAGCCGCCAGAGAGTCCGCTGTCTTGTACGTCTGCAACTGCAATGGCATCCGCGAACGCGAGGTGCGCCAGGCCATAGACGAGGGCGCCTCGCGGCCGGCCGACATCTTTCGGCGTCAGCAATGCCAGCCGCAATGCGCCAAGTGCGTCTGTGACATGCGGCGGATGATCGATGAACAGCGGGAAACCCTGCGCTACGCAGCGGAATAGGCGCAGGCCAGCGCTCTGGCCGCCCCTGACATCACGGTCTGTTCACCTCGTCACGCCTTGCCAGGTTTCGCCGGCCCGGGCGTAGTATCCGCCTCGAAAAACAGGGAATCACCGCCATGAAGGGCGATCCGGCCATTATCCGCATCCTGAACGCGGTGCTGACCAACGAACTGACGGCGGTGAACCAGTATTTCCTGCATGCCCGGATGTACCAGCACTGGGGCCTGAGCCGGATCGGCCAGATCACCTATGACGAGTCCATCGGCGAGATGAAACACGCCGACAAGCTGATCAAGCGCATCCTGTTCCTGGACGGCCTGCCCAACCTGCAGGACCTGCACAAGCTGAAGGTCGGCGAGACCGTCCCTGAGGGCCTGGCCGCCGATCTGGCGGTCGAGGTCGGCGGCCGGGCGACCCTGATCCCCGGCATCCAGGCCTGCGAGGCGGCCCAGGATTATGTCAGCCGCGAACTGCTGGTCGAGATCCTGTCGGACACCGAGGAGCACATCGACTTCCTGGAGACCCAACTGGACCTGATCCGCACGCTTGGCGAGGCCAATTACCTGCAGAGTGCCATGGGCCCCCTGGAGGGCGGCGGGGGTCACTGACTCTCGAAGCCTCGCCCGTTCGGCCGATCCCTTCGGGCGATGTGCTGCGGCGGCGGTCTGTCAATCTGGCCTGAGAGGACGCCGTGGGCCCGGTCACGCGGGCCAACAGCCGTTGCGCCTAGGGCCTGCAGGGTGGGTCCACCTCGTCCACGTCCGGCAACACCCAGACCCTGGCGCCCGCGCCAAACCTGATCTCCGCGCGGGCCCTGGGCAATCCTGCGGTCGGCATGCTCGGCGTCCCGGCGGGCGCCAACCCCAATGGCGCAGGCCTGCCCATCCAGGTGATCGGGCCGGTCGAGGTGCTGCTGCAATGCGGCGCCACCGGCGCCAATGACAACATCGCCTTCTTGACCATAGACTGCCTGACCTTCAGCGGACCGGCGGACCTGAGCTTTCCCTGATCAGCCGCGGAGAGCCAGCGAAGCCCCCTAGCGGGACCCGCCCTCCGGTTCGGCGGGGATGAAGTCCATCAACCGGGCGACGACCGGCTTCAGACGGCCGGCATCGGCCGTGTCGCCGATGGCCTGGCCAAGCGCGGCGGCGGCTTCCATCAATTTGAGGTCGCCGACCGCGACGGCGGCCTGTTGCAGGTCGCTGGCCTGGGCCAGAAGGGCGCGACGCGCCTGGGGCCAATTGCTGTCAACCGCCTGGTAGGCGGCCCGGACGATCTTGAGCGCCTGGAGAATCCTGGCCTGGTTCGGGGTCTTGCGGGCATCAGACCGGCGCTTTCGCGGCCCCACATAGTCGCCGCTGTTGAAGCGTCGCCTGTCCGGGCCGACATAGTGCACCGCCTCCACCCAGTCCCTGGGTTTCAGGGCCACGGCCTCGAGGCGGCGCACAAGGTCCTTGATGGTGAAGGGCTTGCGCAGGAACTCATGCACCCCGGCGTCTCGGGCGCCGAGAATGGTCTGGGCCGTGGCCTCCGCCGTGACCATGACGATCGGCGCCTTGCGGCAGGACAGATCACTGCGCCTCAGCGCCCGGGTCAGGCGGGCGCCGTCCAGTTCCGGGCCGGTGTTTTCTATGAACAGAATCTGGGGATCGATGGCCCCGGCGGCCTGGATGGCCTTGCCGTCGGAGGCGGCTGTCCAGACCTGGCAGGTCACCAGACTGCGAAGCAGTTCCTGAAGGAGCTTGTTTGAGGCGGGATTGGGGTCGACGATCAGGATCCGCTGAAGTTGCGGAGCCATCCGTTGCATCAGTCTGTCGTCATCGCTCAGCACGGAAATTCCGGACCCACCATCCTGGATAAATCCGGGTAGTGGCACAAACAGTGTAAATTTCCGGTTTAACCCTTTCGACCCCGGAGGGTCCGGCCTCGGAGGGGCGCAAGGTCAGCCGGCCTGCAGGCCTGAAAACCGGCATCCTGGCTGCGGGCGCTCCGGGATCGGCGAATCCTGCCGGCCCGCAGGCCGAAAGGATTCCCAAGGACTGCGAAAGGTCCTAGTTGAACGTGAAAGACCCAGGAGCTTTGCTGCCCATGGCCAGGCCATCCGTCCCGCTTTTTCTGTTGCTCAGCCTTCTGTCGAGCCTGTTCCTGGCTGGCTGTGACAATGACCGGGTGGAGGAAAAGCCGCCGGAAACCGGCGACCGGGCCGTGGCCCGGGTGGATGGCCAGCCGATCTGGGCGTCCGACGTCAAGCGCGAGGCCGTGGCCCAGGGCCTGATCGGCGAGGGCGAACCCCTGGATATCCAGTCCGATCTGTTCCGTCAGGTGCTTGAAGAGGTCATTGACCGGGACCTGCTGGCGGCCGAGGCCATCAAGCGGGGCCTGAACAAGGACCCGTCGGTGCAGCGCCGTCTGGCGGCGGCCCGCAAGCGGATCCTGGGCGACATGCTGGTCGCCAGCGTGGTCGAAAAGGGCGTCACCGAGGACAATATCCAGACGCTGTATCGCGAGCAGCAAAAGCTGTCGGCCCAGTCGGAAGAGATCAAGGCCCGGCAGATTGTCCTGCCCAGCGCCGCCGCCGCCGAGGATGTCAAGAAGCTGCTGGCCGCCGGAGCCTCTTTCGACGCCCTGGCCATGGAGCGGTCCACCGACAGCGCCACCCGGTTCAGCGGCGGTGATTTCGGCAGCTTCTTCACCCTGGACGTCATGTCGCCGGCCTATCAGGCCGCGCTGAAGGCCGCTCAGCCCGGTCAGATTGTCGGACCTGTGGCGGTCGAGGGCGGCTGGGCGGTGATCCGGGTGGATGAGAAGCGGCCGGAACAGCCGATCTCCATCGAGGCGGCCCGTCCGCAGATCGTGCGGTTCCTGACCTATGGACAGGTTCGCGACCTGCTGGAGAAACTGCGCGGCGGCGCCAAGGTGGAAAACCTGATGCCCAAGGGACCCGCCCTGCCCGGGGCGCCCAGCGAGCCGGCCGCTGCGCCTCCGGCCCCTGCCGCGTCCGCCCCCGGTCCGGCCAGCCCGAGCACCGCCACACCGCCGGGACCTGCAAAGCCATGAACCGCAAGACCGGAAAGCCGCCATCGGCCCTCGATATCCCCGCCAGAGCCCTGGAAGCCGCCGCCAAGCCGGCCGAGATGGTCGGCCAGGCCGTCGAACGCGCCCTCGACCCCCTGGCCTCGGTTCTCAAGCGGGCGGCCCTGAAGCGGGCCCAGAAGACTGGCGAAGGTCACAGGTCCGAAACGCCGGCCGCAGCCCAGCCGCCTGCAGCCCCTGGCAAGCCCGGGCTTCTGGTGTCACCCCTGGCCGTGGCCTTTCCGCAGATCGCCCCGGTGGCCGGGGTCGAGATCGCCACGGCGCGTGCGGGATTCTACAAGCATGAGCGGGACGACCTGCTGATCATGACCTTTCCGCAAGGCGCCAGCTGCGCCGGGGTGTTCACGCGCCATGGGGTCGGATCGGCGCCGGTCGACTGGTGCAAGCGCCAGCTGGCCGCATCGCGGGGGGAGGATATCCGGGCCCTGGTGGTCAATGCCGGCTGCGCCAACAGCTTTACCGGCAAGCCCGGCGCCGATGCCGTGCGCCGCGTGGCGACGGCGGTGAGCAAGCGGTTCGACTGCCGTCAGCGGGACGTGATGATGGCCTCGACCGGGGTGATCGGCGTCATCCTGGACGACGCCAGGATCACTGCCCGCCTGGCCGAGGTCGAGGCGAAGCTCGATCCGGACGGATGGACCGCCGCCGCCCAGGCCATCATGACCACCGACACCTTCGCCAAGGGGTCGGTCGCCACAGCGACCATCGATGGTCACCCGGTGCGGATCGCCGGGATCGCCAAGGGATCGGGCATGATCGCCCCGGACATGGCCACCATGCTGTCCTTCGTGGTCACTGACGCGGATATCGCCCCGGCCGCCCTGCAGACCCTGGTCAGCCTCTATACCCGAACGACCTTCAATGCGGTCACGGTCGACGGCGACCGGTCGACCAACGACACCCTGCTGCTGTTCGCCACGGGTCAATCCCCGGCCCCCAGGATCAGCCGGGCCGGCGACCGGCGGCTGGCCGATTTCCGGGAAAAGCTGGAAGCCCTGCTGCTGGACCTGGCCCTGCAGCTGGTGCGGGACGGCGAAGGGGCCAGCAAGTTCGTCAAGATCACGGTGACGGGGGCCGAAAGCCACGCCTCGGCCCGCAAGATCGCCCGGACGGTCGCCGAAAGCCCGCTGGTCAAGACCGCCTTCGCCGGCGAGGACGCCAACTGGGGCCGGATCGTCATGGCGGTCGGACGGGCCGATGAGCCGGTCAACCGTGACCGGATGAGCGTGCGGTTCGGCGACCTGGTCGCCGCCCAGGACGGTCTGGTCTCGCCCACCTACTCGGAAGAGAAGATGAGCGCCTACATGAAGAACCAGGAACTGGAGGTCTCGATCGACGTCGGAGTCGGGCGCGGCCATGCCGTGATCTGGACCTGCGACCTGACCAAGCAGTATGTGGCGATCAACGGCGATTATCGCAGCTGATCCGCCGGTTCTGCCGGCAAGGTATAAGTCAGGCCCAAAGGCAGGAAAGCGGGATCGCCGCGAGCCTGTCTCCGAAGGGCGTTACCAGCTGACGGTCGCAAAGGACTGCGCCAAAAGCGAAGCGATCCCCGCAGGCTTGGGCAAGCTTGCGAAGGCCTGCAAAATCTTCGTTGCGGACCGTTGCCGAGGCCTTGACTTCCAGTCCAACGACCCGGCCCGACGCATCCTCGAGCACCAGATCGACCTCGTCCTGGTCCTTGTCCCGGAAATGGCTGAGCGTGATGCGGTCATCGGTCCAGCCGGTCAGTTTCAGGACCTCGCTGAAGGCAAAGGATTCCAGCAGGGGTCCGAACCGGGTCCTGTCTGCGTTCAGTCTTTCCGGCGACAGACCCCGCAATGTCGCCAGAAGGCCTGAGTCCAGAAAATGCAGCTTCGGCTTTTTGACCAGCCTTTTCAGGGTATTGCTGTGCCAGGACGGAAGGGATTGAAGCAGGTAGAGCGCCTCCAGGATGGCTGTGTATTTCTGGGTGGTGACATGATTTATGTTCAGGCTCGCGCCGACGCCTGAGTGGTTCACGATCTGACCCGAATGTTCCGCCAGGGCGCGCAACAGGCGCGGAAGGCGGTCAAGCTGATCGATCTGGGCAAGATCGCGAACATCGCGGCTGATGACCGCCTCGATATAGTTCGCATACCAGGCCTGCCGGCGAAGCCAGGTTGGTCTCGTCAGGGCCTCCGGGTAACCGCCCGCACAAACCCTCTCGATCAGATCCGCACCCAGGCAGGGAGGCCCGATGGGTGGGGGATTGCCCTTGAACAGGGCCTGAAGAAATCCGGACTCGGGGCTTTGGAGTCGTTCCGATTGCGACAGGGGCAGGAGCCGGATGGTTTCCATCCGACCTGCGAGGGAGTCGGCGATGCGCGGCAGGGTCATGAGATTGGCCGAGCCCGTGAGCAGAAACCGGCCCGGCCGCCGATCCCGGTCCACGCTTTCCTTGATGGCCAGGATGAGGTCGGGGGCGCGCTGAACTTCGTCAATAATGGCGCTGTCCAGCTCGCGCACCAGACCGGTGGGATCAGACCTTGCTGATGACAGGGTCGTAGCGTCATCCAGGGTCAGATAGGTTCGGCCCGGTTCGGCCATGGAACGGGCGAGGGTGGTCTTTCCCGCCTGCCTGGGACCCGCCAGCAGGACAACCCGGGTGTCGGCCAGTGCCTCGCGGATCTTGCGTTCAGCATGGCGAGTCAGCATCGCAGGCCCCACATCCTCTCCGTCCAAATGAAATCTCAAGTTCGTCCATATGAAGTTCTAATCTCGTCCAAATGCAATTAAAAGTCCGTCCAAATGAAAGTCTTGATGCGTTCGAAAGGGATGCTGGCGGCTCGTGATAGGCCACGCCGCGCCCCGGTCGGCCCGTCCAGGTCGGCCCGTCCAGGTCGGAAAGCCTTTCTTGCCCCTTGTCATCGCGCCGCGACGCGGCGAACAGGGGCCCATGAGCAAGCCCGCCCTCCTCCTCGTTGTCGCCGCCGCCCTGATCGATGTGGATGGCCGGGTGTTGATCTGCCAAAGGCCCGCCGGCAAGCAGCTGGCCGGGCTGTGGGAGTTTCCGGGGGGCAAGGTCGAGGCCGGTGAAACGCCGGAGGCCTGTCTGATCCGGGAGCTGAAGGAAGAGCTGGATATCGACGTCAAGGCCGCCTGCCTGGCGCCGTTCGTTTTTGCCAGCCACAGTTACGATTCGTTTCACCTGCTCATGCCATTGTACCTGCTCAGGCGCTGGGACGGTGTGATCCGGGCGCTGGAACATGAGGCGCTGGCGTGGGTGAAACCGGACAAACTGGCCAACTATCCGATGCCGCCGGCGGACGAGCCGCTGGTCGCATGGCTGCGCGACCTGCTTTGATCCGGCGGTTCCTGGGCGATCAGCGCGGCACCACGGCCGTGGAATATGGCCTCATCGCCGGACTGATCTTCCTGGTGATCGTCACCTCGGTCACGGCCTTTGGAAACAAGACGACCGGGGTCATGAACGACGTCGCCACCGCCATCGACGAAGCCATCAAGTAGTGGGCTCATCCCCCCGCCGGCCTTCCGGCAGGGGCTGCTCGGCAACGCCAAGCGCGTCCGCCAGTCGCATGCGGGCGCTTCCCGGCTTCAAGGGCTTCTGCTGGCCTTCATGCGGCGCCCAGCCGGTCAAGGTGATGATCTCGAAACTGGCCGGGATCTTTCCGTCGGGACCGGCGAACCGTTCCTGATAGAGGGCCATGGCCCGCATCAGCACCGACCGGGTCAGGGGTTTCCGGGAACGGTCCAGCAGGACATTGGTCTCCCCCATGGCCCTCAGGTCGGCCAGCAGTCGCAAGGGATTGCCGTAGCGGACCGTCACCCGGTCCACATCGCTGACCGGCAGGGCGAACCCGGCGCGCTGCAACAGGCCGGCGCCGTCATAGCCATCGGCAAAGGGCGAGACCCGCAGGGCCGCGCCGCCGGTCAGGGCCGACTCGGCTTCCAGAAGACATTGGCGAAGCTCGGTCAGGCTGGCGCCGCCCAGGAAGGCGCCGATGAACAGGCCGTCGGGTTTCAAGGCCCGGCGGATCTGGATCAGGGCGCCGACAAGGTCATTGGTCCAGTGCAGGGCCAGGGTCGAGACGATCAGGTCCAGGCTTTCCGGGGCGAAGGGCAGACGCTCTTCATCCACGACCAGCCGGGGCCCCGGCCGCCCGGACAGCATGGCGGCCGAGAGGTCTGTCTCGAAAAGATGGCCGACCCGCGCCGCCGCCGGGCTTTCGGCCAAGGCTGCGGCGAAGACGCCGTTCCGGGCGCCCAGGTCAAGGGCCAGGGGAAAATCCCGCAGGATCGGCTCCAGCCTGGCCGCCGCATCCTGGGCCGCCCGGACCTTCAGGAAATCGGCAGCCCCGTAGCCGCTGGCAGCCCGGTCCAGGCGGCGGCGGTGCAGGGCGCGATCAAAGAGCAGCGGTGGAGAGGACATGGAGCGCGGTAGATGACTCGGGACGAGGGCGAAGGAAAGGGACTGCCTGGACCGGCGGGCAGCCGGATCGACCCGGGCGTCAGTCTTCCTCGTCCGTCCGGCTCTTGTGGCGCTGGACCGCATCGCTGAAGGCCGAGGCCAGGATGCCGGTCGGAAGGGCGATGAAGCCGATGCTGAAGATGGCGGTGATCGCCGCCAGGACCTTGCCCAGGGGGGTCACCGGATAGACATCGCCATAGCCGATGGTCGTCATGGTCGCCACCGACCACCAGAGGGCGCGAAGGATGCTGCCGAACTTGTCCGGTTGGATCGCGCCTTCGGCCAGGTAGAGGGCCGTGGCCGCGACCACCATCAGGAAGAAACCCGCCATCAGGCTCAGCAGCAGTTCCTCACGTCGGGAGGAGACCGCCTCGGACAGATGTTCCAGGGCCCGGGACATGCGCCCCAGCTTGGCAAGCCGCAGGATACGCCCCAGCCGGGCCATCCGCAGCAGCATGGCGCTGGACCCGCCGACCACGATCAGGGAGGCGACAATCGCCATGAGGTCCAGGATGGCGGCGGGCGATATCACAAACTTCAGCCGGGCCTTCCAGGGCGCTTCGCCCTCGCGGGCAAGGGGCGCCGTCCAGATACGAAGGGCATATTCCAGGCTGAACACGGCGGCGAACAGAAGTTCGGCGGCCATGAACCAGGCCGCGAACCGCCGCTCGAGCAGGGGCTCAGTCTCGACAATTGCCAGCACGGTGGCCGCCAGGATCAGGACGGCTAGGGCCCTGTTGACCGGAGACAGGCCAAGGCCGGGCCAGGCGCGGGGCTCGAGTTGCTGGTAGATCCTCGTACGAACTGCCGTCATTCCGTCGCCCCTGCTGACCCGAACGTCCGTTGGATGGCCAGCGAAATAGCTGCGTTCGTGACGCCTTGCCCGGGCTTCCGTCAAGACCGGACGCGGCGCGACCGGACTGCCGCCCCTGCCCGCCCCTCAACCTGGGAATGAGACTCTTTGCACGCATAGACTGGACGGCGATCGTCGGAGGGATAGTCTGGTCTGGCAAGCCTTGGGGGAGCCTAGAAGCCATGGCCCTGGATCAGGACTCCGCCGCCGGGCGCTGGGCCCCGGGACCCGGCTTGATGGCCCTCGCCCGGCGAGCGCTCGACCTTCTCATGCCGCCGACGGACCTGCAGGGGGCCAGCGCCCAGTCGCCGGGCCTGAGCGCCCAGACCTGGAGCCGCATCACCTTCATCGACGATCCGGTCTGCGATGGCTGTGGCCAACCGGCGGAGTTTGCCCTGGTCGGCCGCTGTGCGGCCTGCGAGGCTCGGCCGCATGTGTTTTCCCGGGCCCGGGCCGCCTGTCTCTATGACGAGCACAGCCGCGAACCGATCCTGCAGTTCAAGCATGCCGACCGCACGGACCTGGCGCCGCTGTTCGCCCGTTGGCTGTCGCGGGCCGGGGGCGACCTGCTGACCGAGGCCGACCTGATCGTGCCGGTCCCCCTCCACCGCTGGCGGCTGCTGTCGCGGCGCTACAACCAGGCCGCCGAAATGGCCCGAAGGCTGGCGGCGATCCGGGGCAGGACCTATGCGCCGCAGGTTCTGGTCAGGCCCCGGGCCACGGCGACGCAAGGGGGACGCTCGGCCTCCGGCCGGCGACGCAACATGGCCGGCGCCTTTGCGGTTCCGGCGGGCCAGAAGGCCAGGGTTGCCGGCAAGCGGCTGCTGCTGGTCGATGATGTCCTGACAACGGGCGCGACCGCCGACGCCTGCGCCCGGGCCCTGAAGGCGGCGGGCGCGGCGCAGGTGTGGCTTGTTGTCATCGCCAGGGTGAAACAGAGCGCAAGAGGCCCTACATAAAAGCGTCAGAAGTGCTTATGGAAGGCCTCATGTCCAAGGTCGAGATCTACACCCGCCCCTTCTGCGGCTATTGCGCCCGCGCCCTGAGCCTGCTGAACGCCAAGGGCGCCGACTTCACGGAAATCGAGGCCGGCATGGACCCGGCCCTGCGCAACGAGATGATCCAGAGGTCGGGCGGCCGGGCCACCTTCCCGCAGATCTTCATTGGCGGCGCCCATATCGGCGGCTGTGATGACCTGATGGCCCTGGAGAGCCAGGGCAGGCTCGACCCGCTCCTCTCGGCATGACGGCTCCGGCAGCACCCTTCAAGGCCGGGCTGGTGCAGCTGCGCACGCCCGCCAGCCATGCCGCGGCTCTTGCCCAGGCCGAGCCGTTGATCCGGCAGGCGGCGGCCGAGGGCGCGCAGCTGATCGTCACGCCGGAAGGCACGAACATCCTGCAGCGCAATCGCGAGGCCCTGCTGCCGCAGCTTTGCGCCGTCGAGGACGACCCTGTGGTCCAGGGGCTTTGCGCCCTGGCCGCCGAGCTGAAGGTCTGGCTGGCGATCGGATCGGTGCTGGTGCGCCGGGCAGACGGCCAGGCGGCCAATCGCCAGTTGCTGGTCGGGCCGGACGGGGCCATCGTCGCCGGATACGACAAGCTGCACATGTTCGATGTCGACCTGCCGACCGGGGAAACCGCGCGGGAGTCGGAGGCCTATACCCCCGGAACCGAGGCGGTGGCGGCCAGCACGCCCTTCGGCCAGCTGGGCCTGACCATCTGCTACGACATGCGGTTTCCGGCCCTATACCGGGCGCTCGCCCTGCATGGCGCGCAGGTGATCACCGTGCCGGCCGCCTTTACCCGGCCGACCGGCGAGGCCCATTGGGAAATCCTGCTGCGGGCCCGGGCCATCGAGACCGGCAGCTTCATCCTGGCGCCGGCCCAGGGCGGGTTTCACGAGGATGGCCGGGGCACCTGGGGCCACAGCCTGATCATCGGCCCCTGGGGCGAGGTCCTGGGCAGGCTTGACGGCGACGAGCCCGGGGTGATCACGGCCATGATCGATCCGGCCCTGGCCGACCGGGCGCGGACCGCCATTCCGGCCCTGAAGAACGCCCGAAGCTTCAGCGGGCCCGGCGCATGATCAAGTACGCCCTCGCCTGCCAGGCCGGCCACGGGTTCGAAGGGTGGTTTGGCGCCTCGGCCGACTATGACGACCAGGCGGCGCGTGGCCTGCTGTCCTGCCCGGTCTGCGGCTCTGCCGAGGTGCGCAAGCAGATCATGGCGCCGGCGGTGCGGGGCACCAAGGCCCAGGCCGCGCCTGATATCGGCGCCCAGCAGCACCAGATGATGATGGAAGCCATGGGCGCCGTCCGGGCCCATGTGGAGGCCAATTTCGACTATGTCGGCGACAGCTTCGCCACCGAGGCCCGGGCCATTCACGAGGGCAGGAGCGAGGAACGCAGCATCTATGGCGAGGCGACGCCAGTCCAGGCCCGCGCCCTGATCGCCGACGGCATCCAGGTCGCCCCCCTGCCCCCGGCCCCACCGAAGAAGGAAGAGATCAACTGAGGGGTGGCCTTCGACCGCGCCTTTTGCAAAACACGGCATCTGTATAGCTTATACTCTTCGTCATCCTGAGTAGGCCGTGAAACGGCCGTGTCGAAGGACGCAAACTGCCGGCATTGTTGTTGAATCGCAGCTGAACGCCATTGCGTGCTTCGACACGCGGCCTTCGGGGCCGCTACTCAGCATGACGAAGTTGTTGGTGTTTAGAGTGGCGTGAAGACGCCCTCACCGCGCCCGGGTCACCGTCATCATGTAGTTGATGTCGGTGTCGGCGGAGCGGTCCCAGCGGCCGGACAGGGGACTGTAGGCGACGCCGAAGGGGCCTTCCATGCGGAAGGGCTGGCCGGCGATGAAGCCCTGCAGCTCCTCGGGCTTCAGGAACTTGTTCCAGTCATGGGTGCCGGGGGGCAGCCAGCGCAGGATGTATTCGGCGCCGACCTTGGCCAGGGCCAGGGACTTGATCGTGCGGTTCAGGGTGGCGACGATCATCAGGCCGTCCGGCGACAGCATGGCGGCGCAGGTGCGCAGGAAGTCGCCCGGATCGGCGACATGCTCGATCACTTCCATATTGAGGATCACATCGAAGGGGCCCGCCCCTTCCGACAGCAGCTGCTCGGCGGTGGCGGCCCGATAGGTGATGTCCAGGCCCTGTTCGGCGGCGTGGGTGGAGGCGGTGCCGATGTTGCGCTCGCTGGCGTCGACGCCGGTGACATCGAAGCCCAGGCGGCTCATGGGCTCCGACAACAGCCCGCCGCCGCAGCCGATATCCAGCAGCTTCAGTCCCTCGAAGGGGCGCCGGGCAGCCGGGTCGCGGCCAAACCGGTTCAGGACCTCGTCCCGGATGAAGGCCAGGCGGACGGGATTGAACTTGTGAAGCGGAGCGAACTTGCCCTTCGGATCCCACCATTCGGCGGCGATGCGAGAGAAACGGGCCACATCCTCGGGGTCGATGCTGCGGGTCAGGTCAGGGCTGGCGGTGCTCATGACAGACTATCTAGTGCGGCGAGGCCCGGTTGTCGCGCCCGCGGTCCGGCCTTGAATCCGGAAAGGGTCGGATCAGCGCAGAAGCCGCACCGCAACGGCTGGATCCGCTCCCAGATCGAGGCTGGCCCAGGCCCGGTCGGCGGTCACCACCGGCAGGCCGAGGGTCTGGCCCAGCGCCAGACAGCATCGATCGCCCAGGGAGATGTTGCCGCCGCGGGTCCGGGCATGGATCTGGCCGGCGATTGCGCCCGCCACAGGGTCGAAGGCGGCGATCTCGCAGCCAAGCGCGCCGACAATCTGCGTCGCTTCGACTGCCGAAAATCCCCAGTCCACCAGCTTGCCAATGACCTCGGCCTGGTTGACCGCCCCGAGCAGGCCGTCGGGGATGAGGGCGGCGGCGGCCTCCGCCCCCGGCTCGCCGGCCAGAAACGCGAGAATGACCGAAGCATCGAGCACGCAGTCAGCCAAGGTCCCGGGTCCTGTTTTCACGACGGCGGTCGGCCATCAGGTCTTCGGACAGGCTTGCGCCGGCTGGAATCCGCGCCAGGACCCTGGCCTGGGCCTGAAGCATGGACTCCCGGGCGCTGATGAACGACAGCCCGCGATCCCGGACATGGGCCACGACCGCCTCCCCGACGCCCAGCCCCATTGCCGAGACAAGCTGAGCTGGCAGGGTCACGGTCCCATCCGGTCCGACGACCAGGCGCAGATAGCCGCCGGTCAGGGCCGGATCGGCCCGCACCGGCGCCCCGCCGGGGATCGGAACGGGCGCCTCGTCGATCTCGGCCCGGGATGTCCTGGCGCTCGCCTCGGCCCGGACCCTGTCCGCCTCCAGCACGTTGCGGACATGCTGATAGCGCTTGCCCAGGAGCCGGGCGATTTCGGCCCGGGGCTGGCCCGCCCGGTCCAGCCGTCGGATCTTGTCGGAGATGGACAGGTTCGAGGTCACGATGGGGTCAAGATCACGGGAAGACATGACTATCTCCTGACAACAATGTCTTTTGATAGGCACTTCTTGTTATCCTGGCAAGACGGCTTGAGCCCTGCCTGCAGCAAAGACCTCCGCGTCAAAACCCCGCCCCGTCCAATCCCTGCATTGCGGCGCCGGCGATCGGTCGTTAGAAGGCGTGTCCTTGCTCAGAACCGGGAGGATTGCCCGGCCACGGGCATGAATCTGCTCTGGAGACGTCTGCGCCCGTGTCACGGCTGGTCATGAAGTTTGGCGGCACCTCGGTGGCTGACCTGGAGCGCATCCGCCGGGTCGGGCGGCTGGTGGCGGCCGAGGCCCAGGACGGCCGGCCGATCGCCGTGGTGGTCTCGGCCATGGCCGGCAAGACCAATGAGCTGGTGGCCTGGACCGATGGTTCCGGCCCCGCCGCCGAGGGCCTGACCCCCTCAGACGACGAGTATGACGTGGTGGTGGCCAGCGGCGAACAGGTGACGGCCGGGTTGCTGGCCATGACCCTGCGCAACATGGGCCTGAAGGCCCGCTCCTGGATGGGCTGGCAGATCCCGATCATCGCCGATGAAGCCCATGGCCGGGCCCGGATCGAGGAAATCCCCGCCGAGGCGCTGGGCGGCGCCATGGACAGCGGCGAGATCGCGGTCATCGCCGGTTTCCAGGGCGTCACCCGTGACGGCCGCATCGCCACCCTTGGCCGGGGCGGCTCCGACACCAGCGCGGTGGCCATTGCGGCGGCGCTTGGCGCGGCCTGCGACATCTATACGGACGTGGACGGGGTCTATACCACCGACCCCCGGATCGAGGCCAAGGCCCGGCGGCTGGCCCGCATCTCCTATGAGGAGATGCTGGAAATGGCCTCCCTGGGGGCCAAGGTGCTGCAGACCCGGTCTGTGGAAATGGCCATGGCCCACCGGGTTCCGGTCCGGGTCCTGTCAAGTTTTGTCGAGCCAGGCGAGGCCCCGGGACAGGGCACCATCCTGTGCGACGAGGAGGATATCGTGGAAAAACGCATCGTGAGCGGCGTGGCCTATAGTCGCGACGAGGCCAAGATCACCCTGCTGGGCCTGCCCGACCATCCGGGCGTCTCTTCCCGCATCTTCGGGGCCCTGGCCGACGCCAATGTCAATGTCGACATGATCGTCCAGGCCCATGCCCGGCTGGCCTCGACCGCCAACATGGAATTCACGGTCGGCAAGCGCGACGCCCAGCGGGCGGTCAAGATCGCCGAGGACCTGCTGCCGGAACTGGGATTCGAGGGCGTGGCCCTGGACGAGGACGTGGCCAAGGTCTCGGTCATCGGGGTGGGCATGCGCAGCCATGCCGGGGTGGCCAAGACCATGTTCAAGGCCCTGGCCGACAAGGGCGTCAATATCCAGGTCATCTCGACCTCGGAGATCAAGATCAGCGTCCTGATCGAGAGCGCCTATACCGAACTGGCCGTGCGGGCGCTGCATGCGGCCTATGGGCTGGATCAGCTGTAGGGGGTGGGAAGCACGACGGTCTGCCGTCGGAGCGGCGCCTTTTTGCAGGTTGAAACAATTTGCGTCCTTCGACACGCGGCCTGCGACCGCTACTCAGGATGACGTAAACTATTGAATTGGATAAGCTTTCGTCATGCTGAGTAGCCTGCGCAGCAGGCGTGTCGAAGCACGCACCCTGCCCCGACGACAGCATTGCCAAGCGGCGCACTGCGGGTAACGCTGGCGGGACTGTATAAGGAGCCTGCCCATGTCGCGCCTGCCGCTTGTCGAGCCTGACGCCCTGCCGCCCTATATGAAGATGATCCATGATGCGACGCCGGAGGAGAACTGGCTGGGTCGCAACTTTGCCCGGGCCTTTGCGCCCAATCCGGACCTGGTCGAGGCATATCAGGCCTTCTATCACCCCTGGCATACGGGCGGGGCGGGCCTGCTGGAGCCGAGGCTGAAGGAATTGATCCGTCTGCGGATCGCCACCCTGAACGGCTGCGTCCTCTGCAAGACCGTGCGGATGGCGCCCGAGGTGGTTGCCGAGTCCGAGGCCGCCGCAGGGGTCGACAATGCCGACGCCGCCGACTTCACGCCCCGCGAACGAGCCGCCATCCATTTCGCCGAGAAGATGGCCGTGGACCACCACAATATCGGCGACGAAGACGTGGCCGCCATGCGCCGCCATTTCAGCGATGCCGAGTTCCTGGAACTGGCCATGATGGCCGGCCAGTACATCGGCTTTGGCCGGGTCCTGGCCATGCTGCAGCTGGAAGTGGCCAGCTGCCCGATCTGAAGATCCACCTCCAGGCGCTGCGCGCCTGGGGGAGCATCCTTACCCCACGATGGCGTGCGGCAGGTAGCGGCTTAGGTCGCGGGTGACGCGGCCGCGGTCTTCGCGCAGGCCCATGCCGGCGGGTTCATCGCCGACGATCCAGGCGCCGATGACCGGGTAATGGCCGCCGAACCTGGGCAGGGGATGCAGGGCCTGGCGGATCCAGCCTTCGGCGCCATAGCCCTGGTCCTGGATGGGCGCGCGGCGGCCCCGATCGACCAGCTCTATATTGGCTCCTTCGCGGGAGAACAGCGGCTTGCGGACATAGGACTTGCCAAGTCTTGCGGCCCCCGGATCATCCTCGAACCAGGCCTCCAGCAGGTTGGGATGGCCGGCATGGCGCTCCCACAGCATGGGCAGCAGGCCCTTGTTGGACAGAAGGCTCTTCCAGGCGGGCTCCAGGAACAGGGTCTTCGAGGCCGCCAGGTTCGCCGCATAGGGCTCCCGCAGCATCATCTCCCAGGGATAGAGCTTGAAGATGGCCTGGATGATGAAGTCGTCGGCATCGACGAACCGGCCGTCGGCATCCAGGCCGATGGCCTCCATGCCGGTGAACTTCGGGTCCAGTCCGGCCTGGACGGCGATGTCCTCAAGGAAGCGCACAGTCTGGCGGTCTTCCACCGTGTCCGGATCGCTGGCGAAATGGACAAAGCCGCCGCCCGGGAAGATGGCCTTGAAGCGGTCGCGCAGTTTTTCGAACAGGCTGTTGTACTGGTCGGCGCCGGCCGGCAGGGCGCCATCGGCCAGCCGCCCCTCAAGCCACAGCCACTGAAAGACGGCGGTCTCGAAGATGCTGGTCGGGGTGTCGGCGTTGTATTCGTAGAGGCGGGGCGGCGTGATCCCGTCATAGGCAAAGTCGAACCGGCCATAGAGGCTGGGATCGCCCCGGGTCCAGGTCTCCGCCACATAGTCGCGGGCCGCCTCCGGGATGGCCATCCGCGCCATGATCCGCTCGCTCTTCACCGCCTCGGCGACGAAATCCAGGCACATGGCGTGGAGCTCGGCCGAGGCGGTTTCCACCGTCTCGGCCTGATCCAGCGTGAACTCGTACCAGGCCCGTTCGTCCCAATAGAGCTGGCCGCCCATATGGTGGAAGGTGAAGCCGACCTGTTCGGCCTGGGCCTTCCAGTCCGGACGGGGCCGGATGATCTGGCGTTTCATCCCTGGGCGATCACGCCTCGTCCCTGCGGACCGGAACCGCTTCCGGGCCCTCGATCTGCAGGCGCGGGGCCTCGATCATCGGCATGGGGGCGGCAGCCGGGGCGCTGAGCCGTGCCAGGATGTCCTGGGCGCCGGCTTCGCCGGGCAGGATGCCGGCCTGGCGGAGCTTGGCGTCCAGGTCGGCGCCGGTGCGGCGGTCTTCCAGTTCGCCATGGGCGCGGAACTTCTCCTCGCGGATGGCCTGGCGTTCCTTGATCCGCTTGAGGCTGTCGGCGGCCGAGCCCAGGGACGAGCCGGCGCCGGAGGTGCGGGCGACCACGGCCGACTGGGCGCGCTGGACGCTTTCATTGACCTTCACCACCTCGATCTCGCGGCGCAGGGCCTCGATCTTGGTGTCGGTGGTGGCCACGACCTGGCGCAGCTTGTCCTCGGCGGCGCGCAGTTCGGCCACCTGGGTCGTGCGGGTGCCGGCATCCCGCTCAAGGTCGGCGATCCGCTGGGCCACTTCCAGGGCCAGGGCCTGGTCGCCCTTGGCCAGGGCGGCGCGGGCCGAGGCCTCGTACTTGCGGGCCTGTTCGGCAAAGCTGGCGCCTTCGGTTTCAAGCATGCGGCGGCGGGCCACAAGGCCGGCCATGTCGTCCCGGGCCTTGGCCTGGGCATTGTCGGCGTCGCGGATCTCCTGGTCGAGGATGCGCAGGGCATTGGCGTCGACCACGGCCTGGGCTCCTTCATGGGCGCCGCCGCGGAACAGGGCGGAGAGTTTGAGCCAGATGGACATGGTTTTGGTCTCCTCAGGCCGCAGTCTGATGGGAGGCCTTGAAGGTCTCCCTCAGGTCGGAGGCGGCGTCGATGGCGTTTTCCGCCAGGGTGCGCAGTTCGATGATGATGGTCTGGAGGCTGGTCTTCGCGGCGATCTCGCCAAACAGCTCGTAATAGTCGCGCCCGGAAATGGTCGTGACCCCGAAATTGGACAGGGGCACCAGCTTCTGGGCCTTGAGCAGGAACAGGTTGAACTCGGCCTGGTCCTCCTGTTCGTCGACGGGCCAGAGCACCACCGAGACCACGATCTGCAGGGGGCCGGCGCTGACATAGATGGGCAGGTCGCCATATTCCTGCATGGAGACCAGCAGCACCGGATCGGCGCCCTCGATCACCGTGGCGGTCAGCTCGTCCGGCCGCACCAGGGTGCTGGCGTCCAGCTCCTTCTTCAGGGCGTGGATGGTCCACGCCGTATCTATCACCTGATCCATGGGCCTTGCTCTTGGCGTCTGTGCGGAGCCGGCAAGGGCCGGGCCGCGGGTTGAATCCATGACGATCGCCCGGACCGCGGACTGGATGTCCGAACGGCAGGCGGCCGGCGCCCAGATCTCCAGCTTCACGAAGCCCGCCTGTTTGCGGGCCTCGCGCCATTCCCGGGTGCGGGAAACGGCCTTGTCCGAACGGGTGGAAGATCTCGGCATTGCGTTCAAGGTATGCATAACATGAACGCTTGACAAGGGGCGGCGAACATCGCCCTATAGGGGATAGTTGACGCGAAACTGCGTCACTTTTTCGACGCGCCGCCTCCTGGCCTTTTCCGGCGCGGGGAGACGGGATAACCCATAGAGCCATGGCCCTGTTCGACCGCCTTCTCGGAAGATCGCCCAAGCCGCCGGCCAACGCCCTGGCCGTGGTGCGCAACATCACGCTGGGCCGCACGGTGGTGCTGGATCCCCTGGCCTGGCGACGGCTGGGGACAGAGGCCTCCTTCAAGATGGACCGCGACACCCTGGAGATCAGCGCCCAGGGGCGGATCAGCCTGGACGCCGGCGGCTATGTCCATCGCTTCTATACAGACGATCATCTGATGCTGCAGGCGGTGTCCGACGACCTGGCCGGACAGGAAGCCAATGACTTCACCCTGTTTGTCCCCTGGCGCAGCCGCTATCCCGACACCGCCCAGGCCCGGCGGGTCTGGAATGACCGGCTGCAGGACCCGGTCTGGCTGGAGGATGACCTGCCGGCCTTCCAGCGGTTCTGGTTTTCCGAGGACGAGGGCCGGCAGGCCCCGGTGAGCTTCTGGGAAGATGTCTGGGACGACCGGGCGGCGACCACGCCCTGCGCCCGCATCTTCCAGGCCTGCATGCTGTACAGCCGCGAACTGGGGGACGAGGGCCGCGAGCTGTTGCTGGCCATCACCCAGGAGCCGGAGGACGGCGACCTGACCCATGAAATCATGGTGGGGGTTCCCCTCGCCGTCGGTGAATTCTCGGCCTGACCGGCTGATCTGACCTGTTGTCCCCGAGAGGAACCCCTGAATGTTCGACCTGATGCACTTCCAGATCGGCGCCTTCTATTTTCTGGTCGCCTTCGCCCTGGCCTGCGTCTTCGCCCTGGTCTTCAAGGTCCTGTACCAGTGGGTGACGCCCTACAAGGAAACCGACCTGATCAAGCAGGGCAATGTGGCCGCAGCCGTGGCCCTGGCCGGCGCCATGCTGGGCTATGTCCTGGCCCTGGCCTCGGCGCTCAGCCACACCAGCAGCCTGGCCGAGTTCGCCGCCTGGGCGACGCTGGCCGGCGTGATCCAGATCGCCGCCTTCAGCCTGGTGCGGGTCCTGTTCCTGAAGGACGTCAAGGCCCGGATCGAGGCCGGCGAACTGGCCCCGGCCCTCTATCTGGCCAGTATTTCCATCTGCGTCGGCCTGATCAACGCCGCCAGCATGACCGACTAGGGGCGCGCGCCATGAAACGCTCAACCTCCCTCACCCTGACCAGTCTGATGGCTGGCGCCAGCCTGACCCTGACCGCCTGCGACGGCGGCGACGGGGGCCAGTGGAACCAGGCTTCGATCGCCAACAAGGATCCCGTCGAGGCCCTGGCCTACAAGACCCTCGAGCAGTGCAAGGCCGCTGACGAGGTCAGCGACGAGGTCTGCGACACCAACTTCCAGGCGGCCCAGAAGGACGACGCCACCAACGCGCCGCGCTATTCGGAGCGGGCGACCTGCGAGGACACCTACGGCGCCGGCAACTGCGTGCCCCGCAGCCAGGCTGGCGGCGGCAGCTTCTTCACCCCCCTGCTGGCCGGGTTCGTCATCGGCCGGATGCTGGATGGCGGCGGCTCGCCCTATTATCGCGGCACTGGCCTGTATCAGCGGGATGAGCGCTACGGCGGCGGCTACAGCACCGGCTTTGGCGGCACCCTGAACCGCGACTATGCCACGGGCCGCACCACCATCGGCCGCCAGGGAGTCGATCCGGCCCCGGCCATGCGCCAGGCTCCGACAAAGGTCCAGACCCGCAGTGCGGTGGTGTCGCGCGGCGGCTTTGGCGGCGGCAGCCGGTCCTACGGCGGCTGATCGGCGGCGGGCGGCGGGTTCAGGCCTGTCCCGAGAAGACCGCCGCCACATCGTCCGGCGTCATGATGCGAAGGGCGCCGGCCGCCAGATCGGGCGGCAGGGTCAGGCCGCCGACGCGGTCGCGGTGCAGGGCTTCCACATGGTTGCCGACGGCGGCGAACATCCGCCGGACCTGATGATAGCGGCCCTCGGTAATGGTCAGGTTCGCCGACTGTGGCCCCAGCACTTCCAGGGTCGCCGGCAGCAGGGGCCTGTCCTCGCCTTCGAGCAAGAGCTCGCCGGAGGCAAAGACCTGTGTCTCCGTCCCGGCCATGGGGCGGGCAAGCGTGACATGATAGCGCTTGGCCACATGGTTGCGGGGCGAGATGATCCGGTGCAGCAGGGCGCCGTCATCGGTCAGCAGCAGCAGGCCGCTGGTCTCCTTGTCCAGCCGGCCGACCGTCGACAGGGCCGGATTGCGGGCCCGCCAGCGGGTCGGCAGCAGCTCATAGACCAGGGCGCCGGCCTCCTTGTGGCTGCAGGTGACGCCCAAGGGCTTGTGCAGCATCAGGGCCATGCCGGGCGGCGGGTCCACCGGCGCGCCCTGCACGGTCATCCGGTCGGGCAGGTCAGGTGTCAGGGCGATCCGGCGGTCAGCGTCGCGGATGGCCTCGCCATCCAGCACCACCCGGCCGCCGGCGGCCAGTTGCTGCACTTCCCGGCGGCTGCCATAGCCCAGATTGGCCAGCAGCCGGTCCAGCCGGAGGGTCTGGGCCTTGCTCAAGCGCGCATCCTCCGGTGAGGCGGCCTCATTTGCGGGTCTCGTAGACCTTGTAGCCGCCGCCCTCGCCCTTCAGGTCGACATGGCTGAAATGCTCCTTCAGCACCTTTTCGTAGGGCAGGTGCCGGTTGGCCACCAGCCAGCAGGTCCCGCCCTTCTTCAGGGCGCCGGCGGCGCGGCGGATGAAGACGGCGCCCAGGGCCCGGTCCTCGGCGCCCGCGTCATGGAAGGGCGGGTTCATGACCACGAAGTTCAGGTCGGCCAGGGGCGGCTCGACCCCGCGCAGATCGGCCCAGTAGAGGCTGGCCCGGGGATCGGTGACATTGCGGCTGGCCGCGTCGATAGCCCGGCGGTCGATATCGACCATGGCCAGCTCGGTCACGCCCGGGCTGGCCAGCACGACCTGCGACAGGATCCCCAGGCCGCAGCCCAGGTCCGCGCCCTTTCCCGAGAGCTTTGGCAGGGCCCTGGCCAGCAGGGCGGTGCCGGCGTCCACCCGGTCCCAGCTGAAGACGCCCGGCTGGGTCCAGAGGGTCAGGGCCTCGTCAAACCGGGGCGCGCCGTCCGCGATATCGGCCAGGGCGGTGGTCAGGTCGGCCGGCCGCCGGACCTGGCAGATGCGGTGATGGCGCCGTGCGCTCTCGGCAAAGGGCGCGCCCAGCCGCTCCAGGTCCCCGGCCAGGCGCGAGCCGCCGCGATCCTTGGGGGCCATGACAAACAGAATGCCGTCGGCTTTCAGCACCCGCAGGGCCTGGGCGATGGCATAGCGGCGCTCGACCGTTCCTGGGGGCGCCAGGACGGTGATCTCGGCGGCGCTGGCGTCCGGCAGGTCCGCAAAGGACGTCGAGCCGGGGCTCAAGGGCGAGACCTGCAGGGCGCCAGCCGGCACATCGGCCAGGGCCAGGGGCGGGGCGCCATAGACGAGGGCTGCGGCGGCGGAAGAAGGGGTCTGGGTCAAGGCAGCGTCCGGTGTGGGGGCGCTTCCTATCGCGGGACGGGCTCCGGCGCAAAGGGCGGGGTTTGGGCGGGCCTGACCCAACCCTGTTGACTTGGTCCGTTTTCAATAAGAACTTACCTGCCCAAACGGCCGGACGAACTGGCCCGATCAAATGGCCTGACCCACTGGAGTGACTGTCATGAGCGAGCGCAAGGTCTGTCTGATCATCGGCGCCGGCCAGGGCGTGGGGGCCTCCGTCGCCCGGGCCTTTGCCGCCGAGGGCATGACGGTGTGCCTGACCCGCCGGCCGCGCAATCTGGACAGCCTGCAGGCCCTGGCCGACGAGATCGCCACCGCCGGCGGCGAGGCCCGGGCCTATGGCGTCGACGCCCGGTCGGAAGAGGAGATGACCGCCCTGTTCAACCGCATCGAGGCCGAGGTCGGGCCCATCGAGGTGGTGGTCTTCAACATCGGGGCCAATGTGCGGTTCGAGGTCACAGACACCACCACCCGGGTCTATACCAAGGTCTGGGAAATGGCCGCCCTGGCCGGGTTCCTGACCGGCCGCGAGGCGGCCAGGGTCATGACGCCGAGGGGCCGGGGCACCATCCTGTTCACCGGCGCCACGGCCAGCGTCCGGGGCCGCGAGGGTTTCTCCGCCTTTGCCGGCGCCAAGCATGCCCTGCGGGCCCTGGCCCAGAGCCTGGCGCGGGAGGTCGGCCCGAAGGGCGTGCATGTGGCCCATGTCATTGTCGACGGCGCCATCGACGGAACCTTCACCCGCGAACGCATGACCGCTGACCAGGCCGACGCCCTGCGGGCCCGGGGCGAGATCGTCGATCCGGCCGAGGTGGCCCGAAACTATGTCTGGCTCCACCACCAGGGCCGCTCCGCCTGGACCCACGAAATGGACTTGCGGCCCTGGACGGAGAAGTGGTGACACTTCAGGCCTGCAAAAAATCCTTCTCCCTCGAGGGGAGAAGGATTCTGTTATTGCTACTAAAATTTTATGGCACTGCGAATAGTCGCCCCATCACCCCCACAGCATCCGCGTCGCCACCCCGCCTTCCGACCGGCCTGCGGCGGTGGACAGGAAGGTCGCGGCATGGCCCTGGCGGCGGCGCAGGCGGTCTTCGGATTCGGCGCGGATGCGGGCCTGGTTGAGGGTTGGCGGCGGCGGGGCGGGTCTGGGGCGACGGATTGTTGGCTGCATGGCGGGGTCCTCGAAGATCGAAGCGGTATTGCATTATCCCACGGACGGCTCGCCACGGGGGCCTGGATGGGTCACAAGGCCTGGCAGCCCGGAGCGCATCATGAAGCCGCCGCCGTCCAAGACCCGCCTGTCGGACCTGAAACCGGCGACCAAGACCGCCGTGTTCGAGCCGCCAACCCCCAGGGTCAGCCGCCAGAAGCGGGGCAAGGTGCTGACCCCCGCCGAAAAGGCCGCCTTCCTGGCCGGGCGGCCGGACCTGAAAAGCTGAAGGCTCAGCCCAGTACGAAGCCGCTGTCGGCATAGCCCGGCCCCTGGCCGCCAGAGGGCTTGCTGAGCATGTCCAGGGCCCGGCCCATCAGGGACAGGGCGTCCACGGCGTCGTCATGGCGGCCGGCGGGAAAGGCGACACATTCGTCGATGAAGTCGTCGCCATCGGGGTCGTCCCGGACCCAGACCCGGTGGCTCATGACCAGGTTCTGGGCGGCCAGGGCCCGCGCCGTCTTGTCCTGCAGGGAAGGCAGCCAGAACAGGGGCACATGCAGGCCCTGGGCGGCCATGCCCTCCTGCAGCATGGGTTCGATGGCCTTCTGGATCACCCCGGCCTCGCCAAACCAGCGCCGGATGCCGCCCAGGGGCCGGAACCGCGCCATCAGGCTGAGCTGCGCCCCGATCCAGACATTGCTGCTGGTCCTCCCGCCCCAGGCCGCCACCCGCCAGAGCCGCCGGCTGCGGTCCAGGCCCCAGACGATGAGCCGGGTATAGTCGCCGCGCCCATCGGTCACCGCATAGTCGCTGGTGCCGTAATAGGTCAGGAGCCGGGGCAGTTCGGCCTCGTTGAAGCGCCGGAAATCGCTCCTGGGGAAGAAGCTGCCCTCCGTCGGGCGGGGTCGCTGTTGATAGAGTGCGCTCCAGGTGCGGGGATTGACCTGGAACTGGGCCCAGTGATCGGCCGGCCAGTATTCCGGCCAGAGCCAGGCGCCGGGCGGCCGGCCAAGCGGATCATCGGCCCGCTCGGCCCGGGCCGGCAGGTTGACCACATCCCAGACCTGGCCGTCGCGGCAGAGGACAGGCCCCGACTGGCCCTGATAGTCGGGGGGCAGCAGGCCGCCGGCCAGGTCATCCTCATGCCAGCGGGTCTGGATCAGCACGATCCGGCCACCGGCCTTCAGCCGCGTGCGCAGGGTGTCGTCGAACTCCTCCCGGGTCCGCTCGCGGATCACCGGACTGTCGGCCTGGTCGCGGCCCTTGACCGGATCATCGATGACAATCAGGTCGGCCCGGTTGCCGGTGATGCCGGCCAGGATGCCGGCCCCCATCCAGTCGGAGCCGTTGTCCAGGGCCCAGGCGTCGGCGGCGGCGGCGCCCGCTGCGGGACCCGTCCCGAAGATCTCGCGAAACACCGGCTGGCCAGCCACGGACCGCGCCTTTCGGCCCCGCCGGCGGGCCAGCGCGCTGGCATAGGTGGCGACGATCACATTGCGGCCGGGCGCCCGGCCCATGAACCAGGGGGTAAAGACATCCACCGCATAGGTGGACTTGGCCGAGCCGGGCGGCATGAAGCCCATCAGCCGGCGGATGCGGCCGGATTCCACCGCCTCCAGCTGTTTCAGCCAAAGAAGGTGATGGTCGGCCAGCAGGGGCGGATCGTCCGGGCCCGGAATGCCGACGCCCGGCACCTCGATGGTCCGGGCGAAGGCGATCAGGCTGTCGTGGGGAGAAGGGGGCGAGGCGGCGTCATGGCTCACCGGGCCGGGGCCTGTCGGCCCTCGGGGCGGGGTGGAAAGCGGTCCCAGCCATAGGCCTGGCGCACCGGAGGGGGCCGGGTGGTCGCCGCCTCCAGGATGGCCAGCTCCCAGGAGCGGGGCCGGCGGACACCGAGGGCGCGGTGATCGGGGCAATAGCGTTCGTCCCGCGATCGGTCACAGCCGCAGAACAGCTGCACCCCGGCCTCGTCCTCCACCGTCGGCCAGTGGCAATCGAGGGGACCCAGGGCCTCCAGCCGGCGCATCCGGGCGGGATCGAGGATCGGGGTGGGCCGCAGGCCCCGGTCCGGCGCCTGCGCGGCAGTGGTGGCGGTGCGCCGCCAGCCCAGCCGGGCGATCTTGGCGCTGATCACCCCCTTGCCCACCCCCATCCGGCCGGCGATCAGCAGGTGTGACAGTCCCTGGTCGAACAGGGCGCGCAGGGCCTCCAGCCGCTCGGCCGGCCAGTCGGAGCGGGGGCGGACGGGTCTGGCCGGGCGCGGGGAACGGGAAGGCTGGCCAGAATGCAGCGGGCAGGTAGGCATGGCGCAAGGCGGCGCCGCCGCCCGCAGGGCGGGGGTCGGGGTGAGCATGGCTCGGTCTCCGGGTGTCTTGTTTGGTGAGGGGCGGGCTGCGGCCGGGGGGTCAGTCCGGCGGGCGCCGGCCGCGCCGGGCCACGGCGGCGGCCAGTTCTTCCAGGCTGGCCAGGCCGCGGCCGGCCAGGGCGGGCCAGTAGCGGGGCGGGATGGAATCGAGCCGTTTCCACTGATGGGCCCGGCCGGAGGGAGCCTTCAGGACCCGGGCGAGACGGGAGGGGCCGCCGGCGGCCGCAATGATGTCGGTGTGGCTACGCATGGTCAGACTGTATGAAATATACAGCATTCCGGCAACCCGCATCTGTAGACAAGATACAGGATTTATCGTAGGTTTCCTACATGCCACCCGCCCAGGCCTCCGACCGCCCTGATGTTCTGCCTGCTGCTGCGGCGGCAGAGCGCCTGCGCCGGGCGCGGCGGGCCAAGGGCCTGGCCTCGGCGGCCGAGGCGGCGCGGCTGCAGGGCTGGAACCTCAATACCTACGCCTCCAACGAGAACGGCAATGCCAGCTTCTCCTTCCGCAAGGCCGAGACCTATGCCCGGGCCTTCGGGGTGCGGGCCGAATGGCTCTATGCCGGAAAGGGGCCGATGAAGGTCCGGTCCCAGGGCCTGCCGGTGCTGGGCAAGGTGGCGGCCGGGGCCGAGGCGCTGTTCGACGACGACTACGAGATGGGGGCGGCCGCCGACTGGCTGGACCCCGGGGTGCCGGAGGGCGGCATCGTCCTGACCGTGGACGGGGACTCCATGCTGCCGCGTTTCCGGCATGGCGAGCGGCTTATCTTCGGCCGGCGCTATGACGACCCCAGTCCCCTGGTCGGCCATGAGGTCATGGCGCGGCTGGCCGACGGGCGAAAGATGGTCAAGATCCTGCGCCGGGGCGCCGCCCCCGGCCTCTGGACCCTGGAAAGCATCAATACCCGCTATCCGCCCCTGGAGGATGTCGAACTGCTCTGGGCCCTGCCCTTCGAGGGCCTGAGGGTCTAGGCGACAAGCGCCTGTTTCTCTCGTTCTGTGGGATAATGGGTCCGCCGCTTCGATGCGGACCCGCCCCCCGCCAGGACGTTTCCATGACTGTCTCCGCACAGACCCCTCGCCATGTCCGCTATCTGGGCGATGGCGGCGCCGGTCCCTTCGCCCTGCCGTTTCCGTTCCTGGAGGCGGCGGACATCCGGGCGCAGGTGACCGATGCGGACGGCGTCACCAGCCCCCTGACCGGCCTGACCATCACCGGGGCCGGCGATCCGGACGGCGGCGCGGCGACCACGCCGGCGCCCATCCCGGCCGGCCAGGTCCTGACCCTTTGGTCAGCGACGGCGATCGTTCAGCCTACGGACTACATGGCCGCAGACGCCTTTCCGGCGGAAAGTCATGAACGCGCCCTGGACCGCCTGACCATGATCGCCCAGGACCTGAGGCGCGACCTGGACCGGTCCCTGAAGGTCAGCCTGGGCGAGACGCCCGAGGCCGACACCACCCTGGACGCCGTGGTCCAGTCCGCCGCCAGCCAGGTCACCCCCGCCGCCCTGGCCCAGATCGACGCCGCTGCAAGCCTGGCCGCCGGACCGGACGGCCCCGTGGCAGAAGCGGTCGCCACAGGACTGGCGGACCTGTCGCAGTCTGCTGACGGTCGCATCGCGGCCATTGGCGCGGCTGTCGGGGCCACGGTCCATCCTGACACGGCGGCAGGCCTGGCGGCCACGGCGGACCAGGGGTATTTCTGGGTCGTCGGCACGGGCGACGCGATCGCAAAGCTGTACCGGGAGAATGCCGGGGTGGCGGTGCTGGTGGCGGAGGCTCCGTCTCAGGCGGCGATGATCGCCCTGCAGGCCGCCATCAACGCCAAGATTGCGTTTTTCCCAGGTGCGGCGGACCTGCTGTTCCAGAGCGCTGGCGCGGCGGCGAGCCTCTATGTGGCCAGCGGCGCAACCATCAACATCACGGCGACGGATATCGAGCATCCGGCGATCGAGGCCCTGCAGCTCAATTCGCCTATCGCCCTGCCGGGTCCGCCCAGCCTGTCGGTCTTCGATGAGGGGGCCCACATAGTCACGGTCTATCAGGCCGATCAGGACGCGATCGCAACGCTGACCGCCAGCGTGGCGGCGTTGGACGGGATTAGCGCGGCGTTCACCAGCGGCGAGACAGCCTCGACATCGAACATCCTTGTGATCGGGGACAGCCTGAGCACCAGCAGCCAGGGTTTCCTGAGCGAGCTGACGACGGCCTATCCCGGCCGGACGGTGACCGGACAGGGCATTGGCGGCCAGCAGTCGGCGGCGGTAGCGGCTCGGCTTGGCGTAGCCGGGACCTTGACCGTGAATGGCGGAGCGATCCCGGCCAGCGGCGCCGGCGTGACCTGCACAGGCCTGTCGCCGGACCCTTTCCAGGCCAGTATCGGCGACCCGGCCAGCTTCCTGGCCACGGTGGGTGATGTTCCGGGCGTACTGTCCAAGACGGGCGGCGTGGTCACCTTCACCCGGTCGGACACCGGCGGGGCGATCAACGCCGGAGGCTCTGTCGCCTATCGGCTGCGCTCGAGCTTTATGGCCAACACGACGGGCACGGGGGCGACCCTTTTGTCCAGCCTGTTGAACCGGCTGCTGGTCCTGCGGATCGGGCACAACGATATCTTCAACGATGTGATCCGCGACTTGGCCAGTTACAGCCGCCAGGCGGTCAAGGACTGGATCAGTGCGGCTGTGGCGCGGCAGTCGTCCGCCGCCGATCGGGCCGTCGTCTGCGGCATCACGCGGGGCTATTCGTGGCTGACTCAGGCGCGGGTGGACACCTTGTTGGGCGGCGGTTCCGGCGTGACCGGTTATGCGGCCAACGACGCCGAGACCATCGAGGCGGTGATCGAGGCCGACGCCCTCAATCAATGGATGGCCGACACCTTCCCGGGCTTCGCCGACCTAATGGAGGCCTATGTGGCCGCCGGCTACACGACCTCGATCAATCTGGGGTCTAGCCATGTCTATCCCTTCATCGACGCGATCCGCCTGCCAGACGGCACCCACGGGTCCGATGGCGGGACGGCGCAGAACCTCGATGTGACCACCATCGCGGCGGTCATCACAGCAAAGGGTTGGTAATGACTGCCATCGTCATCGGGGCGACTGCCGCCCAGTATTTTGCCAAACTGTTCGGGGTGGCGCCCTATGCCGCCTATGCCCTGGCCGCCGATCTCGTCGCCGGCACCGACTATGCGGTTGGGGCCGACCTCATGGGCGGAGCGGCCCTGACCAAGACCGGAACGCCAGCCGATCATGGCTACTATGCCGAAGTCACGACCACCGCCTATTGGTCGACGCCGTTCACGGCCACGTCCCTGGTGGATGCCGCCGCCAGTCAGACCGGCTGCACGATCCTTGCCGTGGGTCGCAAGGCGGCCGGCGCGGCCTTCAATGCGGTGAACAGCTACAATGCCAGCTTCCTGTCGCCCTCGATCACCCTTGAGCTGGGGTCCTCCAGCCTCGTCCGAAGCGTTCTGCAAGCCAATGGCCGGATCTCGTCCATCGCCAATGACGCCAACCGGGGGAGCCGCTTTGCAGGCTATGGAATCCGGGTCAGCCCGCTCGCGACCCAGGCCTTCGAGCGCCATGCCGGGGCGGCGATCCAGTCCGCAGCCGAGACGGCCTTTGCCAGCCAGACCATCGGGTCCGGCGGGGTGTTCCGGCTGGGCTCACGGTCCGATGTCGCCGGCCAATCAGGAGACCTGTCGGCGGTGATCTTCTGGAAGCAGGTTCTGACGTCAGCGCAGATCAGCGCTGCCTATGACGGCTTGGCACGGTGGCTGAACCCGCTGGGGGTTGGGCTCTAAGGGGCAGGATAGCGAAGGTTAGAAATGTCCCTGACCGCTCTAGCGGGAAAGCCTGCGACAACTGTGTATTCACTTACGTTCTCAGTAACCATTGCGCCGGCTGCAACTACTGCTCCCTCGCCTATAAAAACCCCTTTTAATATAGTAGCGCTGTGGCCAATCCAAACATGATCCGCGATTTCAATCGGAGCCGCCTGAATATCGGGAGCATCGGACGGATGACCGCTCGTTCTTATTGATTCAAATTGGGATTCACGAAGCCGAGGATCCAGAGAATGACCATTTGTGTCCATGATGTTTACTTGGTGCGAAATTAGTACATTTCGCCCGATCGAAAGATTTTTTGAAGACCAAATTCGTGTCTCTCCACCAATGAAGGAGCCATCTCCAATACTAATTTGACCACCGTGAGGAAAAACGAATAGATGTCCGCGGATAGCGCAACGCTCACCGATGCGTATCCTATCTGGGTTACCTTGGGGATTCTCGATCCAGCCTTCATTGTAGATGGTTGTACCTGCCCCGATCCGGGCTAAGCGGCGGTGACGTTGTTTCATCAAAGTCTGCTTAAACCGATCCAGCGCAGCCCAAGGTAAGGCTTCCCTGTTCAACCAAGCCTTGGCAGCCCTGCTGGTCAATCGAATTTGCGCGTCAGAGTCGTTCATGATCTCGACTAAATCTTCATGTCTGATTTCTGCAACCCACTACATCCTCCCCAACCCCAATCCTACCCATTTTGTGCTTATCCGCCACCTTCCCGGGCGCCGGGCGCCCGGGCTTTGTCCTTCACGAGGAGCGATGCATGACCGGACTTTCCACCTTCATCCGAGATCTGTTCACGGGCCCGGATGGACGGACCTGGGCGATCGGGCGGGTCTATAGTCTGCCGGTGTTGCTGGCGGGGCTGTGCCTGCCTTTTGTGATGATCATCCGGGGCCAGCCGGTGGATCTGATCGCCGCCGGGGGGCTGATCGGCGGGCTGGGCGGCGGGGTCTGGGCGTTGATCGCCGGGACCAACGGGGTCGAGCCGCCGGCTTTGCCGAACTCTGACGGGGCCGGCCGATGAGCAGCCGTCCCACCGCCGCCGGCGCCTATCAGATGATCGCCGCCCATGAGGTGCTGTGCGCCGAGCGCTATCGCGGCCTCAACGAAAAGCTGACCCTGGTGCTGGGCGCCATGGCCAGCATGGTGCTGGCCCTGCTGGGCTGGGCCCTGGTTCAGCTCTATGCCCTGGAGCCCATGCGCGCGCCACCCGGACCGTCGCCCGGACAGCCGTCCCCAAGGGCGACTGCCCCGGCGCAGGCCGGGGCCTGTCAGGCCTCGGCGGGGGTGCGGCTGGCTTCCGGGCTGGCCGACCGCGCCCTGGCGGTCACCGGCAGGCTGTAGCCCGCCGCCCGGGCCCGGGCCTCGCCCTTCACCAGTTCCTTGTTCAGGTCGGCGACATAGTGGTTGAAGTCGACCTGGATCGTGTGGCGGGCGGCCTTGTAATAGCCGCCCAGATAGAAGGCCTCGTCCTGGGCGGTGATGGTCTCCATGTCCGCCTGGCCCGGCGGCCGGTAGCGACCGGTCAGATAGGCGGCGGCCAGCTTGCTCTGCTGTTCGGCGAAATTGACCAGGGTCGGCAGGGGCTGGGCCAGGCCCATGAAGAACAGGTTGTCGACCCCAGGCTTCATCATCCGCTTGTAGAGGGGGAAGCGGTGCTCGGCGTCGGGCTTCAGGGCCGCCTCCTCGAAGAAGGGGAACTTCATGTCGTAGCCGGTGGCGAAGATGATGGCGTCGACCTGTTCCACCGAATCGTCGGCGAACCGGACATGGGTCCCTTCCAGGGCCTTGATGGCCGGCTTGAACTTCACATCGCCGCAGCCGGCCCGGGTCAGGAATTCGCCGCTGACGGAAGGATGGGCTTCCAGCGGCTCATGGTCGGGCTTGGGCAGGCCATAGTCCTCCATCCGGCCGATGGCCTTCTTGATGGCCTTGCGGGCCAGGGCCTGGCCGATGGAGCGGGGCATCCAGCTGGGCATGGCCGATTTGTCGGCCGGCCGGCCGTTCATGTATTTGGGCAGCACCCAGACCCCGCGCCGGGCGGAAACCCAGAGGTTCTTGGCGATCGGCCGCTGGGACAGCTCGGAGGCGATGTCCATGGCCGAGTTGCCCATGCCGACGACCACGATGTTCTTGCCCCGCATGTCCACCGGATCGAACGGGTCGCTATAGGCGTGGCTGTGGAAGGCCGGGCCGTCGAACGTGCCCGGATAGTCCGGAATGCGCGGGCTCCAGTGATGGCCGTTGCAGACGAACAGCACGTCATAGAGGCGGGTCTCGCCCGTCGAGAGGGTGACCGACCACAGGCCGTCCTCGGTCCGCACGGCCTTTTCCACGCCGGTGTTGAAGGTGATGGTCTCGCGCAGGTGGAAGTGGTCCACATAGTCGCGGAAATACTTCAGCAGCTGGGCGTGATGGGGAAAGTCCGGCCAGTCTGCCGGGACCGGGTAATCCTCGAAGGCCAGCCGCCATTTGGAGGTGTCGATATGCAGGCTTTCATAGCAGGCCGACAGTCCGGTGGGGTTCTTGTAGTACCAGGCCCCGCCGACATTGTCGGACAGCTCGAAACAGTCATAGGGCACCCCCGCGTCCTTCAGCCGCTTGGCGGTGGTGAAGCCGGAGCATCCAGCCCCGATGATACAGGCCCTGGGCAGCGCATTGCCGCTCATCGTCTATCTCCCTGGCCCGACCGGGCCTGACTGATCGTTGTTCAGGTCAAGACTAGGCAGGATGACGCTGACGTCAACCGTGACGCCGGGGCATTCAGGCGCCTGGCTGTCAGATCCGCTAGCTGCAGCCGGCTGTGCAGCGGGCCCAGCGGGCGTTGCAGCTGATGTCGTCGGAGGCTGCGAGGCAGAAATAGAGGCTCTGGGCGCAGCGGGTGCGGCACTGGCCGGCCGGGCGGCCGGCGGCCCCGGCCGAGGCGGTGCTGGCCAGGGGGCGGGTGAAGGCCAGGCCAGCTGACAGGTTGCGGGACGAGGACCTTCGAAGCGGCTCCGCAGCTGGCGTCCGGGCCGGCGCGGCCCCCCTGAGCCCAGCCTGTGCAGCACTGGCCTGTTGATCGCTCCTGGGCGCGGCCTGATCCTGCCGCGCCAGGGCGGGGCCGGCCAGGACCAGACAGAGCAGAAGGGACCAGAGGGCGCGCATGGACCCAGACTGCCCGGGCGGCGGTTAAGGTCTGATTAACCATGATGCTGGCCCGCTCCTGGCCGGCCCGGCCTCAGATCCCGCGATAGGCGTCCAGGATGTCCATGCAGATGCTGCGCTGAATGTTCCAGGGGCTCTTTGGTCCCGTGCCGCCATTGTAGATCAGGGGCCGGGCGGCCTCGGAGCCGATATTCATCTGGACCAGGGCCAGGTTCAGGGCGGTCTTGCGATCCATGCCGCGATCCTGTTGCAGCCGGCCGATCGAGGCCAGCAGCATGGTCTTGCTGGCGTCCCGATCGGTCACGGCCTGCTCTGTGCGGCCGTTCTGGCTGTTGTAGTTGAACGACGCATGCAGCATGCCGGCGCATTGGGCATGCAGTCGCCAATAGGGCTGGCCGGCGCTGGCCTCGGTCAGGACCGTCGCCGAGGCGGGGCCGAAAATCAGATCGCCTGCGCGCGCCGTGGCAGACCCCAGGACCAGCGCCAGAACCCCTGCGGCCAGGGTGGCGACGGCGGGCGCCGCAGCCGGGAATGATCTCAGTTTCATGACCGGATTCCAGCAAATGACAATGTGCAGTCAGGGTGACTCGTTGGTGGGCTGCTGGCAATGGACAGACCGCCCGAGCCGCCAGTTCATTCAGAGGAAAATCCCCGGCGCGGTGAAAAATGTGGCAGTGCGGGAATCCGTCGACCTCTGAACTTTTCTGTAAGAACTCTCGTATCTTATGGCGACGCTTGGGGTATTCTGAAGACTTGTTCTATGCTGCAGCGCAGCATACACTTGCAACTCGGCCCCATTTGCGCCATATTGCAGCGGTTAAGGATTCATTCGGCCAGATCGTGAAACGGCCGAACCTGTGTTGAGCCCCTCTCGCCCGGCGTTTCAGGAGGGGACCAGCGCTGATGTCGGGGGGCGGACCGCCCTCGTCGAACAGGACACGAGACCCTTGAGTTTGATTGAACGGAGCCGTGCTGGAGCACGCGCCCTGGCCGTCGGCGCATCGACCGGGGCTGCCATGGGCCTGATCGTCGCAGCCGCCTATGTGGCCGGCACCGCAGACGCCCGCCAGCAGCACGTCCGCCTGACTTCCATGGCCCTGGCGGCCTCGGGAGAGTTTTCCGAAGTGGCCCTGCGCGACCGCGTGGTGCGTCTGGACCCTGCTGCCCTGGCTCTGGCAAAGCGGCATGACCCGCTGGTCACGGTTGGCGACGTGCAACGCGACCGGCAGGTTGCCCTGCTCGCCGCCCGTCTTGAAAAGCGCATCGGACCGGCCCGTGAGACCCAGACGTCCGGCCTGCTGCTGCGCGCCCGGTTTGGCGGCCCCTTCAACCCGGCCGCAGAACCCTTTCGCCTGGGCAGCGCTCTGGACGCCTCCCGCGATCTGGAATGCCTGACCCAGGCTGTCTATTACGAGGCCCGGGGCGAGACCCCGGACGGCCAGGCGGCCGTGGCCCAGGTGGTGCTCAACCGGGTTCGCCATCCGGCCTTCCCCAAGTCTGTCTGCGCCGTGGTGTTCCAGGGCGCCTATGGCCGGGGCCGTTGCCAGTTCAGTTTTGCCTGTGACGGCTCCATGCGGCGCGGCCGGGAGCCGGGCGCCTGGAGCCGGGCCCAGAAGGTGGCCGGCCGGGCCCTGGGCGGCTATGTCCTGGCCTCGGTCGGCAACGCTACCCATTTCCACACCCTGAATGTGGCCCCGGACTGGCGCAACCGGCTGGTGAGGGTCCAGCAGGTGGGCCTGCATGTCTTCTACCGGTTTGGCGGCCCTGCCGGCCGTCCGGGCGCCTTTGACGGCCAGCCCAGACCGTCCGGTGTGACCGGCGCCTTCGACATCGCGACCGCAAGCCTGTTGCCCGAAGGGCCCCTGCCCTACGGACAGCTGGCCGGGATTCCCGGATCGGTGGTCCTGGCCTCGTCCGTCTCAGACCCGGGGACTGCGGTTCAAGGCATGGGCGGGCCGGAAGGGCGTGCGCCTGAGCCCGCTTCGGCGCCGGCAGCCGCCGCGCCCGCCAAGCCGGCGGTCACGACGACGTCGGCGCAACCCTCAACCGCTTCCTGACCGAACCCGGCATGAAGCGGGCGGCGAAGGCGATGTCCCGGCCTGCCTTGCCGACGATGTAGTTGAGCTTGCCGTCCTTGCCCCCGCCCTTGCCATGGGCTGCATCCCAGATGACCTGGGCCGCTTCCTCGACCGTATAGACAGCCGAGCCGCCTTCCCGGATGGCGTCGGTGATCTTCTGGTTGGAGCCCTGGGACCCGGCATTGAGGATGGGGGTGTCGACAAACCAGGGCATGATGCAGCGGACCGCCACCCCGAACCGGGCAAACTCGGCCTCCAGAGCCTCCGAAAGGCCCCGGACGGCGAACTTCGTGGCGGCATAGATGGCCATGCGCGGAGCCCCGAACAGGCCGGCGCAGCTGGCCACATTGATCAGGGTCGATCCCGGCGTGGCCTTGAGCAGGTCCAGGCCCGCCCGAGCGCCGTTGATCACGCCCTTGACGTTGATGTCGATCTGCAGATCGCCCTCTTCAGGGCTCTGTTCCTCGAGAAAACCGTAGCGGGCGATGCCGGCATTGTTGAGCAGGACGTCCATGCGCCCGCCGGTGGCCTTGCCGAAGGCGGTGACGGCGCGGGTCCATTGCCCCCGGTCGCGGACATCCAGATCGAGGATCAGGCCATTGCCGGGGCCGATGGCGGCCAGGGCGGATTTCAGGCCGGTCTTGTCGATGTCGGCCAGGCCGACGAACCAGCCCTCGCGGGCGAACCGCCGGGCGGCGCCCAGACCGATGCCGCTGGCGGCGCCGGTGATGAAGATGGTCTTGCGACCGTTTGCGCTGGCTGTGGCCAAGACCGCCTCCTGCCTGTGTGGGTTATCGATGATCAGAAGCAGGAAGCGGCGGGCGGTCAAGCCTGACCAAGCGTCAGAAGGTACGGCTCAGCTGTTGTCCTCGGTCGGGGCGTCCGGGCCGTTCTTCTTGATGGACTCGATGGCGTTCTGGGCCGAGGCCTTGGAAGCATAGCCTTCCGTCGTGAACATTACTTCGCTGTTGTACTTGAACCGGACGCGGAACTCGCCGGCCTTGTCCTTGTAGATTTCGAACTTGTGGGCCATGGGCCGCCTCCTTTGTTGCGGGCCGGAGGTTGACCCCGACCGGGGGATTCCGTCCAGAGGATTTTGACGGTGTTCCGGGCCTAAAGCCGCAACAGATAGACATGCTCGCCATCCAGGACCGTCTCGCCCTTCTGGTTGGTCACGCTGGCCCGCATGGTCACCAGACCGGTGGTCCGCTGGGCCTTCAGACCGGTGATTTCCAGCAGGGGATAAAGGGTGTCGCCCGGATAGGCGCTTTTCAGGATCTTCGCCTTCACCTCGATCATGCCCAAAAGGTTGTCGCCGATTTCATGGGGAAACAGCCCGGCCCCGGCGGCGGTGAAACAGAGCACCTGAAGCCCATGGGCCAGGACCCCGGGATGGCCCAGGGCCTGGCAGTATTCAGTGTCGTAGTGGATCGGATGATTGTCCAGGCTGACCGCCTGGAAGGCCGCGAAGTTGCCATCGCCAAGCGTCCGGGACGGCAGGGGATAGCGTTCCCCGATCTTGAGGTCGGCAAACCGGCGCGCGGGGACAAGCCGGTGGCTGTCATAGACGGAAGGCAGGGGCATGGGCGGCGGTCCTTGGTCCGGGGCGGATCAGTTCGCTGTCGGTGACGGGCGGGTCCCGCGCCGCAGGGCCTGGGGCGGCTGGCCGAAGGCGCGGATGAAGGCGCGGCGCATGCGTTCGGCGTCGCCAAACCCGGTCTCGAGCGCAATGTCCTCGACCTGGAGGGGCTGGCTGTCCAGCAGGCTGCGGGCCGCTTCCAGCCGCAGCCGCTCGACGGCCTTGGCGGGGGTAAAGCCCACCTCGGCGACAAAGGCCCGCAGGAAGCTGCGCTCGGCCATGCCGGCCTGGCTGGCCAGCTCCGGCACGGTCAGGGGCCGGCGCAGGTTTTCCCGCATCCAGGCCAGCAGCGAATCGAACCGGCCCCCGGCCTGCATCTCCAGCAGGGCGGAGAACTGCGACTGGCCGCCCGGCCTGCGGTGATAGACCACCAGCTGCTGGGCCGTGCGGCGGGCGATGTCCTCGCCCAGGTCCTCGCCGATCATCGCCAGGGCCAGGTCGATGCCAGCGGTGATCCCGGCGGTGGTCCAATAGGGACCGTCATGGACATAGATGCAGTCAGGCTCCAGCCGGACGGCCGGAAACTGGCGGCGGAAATGGTCGGTGCGGCTCCAGTGGGTGGTGGCGCGCCGTCCGTCCAGCAGGCCCGCCGCCGCCAGGACATAGGCCCCGGAACAGACGCTGGCGGTACGCCGGCCTGTGCGGGCGGCAGCCCGGGTGAACGCCAGCGTCGCCTCGCAGATGGCCGGGCCCCGGGTTCCGTCGCCCCCCGAGACCAGCAGGGTGTCGAAATCCTCGCCGATCCGGAAGGGCCGGCTGTCCAGGGCGACGCCTGAGGAACTGGCCACCGCCCCGCCATGGCGGCTGATCAGGGTCAGGTCATAGGTTCCAGGCGCCATGCGGCCGGCGATCTCGAAGGCCGCCACGGGCCCGGCCACGTCCAGCAGCTGGAACTGCGGGAAGATCAGGACGCCTATGGCCTTCATGGCGAAAATCGAGGGAACATTGTCATTTCCGCCGCAGGCTATTTGAGGCAGGGTGGCCAGGTCAAGTCGCCTGCCCGACCCTCCTTCAAACATGAGTCACGCCCATGGCCGCCCAGCCCCTGCATATCGTCTTCGCCCTCTATCCGGATGTGACCCATCTTGATTTCACCGGGCCCCACCAGTTTCTGAGCCGCCTGCCGGGCGCCAAGGTCACGGTCGCCTGGATGGAAGGTGGCGAGCTGGCCGTGGACGGCCTGATCCTCGCCCATCTGACGCGGCTGGAGGACATCCAGGCCTGTGACATCCTCTGCATCCCCGGCGGTTTCGGCACGACCAACGCCATGCAGGACGCCGCCTTCCTGGACCAGATCCGCCGGCTCGCCGGGATGTCGCGCTATGTCACGTCGGTCTGCACGGGCTCACTGATCCTGGCGGCGGCCGGGCTGCTGACCGGCAAGCGGGCCGCCTGCCACTGGGCCTGGCGCGATCACCTGGCGCTGTTCGGCGCCATTCCCGACCCAGCCAGGGTGGTGCGCGACGGCAATGTCTTCACCGGCGGGGGCGTGACGGCGGGCATCGATTTCGCCCTGACCCTGGCGGCCGAGGTGGCGGGCGACGCCTTCGCCCAGACCCTGCAGCTGGGCCTGGAATATGCCCCGGCCCCGCCCTTCAACGCCGGGCGGCCTGAGACTGCGCCGCCGGAAATCCTGGCCCTGTCGAAAGGCTTCTACGAAGCGGACATGCCCAAGCGCCGGGCGGCGGCGCAAGCCGCAGCGGACCGGCTATAGCGCCGCGCCATAGACCACCGAGGTCATGGAGATCCCGGCGAAGACGTCGTCATTGAAAAAGACCGGGGCCTCGCCGTCCCTCGCTGCGCCCAGCACATAGAGCAGGGGCAGGTAGTGTTCGGCCGAGTTGATGGCCATGGCCGCATCGTCGCCCAGGCCCTCCGGCGCAATGAGCGGTTCGTGGTCGCCGGCCTGGATCAGGGCCTTGGCCGTCTCGTTGAAGCGGGGCGACCAGGCCGGGGTCTGGCCGGACCGGAAATCGACATCTCGCAGGTTATGGACGATGTCGCCGCTGCCGACGATCATCACACCCTGGTCGCGCAGGACGGCCAGGCGCCGGCCCGCCTCATAGTGCCACCGATTGGACCTTGTGCGGTCAAGGGACAGCTGGACGATGGGGACATCGGCCTGCGGATACATGGGCATCAGCACGCTCCAGACTCCGTGGTCGAAGCCGCGCTGGGCGTCCAGGGTCACAGGATCGGGCGCCAGCAGACCGGCCACCTGCTGCGCCAGATCCAGGTCGCCGGGAACGGGCTATCGCACGTCGAACAGGGCCTGGGGAAAGCCGAAGAAGTCATGGATGGTGTCCGGCCGCTCCCCCGCCGTAACGGCCAGGCCCCGGGTTTCCCAATGGGCCGAGATGATCAGAACGGCGCGGGGCCTCGGAAGTCCTGCGCCGGCCCGGGCCCAGCCCTGTCGCCAGGCATTGTCCTCGATGGCGTTCATCGGCGAGCCATGGCCGAGAAAAAGGGCAGGCATCAGGGTCAAGACACGGTTCCGTAACAGGTTTCGTCACAAATGAGGATCGGCGCGAGGCTTGCAATCCTGACGACCTGTTGTCTCGCAAGAGGCCCTGCGAAGGCTGGATCATGTCGCAAGCGCACCAGATTGAAACAGCCAGGGCCGCGGTTCGGGCGCCCGGCCAGGTGGCCGGCCGGGGCGGGGCCCTGGACGCCCTGCGGTTCGTCGCTGCCCTGCTGATCGTGGTCTATCACTTCGGCGCCAATGCTCCCGTGCCCCTTGACAGCCTGCATCCGGTGTTCAGCCGGGGCTATCTGGCCACAGACTTCTTCCTGATCCTGTCGGGTTACGTGCTGGGCCGGGCCTATGGACGCCAGGTGCTGGGCGGACGACTGGGCGCCGGCGCTTTCCTGGCCAAGCGCATCCAGCGGCTCTGGCCGGCCCAGGTGGTGGTGCTGACCCTGCTGCTGGCCATTGTCATTATGGCCGGAGTCGTCGGCCTGCATTCGAAGAACCTGGAGCATTACACCGCCCAGGCCTTTCTCATGCAGCTGTTCTTCGTCCAGGCCTGGGGCATCCCGGGCGGCGGCGGCTGGAACCACCAGAGCTGGTCCCTGTCGGCCCTGGTGGTCTGTTATGCACTGTTTCCGATGATCTGGGGCTGGCTTGCCCGCCTGCGCAGCCCTGCGGCCCTGCTGAGCCTGGGGTTCATCGGCTTGATGGTCGGCGACCTGCTGGTCATGGCCGTGTCCGGTCGCCCGCTCTATGACATCGGGTTTGAATATGGCGTGGTTCGCGCCCTGCCGATGTTCCTGCTGGGGCTCTGCATCGCCAGGGTGGTGGAGGACGGCAAGACCCCCGTCCTCCTGGCCCAGGGCCTTGGCTGGCTGTCCGCGGGCGCCCTGGTGCTGCTGCAGGTTGCTGGCCGGTTCGATCTGGTCAGCCTGGCCGCCATTGCCGCCATCATCCTGGCCTGTGGCGTCGTGCCGGTGGCCAGGCCTTTGAAGATGATCGAGGAGGGCGCCAAGCTGTCCTTCTCGCTGTTCATCACCCACGCCATCACCGGCCTGGTCTGGTTTGGAGTCACCGATATCCTCACCGCCCAGCTGGACCTGCCCGTTGCGGTTCAATGGGTCCTCTGGGGCCTGTCCGTCCCGGCCGCCCTGCTGTTTGCCGGGCTGTTCCATGTCCTTGTGGACGGCCCGCTTCAGGCCTGGATCGCCAGGCGGCTGAAAGCGCGTCGGCCAGCGGCCAGCCAGCTGCCCGCCTGAGCAAGGTCAGACGGCGTCCAGGCCGATGTCGAGGACTGGCGCCGAATGGGTCAGAGCGCCGACGCTGATGACATCAACCCCGGTGGCCGCGATGGCGGCGACCGTCTCCAGATTGACCCCGCCAGAGGCCTCCAGGACCACCCGGCCGGAGGCCATGGCCACGGCGCGCTCCAGGTCCGCCAGGCTGAAATTGTCCAGCATTATGACGTCCGGACCGGCGCCAAGCGCCTGTTCCAGCTGTTCCAGGCTGTCGACCTCGCATTCCACCTTGACCAGGTGACCGGCAAAGGCCCGGGCCCTTTCGATGGCCGGGATGACGCCGCCGCAGGCCGCCACGTGGTTGTCCTTGATCAGGATGGCGTCATCCAGCCCGAAGCGGTGATTGACCCCGCCGCCGCAGCGCACGGCATATTTTTCCAGGGCCCGGAGGCCCGGCGTGGTCTTGCGGGTGTCGGTGATCTTCGCCGCCGTTCCGGCCGCCGCCCGGACATAGGCGCGGGTCAGGGTGGCGATGCCGCTCATCCGGCCCAGCAGATTGAGGGCTGTGCGTTCTGCCGACAACAGGGCCCGGGCATTGGCCTCGACCCGGGCCAGGACGGTCCCGGCCGGGGCGTCATCGCCATCGGCCAGGCGCGCCTCGAAGCTGGCCGAGGGGTCCAGGGCATGGATGGCCAGCCGGGCGCAGGCCAGTCCTGAAATCCGGCCGTCCCTGCGCGCGGCAAAGTCCGTGGTCAGCCGCGCGTCAGCGTCGATACAGGCCAGGGCCGTGATGTCCCCGGCCCGGCCCAGGTCCTCGGCCAGGGCAGCCCTGACGACGGGCTCGATCAGGAGATCCGGCAGGCGCGCGATCATTCTGCAGCGACCTTCATGGCGTCCAGGCCTGCCAGGGTGACAAAGGTGCGGATCGGCACGGCCAGGTCCGGCCAGTCGGTGCGGCTGTGGCCGCCACGGCTTTCCCGGCGATCCAGGGCGCAGGCGACGACCAGTCGGGCGGCGACCAGGATCGGGCCCTCGCCGTACCGGGCGCAAAGCTGGTCGATCACGGCGAGAAGGGCGGTCAGTCCCTCGCCGTCCCGGACGACCCCCGCATGGCGGCTCATGGCCTGGCGCAACGCGTAAAGGGCGTCGTCCGGCAGGTCCGGCCAGGCCTCTATGGCCAGGGGCGGGGTAGCCGGGTCCAGGGCTTCGCGCAGGGCCAGTCCGGCCCGGGTTCCGAAGACGGCGGCTTCCAGCAGGGAGTTGGAGGCCAGGCGATTGGCGCCATGGACGCCGGTCGCGGCGCATTCGCCGGCGGCCAGCAGGCCCGGCAGGCTGGTATGGCCGTCCAGGTCCGTGGCGATCCCGCCCATGTGATAATGGCAGGCCGGAGCGACCGGGATGGTCTGGATCCGGGGATCGATCCCGGCGGCCATGCAGGCGGCGAAGACGGCGGGAAACTCATGGGGAAAAGCCTCGCCGATGGCCTGGCGGGCGTCCAGCACGGCGCCGCGCCCGGCCAGGATCTCGGCCTGGATGGCGCGGGCCACGACATCCCGGGGGGCCAGTTCGGCGTCCGGATGATAGCCGGCCATGAAGGCTGTCCCGTCGAGGTTGCGCAGGATGGCGCCCTCGCCGCGCAGGGCCTCGGTGGCCAGGGGGGCAGGATCGCGGCCGACATCCAGGGCGGTCGGATGGAACTGGACAAACTCCGGATCGGCGATGATCGCCCCGGCCAGGGCCGCCAGGCCCATGCCCTCGCCCTTCAGTTCCCGGGGTGTCGTGGTCACGGCATAGAGGCCGCCGAGGCCTCCGGTGGACAGCAAGGTCGCCGCCGCGGTGATCCGCCAGGTTTCGCCCTCCGGCGTCTCGGCCAGGATGCCGCGCACCCGGCCCGCCGCATCCTGCAGCAGGGCCCGGGCCCGCAGGCCGACCCGCACCTCGATATGGGGCGCAGCCAGCACCGCCTGTGTGATTGCGGTGAGGATGGCCCGGCCGGCGCCGTCGCCGCCGACCTTGGCGATCCGGGCGCGGCTATGGGCCGCCTCCAGCCCCTGGACAAAGCCGCCTGCCGCGTCGCGGTCAAAGGGGGCGCCCAGGCCGGCCAGCTGACGGACGGCATCCGGTCCCTCGCGGGTCAGGACCTCGACAGCAGCGGGATCGCAGAGGCCGGCCCCGGCGATCAGGGTGTCGCGGGCATGCAGTTCGGGCGCATCGCCTTCGGTCAGGGCCGCCGCCATGCCGCCCTGCGCCCAGGCGCTGGAACAGGCCTCGCCCAGGGGGGCCGGGGTCAGGAGCAGCACCTTGTGGGGCGCGGCGGCCAGGGCGGCGGACAGGCCGGCAAGGCCGCCGCCGACGATCAGGACGCCGTCATGGGCCAGGTCCCGTCTTCTGTCGGGGGTTTGCTGCGAGGTCATCTCAGCTCCTGCGCCGCCCGCAGCGGGTCGGCCTCGAACATGGCGTCATAGGCATCATGCAGATGGGCGCCATGGCGGATCAGTTCCTCCACCACCTCGCGGGCGGCCAGGGGCATCAGGCTGGACCAGGGGCGCGGAACATGCGGCGGCGTGGCCTTCACCCGGTAGACAGGTCCAAACTTCGTGATGGCGATCATGGCGAGCCTCCTTTCAGGCCCGGGTCCTCCTTGAGGACCCGCTCAGATCAGTTCCACATCCACATGGTGGCCGCGGGCCCGGACCAGATCGTAGCGGGCCGGAACCGCTGGCGGCGGCATGTCGATCATCCGCTGAACCGCCAGCCGGGCCCGATCGGCGATCACCGGATCGATGGTCACCTCGAACTGTTCCTTGACCAGGGCGTTCAGAATGTTGGTCAGGGTGATCCGCTTCATGTGCGGGCACATGTTGCAGGGCCCGATGAAGGAGACGCCTGGACCGACATCGCCGGCGATGTTGCTGGCCATGCTGCATTCGGTGATCAGCACCACCTGCCTTGGCCGGCGCTGCTCGACATAGTCGATCATCGCGGCCGTGGAGCCGGCGAAGTCGGCGGCGTTCAGCACGCCTTCCGGGCATTCCGGATGGGCCAGGATCTCGGCGCCGGGATAGGCGATCCGCATCTCGGCGACATCGGCCGGGGTGAAGCGTTCATGGACCTCGCAGGCGCCCTTCCAGGCGATGATCTTCACATCGGTCTGGGCGGCGACATTGCGGGCCAGATATTCATCCGGGATCAGGATGACCCGGTCGACGCCCCATTCCCGGGCCGCCCATTCCACGACCTGCACGGCGTTGGCGCTGGTGCAGCAGATGTCGGTCTCGGCCTTCACATCGGCCGTGGTGTTGACATAGGTGACGACCGGCACATCCGGATAGCGCTGCTTGATCAACCGCACATCGGCGCCGGTGATCGAGGAGGCCAGGCTGCATCCGGCCCGCAGGTCGGGGATCAGCACCATCTTGTCGGGGCATAGCACCTTGCTGGTCTCGGCCATGAAGTGCACGCCGGCCTGGACGATGATCTTCGCATCCGAGCGGGCGGCTTCCCGCGCCAGCCCGAGGCTGTCGCCGACATAGTCCCCGACCCCGTGAAAGATTTCCGGCGTCATGTAGTTGTGGGCCAGGATCACCGCGTTCTTCTCCGCCTTCACCCGGTTGATCTCGGCGATCAGGGGCGCGTGGACGCGCCATTCGAGGGACGAGACCTGGGCCTGGACACGGGTCCAGATATCGGCCGTCTCGGCTTCCACCGCCGGGGTGAAGGCCAGGTTTGCAAACCCGTCAGCCATGGCGTCCTCCTTTTGCTCACTTTGAGCATTACAGGGGCCTCAAAAGAGGCGGAATGGTTCATCATCCGCCCCACCACTTTTGCTACAATTGAGCATAACTGGTCTGTCACATATAGACCCGTGATCTCCGGACGGCAAGAGCCATATCGCGGCCACCGAATTGACCCCCGGGACGGGCGCAACCACTTGGCGGATCGCGCGCTAATCGGGGGCAGTCTGGCTTTGGAGACGACAGGGCTTGTCGCCCCCATCCCAGTTCATAGATACAGGCCAAGAGGAACCTTTCGGATGACCACCAGCATGGAAACGGGAATTGCAGCCGACGATCGCGGCCAGGTGTCCAGCGCCCTGACGCGGGTTCTGGCCGACAGCTACGCGGTCTATCTGAAGACCCACGGCTACCACTGGAATGTGCGCGGCCCCAATTTCAGCTCCTATCACAACCTGTTCATGACCCAGTATACGGAGATGTGGACAGCTCTGGACGTGATTGCCGAGCGGATCCGGGCCCTCGGAGAGTTTGCGCCCCAGGGCTACGCCACCTTCGCCAACCTGACCTCGGTGTCCGATGGCGATCCGGAGAACAGCGCTGAAGTCATGATGCGGGAACTGATGCGCGATCATGAGACTGTCTGCGCCACGGCCCGGGAAGTTCTGGAACTGGCCGGCGATGCAGGCGATGATGTGACCGTCGACCTGATGACCCAGCGTCTGGCGGCCCATGAGAAACATGCCTGGATGCTTCGCGCGACCCTGGGCGACAAATAGGCGTCACCAAACTTGCCAAGGCCGCGCCTTTTCGCCCTGGCGGCGCTGCTCACCGCCGGACTGATCAGCGCGGGCTGCGCAACCAGCTACCGGTTTCCAGCCGGAACCGGACGGGCCGAGGGGCTGTCAGCCGTGGCGCGAGGCTATGGCCCGGCGGCCTTCCGCCGGCTGACCGCCGACATGACGCCCTCGATGATGTCGCTGGCAGGCCGTCATGACGGCCTGCCCAGCAAGGACTTTTGGGGCCGGGCGCCCGGCTGGGAGACCTACGCCCTGGACCGCACGCCGGTCCTGGGGGTCGGGGTGCTGACAGCGGAAGAGGCCCGGGCGATCAACGCCTTGAAGTCGGGGGCCCAGGACCCGCCACCCCCGGCCCGGCCCTTCATTCTGCCCGCCCTGGGCGAAGACCGCGCCGCCGCCATCCGCTGTCTGACCGAGGCGGTCTATTACGAAGCCGCCACCGAGCCGCTGGAAGGCCGTCAGGCCGTGGCCCAGACGGTGCTGAACCGGGTGCGTCATCCGGGCTATCCCAAGTCGGTCTGCGGCGTGGTCTATCAGGGCAGCCTGAGGGTTACCGGTTGTCAGTTCAGCTTCACCTGTGACGGATCGCTGAACCGATCGCCCGCCCCGGTGCTGTGGGCCCAGGCCGAGCAGGTGGCCCGCCAGGCCCTGAATGGCTTCGTGCTGAAATCGGTAGGCACCGCCACCCATTATCACGCCGACTATGTCGCCCCCTACTGGGCGCCGACCCTCTACAAGATCACTCAGCTGGGCCGGCATATCTTCTACCGCTGGACCGGTCCCTGGGGCCTGCCGCCCGCCTTTACCGGCCGCTATGCCGGGGGCGAGGCCAGCCTGTCCCGCGCCGTGCTCGAGGGACTGGACGCCCGGACCCAGGGCGCCCAGATGGCCCTGGTGGACAATCTCTCCCTCCGGAGCCTGTCGACCCAGGCCACCCGGACCGTGGTGCTGTCGCTGGAGGGTGTCTCCCAGACCTATAGCGTCATTGTTCCAGGCGAACCGGGTCAGGAGTCCCTGCGGGCGCCCGGCGCCCTGCGGCCCACCCGTCGGGCCCCGACCCCCGCAGAGGTGGCCGAGATCAATGCCCGGCTGAAGGCCCTGGAAGAGGCGCCGGCGCCCTACCGGCCCGGCGCCAGGGCCGCAGAAACAGTCGCTCCTGCAGGCGCCCCGGCCGTTGACCCCGATCCGGCTCCCGCGCCGCCATGACCTGGGAGCGGCGCCCTAGGTTCTGTGGACTCTAAGGATTCCCATCCGGGCCGAAGCGTGATTCAAGACTGCTTTTTGGGAGGCGGTCTTGGGTGTGATGGATCGTTTGGTGTTGAGCGATGGGGACTGGGACC
>Ga0164295_10000074_pt1 | contig 86424 bp, 77 predicted proteins | sample GEODES006metaG_FD_111798 | JGI IMG/M metagenome (GOLD analysis project Ga0164295, IMG submission 111798) | Oligotrophic lake water microbial communities from Sparkling Lake, Wisconsin, USA - GEODES006 metaG | ecosystem: Environmental > Aquatic > Freshwater > Lake | place: USA: Sparkling Lake...
AATATTTTTGATGCGAAGAAGGTCGATTTCACTTAGTAAAAACTTCCCCGGAAGTAGAATTTTTTTGCCATCAGTGACGAATGAAACCTCGGTAGTATTTTCTTCAGATTCAGGTGCGATGCGTTGTGATAGCAAGGATTTTAGCATTAAAATTTGCTCGCGTCTCGTAATTAGAATTTCGATTTCAGCGGGAATTTTTTTTGGCTGTGGAATCTCTTGAGATGGTTTCGCCCCAGAAGTTTTAGGCTCAGAAGTTTTAGGCTCAGAAGTTTTAGCCCCAGAAGTTTTTGGCTTATAGTCTGAAGAAGAATTTCCTCTAAAATTACGCACTGCTTGCTGCTTAATATCTTCAAACTCTTCTTTCGCTGCTTCGGTATTTCTTAAAAAATCTTCTAATTTTTTTACGCCCTGAATCAAAATTCTAATCCCGCCTTCATCTCTGCGGATCAAGCAATCAAGGGCGATTACGCTGCCGTCAACCAGGATGTCTCGTGAATTTGTGATTAGCGCTTCGTCGAAAACCATTGTTTCGAAAATGCCAAAAGGGTCGGAAATATTAACGTAAGCAAAACGTCCGCGCGCACTAGAACGGTGCTTACTATTGGCGATTACGCCGACCATTTTTACAAGAGCCCCATCTTTTAATTCATCGCGTTCAAGCTTGTCAGAAAATATTACGCCGCGCTTGCGCAAGTCAGGAATTACTACGTCGATAGGATGTTCATTGAGAAAAAAACCGAAGGCTTCGAATTCTTTTTGTAAGCGCTCAGCTCGATTCCAATCCTCTGTTTGCTTGAGTTTTGGCTTAATATTTGCTTCCGCCATTCCACCAAAAAGACTCATTTGATTCGAAGAAGATTCTTCGTTTTGTTGCGCGGAATAAGCGGCGAGAGTTTCAAATGATTCAGCAATTTGGCGGCGATTATTTGCTACTCTATCGAAAGCGCCAGCCTTAGCTAAAGCCTCAACAGATTTTTTATTTACAAGGCGCGGGCTGATGCGTTTGGCGAAGTCGTAAACATCTTTGAAATCGCCATTTTCTTTACGTTCTGAGGCGACCACTTCCATTGTGCCAAAGCCCACGGCTTTAATTGCGCCTAGTCCAAAACGAATCGCGAGATCACTCATACCAAAAAGATTAAGACTAAAATTCCAACGACGATTCGGTAAAATCCAAAGGGCACAAAATTATTTTTGCTGACGAAATTTATGAACCATTTGACCACGAAAAGCGCCGAGAGAAATGAGGCGAGAAGGCCGACAAAAATGATTTCGAGATCTGTGTTAGTAAGGTCGATCGAGCTTTTGTAAAGGTCGTAAATGCTAGCGGCGGTGATCGTTGGAATTGCCAAGAAGAAAGAAAATTCCGCGGCGATTTTGCGATTTAAGCCGAGAATTAATCCGCCAATGATTGTCGCACCAGACCTTGAAACCCCTGGAATCATCGCCAAGCACTGAAATAGCCCGACGTAAAAAGCGGTGAGGGGAGTGATGTTTTCTAGTTCTTCGACAGTCGAGCTTCTCGGCTTGCGCTCAACCAAAATCATTACGATTCCGCCAAAAATTAGGGCGAGGGCAATAGTTAAATTGTTGAAAAGAGATGCCTTAATTAATCCATGAAAAGCCAGGCCGATCAAAGCCGCAGGAAGAAAGGCTAAAGCTAAATTTAAAATGAATTTCTGTTGTGATTTTTCTTTGAAGTGAATCAAGAGATCAAAAATTTTACTGCGGTAAATAACGCAAATCGCTAAAATCGCGCCGAGCTGAATAACGATTTCAAAGAGATTATTTTTGATCGTGGTGAAATCGACTAATTGCGAAGTGAGTAGTAAGTGAGCAGTAGAAGAAACTGGAATGAACTCTGTTAAGCCTTCAACAATTCCAAGAAGAGCGGCTTTAAAAAAATCAACTAACATCATTTGCTAATAAAGCTGTGGTACCTCCGGCCCGACTCGAACGGGCACATCCTAGGGACAATAGATTTTGAGTCTATCGCGTCTACCATTCCGCCACGGAGGCCAAAGAAAAATTTCCAAGAAAATGGTCAGAGGTTATTCAAGAGAGCCTTACCACTCAAAACCTCTGACCATTAAAAAAGTAATTCCAAAAGTAAAAAACCTAAAAAGTAAAATTTTTTGGAAAGGGCGACTTTAGCAAGCCGATGATTTAAAAGTCAAACCACCAGCCTTGATTGATGGAGAGGTCTTGATTTTGCTTTATTAGTTATAGATCTTCCGCTCTTCATCCTTGGGCAGGCGAGGATCTGAGAGGTTTAAAAACTTACTGCCGAGCTTGTCATTCATGATTACCTTCTTTGCAGGGATGGCGCGATGCCTTTTTACAAAAAAAATTAAATCGAACTTCCTACTTTAATAATGCAAAAAAATCTTATCGAAAATCTTAGTAAAATAATCAGTAGGCTTCCTGGAATGGGCCCGCGAATTGCCAAAAGAATCGTGCTCCATTTGGCAACTAACAAAGAAAAAATACTTCAACCTCTGCTCGAAAATCTGCGCGCTTTAAATGAAAAAATTCACGAATGCGAAATTTGTGGAAATATCGACGAGGGAAATATTTGCGGGATTTGTTTGAGTCAAAATCGCGATGAAACCTTAATATGCGTTGTAGAAGAAATTGCAGATCTTTGGGCGGTTGAGCGCGCGCAAAATTACCGCGGAAAATATCACGTGCTCGGCGGAAATCTTTCGGCGATTTCGGGCAAAACAATTCAAGATCTAAATTTAGAGTCGCTTTATTCGCGCCTAGAAAAAGGCGGAGTCGTAGAAATAATTATTGCCACCAGTGCAACAATTGACGGACAAACCACTGCACATTTTCTCTCTGAAAATTTAAAAGATTTTAAAATCAAAATTACCCGCCTAGCTTACGGAATTCCAGTTGGCAGTGAGCTTGATTACTTAGACGAAGGCACGATTGCCATTGCCTTCAAAACACGTTTGGAGTTTTAAAAATGAATTTCTTTACCCGTCACTTACGCGAATCTAGCGAAAATTATTTCGAGCACTTTCTTTTTACTTTCGCCACTGCGCTTTGGTTAGTTGGAACTGGTTTAGTTTTGCTTTGCCACGCGATTTTTCCTTTCATTTTTGTTTCCATTGCCAGCAGTAATGTGAAAAAAATTAATCAAGTAATGCAAAAACGAATGGAGTTTTTGAACGAAGGTTACGGTAAATAATTATGCATTCTTTCATTTCTGCCCTGATCACTTTTCTTACGAATTTTATTAACGAAGTTGGTTATCTCGGCATTTTCATCGGCATGTTTTTAGAGAGCACCTTAGTACCATTGCCAAGTGAGCTTGTAATGATTCCGGCTGGTCTCGCTGTTTCTTCTGGGGAGATGAATATTTACATCGCTCTATTTGTGGGAGTTTTGGGAAATGTCGCTGGTGCGGTTTTTAGTTATTATTTGGCAGCGTCGATTGGTCGCACGATTTTATTTCGCATTGGAAAATATTTTTTCGTGAAGGCCGAAACGATCATTAAAATCGAAAAGTTTTTTGAGAATCACGGCCCTATTTCAATCTTCATCGGCCGTTTATTGCCAGGCTTTCGTCACTTTATCTCGCTTCCCGCCGGAGTCGCTAGAATGGACATGAAATTGTTTTTTATTTACACAACTCTTGGTTCAACAATTTGGAATTCGATTCTAATTGCTGTCGGATTTTTCATTGGCAACAATCACAAATTAATCGCAGAAAATCTTTACGTAATCGCTCTCGGATTACTTGGTTTTTGCATCGCGATTCTTCTTGGTTACATATTTTTAAAACCAACTCGGAAGTAAGCATATCCGGTGATCACGGTCAAAGCGGCAGCAAGAATAAATAAAGCTTTTGCCGCAGTAACGACGGCGCTGACGAGAAGAAATTTTACATCCATTTCGATGAAGCCGTTCAGCCAGTAGTTGAACATGTAAGTAGAGCCGCGTTCACCAAGCATTAATCCGCCAATCGCAAACATCTGCACCATCGTTTTGTATTTCGCCAACTTGCTTACGGGCACGCTGACGCGTATTTCGGCAAGAAATTCGCGCAACCCAGAAACCAAAACTTCACGGCAAATAATAATTAAGCCAGGATAGAGGATCCAATTATTGGTCGGGTTAAAACGAACAAGCATTACAATGGCTACAATTACCAAAAGCTTGTCAGCGATTGGGTCTAAACATTTTCCAAAATTTGATTGCGCTTTCATCGAGCGAGCGAAGTAACCGTCGAAATAATCAGTAATTGCTGCGACTCCAAATAAAGCTGCCGATATAATATTGGAGAGCATTCCGGGGATGTAGAATGAGCAAATTAATAGAGGAATAATTGCAAGACGTAAGGCAGTAAGAAAGTTCGGAAGCTGTTTAAATCTCATGTCGATTATCCATTTTTTGTTTTTGAAATTACTTCGATTTTCATCTTGGCTTCAGCCAATTTTTCTTCGCAAAATTCTTTGAGCAAGGTTCCTTCTTCGTGAAGAGAGATCATCGAATCGAGATTAATTTTTTGTGACGATAAAGTTTCAACAATCTCTTCAAGGCGCGTCATTGCGGTCTCAAAACTCATTTTGGCGATTTGTTTTTTTATTTTTTCTGACATTTTTTTAATGTTTTATCTTTTTTTGTTCGCGCCATTTACGGCATCATTTCTGCGGAAGCCTTGATTAAAGCTCTTGACGAGATCAAGTTAATTTCACTCTTCAAATTCTAGGACAATTTCTTTCCAGATGTCGTATTTGTCGAGAGGAAGGTTGCGCAGCGGACTGCAAAGATCTAATGCGCGCTTAACATTGGTAATTGTGTTTCGGTAATCAGATTCGTCTGGGTCGTCGTAGCGTAATTTATTAATCAGATCGTCAAAATTTATGCTGATTTTCCCATCGCGACTAATCTGAACTTTGGCCACAACTTTCGTTTTGCTTTCGAGCTTTGATTCGCTTTGCGCCATTCGGTAACAAAATTTTAACTGAGATTGAATGTTGAACTTTTCGCGACCGGAGAGATCAAGATTTTCTAGGCTATTAGCCATATCTACCACTTTAGAATCTTTTGGATTTTCTTGCTTTTTTTCTTCCGATTCTTTTGTGGATTCTTTTTTAGCTCCAGAGTCTTCCTCTTTTTTGGGGACGTCATTTTCTTCCTTGTCCTCATTTTGATTTTGAACTTCATCCTCTTGTAATTTTGAAGCGTCTTTTTGTTTTATTTCTTCCTTTTCTTCCGGCTTAAATTCTTTAATTTTTTCTTCGATAACTGCCTTCTTTACCGCTTTTGCAACTTTCGCTCGCGCTAATTTTTTTGGTGATTTTTTGACTTTATTTTTTTCGGTAATCTTTGTCGATTCGGCTTCTTTTGTCTCTTCTACTTTTTTTGCGCCTTCATCTTTTTTAGATTCTTCTTTGGCGGTGCTAGCGAACTGATCAATGTTAGACTTCTCTTCGCCGGTAAGCGTGACAAGGCTCACAGCAATTTCGGTAGTTTTACTTTCTTCAGGTTTACGAAGATTAAAATTGAGGTAGATAACTAAGAGCAACAGAAAATGTATGAACAGCGAGTAAAGAAGATTCTTAATCATTGGGCTAATTCAGTAACTAGAACAACTTGGTTGAACCCCGCTACACTAATAATTCGCACTACTTCCATTACGCGACCGTAATCAAGATTTTTATCGGCGCGCACGAGAATTTTGTTGCTCAAATTTTTGCCATTTATCTCGATTAATCGGGCTCCTAGCGTGGATAATTTTACCGAATCCTCTTGTAGAAAAATTGTTCCATCAGCTTTCACCGAAACCGTAATTGGCTGAATTTTTTCATTGTTTGGATCGGCGGATCCCTTGGGCAAGTCGATATTTACTGAGCTTGTCATCATTGGTGCAGCGACCATGAAGATAATTAGTAAAACCAACAAAACATCGACAAATGGCGTGACATTAATCTCGGAAATAATTCGGCGTTTTTTGGCAGATTTTTGATTTAGCGAGAAAGACATTTGTCACCATTCGACGGTTATTTCTTACGACTGATTACAAAACTTTTATTTGGAATCGCGCTTTTGAAATCAATGTTAGAGAGAGTAACTGTAACGATTTGCTCGAGATCATTTTTAACTTTCATCTTAATGAAGCGCAGCGGATTTAAGTCAAAAATAAGCGTAAATTCTCCGGCATCTTTACGATTTTTTTTGACCAAAGAAATGCTTATTTGATTAGGTTCTTTTTCAACTTTAGTGACTTCAATGTCTTTCGCCGCGAAGGAAATATTTGGTCGAGTTAAGAAAGATGCGGGAGTTGTGTTGGTGCTAAGATGCGAGATTTCATCGAGCTCAACATCAAAATAAGAAAGAACTGCGCCATTAACTACGATTACGATTTTTGGCTCAGCTAAATATTCTACGCGCATTTTTCCGGCAGTTTCAGAATTGCGCGCGAGATAAAATTTTCCCGCAACCGTTCCACTTTCAGATTGTTGGGTGAAATCGGCCGAGATGTTTTTGATGTTATTAAGGTAAGATTCGATCTGCGTTAAATCTTCTGTGGCGTAACAAGGAGAAAGGCTTAGCGCTAAGCACCAAGCACTTAGCGCTAACTTTTTAAACATTCTTCTTGTGGTAAAGTTTTTCATTCAGCCCGCCTTCGCTCTTGTCAATTATGAGAGTAATTGCGCTGTCGCCGGTAATGTTGATGGTTGTGCGCACCATGTCTAAAACTCGATCTACACCAAGAATGATGCCAATTCCTTCGAGTGGTAAACCGACTGAGCTTAAAACCATTCCCATGAAAATGATTGAGCCGCTAGGAATTCCAGCGGCACCGATCGAGCCTAGAGTACAAGTTAGAACTAACATGATGTAGTTTTGAGTAGTGAGATCAACACCGTAGGCTTGAGCAAAGAATAGGGCGCAAATGCCGAGATAAATCGCGGTTCCGTCCATGTTAATGCAGACACCAAGCGGCAGTAAAAAATTGGAGTTAGATTTAGAAACGCCCATTCTTTCTTGAAGTTGGCTCATTGCTGTTGAGAGCGTTGCTTTGCTGCTGCTAGTTGCGAAAGCAAGAGACTGAGTAACGAGAATTTTGCGGTAAAAAGGCAGGGGAGAAATTTTGCCAAATACCAAAATCATCACGCCAAAAATTAGATATTGGAAAGCGCAAGCGGCCAAAACTGTAACAACTAATTTGCCAAGAGCTTCTAAAACTTCCAAGCCTTGCGTTCCAACAATCCAGGAGATGAAGCCAAATACGCCAATGGGCGCAAGCTTCACAATGATCTCAATCATTCGGAAAGTAACTTGTGAGGCAGAATAAATAACTTCCTTAAGCGGCTTAGCTTTTTCGCCGACCATATTGATTACAATCCCGGTGAAGATCGAAAAAATAATGATCTGCAAAAAGTTGTCGGTGGCCATTGCGTTGATTGGATTTGTTGGAATCAAGCCAAGTAAAAATTCAGAAATTTTTGGGGGGGCTTTAGCTGCAACAATCGCGGTAACTCCCTCGGCTTCGATCATCGAATGAAGATCTACGCCAGCGCCTGGTTGAAAAATTGTTCCAGCAGCAAGACCAATTAATACAGCAAAAATGGCAGTAAAAATGTAAGCAGAAAAACCTTTAAGGCCAACTCTAGTAAAGTTTCCTGCGCCATTCATTGAGGTTATCCCGGAAAGGAGAGCGAAAAAAATCAACGGAACGATTACCATCTTAATTAGGTTAATAAAGACAGTGCCGAAAATTTTTAGACCGGCAGCTTGTTCGCCCAGAAGAACTCCTGCAACAATACCCAAAGCAAGACCAATAAGAACCTGTTGCCAAAGTTTCATTTTTTTAATTTTTAAGTGTTAGGGATCGAGCTATGATTAAGAGTGGATCTTAGAACGTAAAAAACGGCTTCCCTAATGTCAAATTACTGACAAGATTTTGCGGAGTTGTGAAAATTGACATTTAAAAAAACGACCCAATCTTTGACATCTTCATTCCTTTAAAAATTTCCTCTAATAGATGAAAAAACTATTCCTAATTGTTTTTGCCTGCATTTGTTTTTTAACAGAAGAGTCTTTTGCAGCGACGCGTTACATTTCAATTGGAACTGGTGCGATTACAGGTGTTTATTATCCGGCTGGTGGAGCAATTTGTCGCCTAGTAAATCGCGGTCGTAAGGAACATGGAATTCGTTGTTCAGTTGAGTCAACCGGAGGTTCGGTATCTAATCTTAATGCTATTCGTAATGGCGCGATTGATTTTGGAGTCGTGCAATCAGATTGGCAATATCACGCCTATAATGGCACCGGATTTTTTGCTGACCAAAAACCATTTAAAGAATTGCGCTCGGTTATGTCTCTTTATTCTGAGACCTTTTCAATCGCGGTTTTAGAAAATTCTAAAATGACTAAGTTGGATGATATTCTTGGCAAAAAAGTAAACTTTGGACCAGAGGGTTCAGGTGTTTATGCAACAACAGAAGTGTTGATGGAAGCTAAGGGTTGGACAAAACAAGATTTCGCTGCGATTACTTATCTTCAGCCATCTGAGCAGCCTAGAGCATTGTGTGACGGCAAGATTGATGTAATGATTTACGTTGCCGGTAATCCGAATGGAGTTCTGCAAGAAGCTACTCAAACTTGTAAAATAAAAATCATTCCAATCGATCAGGTGACTCTCGATAAGTTGATCGAGAAAAATCCATTTTACGTTAAAGCCGTGATCCCAGGCGGAATGTATGCTGGAAATGCTAATGACATCACAAGTTTTGGTGTTAAAGCCGCAATTGTAACTTCAGATAAACAAAGCGCTGATGTGGTTTACAATATCATCAAAGCGGTGATGGAAAATTTTGATAATTTCAAAACTCTTCACCCTGTCTTTTCTAATTTAAAGAAAGAGGACATGATCAAAGAAGGCAACTCGGCTCCATTGCATCCAGGCGCTGAGCGTTATTTTAGAGAAATGAAAATAGCCCCAAAAGCAGAGGCTAAAAAATAATTCACCTTTCCGCAATATTCTGCTGGTCAGAGAAATTCTAGATCCCTGAAGCCTTATTCATTGGACTTAGGCTTTCCCGAACGGCGGACATTTTGACGTATAAAAGCAACAAAAGGCGAGTTCTCAAAAGTAGTTTTCTTATAAGTAAGATTTTCTCCGATCTCGGATTCTCTGGTTAGTTTTTTTACTTCGCCTCCGAGCATCTCAACCAAAGCCTGTCCGGCTGCAGTATCCCACTCCATTGATGTACGAAAATGCAAATAAAGATCTGCATCACCTTCAAGCAAACGAAAAAATTTAATCGCTGAAGAAAGTTTTTCGGTGGTAAAATTTTGTGAAAATCTCGGACAAATTTGCGCCATGCAATTTGCAACATCTCGATCTTTTGAGCGAGAGCTGGTGATTATTAGTAACTGATTATCTGAAGCTTCTACTTCGACAAAATCGACGCGACGACACAAATTATTATGCTGAGCTTGTCGAAGCATAACCTGATTATTTTCATTACTAAAGGCCATCTTTCCCCCTTCAAAAAGTGGAGCATAAATTAAGCCAAAAATTGGTTTTTTATTTTTTACCAAAGCGATGTTTATGCAAAACTCGACATCACCTTTAATGAAGCTAGACGTGCCATCAATCGGATCGATCAGAAAAAAAATCTCACCAGAAACTTCGCGCAACTCACCTTCTTCACAAATAATCGGAATAAGCGGAAATTCATTTCTTAGATGTTTATGCAAAAATTTACTCACGGCAATGTCAGCAGAAGTAACGCCAGAGCCGTCTGCTTTTTTTGTGACTAAAAAATCCTTTGCCTCAAAAGAATGTGCCGCAATTTCCCCGGCCTCGAGAGCTAGATTAGTAATCTTTTCAATTTGTAGCTTGGTAAAAAAATTAGACATTAACTTGCATTGATTGGGGTTGGCTTTGGCAAATTACTAAGGACCAGCAATTTAGTAATTCATGCCAGATATAACAAAGAAGATAAGGGGAGTTCGCAATATTATTAGCTACAAGAGCTAGACACCATTTTTCTTATCTTTAGTCAGATAGAGCTTGCGAGAAAAATAAAACTTAATTTTGACGCCTCAATCCAAAGAAAAAAAGTCGCTTGTTGACCTCTTTATTGCGAGGTTTTTTCAATAAAGATCCAGTGACAACTCAATAAAATCGGCCTTCTTCGCTGATAAATTATTGCGGTAAAGAATCAGAGTTTTGATACAATTTGAGTAAATTACTTTGTCTCCTTTTTTCGCTTTGAGAGCTGCGTGTTTTTTTAAAGATGAACAGTAATTATTCCTCTGGTCTCTTGGAATATTTTACTTCTAAGAATATTTAAAAATAGAACTCTAAATCTGAGAAAATGGAGTCTAGTTTTTGAGGGTCGTAATCTCATAAAAAATAAAAACGCACCCGGATCATGCTAAAATCGCAAACCTTCTTCTTTTCATTCTTGGCGCTGCCACTCGCTTTTGTGGGGATTCCAATCTATCTCAATATCAGCGATTTTTATGCCAGAAAATTTGATATAAACCTCGTCACTATTGGCTTCTTGCTGATATTTATTCGCATAGTTGATGCCCTGCAAGACCCGCTAATTGGTTATTTCTCCGACTCGCTTTCGCAAAAAAAATTCAGCCGTAAAAAAATTATCTACTTCTCAACAAGCTTACTATGCGTTGCATTTTATTTGGTTTTTAATCCTCCAGAATCTCTTGATAAGAATCTGTCAATTTTGTGGTTTAGCTGCTCTTTAATCGCTACTTACACCTGCTTTAATTTCGCTATCATAAATTTTGAATCTCTTGCCGCAATTATCGCCAAGAATGATGAGCAGCGAATTTTGATTAACTCTTTTAAAGAGATGTTTGGCGTCATAGGAATGATTCTAGCTTTTCTACTTCCAGTAATTTTTGCTCAATTTTTTCACATAGATTCTGATCATATCTACACGGCGCTAAGCTTTGTTTTTGCAGGTCTAATTCTGCTGGCGACCTTCGGATTTTTTTCCAAAGTAAAAATTCACGAAAAAGCCGAAAATCCTCACAAAAAATCAAAGATTGAATTTGTTAAGATTTTTTATGACAAAAGGTTTTTGGCTTTCTTGGGAATTTTTCTTTTGAACGGAATAGCTGTAAGTTTACCAGCGGCAAACTTAAATTTTTATGTTCGTGACGTTCTAAAAATGGAAGAAAGTCTCGGTTTGTTTTTATCACTCTATTTTCTTTCCGCTTGTTGCTTCATTCCTTTTTGGAAATATCTCGCAAATAGATTTGGAATTATTCGTTCGTGGATTATTTCTATTTTAGGATCAGTTTTAACATTCTCTTTTGCCTATTTCTTAACTTCTGAGAATGCGGTTTATTTCTACTTTGTTTGCTTTTTTTCCGGAGCTTTTTTGGGAGCTGATTTAATCATGCCCCCAACAATTTTAGCCAAAATAACTTCTGAGAAAAAAGAGATGACATCATCTTATTTTGCATGGTGGAATTTGACGACAAAAATGAGCTTGATGATCGCCGCCTCAAGTAGTTTAATTTTTCTTGGATTGTCGGGATACAAGCCCGGATCATTGGTGGCGGAAGGTGTGGTTGGCATTTCTTTTTTTTACGCCTTACTGCCCTGCATTCTAAAAACTTTAACAATTTTTAATCTTATTTTTTTTACAAAAAAATTCCCAACTTATGAAACTTAAAATTATCGCAACCATTATGTCTCTAAACTTATTATTCGGATGCTCTTCCACTATTGATCCAAAAATTTACACAAAAAACTCACCAAAACTCGATATTAGAAATTACCTAAATGGCCCCCTTGAGGCGCAGGGAATTCTTCAAAATCGTCGCGGCGAGGTAATTAAAACTTTTACCGTAAAAATGATCGGTACCTGGAAGGAAAACGAAGGAAGGCTTGAAGAAGATTTTATTTTCTCTGATGGCAAAACTGATCGTCGTATTTGGGAAATTAAGCTGTCTGATGATAATAATTTTACCGCCAAAGCGCATGACACTGTAGGAATTGCCAAAGGTGAGCAATATGGCAATGCCATGAAAATGGATTATATTTTGAAAGTGGATGTTGACGGTAAGAAGTATGACATTCGCTTAATCGATTGGATCTATCTCGTTGATGAAAAAACTGCGATTAACGTTTCTCAAATGACAAAATTTGGTTTTCGTGTAGGAACCCTCTCCATCTCGTTTAAAAAACTATAAATCCTTGTCGAAATCTCCGATCACAATTTTTTGGTTTCGTCGCGATCTTAGGCTTTGGGATAATGCTGGGCTGTGGAGTGCTTTAAAATCAGGCTCTTCTGTTTTGCCGATTTTTATTTTTGATCGCAATATCTTGGATAAGCTTACAAACAAAAGAGATGCTCGGGTTTTATTTATTCATCAGGAGGTTAGCCGTTTAAAAAGTGAGTTAGAGGTTTTTGGATCTTCTCTTAAAATTTTTTACGGCAATCCGTTGGAGATTTTTAAAGAATTATTGAGTGATTACAAAATTAACGCAGTATTTGCGAATCGCGATTATGAGCCATACGCAAGGAATCGCGATAAAGAAATTTACGAATTGCTAAAGGCCAAAGGAATTGATTTTAAGGGCGTTAAAGATCATGTAATCTTTGAAAAAGATGAGATTTTAAAAGATGATAAGAAGCCCTACATAATGTTTACGCCATATGCCAGTAAGTGGAAGAAGGTTGTAAATGATTTTTATCTTAAATCTTACTCAAGCAAAAATTATCAAAAAAATTTTCTGCGTTGCTCCCCATTTTCTTTGCCGAAGATTTCTGAAATGGGCTTCAAAGATTTTGATTTCCTCCTTTTTCCAGAAAGAAAAATCGATTTAGAAATAATTTCTCAATATGCTTTAAACCGTGATTTTCCGGCTATTAAAGGCACTAGTCGCTTAAGTCTTCATCTAAGATTCGGAACAATCAGTATCCGCCAAATTTGCCGCGCCGCTATCATTCAAAGCGAAAAGTGGCTTGATGAATTGATTTGGCGCGATTTTTACCAGATGATTATTTATCACTTTCCTCACTCTGCCGAAAAATCATTTAAGGCAGGCTATGACCAGATTAATTGGAATAATGATCCTCTAGATTTTCAAAAGTGGTGCGAAGGCAAAACTGGTTATCCGATTGTTGATGCGGGCATGAGAGAGTTGAATGAAACGGGCTTTATGCACAATCGTGTTCGCATGATTGTTGCTAGTTTCTTGAGTAAGCATCTTTTAATTGATTGGCGCTGGGGTGAAAAATATTTTGCCGAAAAGCTTCTTGATTATGACTTGGCAAGCAATGTTGGAGGTTGGCAGTGGGTGGTTGGCAGCGGTTGTGACGGCGCTCCTTATTTTCGTATTTTCAACCCCGAGAGTCAGGCTGAAAGATTTGACCCTGAAAAAAAATACATCAAAAAATGGGTTCCAGAGTTTGGAACTAAAGATTATCCACAACCAATTATAGACCACAAAATTGCTAGGATGAGATGCTTGTTAAGTTTCAAGCAAGCTTTGTCAGTCAATTCCTCTTCATAATATCCATCAACGCGACTCCCAAGTCGGTAAATTTAAAATTATATCCGCTTTCTAAAAGAATTTTTGGATGAACCTTTGAGCCATTTAAAAGAAGCTCTTCGGCCATTTCCCCGTAAGCAATTTTCATGCTTAGTGCCGGAATTGTAAAAAGGCATGGTCTGCGAAGAGTCTTAGCAAGAATTTGTGAAAATTGAAGATTTGTAACCGGATTAAGTGAAGTTAAATTAACCGCCCCAGCAACATTTTGATGAGTGATTAAATGCAGAATGGCGCTAACCATATCATCGACGTGAATCCAACTGAGAAATTGTTTTCCTGAGGCGATCTTACCCCCAAGAAACATTTGGAACGGCAATAGCATTTTTTGAATTATTCCACCTTTGTTACCAAGAACAATTCCGGTTCTAAGAAGAACAACTCTGGTTTTTTTATCAGCTTTTCGCGCCTCACCCTCCCAATCAAAACAAAGTTTTTGTGAGAAAAAATTTTGATTTGTTGGATGAGAATTTTCGTCAAATATTTCCGTATCAGAAGTTCCGTAATAACCTATCGCCGAGCCACTAATAAAAAGCTTTGGTGGCGTTTTGCTGTTAAGAATTTTTTCAACTAAGTTTTTGGTTAGGTCAATTCTGCTACTATAAATTTTTTGTTTTTTTGATTTGTTCCAGCGACAGGAAATTGGCTCGCCACAAAGGTTGATTACAATATCGTAATTAAAATCCTCTTCGATTTTATTGAGATAATGAAGATTTTCTGATGATTTACGATTGGTTTTTCTGGTTATAACCGTTACCGAATTTCCCAATTTTAAAAGCTCTTCAACAAGTTTAGAGCCAATCAATCCAGTTCCTCCGGTTATTAAAAACCGCAGCTTATTTCCTTCGATCATGTGTATTAGATTTTGCTTTTGTGAGTTGAAATATTTTCATGCCGAAAGCCAAGCGTCTCCAATTTTAGAGTCACAAATTTAAATGCCTTCCGCCCCATTTTCCTCGGTATTATTGGGATGACTTCGCCGCTCAAAGAAATAGCTTAGAAAATTAGCGCGTAATTAATTTTTGTTTTGTTTGCGCGCAAGACTCAATAAATTTTTGATCAAAAACATGAAAAAGAATTGCTGGATAATCGGAGCTAGTCACGGGGTTGGCGAGGCTATCTCTAATAGATTTTATAGAGATGAATATGACGTTATCATTTCAGCCAGAAGCTCTGAAAAACTGGAAGAGCTGAAGAAAAAAATGCTAGAATTGAGGCCTGGCAATGTTTTAGTAAGTGTTATGGACGTATCGAACATTGATTCAGTTCGAAGCTCTTTCTTGGAAGTTTTGCAGAAGTTTCAAAAAATTGATTTAGTGATTTTTTGTCCAGCGCTTTATCAGCCAATGTCTGTGATTAATTTTGATCTCGATATCTCCAAAAAAATTATCGATGTAAATCTAGTCGGATTTTTAAATTTTCTTCATCTTGTTGTGCCTCAAATGGTTCAACAAAAGTCAGGACAAATTGCCGTTATTGCTAGTGTTGCTGGTTATTGCGGATTGCCCCAATCATTTGCTTACGGAGCCTCCAAAGCCGCTTTAATAAACCTTTGCGAGGGAATTTATCCAGAACTGCATCGTCACGGAATAGATCTTTCGGTAATCAATCCTGGATTCGTTAAAACAAGATTGACCGATCAAAATAAATTCAAAATGCCGTTTCTAATTTCTTCTGAAGATGCCGCGGAATTTATTTTCCAAGGACTAAAGAAAAAATGCTTCGAGATTCATTTTCCAAAAAAATTCACATTTTTTCTTAAAATTCTGCGGCTTCTGCCTTATAAAATTTTATTCTTTTTTACCAAAAAAATTGTCTGAGTTTTATTTGTCGATTCAGTGTCGATTGAATTTTTTGGAAGTTAGATTTGCAGCGCCCATATCCTAGATAGTATCTTAAGCTAAAAAATTGTTCGGCTTTTCTTCGCTGAATTTAAAACGAATTCCATCAAGAAAGATTATCGAGTAAAAATTCTCTAATGGCCGCTCTGCTAGTCTTTGATTTTTAAAATAATCTTATTCGGTGATTGACCGCGATTAAAGACTTAGAGATCTCAATTCCATGCACCTCATCCCGTGGCCACAATTTCTCCGGCAACTCATTTCCAAACCGTAAAGAGCGATGATTTTATCTGTTTAATTCTGTCTTTAGAATTGTTTGATTCTTGCTAATGAGTTAGTGCTCATTTTCTTTCAGCTTTTAAATTTACATGAATTGTAAGGGAGTCACTCTACCAAGGCGCTAGTAACTTTTTGGTAATTTTGCGCGATTAGAACGCTTCAGCCTCTGGGGCTGCTGGCTTATAAATGTCAAAAAATATCAGCAATTTTTTGCATCGAAAAACAATCCTTATCTTCATATCAAGAAACTCTGACCAATGAATAAAAGACCATCAATCGCGATAATTGGTTCCGGCATATCTGGGCTATCCGCGGCATATTTTCTTGCCGACAAATATCGCATCAAACTCTATGAAAAAAATGATTATCTTGGAGGGCATTCAAACACGTTTATAGCTGATTATGATGGTAAAAAAATCCCTGTTGATACCGGCTTTATCGTTTTCAATCACCAAACTTATCCAAATCTAAAAAGATTTTTTGAGCTACTTCGCGTTGATTGCGCCAAAAGCAACATGTCCTTTGCCGCCAAGATTGACAACGGTCGTTTTGAATATGCTGGAACTAATTTGGCGACAGTTTTTGCTCAATTAAAAAATTTACTCAATCCGCAATTTTGGCGAATGCTGCTTGATATCGCGCGCTTCAACAAAAAAGCGGAAGATGTTTTAAAAAAGGCATTCAACGCCAATTACACTTTATCCAACTTGCTCGATGAGCTGGGTGTAAAAAAATACTTTCGCGAATTCTATCTCTTGCCGATGTCTGGCGCGATTTGGAGCTGTCCGCTTGAAACTATGCTGAGTTATCCAGCACAAAGCTTTGTAAGATTTTTTAAAAATCACGGATTACTCACGGTTGCTGATCAGCCGCAATGGTACACTGTTAAAGGTGGCTCGATCGAGTATGTGAAAAAAATTTCTGCTAAAATTAGTGACTCTGTAAGTCTTAACGATGCCGCGCTTGAGGTTGAGCGTTGTGTTGATGGGGTATTAGTTAAGTCGAAGAAGGGTGAAGAGAGGTTCGACTCAGTTTTATTTGCTTGTCACGGTGATCAGGTTTTGAAAATTCTAAAAAATCCAACCGCGCAAGAGCGAGATATTTTCTCCAAATTTACCTACCAAGAAAATGTTGCGGTTTTGCATCATGATCAGTCTCTAATGCCTATAAATAAAAGAGCCTGGGCAAGTTGGGTTTATGCAAAAAATGGTCAAGAATCAAACGGAATTTCAGTAACTTACTGGATGAATAATCTGCAAAATATTGACCATAAATTTCCTCTTTTTGTTACCCTAAATCCCAATCAAGAAATTGATTCCAATAAAGTTTTTGCTCGATTTGTTTATGAGCATCCAGTTTTTGATTCCGCTGCAATTAAAGCTCAAAAAGCCATCGCAGAAATTCAAGGAACTGACCGTCTCTATTTTTGCGGAGCCTATCAAGAATATGGATTTCACGAAGATGGAATTCTCTCGGCGCTCGGCGCAATAAACAAAATGGGAGTGAAAGCGCCGTGGCAAAATTAAACAAATTTTCACTTTGTCTTGCTGAAGTTTGGCACAAAAGGCTTCGACCTTCTGTAAATATTTTTTCCTACCGCGTTTTTTATTTGTGTTTTGATATCGCAAAATCTCACACGATTACTTCAAAGTTTCTTTCTAGAAATCGTTTTAACCTTTTTGGTTTTTATGATAAAGATCACGGCAATCGTGATGGCTCAAATCTTGAGATGTGGGTTAGAAAGATTTTATCCGATCATAACCTCAATCACCAAGCCAAGCGGATTTTTCTTTTAACGCATCCGCGAGTTTTGGGTTACGTATTCAATCCGGTAAGCTTTTGGTTTTGTCTTGATGAGAAGGAAAGGTTGGTCTCGGTTTTAGCTGAGGTGAGCAATACTTTCGGTGAAAATCACAATTACCTAATTTTCAATCATGATCACGCAACAATCGCCCACGATCAATGGTTTGACGCCAAAAAAGAATTTCATGTTTCGCCGTTTTTTAAGACAGAAGGAAGTTATAAATTTCGCTTCATTTTTAACCAAAAAAAAGTTGCAGCTTGGATCGATTACCTTTCAGATAATGGGCAAAAAAACCTACTAACTAGCGTGATTTGCAAGAAGGTAAGACCATCTGATTTACTACTGTTGAAGCAATTTTTATTAATTCCTTTGATGACCTTCAAAATAATTTTTTTAATTCATTGGCAGGCTTTAAAAATTTGGACCAAGGGAAATAAATATGTTCCCAAGCCTTGCCCTAAGGCAATCAAACTAACGATAAATAAATGAAAAATTACGATCTAATCTGGAATGCTTTAAAAAATTGCGATTACGGCACCTTGGCCGTTACATTACCCGACGGCATAACTAAAAATTTTATTGGTAAAAATTCTGGACCAGCTGCTGATGTTGTAATCAAGGATGATCGACTAATTGATTTAGTAATTTCTGGCGGCGATGTTGCCTTTGGCGAAGCCTACATGGATGGATTTTGGGAGAGTTCAAACCTTGCTGATTTTCTAACATTTCTAACGCTTAATTCACATGCTTTAGAAGACTTTTTTCACGCACGAAAATTACAGGCTTTGTTGCTTTTTCTTAAAAGTCTCTTTGCTAAAAACACCAAAAAAGGCAGCAAGAAAAACATCAGCGCCCATTACGATTTAGGAAATGATTTCTATCAGCTTTGGCTTGATGAAAGCATGACTTATTCCAGCGCAATTTTTGAGAATGAAGATTCTTCATTGTTAGAAGCGCAGCAAAAAAAATATCAGCGCATTTTATCTAAACTTAATCCGGGAAATGTTTTAGAAATTGGCTGTGGATGGGGAGGCTTTGCACAAATATCTGCTGAATCGGGTAGAAAAATTACCGGCCTAACTATTTCACAAAAGCAGCATGATTATGCCTCAAATCGCTTAAAAGAAGCCGGATTAGAAAATCTTTGCGACATCAAATTGCAAGATTATCGCGATGAAAAAACATCTTATGACAACGTGGTTTCAATTGAGATGTTTGAAGCTGTGGGCAGCGAATATTGGAAGAAATATTTTCAGGTTTTATGCGACTCTTTGAAATCAAGAGGGAAGGCAGTATTGCAAATCATCACAATCGATGAGCAGGTTTTTGCAGATTATCGTAATCGCGTTGACTTCATTCAAAAACACATTTTCCCCGGCGGCGTTTTGCCTTCAAAGTCAGTCATTCGTGAACTTGCGAAAAGTCACGGTTTCGAAGTAAAAAGCGAATTCGCCTTTGGCTTAGATTATGCCAAAACTCTAATGCTTTGGCTTGAGCGTTTCGATGCCAAACATGAAGAAGTAAGGGCTCTTGGTTTTTCTGAAGAGTTTTTACGCAAATGGCGATTTTATTTATGCTACTGCATAGCTGGCTTCAATGCGAAGCGCACTGACGTGGTACAGTTTGAGCTAGAAAAAATTACATGAAATTTCCAATTAAATTTCTTCTTGTTGCTCTACTTTATTGGCCTTGCACCACTTTTGCTGAGCAATCAAAGTCCTCGATAGAAATTCCAACAACAATTCAAAAGTCGTTTGAGCAGCCATCTCTAGTTGGCTCTGCAACTTTAAAGTTTCTAGGAATGAAGGTTTATGATATTTTTCTTTGGTCGGAAGGGGTGGGATTTTCTTATAAGAAAAGATTTGCCATTCACATCAAGTACAACATGAATTTCAGTCGCGAAGATTTGGCGCAAAGATCAATTGTTGAAATTGAGAAATTGCATGAATTGAGTAAGGAAGAGAAAGAAACCTACCTGGAGAATCTAAAAGAAATCTTTCATCCGATAAAAAAAGGCGATGAAAAAACCGCTATTTTTGTTCCGTCAAAAGGCGTTACAATGTTTCATAACAGCGAAATTACCGGCAAAATCTACGACCAAAAACTCTCTCGTCTTTTTGTTGATATCTGGCTTGACGAGAGAGGTTCATATCCAGCAGTAACAAGAAAACTTTTGGGAAAAGAAATATTTTAACTTTCGAGGGTCAAAAAAATCTGGGAAACTGCCAATTTTCTACGCCTAACTTTTGCTTCTGGTTTTAGTTAGAGCTATTTCCAAATGAGAATAATTTTCCGAAAAATGATTTCTTTTCGTTGCGATTATTATTGAGGCGATCTCTGTTATCGCCACGACGGTTGTTGTTTTTTCTTCTGTTATTGTCGCGAGGTTTGCGATTGCCGCGATCAGATTCTGATGCCACCTCGTCTCCAGAAGAAGCGTTGTCAAAATAGCTTTTTTCCAAGCCAAGTTGATTCACTTTTCCGGTAGTAACTTGCATTTCGATTTCGCGTCTTTCGTCATCAGACAAACTCTTGCGTCTCTTGATGTTGAAGCCTTGCGAACCAACATCATCACCTTGATGCATGAAGATATGAACATCGTAATTTCTCTCGGTCGCCATGATTTCATGTTTCTTGAAATTCATGATGTAGGCGATGGTTTCAGAGTTGGTATAAACATAAATCACGCCAGCTTGTTTATCGGAACAAGAGTGACGAATTGCGCGCAAAATGCTAACGGCCAAAATTTCTACTGAACGAACGTAACCAGTTCCGGCGCAATGTTTGCAAGGCTCAGTAATTGTTTCAAAAAAGCTGGCACCAAGACGTTGGCGCGACATTTCAAGCAAACCAAAAACGCTGATACGGCCGATTTGAATGCGGGCGCGATCATTTTCTAATTCATCACGCAAAACTCTTTCGACATTACGACGATGTCTTTGCTCATACATATCGATGAAATCGATAACAACCAGACCGGCCAAATCGCGGAGACGAAGTTGTTTAGCGATTTCTTTAACTGCTTCGAGGTTGGTTGCAAAAGCAGTTTCTTCGACGCCGATTTCACGAGTTGCGCGACCAGAGTTTACGTCGATTGCCACTAGAGCTTCAGTGTGATCAATTACGATTGAGCCGCCAGATGGAAGGTTAATATTTTTTTCGTAGAGCGCAGTGATTTGTTGTTCGACGCGATATTTATTAAAAATCGGCACGCGCTCTTCGTGCGATTTGATGTTGTGAGCAGAGCCAGGCATGGTCAGCTTCACAAAGTTAAGAACGGTGTTAAAGGCTTCAGTTCCTTCGATGATTACTTCGCCAACATGTTCGTTGTAAACGTCGCGAATGCATCTTTTGATTACATCATCTTCCGCATGAATGAAGGCCGGAGCAGTTGATGAATCAGCAGTTTCTTTGATGTTACTCCACAATCTGTTGAGGTAATCGCAGTCGCGCTTGATGTCTTCGGGTTTTTTGCCGACGCCAGCAGTTCTGATGATTACTGAGCGGTCAGCTGGAGTGTTGAGTTCGTTTAAAATTGAGCGCAAAAGTTTGCGATCGCGGAAATTATCAACCTTCTTTGAAACACCGCCCTTATTTGGCGTGTTAGCCATGAGCACGCAATATTTACCGGCGATTGAGATGTAAGTCGTCATCGACGCGCCCTTATTGCCGCGCTCTTCTTTGGAGGTTTGTACCAAAATCAATTGGCCGGGCTTAATTACGTCTTGGATGTTGTAGCGCTTGTAGATGTTGTGAACATTGCCGCGATAAGCTCCTGTTTCGTCTTCAACCGAATGGGCACCAGTTGTGATTGAATCCTCGTTGTCGTCTTTGTTGCTGTCCCTGTCTTTAGGGCTGTTGCCGCGATCGCGTTCTTCTGATTCATTATTGTCTTCATCGTCATTTCGCGGAGCTTGGCTATTCATGTCGCGAAACTTTTGTCTTTCGCTTTCAGGAATTTGGTAGAAGTCGGGATGGATATCGGCAAATGGTAAAAAGCCGTGACGGTCTGAGCCGTAATCAACGAAACAAGCCTGAAGAGAAGGCTCAACTCTGGTTACTTTTGCGAGGTAGATATTGCCTTTAATTTGTTTAATGGCGATGGCTTCACGATCAAAATCCTGGAGGATTCCATTTTCTAAAACTGCGATTCGGGTTTCTTCGCGGTGGGCGGCGTCGATTAAAATTGTTTTCATGTTCCTTGAAATTAATAGCGGAAGGAACGGCTATTTACCTAGGTCGAGATAAGATTGTTTGATGAGAATAACATAAAAATCCTAGGAATAACTGCTTCAGCTGATTGTAAAAATGGTAGTAAATATTGGCGCAAAACGGCCAAGAAAAATTCGGGCGGAAGTTAGGAATCGCAAACTTATTTACCAGTTGTTTCTGTTTGAGAGTCGAGCCAGTTTAAATATGCCATAGAGCCTTGATCTATCTGAGTCGAAAAGATTTGCGGAATCTCGTAAGAATGATGTTCTTGAATAATTTTTTCTACCGCCGGGTAAAGCGAATTTTTGGTTTTGATACGTAGTAAAATTTCGCGATCATTTTGTAATTTGTTCCGCCAAAAATACATGCTTTTGATCTCGCAAAATTGCACACAAGCAGCAAGATTTTTGCTTAATAAAATCTTCGCGAGATTTTTCGCTGAACGTAAGTTTGGGTAGGTAGTTTCAACTAAAATTAATTTTTTCATGATTTTTGCGCATCGAGGCTTAGTTACAAAAAATAGTTTAGAGAATTCAATTGCAAGCCTGGAAGCGGCTTATCAAGCGGGATTTCGTAATATTGAATTTGATCTGTGGTTCTTGAATGGAGTAATTTTGGTAAAACACAATAAGCCTGAAGGTGAAGATCTTCCAACTTTATGTGATTATTTGCGTCTCGGCAATGAAATGAATTACTGGCTTGATTGTAAAAATTTAGATGGGAGCAATGCCAAAGACGCTTTGGAGTTAATTTTCTACGAGATCAAAAAAGCGAAAATAAATCTCGAGCAAATATTTTTGGCAACATTTGCACTGGATAACGAGGTATTAACTCAAGCGCGAAGAATATTTGGTAAGGACGTTAAATTTATTTTCGCTTGTGGAGAGAGTGATAAAATTAGCGAGCTAGAAAAATTCTGCGCCCAAAACCAAGTTAAGTTCATTTCAATTTTTCACGAATTTATCGACGCAGATTTTGTCAAAAAATTTTCCAACCAAGAAATTTTTGCCTGGACGGTGAATGATGTTAAGAGACTAAAAGAACTTGAAGCTTTAGGCATAAAATATTTCGCAAGCGATCATCTATCTTCGTCTTCCCTGAATCGTTAGAAGGGTTTGGCCGCAAATTCTAAAGGGATCATCAGTTTTTTGCGCCAAGGATAGCGGATGAGGATGAGGCAATTACCTTTTGATATTTCCCGCTATTTTGTTCCTCAAAAACTTCAAAATGCTCACCAAATGGATCAGATAATTTGAAAATAATTTTCGGACTTTTGTCTTTTTTATCATTGAGGTAAAGGTCCCACAAAACGTAGCGCTTCAATCCATCTTCGTAGCTGATCTTAGTTTTTTCTTCGCTGTCAAAAATAACTTCCACCACCGTCATTTCCCACTTACCAGCGCGTTTTGTAACGATTGCGGTGAGCGAAGATACATCAACAAAATCTGGTCCAAGGTCAGCATCGACGCTGTCGCGCAAAAGATAAAGATTGAAGGCCAAAGTCAAAGGCTTGCTTTTTACCTTCCACAAAAAAGTGGTGGTTAGATTTTCTACGGTATTTTCCGCGACATTGTGATTAAGAAAAAATTTTTCGATTTTCTTTACGAGGTCGGGATATTTTTTAAAATCTTCGCGCCAGGAATTTTGGTAATTGCGACTATTTGCCGCGATTAAGCGCCAATTTTCTTTGGATAAATCTGGAATTCTTTGCCATTTAGTAATGTAGCTGTGATCGATAATTTTATTTTTAGGAAAGAATTTGGCTTTATTCCCGACGATTTTTCCAAGATTCTTTTTTCCAGATTCGACCAAATAATTTTCCTGTAGAAAATTCTGTAAATCTTCTGGCGACTTGATCGAGCTTTGTGTTGTTGCTAATTTTTTTAGCTCCTTATCTTCTTTTAATAAATCAGCTGCGAAGCTAAGAGCGCCACTATTCGAAGCCACTGCAATTTTGACTAATTTTTTATCTGATTTGATTTGTTGGGGCGCAAATTCAAGCAACAAACCATTGTCCAAGAAGGCGCGAGTAGAAAATTCTGGAAGTAGCTTAAGGCGATCAGAAGCGAATTTATAATTAAGTGAATCGATCTCGATCATGCGGTGCATAAAGAGTTTGTTATCGAGCAAAGTCCAAGAAGCATATTGCAGGGCAGGACGATTTAGATAAGTAGCCTTCTCCATAAAAGTCTGATCGGAACGCACTTCTGGCGCAGCAAATTGTAGAACTTCTGGACTAATTTTTAGTAGACGAGAAATAAAAATTTGATCTTCTTGAAGCGCATCAGCAGCATTTTGAAATTGCGATGGATCAATCAAAACAGCCTTGAGAATCAAGGTGCGATCAAGTCTAAAACAATCTGGAAGTTGAGAAATCGCTTCAGGATTTTTCTTAGAAACTTCCTGAAGAATTTGATCGTAATAAAGCGGTATATTATCGCAGGAATCTTGTGCGAATGCCGAAGAAGAGAGGAGAAAAAATATCGCTGACGACGCCACTCTGAGCCTGTCTAAGAGTGATGTGTTCATGATTTTCTAACCTCGAAGCGAAGAGATATCTTTAATCTCAATCGTTCTGTTAGTGCGGAAATAAATTACCAAAATGGCTAACCCAATCGCGGCTTCAGCGCCAGCGACAGTTAGAACAAAAATAGCAAAAATTTGTCCTACTAGATCATGCAAAAAGGCAGAGAAGGCTACGAAGTTAATATTGATCGAAAGCAGCATCACTTCAATTGACATCAACAAAGAAATTACATTTTTGCGATTAAGAAAAATCCCACTGACTCCAATGCAAAAGAGAAGCGCGGATAGAGTGATGAAGTCTTGTAGTTCGAGTCCGTTCATAATTTATAAATCAATTCCTTCGCCACTTTTCACCTTAACAACTTCAAGTGAAGTGGCTTTATTACGCGCTACTTGTTCGGCGATATTTTGTTTTTTAATCGGACGAGCTTTGTCGCGAATTGTTAAAACAATCGCACCAATCATCGCAACAAAAAGCACGGCTCCGGCTAGTTGGAAAGGCAAGATAAAGTCGGTGTAAAGCACGTTGCCAATCGCCGAAGTGTTGCTGATTTCTGTTGGAGTCGGGAAGAGAGTTTTGGTTTCATAAAATTTTACTGTTGAAAATTTAATGATGAGCAAAATTTCAGCAAAGAGTACAGCGCCCACTAAAATAAAGATTGGGCGTTTGCGATTAACTTCATTTTCGTGCTTAACATCAACATTTAGCATCATTACCACGAACAAAAACAGCACCGCGATTGCGCCTACATAAACAACGATCAAGAGCATCGCCAAGAATTCGGCGCCGAGCAAAATAAAAAGTGCCGAGGCATTAACGAAGGCTAAAATCAAAAACATCGCCGCATGCACCATGTTGCGCGCGCTAATGGTGGCAAGAGCCGAAGAGACCAAGACGAATGAGAAAATGTAGAATAGATCTAGTGTGAAGTTCATTTTAACGATGTTTTAAATCCGCTTCGATATTGCTTCGCAGCGCATATTCGTAGCGGTCGCCATTAGCGAGAAGTTTTTCTTTGTCATAGTAAAGTTCTTGGCGAGTCTCGGTGGCGAATTCAAAATTTGGCGACTCAACAATGGCATCAACCGGGCAGGCTTCTTGGCACAATCCGCAGTAAATACATTTCAACATGTCGATGTCGTATTTGGTGGTGCGACGTGATCCATCATCTCTTTCCTCAGCTTCAATTGTGATTGCTTGTGCGGGGCAAATCGCTTCACAAAGTTTGCAGGCGATACATCTTTCTTCACCATTTGGATAGCGACGCAAAGCATGTTCACCACGGAAGCGCGGGCTAAGTGGGCCTTTTTCGTAAGGATAGTTAATCGTAAGTTTTTTCTTAAAAAGAAAAGACAAGGTTTTGAGATGACCGAAGAAAATTTCTTTCAAGAAGAAGGCGTAAGCGATTCTGAAAAGTTTCATTTTATTTGAAGTAAACGATGTAAGTGGCGGTGCCAACAACCCAAATTAATGAGAGCGGTAAAAATACTTTCCAGCCTAGACGCATGAGTTGATCGTAACGGTAGCGTGGCAGAGTAGCGCGCACCCAGATGAAGCAGAAGAGTAAAAAGAAGATTTTTGCCATCAGCCAAATCGGACCAGGAATGAATGACAAGGATTCAAAAAGAGGCAACCAACCACCAAGAAAGAGTATAGAAGCTGATGCCGACATCAAAATCATATTGGCATATTCACCAAGGAAGAACATTGAAAATGGCATTGAGCTATATTCGACGTTATAACCAGCGACTAGCTCAGATTCTGCTTCCGGAAGATCGAATGGGTGACGATTAGTTTCGGCAAGAGCAGAGATAAAAAATAAAAAGAACATCGGCAGCATTGGCAAAATAAACCAGTGATCTTTCTGCGCGAGAATGATGTCGTTAAGTCGCAAAGAACCAACGCAGAGAACGACAGAAATAATGATCAAGCCAATTGAAACTTCGTAAGAAATCATCTGCGCTGAAGAGCGAATTGCGCCAAGAAATGCATATTTCGAATTACTCGCCCAGCCCGCAATTATGATGCCATAAACACCAAGAGATGAAGTGGCGAGTAGATACATGATGCCAACATTAATGTCGGCAATCACAAAAGTTTCAGAAAATGGAATTACCGCCCAACCAATCAAGGCAAGAACGAAAGTGATGATTGGAGCAAGAAAAAATAAAACTTTATTGGCTGCGGTTGGAATGATTACTTCTTTAAGCATTAGCTTCAAACCGTCGGCAAGAGGCTGCAACAAACCAAAAGGACCAACCACGTTCGGACCTTTACGAAGCTGCATTGCGGCGATAACTTTACGTTCCATTAAAGTTAGGTAAGCAACGGCGCCAAGAAGCGGAAGGACGATCAGTAAAATCCAGCCGAGAGTTGGCAGAATTTTTGACAAAAAAAGTTCAAGTAGTTGCGGTAAAATTTGTTCCATTTAAGGGAGAAAAAAAATGTGAAAGCGCGAACAAATTATTTAACGAATCAGCAATGTCAATTTAAGCAGAACCAGAGTTGTCAATGCCGCTGCAATGCCTGCTAAGATATCGTCTAGTATTACGCCCACGCCACTTTTAATGCGATCAGCACGACCAATCAAAGAAGGTTTTGTAATGTCAAAAAATCTGAAAGTAAGAAAAGAAAATATGAGATGGATTGCGATTAAGTTGAAATCGCTGAAGTAATATTCATGCATTAAAATGAAACCTGGTTGCAAAGCAATGATCTGACCAATCACTTCATCAAGCACGATTGTTTTGTGATCGATCTGCTTAAGTTTGAATTGTTTTTGATAAGTCGGAATCGCCAATGAGCCGTAGAAAAAGGCAATTACCAAAAATACCGTCCAAATAATATTCTGGTTCGCGAGCGACATTTCGAGGCCGCAAAAAATGGAAGTTAATGCAAACCAAAAAAAAATGGTGACCGCCGATCCAGCTGTTCCAGGAATTTTTGGGAATTTTCCGAAATAAAAAAAAGTAAGGATTAGCTCGTTTAATTTAGACATTTTTAAAATGTATTAAGGATTTCTAAGTAAGATTTATGCAATTAATTCGATTTCAAAAATTTACTCACCACCTTTAGTTACCTGTGAACTAATAGACGGCCTCAGTGATTCTGTGGATAGAGCTTTTAATATTGTTGAAGGCTTCTCAGTAACCACACTTTCTTGCTGAATTCTGGATCCATCAAATTCTTCCGCCCGGTTACCACTCTTTGTTCTTGCTAGCTGCGCAAGAGTTTCTTCCCTTACTTTTTTAGCTAAATCTTCCGCTTGTTTGAGGTCGATTTGTTCAAGTCTTTCGATATCTTGCTTGGTGAATTGAGCAGAATCTTTTTTGACAAAATCTGCGCGCTGTTTTGTGTAAAATTCTTTGATCTCTTTAACCTCTTTAGGAAAGCAAATCTCACCCCAGGCTTGGTTGTGTTGAGATTCGCAGATTCTTTCTGCAAGATCCTCTTTGGTCAGAGAAATAATTTGAGATTCAACTTCTTTTGTTGCTCTCTGAATTCTTTCTTCGGTTAAAAAAGATCTGATTGATTGTTCGTAAGAAATCGGTCCAGGCACTCCAAGCCAGGGTTCTTTCAAAGTTTTATTGCCTAACAACATCTTATGCACTTCGCGGTAAAGAGCGTTGCCAGCTTCTACTTCAAACATCTCTCCAACTTTTTCGTCTTTGGGTAACTCCCTAACAAAGCCAGAGATGTAATCGAGAGTAAAAATCTGCTTTGTTGCTTCTAGCCGATCCAAAATATCGCTCTGTGCAGCGATTGCCATTAATGCCGAAACTTCTGACCAGCCTCTAACTGGCTGATTAATGCAGCCAGCAAGAAATTCTCCGGCAATTTTATCCACTAATGGCAAAAGATGCGGATTTTTTTCTAAAATTTCTAGAATTGGCAATGTTGATTGTGCGATTTCTCGCGCTCTTTTTTCCTGATTAGTTTCCCCCGATCTTTGGCCAATTCCTTCGGTTAGAAAGCGATCTAATACAGTTGTAATACTTGAAGAAGGTGAAGTGTGATCTGGATTTTCTTCGCGGTAATTTTTAGTTATTTGAGCCAGCTTTTCCCTAGCCCGAGCTGACAAAATATCTGGATTGAAGTGTTCGGGATATATTATTTCACATTCTTGCTCCTCTAACTCTTCCAATCTGGTGATTAACTCTAAATTTAAGTTAAGACTTTCGCACCTTTGAAGATTCAATTTTTTAACCGTCCTAGGAATGTTGCTAATTGTTTCGAGACTGTAGCAGTCAGAGAGATCAACCTCTTCGATGCCTTCATGAAGCCTTGGTAAGATCTGAATTTCTTCCCATCCCCCAAGATTTAATTTTTTAATCGTCTCAGGAAGGTTTGGAATTGTGGTGAGTTTTTTACAATCAAGCAAATTAATCTCTTCAACACCTTCGGGAATCTCTGGCAAGGCTTCAAGCTTAAAGCAACCTCCAAAATTTAATTTTCTAACCGCTGTAGGAATGTTAGTGATTGTTTCGAGGCTTTTGCAGCCAAACAAATTAATCTCCCCAAGTCCTTCAGGAAAGGCTGGTAAGGCTTGAAGTCTTTCGCACTTTTCAAGATTTAATTTTTTAACCGCCTCAGGAATGTTAGTGATTGTTTCGAGGCTTCTGCAGTTAAAAAAATCAATCTCTTCAACACCTTCGGGAATTGTTGGCGAGACTCTAAGACTTCCGCACCATGCAAGATACAATTTTTTAACCGTCCCAGGAATGTTTTGGATTTTTTCGAGTTCGTGGCGGCCAGACAAATCAACCGCCGTCGTGCCTTCTGGAATTTTTGGACAAATGCCGTTAATAATTTCGCGATCTTGAATTTTGAAGATTGTCATTTTTACTCAAATAAATATTTTTTATCTGGGTTAGAGCTTTTGCCGTAAAGAGTTAGAAGATCATTTTAAATTTTCTATTTACACATAAAATTTAAAATTTTCGCAAGATTTCCAGGTAGGTTTTTTGTAATTGTTCGATTTCAAAAATTTCAGAAAATTCATCAATTTTGTGGGCGGTTTTATTTATTAATCCTATTTCGACTACTTCGGCATAGTCCTTGATAAACCTAGCGTCAGAAGTTCCGCCCGTTGTGCTTAAAACTGGTTTTTTGCCGGTGATTTTTTCCGAAGCTTTAACAACAATTTCTGCTAAAAATTTTGGATCACTCAAAAAACTTTCACCGCTTGTTCGATGAGTAAGTTCGTATTTTGCGCCGAAGCCGATGGTTTTTTCGCAAGCATATTTTACTAAATCGAGAATCGATTGTGCAGAGTGCAAATCGTTGAAACGTACGTTAAAAGCGGCTTCGGCCTCATTTGGAATTACGTTGCCGCCGAGATTTTGTGAAGAGATCGAAGTGATTTCAAGATTGCTTGGATCAAAGAATTTTGTGCCTTCATCAAGTCGATGATCTTTTAAAATTTTCAGAAGTGAGATCAAAATTGTAATTGGATTTAGTGCGATATCTGGATAAGCAACATGACCTTGTTTGCCGATTATTTTAATCTTGAAGCCAATAGATCCGCGGCGTCCGATTTTGATCATTTCGCCAAATTTTTCTGGATTTGTTGGTTCACCAACTAAGCAGTGCGAAATTTTTCTGCCGGAATTTTTCATCCATTCCAAAACTTTTGCCGTGCCGTTAATTCCATCTGCTTCTTCGTCATTTGTGATTAAAAAACCGATGCCGAAATCGGGATTTGGATGTATTTCTAAAAACTCTGCAACCGCAGAAATAAAGCAGGCAATCGCGCATTTCATGTCGGCGGCGCCACGTCCAAAAAGTTTTCCATCTACTATTTTTGCTGCAAAAGGATCATGCGTCCAAGAGGCTTTATTACCTTCATTTACAACGTCGGTGTGACCAGCAAAATATAAAATTTTACTCGAATTTTTTGGATTAAAAATCGCATGCAAATTGTTAACTTTATAAGAATTCGATCCATCAAATTCCAAAAGATCACAAGCGAAGCCGAGATTTTTTAAGTGAGTAAAAAGAAATTCTAACACTTCGGGATTTACGCCGGAGTAAGATGGAATGCGGATTAGGTCTTGTGAAAGATTTATTGCGTTGAGTTTCATCATTGAAAAATTTCGCCTGGTTAAGAGAGTAAAGATTATTTCCTGGATCCCCGCCTGCGCGGGGATGACACTTGAAGTAAAGAACGCTCTTTACTCTTTATCCCCGCCTGCGCGGGGACGACACTTGAAGTAAATTGCACTCTTTACTCGTCATCCCCGCGCAGGCGGGGATCCAGGTTTTTCAATTACCAAAAAATTCTTATTCAAATGCTAGACATAAAATGGATCCGCGAAAACCCAGAAAAATTTGATGCGGCGATGCAGAAAAGAAGCGCGACCTTCAAAGCTTCAGACATTCTCACGCTTGACGAAGAAAAGCGTAAAAAAATTTCCATAATTCAAGAATTGCAAACAAAGAGAAATAAGTTTGCGCAAGAAATGGCTGAAGCGAAAAAAAAATCTGGTTTTAATAACGCTGTAAAAATCTCTGGCCAAAGTGCAGAGGCTGGTTGGGCTTCGTCAGAAATCGAAGTCTTGTTGGCAGCTGGAAGAAATATCAATGAAGAACTTGCCGCAGCAGAAAATAATTTCTCGGTTGATGAAAAATTAAATGAGCTTCTCGCCACAATTCCCAACATTCCGCACGATTCTGTTCCAGTTGGTTCTGACGAAAATCACAATGTTGAAATCGAAAAATTTGGCGAGCCGAGAAAATTTTCCTTCACCCCAAAAGCTCACGACGAAATTGGCGAAGCATTGGGAATGCTGGATTTCGAGCAATCTGCTTTGATGTCGGGCGCAAGATTTTCAACTTTAAGTGGCGGACTAGCCCAGCTCGAACGCGCACTTTCAAATTTTATGCTTGATGTCGCGCTTGAAAATAATTACCGCGAAGTTTCGCCGCCAAACCTTGTTAAATCTGAAGCTATGCGCTTTTCGGGGCAGTTGCCAAAATTTGCAGAAGAGGCTTTTTCAACCTCCGACGGTTACTGGCTGATTCCAACTTCTGAAGTTTCTTTGGTGAATTTAGTGGCAAAAAAAACTTTATCGGAAAGTGAATTGCCTTTGCGCTTCACCGCTTATACGCCGTGCTTTCGTCGTGAAGCTGGCTCTGCTGGAAAAGACACAAAAGGCCTAATTCGTCAACATCAATTTAAAAAAGTGGAATTGGTTTCAATCACTACGGCTGAGGCTTCAGAAGCCGAGCACGAAAGAATGACCAATATTTCTTGTGAGATTTTACGTCGCCTTGAATTGCCCTTTCGTAAAATTCTACTTTGCTCTGGCGACATGGGTTTTTGCGCACAAAAAACTTACGATTTAGAAGTTTGGCTGCCGAGTCAGAAAAAATACCGTGAGATCTCAAGTTGTTCTAACTGCGGCGATTTTCAAGCAAGGCGCGCTTCGATTAAATACAAAGCTAAAGAAGGTAAAACGCATTTCGCGCATACATTGAACGGATCAGCGCTGGCAGTTGGTCGCACGCTTTTGGCGATTTTAGAAAATTATCAAAATGAAGATGGGTCAGTGAATGTGCCGGAAGTGCTGACTAGATATTTGGGCGTGAAGGTTATTAGTCTTAAAGCTCGGATTGACTAGCGCCAATAGGCCTCTTATCGGGTCTGTAGATAATTAGAATCGCTTAATTCTATTGAGCCAAAGGTGTTTTTTGAATTATCCACGCGCATAGATAATTTACTTTTTTGTTGGTGATTTTGAGTTGGATATTTGTTTGTTAAGTAACTGGAGGTTTTTGTTTTGGAGCTTAAGAGGCGCTTGGATTTTTGGCATTAACCCCAAATTTTTCTGACGTTGCCTTATTGCGTGAGGTTGATGATTCAGTTGGCTTCATATAGCCTGGAGCGCTTCCACCACTTGACGCTGAAGCCGCGGCTTTAGAAGGAGTATTTGATTTAACGGATGACGTTCCGCCAGAGCTTCCTCCGCCTTGCTTGCCGCCGGCTGAAGATTGAGTCTTCTTTTTTCCGCCTGCTCCGCTAGTGCCGTACATAACGCGTCCAACAGACTCTGAAGGTTTAGATTTCGATTTATTAGAAGGAGCAACAGATGAAGATGAAGCTCCGCCAGAGCTTCCTCCTCCTTGCGCGCCATCAGTTGAAGCTGGAGGTGGAGGTGGAGGCGGAGGCGGAGGTGCTACCTCAGGATCAGAAACTTTACTTCTTGTTTCCTTAGAATCCGAAGCAGTAGGAGTCGAAGCTGCAGGATTATTATTAGCTTCACCCGTTGCAACCGAGTAAATATCCGTACCAGCTTTCATAGCAGCTCCTGCAGCTTCCGTAGCAGCTCCTGCAGCAGCTCCTGCCGCTTCAGTAGCAGCTCCTGCCGCTCCCTTAACAGTTTCTACCACTGCCGCAATAGCTCTAGAAGCAAAAGACATTGGATCCGAATCATTAGTAGGAGTTTTAGGTGCTGCCTCAGGATCAGAACCTTTATCTTTTGCTTCCTTATCTTCCGCAGGATCAGAACCTTTATCTTTTGCCTCAGGATCAGAACCTTTATCTTTTGCTTCCTTATCTTCCGCAGCGGGAGAAGGTTCCTTAATGGTATCAGAAGCCAAAGATTCAGGAGCGAGGTCTTTATCGCCAGTAGTTTCTTTAGGTGCGACCTCATTATTGTTAGGAGTACCACCTCCACCAGTAGTTTCTTTAGGATCAGCACTAGCTTTATTTTCTACAGAATCAGATTCGACATTAGCCCTATTTCCTGGAGAATCAGGGCCGACATTAGCCCTATTTCCTGAAGAATCAGAGCCGCTTTTATCGACAGCTTCGGCAACTTCACCTTTACTGCCTTTGGATGCAGCATTTATACCTTTTCGCAGAGCTGATTTGACAGGAGCGCTCATTGCAGACATGCCGCGAGTTTGAATTCCACGAAGGGTAGAGTAAGCTTTGTTAGCGTTGAAATTATTTGACCAACTACTACTATCTTTAATTTGACTGCCTCCGACTAATGTTGCCGCGACTTCGGCAATCTTATCCATGAATTTAGAAAAGATGTACATAAGCAAGGCTCCCTTGATTATTGTAATTAGTTTTGACGCGTTCATCGATCCAAGTATTGGTAGACCTACGCCAAGAGCTTCAAACCCATCGTAGGTTTTGATGTCGGCGATTCTGAAGATGCAGTAAATGCTATCACTTTCTGCTTTGCTATTATTGCAGGAGATGGTTTTTTCTGATGCCTGTCCGTAGATGTCTGGGGAGTTTTGTACGTTATTTTTTGTGATTTTTCCTGTTGTTGTGAAGGTGGCGCTACCGATTACAATATTGTCAAAGATCGCGATTAGTATGCCAAGATAAGCAAATAGAATCATTGGCTGAAGAATGAAGCCGAGCATGTTCTTCCACCATTTATTAAAAATTTCTTTGGTTCTGTTAAATAAGCACAAAGGAATGATGAAGACAGAGATATACATCAAGATAATCACCGAAGTCATTGCTACCAAGAAAAACTGCAACGCCCTAATCGTCATAACAATCAGGAAGAAGGCGAAACAGAATGCGGCGATCACAAATATAATTCCCAAGCCTCCAGTGAAGAATCCTCCAAGAATCATAAAGATTAGATTAGGTACTGATAAGCTCGGCCCAAAGCCAATAGCTTTAGCGATTTTGCAATCGAGAATATCCCAAACTTCCAAGTATTCTTTGCCAGGGGGATAGCTTGGATCATCGTATTTCGTATCACTGTTACTGTCGGCGTAATTCCAGCGCGGGAATTGACAACCATCCAACTTGGATGTCTCTTGGCTGCTGTCGGGCTTAAAAGTTATCGCTGCTAAAGTTCCGGAGGCCTCAAGAACCCCTCCAATCAATATATCTTGCCAGGCGGTGCCCATGGTGAAGTAGCAAACTAGTGCCAGTTTTAGGACGTAAGGAAATAAGTTTTTGCGTTCGATGTAAGATTTTGGCACCGCAAGCAAAATCATCACTCCATAGAATGTTACAGAGATTGTTAAGACTATCTTGATTAATAGCTGGAAGCGCTTCTGTATTTTGATAAAAAAAGAATCTCCAGACATAGTAACGCCTTCGCGTAATCTGTAGCCAGAAGTGCATTCATCATTCTCATCTGGTATTTCATCAGGATCGAGGCATTCGGTATATCCAGCTTTGTTAAGAAAAATATTTTGCATTGTTTCTTTGAAGCACTGAACGATTGGTGCTGTGAAGCCGGTAGTTTTGCTCTGCAATAATTCTGCCTGGTAGCTAAAGTAATTTTGCGAGTCGCCTTTCATGTCGCGACAAGAGCTATCGATGTAAGCGCCGGTAAGATTGGAAGTGCGAACATAAGGAAGAATAGGCAGCTTCGAGCAGTGTTTCAGGAATTGGCAGAAGTTTTCTAAGTTGCCATCACTCTCTTTTTTCTTTTCTGTTCCACCGCCGAGTAAGTGATTATAAGGGCAAACTGAGTAGGTTTTAACACAGGCATAGTTCACTTCTTTGGTGCTGGCATAAGCTTCAAAAAAAATATCATTATTCTCACATTTAGAACCAATTGTGCAGAATTTATGTCTGGATTTCTTACTATACCAATTTTCCTCAAGTCCAGAGTCATATTCATCGTCAACTTCTACCGAATTATCGTAGCCACTAACGCCGTTGGGGGAAGTTACTTTATTGTTAACATCTCTAGACCCTGGTTCGCTCTCGATACAAACGGCATTTTGACTTCTAAGTTTACAACAATCGTAAGATTTTTGCATTGCGGCCTGATCTTGTTCAGCCGTTTTCCCACCTTCTTCTGTGGCCATAGCCAAAAAGCGATAACAAGCGTAAGATGGCGCCATTCCTGGGCCAGTCATGTAATATCTCTGCTCATCAGAGTCGTAGCCAAGAATTCTCTTTCTGCGCTCTTTACTCCATGTTGTGGGGTTGGTGCAGGCATCATCGCTATTGTCTGATTTCTCTATGCCACCGTAAATATATTCGCGATAGTTTGTATTAGTGACTGAAGCGGTATTATCAGTTCCGCAACCACTAGCATTGCTGAGCCGAGTTTCTGGTTGTGCAAATAGGTTAATCAGGCATTTTTGATAAGACCCTTTTACTTTTGTCCACATTCCATTATCCAGCTGTTCCCATCCGTACCATTCAGATCCACAAATTTTGCCGGTATGGTAAGCCTGATTAGCCAATCCATGAATTATTGCCAAAGCAGCATACATGGCGGCGACTGCGGCTAAATGTGCTGCAATAGACGTGCAACATCTAGCTTGATCCGTGGTTGATATGGCAACAAACGAACATGTCGTCCCTCCTGATGCGGCGCAAGAGGCAGCAGCCGCAGCAGTATTCGCCGCTATTTGTAAACATGTACGGGTTGACGAGGCTACTCGTAATGGAAGGGTGGGATTTGGATAAGGAACATCCGTAGCTTGAATCGCTGTGTTTGGGAGGGCTGAAGCAGTATTTGGCGGATATACGGAGGCTTGACACATTGCAGCCGCAACTTTGCCGGCAATGTACATTGCAGTTCCACTGGCGGCAATGAATCCAATACATGTCGGATTGGTAAGCTCAATTTCGAAATCACGATTAGTGCCGTTAGCGCCGACTGGATCATAAGCGATATACTTCTTACCTTTATCACCGTTAGTGGTGTCACATGTGGTGCCGCTAAAGCTATTGGGACGCACACCGTCATAAGCCGCATAAGTTGCTTCATAAGGAGCGAGAATAGCGGAGACGACAAGAAAAAAGCAGAGTAGCCACGATAGCGTAGAGCGCAAAGATTTGGGGCGGGAGCTACTTTTCCGCATCAAAGATTTTTAATTAGTTTGTTGATTCCACGATTAGAAATTGACAGAGACGTTACATCGAGAATTTTTTGTAACTCAATCATGTTATTTGGTGATGGTTTTTTGATCGATTTTTTAGTCATTCGTAAAGACGGTATCTAGAGATAAAGCAGAGCTAAAAATACTTGTAATAACGCGCTATCACGCCCCAGGTATTTTGGGTTTGTGGAGTAATATTGTCGTCAGTAATCATGTGCTTCACGCCAGTTTGCAGAGTTAGGCGATCAAAGATTTTTGTTTTGTCAAAATCGTAACCAAAAGAAATTTCACTAAGATTCTGACTAGCTACCCCCTGATTTTTACTTGTGTGTCCGACTAACACATTCCAGTTGCGGTAAAATTTTGTGATCAAATTTCCGGTCAGATATCTTTCGCTGATGTCAGAATTTCCGCCAACATTTCTCATTTGCACATATTCAAGCAATAAGTCGAAAGCCACATTTTCTCTCCACGGATATTTGTAATTCATGCCGGCAACCAAACCCTTTTGGTCAGCAATTTTTGACGTCTTTACCGGGCTCATTCTTGGATTTACCGCCAAGTTTAAGTAGGAAAAATTATAGGATAATTTTTCCTGATTACCGAAATCAAAATCGATATTTAGGCCCATGTTGTAAGAGGCTAGAGAGCGGGTATCTCCGGGTTTACCATCAGATTTATGCGCCGAATCTCTGTTAACCAAAATAGAATTATCAAGATTTTTGCGATCGTTAGTAAAAGTGGAGAAAGAAAAATTATACAAGCCAGTTTTCTTGGCATCGCCCAAGCGATAAACGCCGCCAAACCCAAGTTTCTCAGTTTGTTTGTAAGTGCTGGCAATGCTATAACTCCACAGGCCGCGATCCCAGCGCCAAGCGTTGCCGAAGTTAAGATTGAATTTCCCGGCGACGAGTGAGTATTTTTCTTCATTAAAATTTAGAGCTAATTCTTGAAAATATGCGCCAGTATTTTCGAAGTAGCGATTTTTGCCATTGCGCACGGTGCCAGAATTATCAAGCCTTTCCGCGGCAATGTAACTACTGAGCCAGAGTTTTTTATTGAGATTTAGATTGGTATAAAAACGGATTTCTCCAGTGAGATCTTTATATTCATCGCGCTTGCTGGTGGTGCGGTAATTATTTTCAAATTGCGTTTCGACAATTAAGCGATTGGTTATTTTTGGCTTGAGCGTCAATAGAAGATTTTTTGAATCTGAATTGACGATATCATTTAGAATGCCTCGATTGCTGTAGGCTTGCGCCCAAACTTTTCCAGAAAGAATGGTGAAGAAAATGGCGAGAAATAGGAAATTTTTTTTCATTAATTGAGCTTACTCTTTGCTGCTTAAACTAGATATTTTTTACGCTAACCGCACTCTTAATCGCAACAAGTTTTTCCGTCGGATTTTTCTTTAAAAAAATTGCCGGAGCAATGTTTACGATTAATAGAATAACTCAACGCATCATTACTGCAAAGGCGCTAATTCAAAAAATTCATCACATAATCCAATTTTTTTCTGCGCAGTAAATTCGCCCGTAAGGCCGAAGAAAGTTTTTTCTTTTTACTAACCTTCACTTCCTGTTTTTTCTTATTTGTAACAGGGATGTCTGTTGTTTTTTTGGTCATTTTTAAAAATTAATTTCGTTCGTTTACTGATTTTGATCCAACCTCTTTCATTTCGGATTGCCACTTAAGCGACGACGGAACTGACCTTGCGGGTTAAATTATTCCCAAAAATTTTTTTGATGTTTTGGCCATAAAAATCCCCAGGAATTTTTTCCAACTTCAATGAAGTCAAAACGTAAATCGTGATTTTTAAATTGCCGATTCTTAGCAACGAATAATTCAGCCGAGCGCTTGATTCGATTAAGTTGATGCGGCCTCAAAACCTCCTCAACAGATGCTTGTGATCTGCGCGCCTTCACCTCGACAAAAATAATTACTTGTGATTTTTTAGCGACGATGTCGATTTCGCCGAAATGATTTTTGTAGCGCCAAGCAAGAATCTTGTAACCCTTAAATCGCAGAAAAATCATCGCTATTTTTTCTGCTAAGATTCCGAATTGGTAAGTATTTTTAGCCATTAGACGACATCACGCTGAGCCATCTGCTTCTAGCGCGCAACCTTCTTGTATCAACATAGCCGCGCAGTTTTTCGCCTCTTTCTTTCAGGCTTATTGTTGAGTATCTCATCTTCACATCATCCATTTTTAATTCGCGCGCACGTTCAAGTGATGGAGATTCTTTTTTATCTTTAGTGCGTCTTGCTAATGCACGGCTTCGCGCATTGTTAATAATAACCTGACGGTTTTTGTCGTGCAGGCGCTTGTGATGCATAATGATGTTGTCGGTGAACCTGCGGCGTTTTCTGTTAACGAGTTTGCGCATTGCGCTGCGACTTAATCCGCGCCTGTGAGTAATGCGGCGAATTTGACTGTACAAAACATGCGCCAAGGTGTGTCCAGCAATCTCATGTATCAAAGCGGGGTGGGCGCTAATTAAGCTGGTCGCATCAAGTGTCATCATGGCAATTGAGGGCAGATTAATGAATGTCACGATTTTTGCAGGCGATTAAAATTAAAACACAGATTCGCGGCTTTCTAGGTAAAAGCCTTTATTTGCCAATACAAAAACGCGAGAAGATCGCATCGAGAATATTTTCAACACCAACATCGCCAATTATTTTTCCGATCTCACGCGCCGTGAGACGTAAGTCCTCAGCAGCTAATTCAATATTTTTTTCTAGAGAAAAGCTCTGTAAGTTTTTGACACATTCTTGCAATGCGACGCGATAACGTTCTTGGGTGATTAGTGGGGAAGTTTGTTTTGGTACGAGTTCAAGAATTTTTTCTTCAAGTCTGGCGAGAAGCGCTGAAGTGTTACCATTCTTTGACAAGCTCAGCATGACAGATCCATCGCTGAAAGCCTGGCTAAGCTTGGCGTCAAGAAGATCGATTTTATTTGTGACTAAAATCGTATTTTCATCAATCAAATCCGGGCGCAAAATCGGATTAGTCGCATCGAGAAGAAAAATTTTAATGTCGGCCAAGGCCGCTTTTTGCAAGGCACGGCGAATTCCTTCTTTTTCAATCAGATTGTCAGTTTCGCGCAAGCCAGCAGTGTCGGAAATTCTGACGGGCACTCCTGCAATCGACAAATGCACTTCAACAACGTCGCGAGTTGTGCCGGCAAATTCTGAAACAATTGCCACTTCACTTTGCGCTAAAAAATTAATCAGACTCGATTTACCAACATTAGGAGCGCCAATGATGGCAAGGCTTAAACCGTCTTTAATTTTCTGACCAATTTTTTTGTCGTCGAGATGTTTGGCGATTTCTGCGCTTAAATTTTTTACGTCTAGCTCAACTGCGTCGACAATATTTTGTGGTAAATCTTCGTCAGGAAAATCAATTGCCGCTTCAATGCGCGCGGTAATTTCAATCAAGCGAAAACGCCAATCTGCGTAAATCGTGCCAAGCACTCCCTCTAATTGCTGCAAGGCTTGGCGGTGTTGCGATTCAGTTTCGGCGGCAATTAAATCTGGAATTGCTTCAGCTTGAACTAGATCAAGTTTTCCGTTCAAAAAAGCGCGCTTAGAAAATTCACCCGCTTCGGCGAGGCGACAATTTTTTTGTGCAGAAAGAATTTCGAGAATTTTTTTAAGAATGAATGAAGAGGCGTGAATACTGATCTCGGCAACATCTTCGCCAGTAAAACTTGCAGGTGCAGAAAAAAAAGAAATCAGCGTTTCGTCAATTATTTGTGAATTTTTTGGGTCGAGAATTTTTTGAAATGAAATTTTCTGATGTTGTAGCGCGCCTTTAAATCCAAGGTTTTGCAGACATTCTCTAACTTCTGCTCCAGAAATTCGAATCACCGAAATTCCAGCGCGAGACGGAGAGGTGATTGGTGCGAAGATGGTTTGCATTTAATTAATTCGAGAAATTTCCGAGCCATTCCCGCAAAAAAAGGGAAGGGGTAGAAGGGTTAGTCATTTGCTCCGAGATTGTTGTCTTGGATTTCGGCTTTTGCGGAGGAAAAAAATTTAAGAAAAATTGAATTTTGAGCACGGTGCTCAAAATTGCCTTTTACCAAGCAAAATCAAAGGTTAGATAAAAATTTTTACGGAAAAAGTGGAGCTAATTCGAGACCCTCTTTTTCGTCAAAGCCAAAAACAATATTCAGATTTTGCACCGCTTGTCCTGACGCGCCTTTGCAGAGATTGTCGATTACTGAAACCAAAACTGCTCTGCCACTAGTTCGGCCTTGCTTTGCCGTCATTAAGCAGAAATTGGTGCCGACCACATCTTTAATGTTTGGCTCGCCTTTAATTACGCGCACGAAAAGTTCGTTGGCGTATTTTGTTTCGAGGCAATTTTGAATGTCTTGTAGAGAAAATTTTGGATTAATTTTTACGTAAATTGTCGAAATAATTCCCCTGCTAATCGGCAATAAATGCGGCGTAAAATCGATTTCAATTTTACTTTTTGCCGCTTTACCAAGCTCTTGTTCAATCTCGCCAATATGTCTGTGCGTGCCGATGGAATAAGCCTTTACCGACTCGTTAACTTCACAAAAAAGATTTCCCTGTTTTAGCGATCTGCCCGCACCAGAAGTGCCGGATTTGGAATCAATAATAATGTCGTGAGTGTCGATTAAATTATTTTCGAGAAGGGGAATAAGTGGGAGTAAAGCGGAGGTTGGGTAACAACCTGGGCAGGCAATCAAACTCGCCTTTTTTATTTTGTTTCTGTGGATTTCGGAAAGTCCGTAGACTGCTTGTGGCTGTAAGTCTTTAGCGATGTGCTCATGTTCGTACCATTTTTGGTAATCGGCAGGATCTTCTAATCTGAAATCAGCAGAAAGATCGAAGATTTTTAAATGCGGATTTTGCGGAATGAGTTTCTTGAAAGTTTCTTGCGAAGTCGTGTGTGGCAAGCATCCGAAGACAGCATCGATTTTGCTGAAATCGATTTCTTCAAGTTTTTTTACGTCGGGAAGGTTGTAGTGAGTGAGGTGTGGATAAAGTTGTTCGATCTTTTGTCCGGCATTTGAATTGGCGATTAGTGCAGAAATCTCAACTTTTTTGTGATTGAGCAAAATTCTGATGAGCTCAGCACCAGTATAGCCCGAGGCGCCGATGATGGCGATTTGTAGTTTTTTCATTTTAGTAATTTTGTCGGAAATCTTTAACTCGTTATACCTACTTTCGCAAGAGTGGCGAGGGAGGGGGCGCTTACTTTATTTTCCGATTTTTTCTTCTAAAGCCTTAACTTCCTGCAACATCTTGGCATCTTCTTGCATCATTTTTTTAACTAGTTTGCAGGCGTGAATTACAGTCGCGTGATTTTTGCCGCCAAAAGCTGCGCCGATTTTTGGCAAACTTATTTCAGTGTGAGTTTTGATCAGATACATGGCAACTTGGCGCGGTCTGGCTATTCTTCTTTCGCGCGTTTTTGAAGTTAGGGACTTAACACTAATGTCGTAAAACTCGCCGACGATTTGTTGAATGACTTCGACCGTAGTTTTGATTTTTGGCTTGTTGCTGTAGCCGGCAAGAATTTCGCGTGCGGTTTCCAAGGTAATTTCAGTGTCAGCAAAAACTCTTTCGGCGATTAATTTTTTCAACGCTCCTTCTAGATCGCGCACAGAGCCGGAAATATTTTCAGCAATGAAGCTCAAAATATTTTCGTCGATTTCTTGACCAAGCATTTTGGCTTTAGCCTGTAAAATAGAGAGGCGGTCGGCGTAATCGGGGTTTTTAAAATTGACGATCATTCCACCAGAAATGCGCGATTTTAACTTTTCATCAACATTTTCTAAATCAGACGGACGGCGATCGCAGACCAAAACAACCTGCTTGTTCGCTTCGACTAAATAATTGAAGCAATTCATGAATTCTTGCTGAGTGCTTTCTTTGCCGGCGATGAATTGCACGTCGTCGACAATCAAAACATCAATTGAGCGCATTTTTTCTTTGAAACCCATCACATCATTGCTGCGAATTGACTGCACAAAGTGGTACATGAATTTTTCAGCTGAGAGATAAACGACTCTTTTTGAGCGGTCGAATTCTTGAATTTTCCAGGCGATTGCTTGTGCTAGGTGAGTCTTGCCCATTCCTACTCCGCCATGAATAAAGAGAGGAATTTTATCGTCGAAGAGATTGATCTGAGCATCAATTCCGGCAGCAATTTTGGCCATTGAGACCGCGAGCTTATTGCATTTAGCGCTGACGAAATTGTCGAAATTATAGCGCTTATTTAACTCAGTTCCGAAAGCAAAGACGTTATCATGCTTGGAAAGATTAAGAACTTTTTCTGAGCTTGATGATGAGGCCGGAGCTTCTGAAATCAAAGTCTGGGCGAGACAGATTATTGTAACTTTTTTAACCTGAGGACGAATTTTTTGAATGGTTTTGGTAAGGATTTTAGTTTCAACGAACTCGCGAATAATCCAGTCGCGTACGAATTTTGAAGGCGCGGCAAAAACAACTTCGCTATTTAAATCCGAAAAAAGTTCGAGCGAGGCAAACCATTTTTTAAAAATTTCTTCGCCAAATTCGGCGCGGCAAATTTGAACGAATTCAGGAAGGAAGGTGTTTGGAGATGTGTTTTCTAAAGCTTGCTGCATTACGATTGTTTCCACGGCAAGTTTTCGGCTTTCCAGCCACTCATTTTTCCTCTTTGATGACTTGGATCTAGATCGCCCTCAAAGCCCGAGGTGATATTGAAGCATTTAGTGTAGCCAAGTTCCGAAGTGAGGCGTGCCGCAAAGTCAGATCTTCCGCCAGTGCGACAGATGAAGAAGAGTTTGGCTTCTTTGTTTTCTTTGCCGAAAAGATTTCTGAGCATTTTTTCAAAATCATCTGCAAATGCAGGATTTTCGTTCATCGACATGGTTAGTCTCCAAGGATTAAGAAGCATGCGTCCGCCGAATTCGTCAGCATTAACTGTGCCGACAAAGTTAAATTCTTCCAAAGTTCTTACATCGATCAAAACTGAATTTTTGTCTTTTTGTAGAATATCAAACGCGTCGATAGCGCCGATTTGGGTGACTGACATCTTCTAGTATTTTTTGAGGATTTTTGAGAAATATTTAAGCGAAATATTTAGGTGATCTTGCTTGCAGTAAAGCCATTTATTTTTCTACGTGAGGAATAAATTTCTTGACAGGCGACGAGGTTAAAAATGCCTAAAGGTAAGAAATTAAATTTATTATGAAGCTAACAATGGCAAGGCTTGATGAGTTATCAAAAAAGCTCAGAGCTAGAAGGGGTAGAGGTTAAAATGGGGCAAGAGTTTTTTTGCGTGATGCGAAAAAAAATAAAAAAAATCCGAGTATAATTAGTGGTAGAGAGAGGAGTTGTCCTAAAGTTATTTTTTCAAAGAAAAATCCTAGTTGATCATCGGGCTCGCGGAAATTTTCGATAAGGATTCTAAAAGAGCCGTAAAGAATTAAAAAAATTCCGCTTAATTTTCCGTGTTGATTGGTGAATCGATTGCGCAGCGAAAATAAAATCACGAAAAGCAAAATTCCTTCAAGGCAAGCTTCGTAGAGTTGGCTCGGGTGGCGCGGTAATTCTCCGGCATTCGGAAAAATAATCCCAAAATTTGAATTGGTTACACGACCGTAGAGCTCCATATTTACAAAATTAGCTAAGCGGCCGCAAAGTAGTCCAACGGGTGCTGCGACAGCAAGGCAATCAGTCAGTTGTAGGAAATTTATTTTGTATTTCTTGGCGTAAAGCCACATTCCAAAAATCGACCCTAGAAGCCCGCCATGAAAAGACATTCCGCCTTGCCAGAAGGCAAAAATTTCGAGAGGATGTTGGAGAAAATATTCGGCATTGTAGAAAAAAACGTAACCGAAACGACCGCCAAGAATTATTGAAATTATTGCCCAGGTCATCCAATTGTCGTAAGCTTCGGATGATAAAAATTTATTTTTTTCGTTACATTTTTTGAGCCAAAAAACGGTAAATAAAATTCCGACAATATAAGCAAGCGAGTACCAGCGAATAGCGAGCGGTCCGATAGAGATAGCTATTGGATCAAGCTCGGGAAGGGTAATCGGAAAGATCGAAGGATAAAATGTCATGGTTGATGTTTTGAATGTTGAAAATAGTTTGCTGGCGCTTCTCTTGAAGCCTTCCTCTAATAACTAAAAATAATCCGTGAAACCAATAAAACCGCAGCAGAGCAACTTTTTTAAAATTAATGATCAAATCAAAGCAAAGGAAATCAGACTGATTGACGAAGATGGGGAGATGATCGGAGTCACTACGGTTATTGATGGAATCAGAAGAGCAGAGGCGGCGGGATTGGATTTAATTGAAATTTCACCAAACGCTATTCCTCCAGTTTGTAAGCTCGCCAGCACGGGTAAGATGAAATACGAAATGCAGAAAAAAGCTGCTGATGCTAAGAAAAAACAAAAGGTAGTCGAAGTAAAAGAAATCAAAATGACCATTAATATTGGTAAAGGTGATTACGACACCAAAATCCGTCACGCCAAGGAATTCATCGAAGACGGCAATAAAGTTAAGGTTACTATTCGTATGCGCGGCCGTGAAATTACTCACCGTGACCTAGCAGAAAAAATGATGGCCAGACTTGTTATTGAAGTTGAGCCTTTTGCCAAGCCTGAAGTTAATCCTAGGTTAGAAGGGATGCAGATGGTCGCGATTCTAATCAAAAAATAATTTACTTAAAAACTAACACCTTGTCATTTCCTGCGCGATTTCAGTAATTCTCAACTCTTCAAAAAGCATCGCGTCATTCCTGCGCAAGGGATGATGAGGTATGTAAGATCTAGAAAAGATTCGAATTTGAGTTACTGAAATTGCTCAGGAATGGCAATAGAAACTATTTTTAACATGAAAAATCTCATCGCTCGTGCAATTTCAATTGCCGAAAAAAAGAAAGTTAACTCAAAGAATTTTTTGACTTTCGTCGAAGATTTTTATGCCGATAACAAACTCGGCGATTTCGATGATTACGCGCCGGAAGACTTATTTGAAGCGGCAAAATCTAGTTTTGATTTTTTTTCTACCAAAAAAGTCAGTGAGTTAAAAGTTAGAGTTTCTAATCCAAAAAATTCTCAGATTACTTTCGTCGATGTAATTAATGATGACATGCCATTCCTCGTTGATTCAGTGGTGGCATATCTCGACAAGCAGGGCTTAAAAGTTAAAAACATTATTCACCCACTTTATTCGGTTTTGCGTAGCGAAAAGGGCGAGTTGGTAAAAATTTCTGCAGAGAAAAATTCGCGTCAGGAATCGGTTATTCAACTTCATCTCGAAAAAATTCACTCTGAGTCTGAGCTAAAAACTCTACAGGAAAATATCGAAAAGATTTTAGTCAATTTAAACTTGGTAGTGAAAGATTGGAAACCAATGATGGCAATGGCTCAAGTTGCACTTGAACAAGTTGGAAATCACCAAGAAGCACAAGAATTTATTTCTTGGATTATTGGTGGAAATTTCATTTTTCTTGGCGCGAAAGAGTTTGGAATAAAGCAAGTCAGCAAAGAAAAATATTCGCTGGAAGAAACTGATTCTGGGCTTGGCGTTTTTCGTTCTAAGCAAAATGAATTCAGGCCGCTCGTTGTTAATTCTTCGCCGGAAGAAGTTTGCGAATCGATAAAAAATCCTTACATAATCGAAATTTTAAAATCGCGTTACCGCTCAAATATTCATCGCATTGCCAATGCCGAAAGAATTCGTGTTCAGAAAATTTCTGGCAAAGGTGAAAACAAAGGTCAGGTGATTGGCGAATACAGGTTTGTCGGTCTCTTTACCTCTTCTGCTTATAATTGTGGTGTCGATCAAATTCCGCTCATTCGCAACAAAGTGGCGAAGGTAATTGCTGATTCTGGATATGTTGAGGGAAGTCATAACTACAAAGACCTCGTCTCGGTTTTAGAATCTTATCCGCGTGATGAATTATTCCAAATTTCTGCGCCAGATTTACTAAAGAATGCAACGGGAATTGTTGCGATTTGTGGACGTTCACAGGTCAAATTTTTTGCACGTAAAGATAAATTTAATCGCTTCGTTAGCTGTTTAATTTTTACGCCGCGCGATCGCAGCAATTCTGAATTGCGCGAGAAGATTAAAGAATATTTGGCAGGAGTTTACAAAGGCGAAGTCACTGATTCCTTTGTTCAAATCACCGATTCAAATTTGAGCAGACTTCACCTCATCATTCGTACCGAAAATAAAATTCCAAAAATCGACGAAGATAAAATCGAAGCTGAAATTGTGCGCATGACGCGCAATTGGGTTGACGATCTTGCTTGCGAAATCAAAGCAAAATTCGGCGAAGAAAAACATGTGCAACTTTTTGCCAAGTATCAAAAAGCTTTTTCAATCAGCTATTCGAATCGCTTTAACGCTAATCGTGCGGCGACAGATATTTCGCGCATCGAAGGCTGTTTAGAAAAAAATACTGCGCTTTTTGACCTCTATAAATCATCAGATGCTTTGTTGGAAAATGTCACTGAGCTGAAAATTTATTCTCCAGAAAATGAAATCATTCTCTCAAAAATCATGCCGGTTCTTGAGAGTTTTGGATTTAATGTAATTCAAGAGCACACCTATACCGTAAGTTTTGGCGACTCAGAGAAGAAGAAAGTTTGGATACATTATTTTCACCTGAATCTCAGCAATAAATCCGACATAAATTTCTCCGAAATCATCAAAACAAACTTCGAAGAAACGGCTTCTTTGATCTGGCAAGGTGTAACTCAAACTGGTTTTTTGAATCGCTTAACAATAGCCGCTGATCTAGACTGGAAGCGCGTTTACATGCTGCGTTCTTACTATAAGTATCTATATCAAATAGGTTTTCGTTACCAGCATAAATATATAGCCGATGTTCTGGTGAGATATAGCGACATTACCAAAATGTTGCTCAATCTTTTTGAAACTAAATTTGATCCGGCGCTAAAAATTTCTGTTGCTGATCGAGCAAAACAAATCGCGATAATTTCTGCACAAATCAAAGAAGCGCTGAATCAAGTTAAGGATGTTACTGACGATTCGGTGATCAAAAAATTCTTTGGAATAATTACGGCAACTCTTCGTACTAATTATTATCAAACCGCCTCAGATGGCGGTTTTAAAGGCTACATGTCATTTAAGTTTGATTGCAAACTAGTGCCAGGACTGCCACTGCCACTTCCTCATGCTGAAATTTTTGTCTGCTCTACGCGAGTCGAAGGAATTCATTTGCGCGGCGGAAAAGTTGCACGCGGTGGCCTTCGTTGGTCTGATCGCCAAGAAGATTTTCGTACCGAAGTTCTTGGTTTGATGAAAGCGCAAATGACTAAAAATGCAGTGATTGTTCCAGTTGGTTCGAAAGGCGGATTTGTGTTAAAAAATAATTTATCCGGCTTCACTCGTGACCAAATTCAGCAAGAAGGAATTGATTGCTACAAGACCTTCCTGCGTGGCTTGCTTGACATTACGGACAATGTTGTGAACGGCAAAATTGAACATCCGCATGATGTAGTGCGTCATGATGAGTCTGATCCTTATCTCGTTGTTGCTGCTGATAAAGGCACCGCAACTTTTTCCGACATCGCTAACGGAATTTCTGCCGAATATGGTTTTTGGCTTGGTGATGCTTTCGCTTCGGGCGGCTCGGTTGGTTATGATCACAAAAAAATGGGAATAACCGCAAAAGGTGCGTGGATTTCAGTAATGCGTCACTTTCGTGAAAACGGTCTCGACACTCAATCGCAAGATTTCACCTGTGTTGGTATTGGCGATTTAGCTGGCGATGTCTTTGGTAACGGAATGCTGCTTTCCAAACACATCAAGCTTCTCGCTGCCTTTAACCATTTGCATATTTTCTTAGATCCAGAACCTGATGCGGCAAAATCCTTTGCAGAGCGCCAGCGCATGTTTAATTTGCCGCGCTCAAACTGGACAGATTACAATCAATCCTTGATTTCAAAGGGTGGTGGAGTTTTTGAACGCAGCGCTAAATCAATAAAAATTTCTCCAGAAGTAAAAGATGTTTTAGGAATTGAAGAAGATGATCTTGCGCCAAATGACTTAATTCGTGCCATTTTAAAGGCACAGGTTCATTTGCTCTGGAATGGTGGAATTGGCACTTACGTCAAAGCCGCGGATGAATCGCATCAAGATGTTGGTGATCGCGCTAACGATGCCCTTCGTATCAACGGCAACGAGCTGCGCTGCAAAGTAATAGGCGAGGGCGGAAATCTTGGCTTCACTCAAAAAGGTCGCATCGAATTCGCGCTAAATGGCGGTCGCATCAATACTGACGCGATGGATAATTCAGCTGGTGTCGATTGCTCGGATCACGAGGTGAACATTAAAATCGCTTTGATCGCAGCAATGCGCGCAAAAAAATTAACGATCGAAGAAAGAAATAAGTTTCTCGAAAAGATGACTGATGAAGTCGGCGACCTCGTGCTTTCCGATAATCGTTTGCAAACTCAAGCGATTTCAATCGCCAGTTTTCAAGGTAAATCAATGCTTGGCGAGCAATCGCAATTTTTAGATCGTCTTGAAAAAACTGGTTTTCTTAATCGCGAAATTGAGTTTTTACCAACGCGCAAAGAGATCGATAAAAGGCAGAATGATCAAGTTAGCATGACTCGCCCCGAGCTTTGTGTGATGATGGCTTACGCTAAGATGGATATTTATAATCAGATCCTCGCTTCGGATTTGGTGAAGGATAAATATTTTGAGAGCGAACTGCTTTCTTACTTCCCAAAAATCATGCAAGAAAAGTTTGCGGAAGAAATTATTAATCACCAATTGCGTCGCGAAATCATTGCAACGCAAATCACCAATTTTGTGGTCAATCGCGTTGGCATTACATTCATAAGCCAGCTCGCTCAAGACACTGGTTTTAGCGTTATTGATGTAGTGAAAAATTTTATCATTGCCTGTGATTCATTCCGCATTCGTGAAGTGTGGGAAGAGGTTGAAAAGCTCGATGGCAAAATTGCTGCGCACATTCAGAATCAGATGTTTTTGAGTGCAAATAAGCTTCTCGATCGTTCAATTCAGTGGTTGTTGCGCAATCAGGCGAAAGGCGATGTTACTAAAGTTGTCGCTCGTTTTAGAAAAATTGCTGACGAACTTTATTCAGCTCTTCCCGGAGTTCTTGCGCAAGCATCAAAAGAATCTTTTGAGCGCAAGATTGAGCGTTACCGCTTAAACAATGTTGATGCGAAATTAGCGGCGCGAGTTGCGGCAATGGATCCCGTGGCTTCAGCCTTCGACATCGCTGAAATTTCTGCCTCTTCAAATTTTGATCTCAAAACAATCGCAAAAATTTATTTCGTTGTTGGCACCAGATTTTCTTTGAAATGGCTACGTAGCAGAATTAGCAATCTAACCGTTACTAACCACTGGCAGCGCTTGGCTCACAAGACTATTCTGGAAGATATTTATTCTTACCAAATGCGCATCGCCAAGCAGATTGTTGAATTTAGTTGCGAAGAGAAAAAACTTTGCGAAGTGAATTCAGTTGAGAATTGGATCAATACAGTAGACTTTCTCGTCGAACGTTTTGATGGATTCATCTCTGATTTAAAAACCCAAACAAATCCCGATTTGTCGGTGTTTGTAGTGTCGTTAAATCGTTTAAAACCTTTGGTTATTTGACTTAACAATCCCTGCTCAATCCCTGCACAATCAATGTGCTAGGGGGGCAAGAGTTTTTACATGTGCGGTCGTGGCGGAATTGGTATACGCGCAACGTTGAGGTCGTTGTGGGGTAAAACCCGTGGAAGTTCAAATCTTCTCGACCGCACCATTAAAGAATAAGTTTCAAGCCAGCTTAACTGGCAATTCTTTGATCTTTGGGTCATCTCTCAACTTCTTAAGTATATAGAAATAGCGCGATCATTTGGCTACCTTGCCTCGCCGCGAATTAATTGTATTCTTCTACGAAAATCATTTTTGGTAAAATTGAGTTTAATTTGAATGGGCATTTCAAGGCGCGGTTGACATTGATTTAGATGGGCGGGTAGACAGCCGGCATTCAAAATTAATGAACTAAATCATGTCTCATACTTTTCATCCTTCGATTCTTCGCGCTTACGATATTCGCGGCATTTATGACCAAACACTTTTTGATAAGGACGCATTTTTTGTTGGTAAATCTTTCGGCAGTTTTTTAGCGAAAAGTGAACAACAAAGAGTTGTTGTTGCTTGCGACGGACGCTTGAGCTCACCGGCTTTGAAGGCTCAGTTGATCAAGGGTTTAATCGAATCTGGAATGCATGTTATTGATGTTGGCATGGGACCAACACCGATGCTTTATTTTGCGGTGCATCATCTTTCTTGCGATGCAGGAATCATGGTTACTGGCTCACACAATCCAGGACATCACAATGGTTTTAAAATGATGTTGTTAGAGCGTCCATTTTTTGGTGACGACATTCTTGGTTTGGCAAAAATTACTGAGGCTGGAAAATTTTCTGAAAGTGATGAGGGCAGGTTTGAGAAGTGCCACATCCAAGATGATTACGTCAACAGAGTTTTAGAAGACTGTCCGCTAGCTAAAAGCGAGAGTCATTTGCTTGATGAGATTGATCAATTTATGCCACGCAAAAAATTAAAAATTGCTTGGGACGCCGGTAACGGAGCAGCGGGCGAAGTTATGAAGCAAATCAGCAAAAGAATTTATGCCGAGCATATTTTGTTGTTCGAAGAAATTGACGGAACTTTCCCAAACCATCATCCCGATCCTACAGTTCCAAGCAATCTACAAGATTTAATCAAAACAGTTCGTGAAGAATCTTGTGATCTTGGCATCGCTTTTGATGGCGACGGAGACCGCATTGGCGTGGTTGATGACGAAGGTGAAATTCTTTGGGGCGACCAACTTTTAGTTTTTTTTGCGCGCGAAATTTTGGCTGAGAAGCCAGGTGCAACAATCATCGCCGATGTCAAAGCGAGCAATGTTTTGTTTGACGAAGTTAAAAAAGCCGGCGGCGTTCCATTGATGTGGAAAACAGGTCATTCTCTAATCAAAGCAAAAATGAAAGAAACCAAGGCACCACTTGCTGGTGAGATGTCTGGTCATATTTTCTTCGCTGATAAATATTATGGTTTTGACGATGCGCTCTACGCGGCTATTCGGATTATTAATATTGTCGAGCAATCTGAAGTAAGTCTTTCGACCTTACGCAAAGCTCTGCCACAAACATTCTCAACTCCGGAAATCAGAATTGAATGTTCTGATGAAAAGAAGTTTCAAATAATCGAAGAGTTGAAAAAAAATCTGCAAAAAAGCGGAGTGATTTTTAACGATGTCGACGGAATTAGAGCGATTGAAAAAAATGGCTGGTGGTTGATTAGGGCATCTAACACTCAGTCAGTGCTAGTTTCGCGCGCTGAAGCCGATTCTCAAGAGGGTTTGGCAGAGCTAAAAAATAGTTTAAAAAAACAGTTGGAATCTTGTCAGGTAACACTTCCCCCAGAATTAAAATAATCGGCCTAACTGGCGGCGTTGCTTCGGGCAAAAATTTCGTTTCCGAAGTTTTTGCCAAGAATGGCGCGGTTATTTTTGATGCAGATAAAGAAGTTCATCGCTTGCTTGAGCTTGATCAATCAACGATCGATGCAGTTAAAAAAAATTTTCCGGAAAGTTTTATTGAGAAAAAAATCGATAGAAAAATTTTAGGAAAAATAGTTTTTGCCGATAAAGAAAAATTAAAAATTCTTGAGAAGATTTTGCATCCAGAGGTGAGATCGAGCTGTCAAAAATTTTTGAAAAAAGCGAGTGAAGAAAAAAAAGAAATCGCAGTTTTAAATATTCCTCTGCTTCTTGAAACTGGGCATTACAGATGTGATTACGTCATTGCTATTAGCGCTCCCATCGCCATTCGTAAAAAACGTTTTCTTGCTCGCTTAGAAAGTGCAAACGTCAAAATTTTTAATCAAATCTGCGCGAAACAAATCTCTGATGCAGAGAGGGAAAAGAAGGCGGCTTTTGTGATTAATAGTGGTGGATCGAAGGGCGATGTTGCAAGACGAGTGAAGAGCATTATTTCTGAGTTGCGTAAGCCGCGTAAGGTTTGGAAATAAAGCTGCTGCTGTTTGAGAGAAGTCAAAACCAAGTTAGTGCAGCAAGATTTTCTTGATCGCGAATTTCTGAGCAAAAAATAAACTGATCAAAGTTTTTATGATGAGCGATCAAGGCATAATTGCCGAATAAAATCCTACTATTCATCAGTAATATTTTCGTGAAAATTGCGTTAGTTACAACGTTAAGTAAGCGACGATTATTTACAAAGCAGGCCTATTAGTAAATCGGGAATGCTTTACAGAGAGTTGCAACTTCAACTTTCACTTTTTCTTCCAGGGCCTTGTTGCCATCTTCTCCATTTTTCACAAAGCCTTCAAGCACGTCGCAAATCATGTTTCCGATGCGATCAAATTCTTTTTCTTTGAAGCCGCGAGTGGTTCCTGCTGCAGTTCCAAAACGCAAACCAGAAGTTACGAAAGGTGAGCGCGGATCATTAGGAATCGCATTTTTATTACAGGTTAAACCTGCGCGTTCCAAAACTTTTTCAGCTTCTTTTCCGGTGAGAGTTTCAAGCGGCGTAAGATCAACAACCATTAAGTGGCAATCAGTTCCGCCGGTAGTAATTTTTAATCCACGTTTAACCAAAACTGCGGATAAAACCTCTGCATTGGTAACAATTTGTTTTGCATAAATTTTAAATTCTGGACGAAGCGCTTCCCCGAAGGCAACGGCTTTAGCAGCGATCACATGCATCAAAGGACCACCTTGCAAACCAGGAAAAACGGCAGAATTAATTTTCTTTGCCAGCTCTTCGTTATTCGTCAAAATTACACCACCACGAGGGCCGCGCAAAGTTTTGTGAGTTGTTGAAGTTATGATGTCGGCAATGCCAACTGGAGATGGATAAATTCCAGCGGCAACTAAGCCAGCAACATGCGCCATATCAACCATCAAAAGTGCACCAACTTCGTCAGCAATTTTTCTGAAGCGTGCCCAGTCAACGATGCGCGGATAAGAAGAAATTCCAGCGATGATTAATTTTGGTTTATGTTCGAAAGCGAGAGCCTCGGCTTGATCATAATCGATGAGGCCGTCATCCAAACGAATTCCATATTGAATTGGTTTTAGCCACATTCCAGAAATCGTGCGTTGTGCGCCGTGAGTTAAGTGTCCTCCGGCTGCTAGAGACATGCCAAGAATAGTGTCGCCTGGTTGAAGCAGCGCTAAGTAAACTGCAAGATTCGCGCTTGCTCCAGAGTGAGGCTGCACATTCGCAAATTTTGCGCCGAACAGTTGGCACAAGCGATCAATCGCTGCTTGCTCAACTTCATCCGAAAATTCACAGCCGCCGTAATAACGCTTAGCTGGATAACCTTCTGCATATTTATTTGTGAAGACAGAACCTTGCGCCTCTAAAACCGCGCGGCTCACAATATTTTCGGAAGCAATTAATTCGATTTGATATTTTTGGCGATCAGTTTCCTTTTCGATTGATGAAAAAATTTCCTTATCGGAATCGCCCAAAGATGAATTGAAGGATGAATTGAGAGATGAAGTAGAAAATGTCATGTTTCGAATTGTTTAATTAATGCCCCGATATCGCTTTTGCTTTGCCTCGCTACACGCTTGGCTTCAATGATGGCGCGGATTTTTTGGTAAGTGTTGTTAAGATCGTCATTCACTAAAATGAAATCATATTCTTCGTAGTGACTGATTTCTGCACGCGCTTCTTTCATGCGATTTTGAACAACTTCCTCCTTGTCTTGCGCGCGGGCACGAAGGCGTCTTTCAAGTTCTTGCATTGAGGGCGGAACGATGAAAATCGAGACAACAGAATCAACATCAAACTTTTCTTTAATTTGCCTCGCGCCTTGCCAGTCAATGTCGAAAAGCACACAGTTGCCATTGCGCAACTCGTCATCAACCATCTTTTTTGGCGTGCCATATTTATGACTAAACACGTCGGCACTTTCGATGAATTCGGAATTTTTTTGCATGCGTTCAAACTCATTCTGATCAACGAAAAAATAATGTTGGCCGTGAATTTCTTGAGGTCTTTGCGAACGAGTTGTCGCAGAAATTGAAAGGCGAATTAGTTGATCATTCTGAATAATCATTCTCGAAAGCGTTGATTTGCCAGCCCCAGACGGAGAAGAAAGAATGATTAAAAATGGATTGTGATTGATGAACATTTAAGTCGATTTCCAAATTGTTTTTCCGCCGGAAACATCTTCAAGGCTAACGCCTTTTTCAAGTAAAGATTTTCTGATTCTGTCGGCCTCGGCGAAATTTTTTTCTTGCTTGGCGATTAGGCGAAGAGCGATTTGTTCGTTGATAAAAGATTCATCGACGGAAAAATTTTTTACTTTGCGAGATAAAAAGTTTTGGTCGTAGAGACCAAGAAAATCAAGGGTTGCAGCGAGCTCTGTCTTCTCACCTTTCTTCGACATTTGATGTAACTCGGCGATTACTTTCGACATGTTTAAGTCGTCGGCAAGGTGAGTTAAGACAATTGATGGAACGCCATTAGACGGGTTCTGGTTAAAATCAGACGCGATGGTTTCGTGAAATTTTTCTAATGAATATTTTGCGTCATCGAGTGCTTTTTGCGTGAAGTCTAGAGGTTTGCGATAGTGCGAAGAGAGAAGAAGGTAACGAATTGTGACACCTGAAACGCCTTGATCTAAAAGGTCGCGCACGGTGATAAAATTTTTTAGCGACTTACTCATCTTCTCGCCATTTACGGTGAGAAATCCGTTATGAACCCAGAATCTGGCGTAATGCGATCCGGGAGTTGCGCAGCGGCTTTGTGCAATTTCATTCTCGTGATGAGGAAATTGTAAATCTGCGCCGCCGCCGTGAATGTCGAAATCTGTGCCCAAATATTTTGAACTCATCGCCGAGCATTCAATGTGCCAGCCTGGGCGACCTCCATTGTTCTTATCTCCCCACGGGCTTTGAAAAACGCTCGAAATATCATCTTCATCGTCAGCTGGTTTCCACAAAACAAAATCGAGGGGATCGTTTTTGTAATCAGCAACTTCGATTCGCGAACCGGCGATCATTTCGTCTAGTTGGCGGTTAGCGAGTTTACCATAGTCAGCGTAAGAGCTAACATTGAACAAAACGTGGCCTTTATTTACGTAGGCATTTCCATTGGCGATCAAGTTTTCAATCATCGTAATTATTTCAGCAATGTTCTCAGTCGCGCGTGGTTCATGAGTAGGGCGCAAGACATTTAGCGCGCCGATGTCGGCATAAAAAAAATCGGTGATTGTTTGGGTTAATTCTTGGATCGAAATTTTCTGCTCTTTCGCTGCTTTGTTAATCTTGTCGTCAACATCGGTAATGTTGCGCACGTAAGTTACTTTTGGAAAAACAACGCGGGCGAAACGAAAAAGCAGATCGTAAATTACTGCTGAGCGTGCGTTGCCGATATGTGGGCGATCGTAAACCGTTGGGCCGCAGACATATATTTTAAGGTGATCTGGCTCCAAGGTTACAAGCGGCTCTTCTTTGCGTGAGAGGGTGTTAAAGAGTCTGATTTGCATTAGCGAATATCAACCAAATGACCAGCAATCGCAGCAGCTGCAGCCATTGCCGGGCTCATTAGGTGAGTTCTTCCTCCACGACCTTGACGACCTTCAAAGTTACGATTGGAAGTTGAGGCGCAGCGTTCGCCAAATTCTAGTTTGTCAGCATTCATGGCGAGGCACATTGAACACCCTGGTTCGCGCCATTCAAAACCTGCTGCGGTGAAGATTTTGTGTAATCCTTCATTTTCGGCTTGCTCTTTCACCAAACCAGATCCTGGAACAACCATCGCCAATTTTATATTTTTTGCGATGTGCTTTCCTTGCAATATTTTAGCGGCTTCACGGAAATCTTCGATTCTGCCATTTGTGCAAGAACCAATGAAAACCTTGTCGATTACAATTTCAGTGAGAGGCATTCCGGCCTTTAATCCCATGTATTCAAGCGATCTTGCAACCGCAGCTCTTTTTCCTTCATCTGCAAAATCTTCTGGCGCTGGAACTTTTGCAGTAATCGGCAGCGCATCTTCCGGACTAGTTCCCCAAGTAACTTGTGGCGCGATCTCTTCGGCTTTCAGATGAACTTCGCGATCATATTTTGCGCCTTCGTCTGAACGTAAAGATTCCCAATATTTTACCGCCGCAGCAAAATCTTTTGGAGCTAATGGGCGGCCTTTGAGATATTCGTAAGTTTTTTCATCAGGGGCGATCAAGCCAGCTCTGGCGCCAGCTTCAATCGACATGTTGCAAACCGTCATTCTTCCTTCCATTGAAAGTTCACGAATCGCGCTGCCAGCATATTCGATGACTGAGCCAGTTGCGCCCGCAGTGCCGATTTTTCCGATGACAGCGAGCGTGATATCTTTCGCAGTTACACCTTTGCCAAGCTTGCCTTCAACCTTCACCAAAAGATTTTTCGCACGTCTTTGAATTAGAGTTTGTGTCGCCAAAACATGCTCAACTTCTGAAGTGCCAATCCCGAAAGCCAAAGCGCCGAAAGCGCCGTGAGTTGAAGTGTGAGAATCGCCGCAAACAATTACCATTCCTGGTTGCGTAAGACCTTGTTCTGGACCAACAATATGAACGATCCCCTGTTTTTTATCGTCGAGATCGAAATATTTTATGCCAAATTCGCGGCAGTTTTTTTCAAGAGTTTCAACTTGAATGCGGGAGGTAGCGTCTTTGATGCCGAGAGTTCCTTGGCCACGATCAGCAGTAGTTGTTGGCACGTTGTGATCAGCAACGGCAAGATGTTTTTCGGGATGGCGAGCTGTGCGATTTTTCATGCGTAAGCCCTCAAAAGCTTGCGGCGAAGTTACTTCGTGAATGAGCTGGCGATCTACGTAAATCAAGGATGAAGAGCCATCATCATCAACTAAATGAGCAGCCCAGATTTTGTCGTAAAGTGTTTTTGGCATTGTTACAAAAATGAAGAATAGCGAGGAAAATCAACGCCGCGCACAATTTTTTCTCTGGACAAATTTGCAAGTAGGAAGTTTTTTGTACGGTCTCTTTGTTAACTAATCTGAAAAAATATGTCTAAAAGTACTGATGAAATCACAATCTCTTCAAACGATATAATCTCTCCAAACAATTCTCAATTAACTGAGAAAGAAGCTACAGTTAAACAAGCTCCGGCTACAGTTGAAGAAGCTACGGCTACAGTTGAACAAGCTCCGGATGCAGTTGAACAAGTTTTAGCTTCAGCTAATAGTGAAGTTGATCCTAATGAGAATTTGCTTTCTGAATTAGAAGATACCTTAAGAAAACAAGAAAGTCTTGAGGCTATACTTGATAAACTTGAAACGGCAGTAGGTAGAGGTGTTGCTGAGAATGTTCCTTCTAGTGATAAAGGAAATTCAGCTAAAGGAAATTCAGCTCAAAGAACTCAAGCTCAAGGAGATCAAGCTCAAGGAGATCAAGAAGATTTATATGAAGGCAATAATTCAACCGAAAAACCAAAAGATAAATTCAGTGAAGGGCAGAAGAAAAATCCCTTAGGAGATATGCTTGTAGCTGTATTTGAAGCTGTATTTGGTCTTATAGAAAGATTGTCCAAAGGATTTAAAGAATTTGCGGAAAGTTTTCGTTCGTCAACCAAAGAGGATAATCAGGCCAAAAATGGTAGTGATGTTGGGAGTGGGCATCTTCAAGAGTCAAAGTCGCAAGGTAGAGGTGCTTCTTCTCCTCAGATGGCCAGTGAACAAGTAGCAAAAAGCGCTATTCCAAATAATCCAGGAAGTACAAGCAGTCTTTCAGATTCTAAAACAAGTGAAGAAGCGCCTGAAAGTGATAAGTCGAAAGGATCTCTGCAAGAGCGCATCACAAGCCTAATTAATTCTTGTAAAGATGATCCCAACAAAATGAAGACTGTGGAAGATTTTCTGGAAAAAGGTAAAAAAAATCTTAATGGTGAAGAACTCGAGAACTTTAATGAGTTTGAAAAGATGGTTGATGAAGAGTTTAAGAGGCAAAAAATTGAGAGAACCGCTCCACAGAATCAGGCGAAAGAACAACCTGCTACTCCTTCCTTTGATGAAGGGGTCGAAGGTTCAGCAAAAGAAGGGGTAACGAAAGAAGAAGTTCAAAAGGAAGAAGTGGACCTCTCCTCAAATGGTGTAGTGCCCGGTCCAGAAGAGGGTGAAAAAAAGGCTCCCGGCAAAATCGAATTAAGAGAGCTTCCTGGAATAGAAGAAGTGACAAAAGACTTGGCAGCTGTTGGCGTCACGAGTTCAGATTTAGGCAATTCTTCTTCGGCACCAGCTCCAGCAGCGATATCAGCTCCAGCAGCTAGAGAAGTAGGCGGAAGAGGGTAACCATGTCAGGCCACTCACAATTCTCCAACATCAAGCACCGCAAGGGCGCGCAGGATGCCAAGAAAGCGAAAGTTTTTACTAAGATTCTGCGCGAGATCACTGTCGCCGTAAAAACTGGCCAGCCTGATCTTAACTTTAATCCGCGCTTGCGTAATGCAGTGATTGAAGCGCGGGTAAAAAATATGCCGAAAGATCGCATTGATGCGGCGATTAAGAAAGCGACAAGTGAAGTTGGTGGCGATGGTTTTGAATCAATTCGCTACGAAGGTTACGCGCCGCATGGAGTGGCATTAATTGTTGAAGCATTGACTGATAATCGCAACCGCACGGCAAGTGAAGTGCGCAGCATTTTTACTAAATCTGGTGGCGCTTTGGGCGAAACTGGTTCTGTTGGTTTTATGTTTGATCACGTTGGGGTGATTCAGTTTGATGGCAAAGTTGCCAGCGAAGAAGCTATGTTCGAAGCCGCGCTAGAAGCGGGTGCAAATGAAGTTGAATCTTCTGCTGATCATCACGCTGTGATCACTGAGACAGAAAAATTCAGCGCCGTTCGCGATGCTTTAATCGAAAAATTTAAGGATCCGCTTTCGGCAAAACTTGACTGGAAAGCAACTGTTACCGTCGAGATTTCAGACCTAGAACAAGCGCAAAAACTTCTGAAGATGATTGACGCTTTGGAAGATTGCGATGATGTGCAAATGGTTACTGGAAACTATGTTTTTGCGGAAGACATTGTGGATAAACTTTAAACTTTAGTCGTGACGAGTTTTTCTGGATCCCCGCCTTCGCGGGGATGAAGGGTTGAGAGGGTTCTTACTTGTGGATAAACTTTAAACTTTAGTTGTGACGAGTTTTTCTGGATCCCCGCCTTCGCGGGGATGACGTGTTTAAAAGGTTCTTACTTCTTAAGTTGTAACGAGTTTTTCTGGATCCCCGCCTTCGCGGGGATGACGACTTAAGGACGATTTAAGAAGTAAGCACCTTCTCAACACGTCATCCCCGCGAAGGCGGGGATCCAGAAAAACTAGTAACAACATCCCTGCGGGCTTCATCCCTGCAAAATCGGGGATCAAGGAAAGAAAAAATATTCTCCTAAGTAAAAAATATTAAAAAATGAAACACGTCGAAATCACGCCGCAACTAGTTAAAGACCACAACCTAACAACCGACGAATACCAAAAAGTTTTAGATATTCTTGGTCGCACCCCAACCATCACTGAGCTTGGAATTTTTTCGGCTATGTGGTCAGAGCATTGCTCTTATAAATCGACAAAGAAATGGCTTAAAACCATGCACACTCAGGCGCCATGGGTTATTTGTGGGCCAGGAGAAAATGCTGGCGTTATCGATATCGGCGATGGGCAGGCGGTTATTTTTAAGATGGAAAGTCACAACCACCCTTCATTTATCGAGCCATATCAAGGTGCGGCGACTGGTGTTGGCGGAATTCTTCGTGACGTTTTCACGATGGGTGCGCGGCCAATTGCCAATTTAAATGCGCTGCGTTTCGGCGATATTGATCATCCAAAAACTAAACAACTCGTTAATGGCGTGGTGCATGGAATTGGCGGTTATGGCAACTGCATTGGCGTTCCAACTGTTGGCGGTGAAGTAACTTTCGATAAAAGCTACAACGGCAATATCATCGTAAATGCGATGACTGTTGGCCTTGCTGACTCTGATAAAATCTTTTACTCCGCCGCTTCACAAGTTGGCGCTTCCGTTGTTTATGTTGGTTCGAAAACTGGTCGCGACGGCATTAACGGGGCTGTTATGGCTTCTGATGAGTTCAAAGAGGGCGATGAAGATAAGCGTCCGACAGTGCAAGTTGGAGATCCTTTTGCCGAAAAACTTCTGCTTGAAGCCTGCATGGAATTGATGAAGTTGGATTGCATTCTTTCAATTCAAGATATGGGAGCGGCGGGCCTAACCTCATCTTCATTCGAGATGTCGGGAAAAGGTGGCACTGGAATTGAGCTTAATCTTGAAAAAGTTCCACAACGCGAAACTGGCATGAACCCTTACGAAATAATGCTTTCTGAGTCGCAAGAAAGAATGCTTATGATCATCAAGCCGGAAAAAGAAAGCGTTGCACAAGCCATTTTCGATAAGTGGGGCCTTGACTTTGCGGTGATCGGAATCGTCACCGAAACTGGCCGCGTGGTGATTAAAATGAACGGCGAAACTTACGCTGATATTCCTTCTGCACCACTTTCTGAAGAGGCTCCTGAATATGATAGGCCATGGATTTAGGCCGCGAACAAAAAAAAGGGGGGGGATTAGGCCAAGCAAAAACTATTAAAGCTAAGACGCTCGTAAGATAAGGCTAGTTGCATCATCCCCGTAAATAAGAAGATTGATTCTGGAGACTTTAACCCGAATAAAATCAACTTCAAAAAAGTCAGCTTTTCTCAGTTTATAAAATGAAAATCATCGGTATCGATCCCGGCCTTACAAAAACAGGCGTCGGCATCATCGAAGTAAAAAATAATCTTCTTACCTTTATCGCTTCCGAAACGATTTATTCTTCGCCATCAGATCCAATGGCAACAAGGTTGGAGCACTTTCATCAAGAAATTGTAAAGCTGGTAAAACTTTATCAGCCCGATGAAGCGGCGATAGAAGAAACCTTCGTTAACATGAATCCGACATCTTCTTTGAAGCTTGGCCAGGCGCGTGGGGCGCTAATTCTTAGCCTTGCTTTGTGCGGTTTGAAAGTTTCTGAATATTCGGCAACGGCGGTAAAAAAAGCGATTGTTGGAATAGGGCGCGCCGAAAAAACCCAGGTGCAAATGATGATAAAAGTTTTGTTGCCAAAAGCCGGATTTAAAACCGAAGACGAAGCGGATGCCTTGGCAGTGGCGGTTTGTCACAATAATAACAAGAGAAGATGAAGTTAGATTCGCAGCAAATTCTAGTCAAAAATGAGCTTGATAAACTTGCCTCAAGTCTTGAAGAGCACGTCTCGAAAGGTGTTTTAAAAAAGATAATCTCACCAAAACATAATTCGCTAAAAAGCCTCTACATTCATGGCGGCGTTGGTCGGGGCAAGACGATGCTGATGAAAAACTTTTTCGATTCGCTGAAAAAAACGCCAAAGATCTACATTCACTTCAACAGCTTCATGCGCGTGATTCACGAGGCTTTGCGCGACATCAGAAATGAAAAAAAGAAATATAAAGATGAGTTGATTGAAGCGGTTCAGAGAGTGGTGAAAGATAAAAAACTAATTTGCTTCGATGAGTTTCAAGTTACTGATATCGCTGATGCAATGCTGCTCGCGCGGATTTTTTCTTTCCTGTTTTCACATAGAGTTGTTGCGGTTTTTACTTCGAATATTGAGCCGCTTAAACTTTATAAAAATGGGTTGCAGCGTGAAGTTTTTTTGGAATTTGTTAAAAATATTTTACTAAAAAATTGCCTTACCCTTCATCTAAATTCATCGACTGATTATCGTGCTAAACTCAGAAAGGGCTTGGTTAAGCGCTATTTCATCTCTAACAAAAAAAATCGCGAAGAAGTTAAAAATATCATCACCGATCTCACTGAGGGCAAGAAGCCCAAAGCAACTAAAATCAAGGTTTGGGGACGAGAAATAAAGATTAAGAAAACTTTCGGAAAAATCGCGGTGACGAGTTTTGAAGAACTTTGCTGTCAAACTTTTGCCGCTGCGGATTATCAAGAAATCTGCAAAAACTTCGATTTAATTTTTTTGTTAAAGCTTCCAGTTTTAACCGCAGAAAATGTTAATGAAATGCGCCGCTTCATGCTTTTCATCGACGAAGTTTACGAAAAAAAAGTTGCACTAATTGTGTTGGCAAGAGCTTCGATTGATAAATTATGCAGCGCCGAAGTTTTTAAACGCACCGCCTCACGCCTTAAGGAAATTGGCTCTGATGGTTATTGGCGTTAGGTAATGCATGATTACTTTCTTAATCCTCACTTTCGCAAGAGTGATGGGTGAAAGATTTTAGATAATTTTACGAGTCGAGTTGTTGAAACTCGCACAAGAATGATGTTGAAAATTTGCACTCACTAGTTCGAATCTTTCTCGCCGAGGTCGGAATCCAAGAATATTTCCAAGAGCTCGATAACAAAAATTGTCCACAAAAAAACCGGCCCTGAATTTCTTCAAAGCCGGTTAGATTGATCTAGTTAACTAAATTACTCTGCAGATCTATCCGTATTTTCCGAAGATCCTTGAGAAGAGTTTTTTTCCATCTTGTCGCGACGATTTTCGCGACGATCTGATCTATCATCTTTTCTGTCGCTGCGATTATCCATTCTATCTTCACTGCGATCACTTCCACCTTCTTTGCGGCGGGGTTTTTCATTACGATTTCCTTCTTTACCGCCGCCCATTTCTTTTTCTCCGCGACCTTCAGCCTCTCCTTCTCTTTTCATTTCTCTTCCATCTTGTCTCATCTCTCTTTTATCGCTTCTAAGCTCTTTTCTATCTTGTCTTAGCTCTTTTCTGTCTTTAGCAATTTCTTCTTTGCTCGCGCCGTTCTTGATGTCGTTTTTGAGTTCTTGTCTATCGCTTCTAACCTCAGCTTTGTCAGATTTAATTTCACGTTGATCACGTTTCATTTCTCTACTACTTGATGAACTGCCGCCTTGTTGCTGCATTCCGCCTTGAGGACGTTGTTGTTGACCGCTAGATGAGCCACCACCCTGAGGGCGTTGTTGTTGACCACCATTTTGATTCGTTGGTTGAGAACGTTGCTGTCCGCCACCAGATGAGCCGCCACCTTGTTGTTGCGTTCCGCCTTGAGGACGTTTTTGTCCACCACCAGCACCGGCGCCACTAGAGCCACCAGAACCACCAGGGCTAGGTTGAGCAAGAGCTGTTGTAACTAGCAAGCACGCAGTCGCGCTAAGTGTAAGAAATTTTTTCATAAGTTTTTGATTATTTTTAAATGAGCTCGGGCAGCTCGCTCGAACGGCATGCAGGCTTATTTTTTAAAACTAAGACAGCAACTAAAGAGATTCCAAAATAACTAGTTTTTGTTACTTTGGCGCGCTTTGTGGAGCAGAAGAAAATCAGCAAGAACGCAGGCCATCATCGCTTCGCCCACTGGAACGGCGCGAATTCCGACGCATGGATCGTGACGACCTTTGGTGATAATCTCGGTATTTTTGCCTTCGATATCGATGGTTTTGCGCGGGATTAAAATTGAACTCGTCGGCTTTACCGCGAAGCGCACAACAATATCTTGGCCAGAAGAAATTCCGCCTAAAGTGCCGCCAGAATAGTTCGAAGCGAACTCAACTTTGCCATTTTTACTAAACATTTCATCAGCAAGCTCTGAACCTTTTTTGTTCGCGGCATTCATGCCGTCGCCTATTTCGAAACCTTTCACGGCATTGATTGACATCATTGCCGAAGCAAGACGAGCGTCGAGTTTATTATAAATTGGTTCGCCAAAACCAACAGGAACGTTGCGGGCTACGACTTCAATAATAGCGCCGACAGAGTCGCCAGATTTTCTGATTTCAGTTAAATAATCTTCAAAGTTTTTCGCGGCGATAGCATCAGGACAAAAGAAATCATTCTTGTCGATCTCAGCAAAATCAAGGCGCGAGCGCTCGATTTTTTTCTCGCCGATTTGAGTTAAATAGCCGGTGATTTCGATTTTTTCTTGCTCAAGAACTTTACGAGCAATTGCCCCTGCAGCCACGCGCATCGCTGTTTCGCGCGCTGATGATCTGCCACCACCGCGATAATCGCGAATGCCATATTTTTTGAAGTAAGCGTAGTCAGCGTGATTCGGACGAAACTTGTCTTTGATCTCAGAATAATCGCCGGATTTGTGGTCTTCATTAAAAATTACCAGACTGATTGGAGTGCCAGTGGTCTTGCCTTCGAAGACCCCAGAAAAAATTTTAACCCTATCTCTTTCTTGGCGTTGTGTTGTGAATTTAGACTGTCCAGGACGGCGCTTATCGAGATATTTTTGAATGTCGCTTTCGTCTAAGGAAAGAAGGGAAGGGCAACCATCAACCACGCAACCGATTGCTTCGCCATGACTTTCGCCCCAGGTAGTTAGTGAAAAAATTTCGCCGAATTTATTGCTCATTATCTGTCTCTTTAATTATTTTTTATCTCATTCTTTTTTGTTCCTTGTGCGAGTTCAAAAATTCGGTTGCGTAATTTATCTAAGATTTTTCGCTTGCGAAACTGAGTTGATGAACTCTTACAGAAATTGATACCAAGATATTGGTAGGTGTAAGTTACTACTCAGTTTGATTCAAAATCAAAACAGGATTTTTTGTGAAAACCATATGATCTCCTGACTCAGTAATTTCTAATTCTCCTGCTGTAATCTTGCCTATTTTTCCTTCAGCAAAAACATCATGCATAATCACCTCTTGCTCATTCTCGTGTAGAGCTTTTTTGGCGCGAATGTGGTAAATATTTCCATTTTCATGCTGAATTTTAATGCGCGGATTAGTCATGATTTTCTCAGTTTTGTAATCTTTCAGACTTTCTGCGCGATCCTTAACTAGCTTGATTGCATTGCTTTTTTTAAAGCCGTAAAAAACATAAATAAAAACCCCGCCAATGATTAATGCATAGCAAGAAATCGTCAGGAATTTTTTTATTTTATGTTGCGAGTGAATGAGCTTTAAAACCTTTGCCGTCGCGCTATCCATGCTGCTCTAGAGTTACTGAGAATGAATCTACATCAGCAATCACGCCAACCTTATCGATCTCTAATTTACATCTGCTGATGTTGGTATCTTCCATGATTTCTCGCATGATTTCTGCGGCCATTTTTTCGATGAGTTTGAATCTCTTTGAACTAATTAAATTTTTAATTTTGAGAATTAAAATATCGTAATCGATTGTGTCTTTAATATCGTCGCTGCTTAACGAACTAAGGTTATTAGTTTCGACTTCTGCGTTAATAATAATTTCCCGATTAATATTTTCTTCCCAGGCGTGGACACCTAGAATCGTCTTGAGTTTGAGGTTCTTAATTTTGATTAACATGTGCAAATAAAATGTCTGAAGAGAAAATTATTCTGCTTAAGCAATACCAAAAATCCAAACAAAATCCTAAACCTTGGCCTAAAATGTTTTTTTTAACAATCTTGTCTGGAGTATTAATCAGCTTAGCCTTGTGGCATTACTTCGTAGAAAATGTTGAGCGTGCCGATGTGCAAATTCCGCCATCAAGCAATATTAGATTTAACGATGCGGATCCGCTTTCAATGACCACAGCACAAATTGCTGATGAGTTGGAGAAAAATGATGAAAAGCCAGTGCTGCTCTACCTTTACACTACTTGGTGCAAAATCTGCTCGGAGAATTTTGAAGTTGTAAATGAAGTTTCTCGCGAGTTTCAAAACACTGATTTGCAAGTGATTGCATTGGCAATCGATCGAGATTTAGATCCGACAAGCCTCAACCAGCATTTAAATCAATATTCCGATGTTTATTTTCAGCCGCGTTTCCTCGCTTTTAAAGATGGATTTCGCGAGTTTTTGCACAAAAAAAATATTCGTTACGATGGCAGAATTCCCTTCACTGTTTTGATTTCACGCGATGGAGAGGTGATCACAAAATTCACCGGTAAAAAAAGTAAAAATTTTCTACGCAACAAAATCATTCGGGAGCTTTACAGCTGATGCTCATATCATTTCGTTCGCACCAAGAAACGGTTTCTCGAAATCATGATTTTGCCGGCACGGGATTTGCTCCTTTATCAACTAACAAACAGATTTCGACGGATGAAAAATTTCATTGGGGCCTGAATTTAATTCGCGACATCGCCGCGATTTATTCTTCGATTTTTTTAGCCGCAGTTGCTTACGGAATCATGATGGTGTTGATTGCATTGAAACTCGAGTTTCATGTTAAGAATGAAATCCTGATTTCATTTTCTGCTGCTACGCAAATTGGAGCCGGGGTAATTTTTTCTCGCTTCTTACCCGCTATTGGACGCAAGGCTGGAATGGTTAATAGCATTTATGCCGGTTCGATTGCTTCGGCAATTGTCGTACTTCTTCTCTACCAATATTATGGATATTTCTTGTGGATATTAAGCATCTTCATTCTTGGCACTGCGCTTTTTACCTGCGGCGTAACTCGCGCTACAATCATGATTGATCTTGCGCCAACTCATGTGCGAGCAATGGTGATTTCATTTGGTACTATGTTGGTGGCGGTTGGCAATTCGATTGGTTCGATTGTTTTAGGTTTGATGAATACTCAAGAAAGTTTTACCTCTTTTTTAGTCGCGGCAATATTTTACCTTTTATCGATGTTGCCTTTAATGAGGCTTAAAGGTCTTGATTCAAAAGTGCGCGAAGAAAAGAAAATTAGCATTTGGCGCTACATAAAAAATTCGCCAAAAATTATGTTTGCAGGATTTTCGGTGAGTTACGCCATGTCATCGGCTAGCGCTTTTTTGATCATTTACGGAATCAAAATCGGCATGCCGCAAGATCAAGCGGCAATGCTTTTATCAGTACTTTTGCTCGGCACTATTCTCTACATTCCAATTGGTTACATTACCGACATACTTAATCGACGCATGCTGATGATTTTCTTTGCGATACTGTCTTTGATTTGCGTTTATCTTCTTCTCATAAACAAGAATAAGCAGGAAATTTATCTGCTACTTTTTTTGATGTTTGGCTGTCTTTCTGGAATAAAACTTCCGGCGTTTGTGTTGATTAATGAAAAATACAAACCCACGCAGCGCCTAGCTGTGAACAGCGCTTTTTCGCGGATAGGTCTGATCGGTAACATATTTGGACTTTTACTTACCGGCGTAATTATGAAAACCGTCGGAGCGCAAGGTTTATGGGTTTCCTTGATTGCGATACTCTCTCTATTCATCTTTTTTTGTTTGCTGAACTATTTTGTAAAAGCTCTGCGCGGCGAGCTTCAGCTAAAGAATTTTTCAATTTTTAATCAGCATAAAAGTGAGCAATTGCAAGAGGCCTAATTATTCAGTTAGCAGTTTTTTTAAAAAAGTTTTTTGCTGTAAAGCTCGGCCAATCGTGGCTTGTGTCAATCTTCAGGGCGTAATTGGCAAAGATTCTAAACTAGAATCTGGTCTGAATATGCAAAATATCGAACCGCTTTTGCTACGCGCTTTTGAAATGAAAAAAGTAAAAGCTGTGGCGTTGAATATTAACTCGCCAGGTGGCTCTCCGGTTCAATCAGAATTGATTTACAACTACATCCGCGAGCTTAGCTCCGAGAAAAAAATTCCTGTTTATAGTTTTGCACAAGATGTTGCTGCATCAGGCGGATATTGGCTTCTTCTTGCTGGTGACGAAATTTATGCGCATAATTCTTCGATCATTGGCTCGATTGGTGTGATTTTTTCGAGTTTTGGTTTTGTTGATCTGATTAAAAAAATCGGCGTCGATCGTCGCGTTCATGCTGAGGGAAAAAATAAAGCGATTCTTGATCCTTTTTTGCCGGAAGATCATGAAAGTGTCGTGATCTTAAAAGAAGCGCAGCGCGATATTTTTGAAGGCTTTAAAGAGCTCGTCAGTTCAAGGCGTCAGGGCAAGTTGCAAGAATCGGAAGAAAAACTTTTTACCGGCGCTTTTTGGTCGGGGAAAAAAGCTGCAGAACTCGGTTTAGTCGACGCGATTTGTGACATGCGCAGCAAAATGAAAGAGAAGTTTGGTAGCGATGTTAAGATCGTGCAAATCTCGGCAAAAAAAGGGTTTATCAAAAGCCTTATCTCAGAAAAATTCTCGGAGATTTTGTTTAAAATTGAAGAGAGGGTCAGCTTCAATAAATTTGGATTGTAGGTCGTACTAAGCTTATTTAAGCATGTTAGTTAAGCCTTCGGCAAACTCATGGTGAAACTAGTTTTAAAATAAAATGTCAGAACAAAATCAGCGCTATAGCCTTTATTTTTACGCCTTCGTCGCAGCTCACGTTTTTATTTGGACTTTGCTGCCAACTTTATTCCGCTACAATATTCCTCTCGATTCCATCGAGGCGATTGCCTGGGGACATGAGTGGCAACTTGGCTACATAAAACATCCACCACTTTCAGCCTGGATGGCAGAAGGCATGATGAAAATTTTCCCCGAGCAGATGTGGGCGGTTTATTTTTTGGCGCAGATTTGTTTGGCTCTGACTTTCATCGCAACATGGGAATTAGCGAAAGATTTCCTCCCGCGCCAGCAAGCTTTAATGTCGATTTTGCTGCTTGAATGTATTTTTTATTACAACTTCACCTCAACTGAGTTTAACGCAAACATCGCGTTACTGCCTCTCTGGGCTTGGGTTACGCTTTATGCTTGGAAGGTTACAAAAAATCCTGATCGCTTAAAAAACTGGCTGATTCTTTCGGTATTCGCTGCTCTCGCCATGCTCGCAAAATATTATGCTGCGATGCTTTTTGGCGGAATATTTTTGTTATTTCTTTACGATAAAAATTTGCGCCAAACCTTAATTACCATTCCTCCATACATTTTTGGAATTCTTCTAATTCTACTTCTTCTTCCGCATATTTTTTGGTTGATTGAAAATAATTTTGTAACCTTCACTTACGCCAAAAGTCGCGCTACTTCCGATTATCATTTTTACAATCATCTACTAAATCCAATTGTTTTCATTCTCAGTCAAGCCGCGAGTTTATTGCTTCCGTGCTTGGTATTTTTTTTGGCGCGTCGCAAAGAATCTTCTTTTTTAAAACAAGATCAGCGCAAAAAAAACTTTCTGATTTTCGCTGGATTGATGCCGCTTTTTTTAACGACAATTCCATCTCTTCTTACTGGAAGTGTTATCAGAGATATGTGGGGCTCGGTTTTGTGGAGTTGGTTTGGAATCGCTCTCTTTTATTTCTTTCCAGTAAAAATTTCTTTAGTTTTTCAGAAGCGTTTTTATCGCGGATTCGCAGTGATTTGCGTAATTGCTGTTGTGGTTTTTATCGATAGCCAGGTGAGTCGTTTGCACAAATATGGACATTTCGACGGCAAGTTATTGGTGCAAAAAATCAACGAAGTGCGGCAACAGCCAACAGCTTTCGTAGCAGGAGATGTATGGCTCACCAGCAATATGAATTTTTTTTCTACTCCGCGCTCACATGTTGTTTGGGATCTAAAAAAACTTGAAGAGACGGGTGCGGTGTTGTTGTGGAATGCAACTTCCGAGGGAGATCAGTTGCCAGAACGTTTTCGTAAAAAAATCTCGACAAAAATCTTGACGCAAGAAGTAATTATTTTGCCTTATATCAAATTTACTGACTCGCCGCCATACCGTGTGGGATGGGCTATCGTGACCCCAAGAAATAATTAATTTTCTTGTGATCTCAAGATCTAAACCGTAAAAATTTCATCCAAATTTTACGAACTAACAACTAAGTTAATGCATCTCGAACACTTAAAAATTCTTCTTCAAGTTCCAGACCTCGCTTCAAAAAAATGGATCTACCAGCAGTACGACTCACAAGTGATGAATGACACTATTCAAACTGGCGGAGATGCTGCGATTGTGCGCGTTCATGGCACAAAAAAAGCTTTGGCAATTACCACAGATTGCACTCCACGTTACGTTGAAGCTGATGCTTTTGAAGGTGCTAAACAGGCGGTTGCAGAGACTTACAGAAATATTTCTGCGGTTGGAGGCAGGCCTCTAGCTATTACTAATTGTTTGAATTTCGGCAATCCGCAAAAGCCAGAAATTATGGGGCAAATTGTGCGCGCAATTCAGGGAATTACTGAGGCTTGCAAGGCCTTAGATTATCCAGTCGTTTCGGGAAATGTTTCACTCTATAACGAAACTGATGGCAAGGCAATTCAGCCAACTCCGGCGATTGGTGGCGTTGGGTTGCTTAAAGATTTCCACAAAAGATGCAGCACTAAATTTAAAATGCTCGGCGATGAAATTTTTGTTATTGGCGCAACCGTCGGACATCTTTCTTGCTCACTTTTCGAGCGCGAAATTTCAAAAAAAGATGGCGAAAAAAAACCGCCAAAAGTTGATTTGATCGAAGAGAGGAAAAATTCTGAATTTGTGCGCGAACTAATCGAGAGCGCCACAATTAACGCTTGCCACGATATTTCTGATGGCGGTTTGCTTGTTGCTTTGTTTGAGATGTCGAGCAGAGAACTTGGTTGCGAAATTGATTTTTTCAAAATGGATAGCGCCACTTTATTTGGCGAAGATCAAGCAAGATATCTTGTCGCCGTTGATTCTTCGATGGTCAAAGAATTAAAAAAATTAGCCGAAAAAAAATCTGTAGTGCTTTATAAAATTGCCTCTGTGGTGAAGGAAGAAATCAAAATTGGTGAAGAAAAAATAACAGTTAGAGAGTTACAACATCTAAATGAAGCTGTTTTTGAAAATAAATTTTAGCAGTTTCACAAAATGAAAACAGCCACCAAAGCATTTCGTTACACATCATTCGCTTTGGAAATTTTAGAGAGAGTTTTGGGTTCAAAATTTTCAGTTCAGGGTTTAGAAAAATTACCACAACATCCAGTGATGTTTGTCGCTAATCACTTCACGCGTTCAGAAACATTTTTTATTCCCTACCTTATCTACAAACACACTGGTCGTCAGGTGCGATGCCTTGCTGATGAAAGTCTTTATTCCGGAATTCTTGGTAAATTTTTACATTCTATTGGCGCCGTTTCAACTAAAAATTCCAAACGCGACAACATCATTTTGCACGATCTCATAAGTGGTGAATATGATTGGATGATCTATCCCGAAGGCAGCATGATCAAGAGCAAAGAGATCAAGAATGAAGGCTCTTTTATGAGTTATACGCCTTATCGCATTGGTCCGGTGCGCACTGGTTCAGCCGTGTTGGCATTGAAGTCACAGCTTTATCGCGAAAATCTCAGCGAAGCTTTTGAAAACAATAATTTTGATTCTTTGCGCGAGTTAGAAAAAAACCTAAACACTTCTTATCGTCAATATTTCAAAGAGATAAACACTCACGTGGTGCCGCTTAACATCACTTATTATCCGATTCGTCCAGGAGAAAATAAGGTTAAAAAATTAATCTCGCGCCTGATTAAAAAAATCCCAACCCAACTGGCAGAAGAGTTGGAGATTGAGGGAAATCTTCTTCTTGGGGCGGATATTAACGTGAGTTTTGGTGACCCAATAAATTTAGCAGAATACGCCAAGGTAACGCGTGGCAAGATTAAGCAGTTGCCGATCATTCAATCCGAAACAAAAAATAATTTCATACTGCGCTATTTACGTTCGCGTCTTACTTCGGATTTTATGGAGCAGATTTACTCTAATATTCAAATCAACCTCGATCATATTTTTGGCGCGGCATTACATCATTTTGACGAAACGGAAATCGAAATCGGGCGCTTGAAACGCGTAGTTTATCTAACAGCGGCAATGTTGCAAAAAAGCAAAAGATATCGCCTTAATCGCAGTTTATTCGAAGAAAATTTGGTGAAAATTTTTATCGATGAGCCGCATCAAGAATTCGACAGCGTTTTTAATCTAGCCTGTAAGCAAGGTATAATCGAAGAAGTTTTTGGTGGTAAAATTCGAATCAAAAAATCTGTTTTTGAAAAAAAGTGCGACTTCCATGAGATCAGGCTGGAGAACACTTTGCAGGTTATTGCCAACGAATTTTTCTTACTCGAAGGCGCGAATGCCTTGGTTAAACGTAATGCAAAAATTTCTGATGAAGAGCTGCGCAGAAAAGTTTTTAACGAAATTTATCATTATGATTTGGCAAATTTTGATCGAGATTACGACATTAATTTTGATAAAAATTTTTCCAAAGATAAGTCGATCGGCGCGCCATTTTTTTTAGATTCACGAGTTAAGGCGTCGGCAAAAGTCAGGGCGACCTCGATTCTTCTTGTTCACGGATACAAATCAGCGCCAAAAGAAGTTGCGGCTTTAGCGGATTTTTTGAATGGGTTTGGTTTGAAGGTTTACGCCGTGAGGTTACGTGGTCACGGTACGGCTCCAGCTGATTTAAAAGATGTTACTTGGCAAGAATGGTACGATTCAGTGCAGCGCGGTTATGCGGCACTACAAAATATCGCAACAAGAATTGTGATTGTTGGTTTTTCAACTGGAGGCTTACTTGGCCTACTTTCTTGTGCTCACAAAAAAAACTATGCTAAAAAACTTTGCGGAATCGTTTCGATTAATGCGGCGATTAAACTAGTTAGCATCAAAGCGCGCATGGTTCCAGGCATTAATTTTTGGAATGAAATGCTTGACAAATTTCATATCGAAAAAGGCAAGTTTGAATTTATTGATGACGTTCCAGAAAATCCCAAGATCAACTACGGGCGCAACTACATCAAAGCGGTAAATGAGTTGGAAAAATTAATGGCGATTTGCGAAGAGAATTTACAAGATGTGATCGTGCCGGCTTTGGTTATTCAGGCTGATTGTGATCCAGTTGTTAATCCACAAAGCGGCAAAACAATTTACAAAAAAATTAATTCTACGCAAAGATTTCTTGCCGAACCAAATTTTTCTAATCACGTCATCATTAATTCCGAAGGCAAGGAAGAGGTGTTCGAAATGATCAGAGAATTCTTGGCAAAGATTAAAATCATTTAAAGCAATGAAATCAAAACCGAAAAAAAGGCCAAATCCAGATTTAGAGCAGGATGATGAAGATGTAGAGGTTGAGGATGATGGTCCGGAAATTGCCGCAGGAAAAAAGAGTAAAGTTACTGTACTCCTTGCTTCTATTGTTCTGACTTTTGTGGTGGTTTATCTTTTTTTCATAAAAGAAAATGCCCCGAAAGAAGATTTAGTAAAAGTTGCAGTGCCAGAAATTGCTAAAGTCGCTAGTTCCGATAGCGGTAAATCTCCTTTCGAGATAGAGGTGCCAAAAGATGAAGCGAAAACGAATGTTGATATTCTCGCTCAGCCAGCAACTCCCGATCTGCCAACCTTGCCAGAATTGCCCAAAGACGCGATAGTTCCAGAAAAGATCGATTTGACTGAAGATAAAAAACAAGCTGAACAGCAGTTACCAACGCAACAACAAGTAGGGCAGCAACAGCAACAAGCGGGATCTAATTTGAGACAAGAATCTGCTCAAAACAATCCGGGGCAAGATGCTCAAGTGGATAAAAAATTAGATCCGCGTTACGCGCCGATTGTGATTTTTTCTGGGGTTACTGAAGGAACAACTATTCCTTCACGAGGAGTTGGTTATGAAAATAATATTGTCGGGATCAAAAAAAATTCGATTGATGAGTTGCAGACCACTACAACAGCTGTTTCCGCAACTCGCATCTCTGATCTCGCCCACACTATTGCACAAGGTAAGTTGTTAACGGCAGTTCTAGAAACTGCGATCAATACTGAGTTGCCAGGTTCAGTGCGCGCGGTTATAAGTCGGGATGTTTTTGGTGAGGCAGGAAATGAGGTTTTGATCCCGAAAGGTTCGCGCTTGTTTGGATCTTATTCGAGTAAAGTTGCCCGAGGCCAGGGTAGGGTAGAAATTGGCTGGACGCGCTTAATTCGCCCAGATGGCGTTGACATGGCGATCAACTTTAATGCCTCTGATCAATTTGGTCGAGCTGGCTTAGTTGGCGATATCGATAATAAATATAACTCACTTATCGCGAATTCAATAATGACAAGCATGCTTGCCATTGGTGGTGTTGCGGCTGCACAGAGTATTCTCAGTAACGATAGCTCAACAACGACTACTACGAATCCAACACAAGGCACAACAACCTCGACAGGCAGTGCTACTAACCAAGCTCTTTATGATGTTACTAAAACCATCATTGATACAGTTGGGCAGTTAATCAGTAATACCATCGATCTTAATCCGGTTATTCGCGTTCCTCAGGGAACTAAGATTACCGTGATCGTTAATTCCGACATCACCGTTCCATCAGTAAAAAGATGAATAAAAAAACCATCAATCTCCATCTTGTTTCCGATTCAACTGGTGAAACTTTAAGCTCGGTTGCGCGCGCAACTTTGTCGCAGTTTGAAGCTGTTGAGTCGAATGATTTTATCTGGCCCTTAATTCGCACGAAGCAACAGTTAAGTAAGGCGCTGGAGTCAATAGAAAAACATCCCGGCATCGTTCTTTACACCATAATGCATGACGATTTAGTTGAAGATTTACGCAAAGAATGCCACCGACTCAAGATTCCCTGCATCCCAGTTTTGTCGCACATCATCGCCGAATTTTCGAATTATTTGGGAATGCCGATTACTCATGCGGTTGGCCGTCAACACTTGCTCGATGGCGAATATTTTTCGCGCGTTGAAGCCATTAGTTACACGCTAACTCACGATGATGGCCAATCTGCCTGGGATTTATTTGATGCTGATATTGTTCTCATCGGCGTGTCGCGCACTTCGAAATCACCGACTTCAGTTTATCTTTCTTGTCGCGGTCACAAGACGGCCAATATTCCTTTTGTGTCGATCGAAACCATTCCACAAACAGTCTATGAATTAAAAAAACCTTTAATCGTTGGCTTAACAATCAATCCAGAAAAACTCGTTCAAATTAGACAAACCAGACTAGTCTCGCTTGGACAAGAGGGTGAAACTAGTTACATTGATCTTGAGTCGATAAAGCATGAGGTTGCAGAGTCGCGTAAATTATTTTCACGATTACAATGCCCTGTTATTGACGTAACAAAAAGATCAGTCGAAGAAACCGCCGCAAGAATTACTCAGCTCCTTCAAGAAAAACGAAAAAACTAAATATCTTACCATGGCAACACACACTATTTTGATAGTTGATGATGAAGAAGTGCAACGCAAAGCATTCGGAAAAGTAATCACGAGCAACTTGGGCCATAAATGCATTGAAATGAAAAGTGGCTTGGAAGTGGTAGATTTTTTCGTTAATAAAAAATCTCTTAATAACGTTTCTTGCGCCGATGTGGATGTGATGCTTCTTGATCTTTCTATGCCAGATCTTGACGGCTTATCTGTTCTAAAACAAATCGCGCCAATTAAGGGTGACGTGCAAGTAATCGTGCTTACCGCTAAAAAAGATCTCACCCTTTCTGTTGCTGCCATCAACTACGGCGCGATCGATTATATCGTCAAAGGCGAGCGTGATATTTTTGCACGAATTACCGCTTCGATTAACAACGCAATCGAGAATAAAAATCTTAAATATCAGGTTTCACATTTAGGCAGAAGGGAAAGAGATCAGGTTATTTTTTCTGATATTGCCGGCAAAGGTGAGGCGATTTTAAAAGCGATTGAGTCAGCAAAAAAAGTCGCCAACTCAACCGTTCCAGTTTTGATTGATGGGCCAAGCGGCTCAGGAAAAGAATTGATCGCGCGCGCGATTCATGGCTCTGGATCTAGGTCAGGAAAACCTTTCATTACCATCGAATGCGATTTGTTGCGCGCCGACGCTGAAGAAAAATTATTTGGTTCGGAAGGCTTTATTGCTGACGGAATGGTAAAAAATATCGGCAAATTGCGCGAAGCAAATAGTGGCACGATTTTCTTCAAAAAAATCGATGTTTTGAAGCCATCACTTCAGGTAAAGTTACTGAACTTTTTACAAGAAGGAGAGTTCATTCCTTCTCTAGGAAAAATGCCGGTGCGAGTTGATGTGCGAATGATGTTCTCAACCACAGCTGATATGAAGCAGTTAGTGTTAACAAAGAGAATTCGTGAAGATCTTTTTTATCGTATCTCCGTTTTCCCAATCACTTTGCCAAGCCTTAAAGAGCGCAGCGAAGAAGATATTAGAATTTTAGCCGAAAATTTCTGCCGCGATTTCAGTATTAATGAAAATAAAAAAATTAGATCAATCAGTCCTGAAGCGCTTAGCCTTATCTTTAACAGCGATCTAGAAGATAACGTCAGGCAGCTTAAAAATATAATTTTTCGCGCCGTAGTTTTATGTGACGGCGACGCTCTTCACCCAGAGCATTTTCCGCAATTGCTGATCAAAGAAGGTGCCAACTTAACCAAAGCCAAATCCATAGTTAAAAAAAGATCAGACATCAATAGTGAGCTCATCGATATTTTTGACGAAGAAGGAAAATGCAAAACCATGAGCACGATTGAAGAAGAGATAATCAAGCGCTTGGTTGACATGCGCAGCGGCAATCTATCTGAGGTGGCGAAGCAACTCGACATTGGCCGCTCAACAATTTACAGAAAACTAAAAATTATCGAACAATGAGAAAAGTTAAGACCGCGATTTTTCCGGTTGGTGGATTAGGCACGCGCTTTTTGCCGGCAACAAAATCAATGCCAAAAGAAATGCTGCCGATCGCCAATAAGCCGATCATTCAATATGCTTATGAAGAAGCGCGAGACGCTGGAATTGAAAAATTTATCTTCGTTACCGGGCGCAATAAAAACGCGATTAATAATCACTTTGATCACGCTTATGAATTAGAATCGAAGCTCGATGAAAAAAATAAATCACAAGAGTTAGCGCAAGTAATGTCCTGGCTTCCCGATGCTGGGCAGATTGCTTTTGTGCGTCAGCAAAAGCCTCTTGGGCTTGGTCACGCCATTTGGTGCGCGAGAAATTTTATTGCGAAAGATGAGGCTTTCGTGGTTATCCTTGCGGATGAAATGATGCAACAAAGCCCAAATCGTAAGAGAAATTTTCTTGGTGAGATGATTGATCTTTACCAAGAAAAAGAAGACGAGGCGAGCATTGTCGCTGTTGATGCGATTGATATGCAAGACACCAACAAATACGGAATAATCAAAATCGCAGGTGAGGAAATCATCACTGACATGGTCGAAAAACCTAAGCCAGACGTTGCCCCATCAAATCTTGCAATTACAGGTCGTTACATTCTTCAGCCAGAAATTTTTGAATATTTGGCAAAGTTTGAAGTTGGTTCCGGCGGTGAAATTCAACTCACTGACGCGATGAAAGCGATGTGCAAAAATCATCCCTTCTACTACAAAAAAATCGACGAAGTGCGTTTCGATTGCGGAAATGTTTTGGGTTATCTTGAAGCTAATATTGCCTTCGCCCTCGCTAATGGTGAGATCGCGGAAAATGTAAAAAAAATTCTTAAAAAATATTCATCATAACTTCTGCCATAATTCGACAAGCTCAGCATGACCAAGATGTTACTTTGAGTTTGTCGAAGGGCGTTAAACTTTTATCCAAATTATGAAAACAGCATTCGTCTTCCCCGGACAAGGTTCTCAAGCGGTCGGCATGGGAAAAGATCTCTACGAAAATTTTGCTTCGGCGCGCGAAATATTCCAAAAAGTTGACGATATTCTTGGCGTCAATCTTTCAAAAATTATGTTTGAAGGGCCAAGCGAAGAGCTAACAAAAACAGAAAATACTCAACCGGCTTTAATGGCGGTTTCAGTGGCTCTAACTACAATTCTTGAAAAAGAATTCGGTAAAAAAATTACCGATCTTTGCTCTTTCGTTGCCGGACATTCTCTTGGAGAATATTCTGCACTCTGTGCAGCAAAGGCGATTTCACTTGAAGACACGGCAAAACTTTTACAAGTGCGTGGCTCAGAAATGGCTAAGTGTGGCTTACAATCAGAAGGTGCAATGGCGGCGATTTTAGGAGTGGAAATTGAAGTTGCAGAGGCGATTGCAAGTGAAGCAGCGCAGGGCGAAATATGCCAAGTTGCTAACGACAATTCAGTTGGTCAGGTCGTAATTTCTGGATCAAAATCTGCAATCAATCGCGCTTTAGAAATCGCTAAAGCTAAAGGCGCAAAGCGCGCCATTGCCCTTCCGGTGAGTGGCGCATTTCACTCGAATTTGATGCTTGCTGCGCAAGAAAAAATGAAAATCGCTTTGGCTTCTACTGAAATTAAATCTCCGATTGTGCCTTTAGTTGCTAACGTCACAGCGTCTTTAGTTTCTGATCCAAATCAAATTCGTGATCTGCTCGCAAAGCAAATCACTGGTTCGGTAAGATGGCGCGAAACTATGATTTTCTTGGCCTCACAAGGTGTTGAAGAAATCATCGAAATTGGTTCGGGAAAAGTTTTGGCCGGATTAGTTGGTCGTACTTGCCCAAATATAAAATCGCGTTCGATTCAAAATACTGAAGACCTGAAGAGTTTTTAAGAAAAAAAAGATTTTGAGCACGGTGCTCAAAATTGCATTTTAACCAGCATTAGCGCGCTTTAAGTGAAAAAAAATTTCAAATAATTAAAATGCCGAGCACCAAATTTTCTCTCATTGTAATTCGTCTTCTTTCGCGTCTTTGTGGCATTTTTCTGCTTATTCTTTCTTTTGTTTTTTCTCTCTCCTTACTCAGTTTTAATTCTGAAGATCCCTCCTTTAACACAGTCTCTACCGACGACCACGTCAGTAATTGGATGGGCTCATCTGGTTCGCACATTGCTGATCTTTCATTTCAGTTTAACGGCTTCGCTTCCTTCGTAATTTGTTTAATCATTTTTGCGTTTGGCTTAAAGATTAGTTCACGCGCTGGAGCCAGACATTTGCTGCCTAAAATCATCATCGCTCCGTTTTGTATTTTGTGTTTCTCGGTGATTTTTGCTGCTTTGCCACAACCCAGTTGGTGGGAATTTAATTCGCTCGGCGGAGTGAATGGTCATTTTATTTTGGCCAAAACTGCTATTTTTCCAAAAGTTTTAACCTTCTTTCTTGCGCTGTTTTTCGGCGTCGTTTCTCTGTCGATCATTATTGAAGTTTCACTTGCTGACTGGGTGTATTTTTTCCGCTATTCCGCCGCAACTGCGCGTTTCTTTTTTACCAAGCTTATTGGCGAGAAAAAAGTTTACGAAATGCGCAAAAAATTGCCAATTAGAGCTGAAAAGAAGGATGAGCCAGAAGAGCATTACGAAGAACCTGTCGAAGAAACCGTCGAAGATTTGAAGAAAAAACTGCGCTCACCAAAAACTAAAAAACCAACACGCGGAGCGAAATCGAATTACGAACTTCCAGCTCCAGATCTACTTACTGACCGCTCTAGCGAGAATCGCGACAAGAAAACTAGTCGCGAACTTGTTGAGGCCCAGAGCAAAATGTTGATCAAAGTTTTGGAAGATTTTGGCGTCTACGGAACTGCATTGGCCGCAAAAGTTGGGCCGATTGTTACACTTCACGAATTCGAGCCAGCCGCTGGCACCAAAGCTTCGCGGGTTATTGGTCTTTCTGACGACATCTCTAGATCGATGAGTGCGGTTTCAGCGCGGATTGCTGTAGTGCCTGGAAAAACTTCGCTCGGTATTGAGTTGCCAAATCCAAAACGCGAAATGATTTTTTTGCGCGAGCTGCTTGAGTCTAAGGATTACAAGTTTTCACAAGATTCTTTGCCGATAATTTTGGGCAAAGATATTGCTGGCGATACGATGATTGCTGACTTAGCGCGTATGCCGCATTTATTGATCGCAGGAACTACTGGCTCAGGAAAATCTGTCGGCTTAAACGTGATGATTTTATCGCTACTTTTCAAACTTCGCCCAGACGAATGTAAATTCATCATGATTGATCCGAAGATGCTTGAGCTTTCGATTTACGACGGAATTCCGCATTTACTTTCGCCAGTTGTAACTGAGCCAGGCAAGGCAATTATTGCGCTCAAGTGGGTTGTTGCTGAGATGGAAGAGCGTTACCGTTTAATGTCGAGCTTCTCTGTGCGCAACATCGCCGGCTATAATGAGAAGGCCGAAAAGGCGGCGCTCGGCAATGAAAAGTTAGTGCGTAAAGTTCATACCGGATACGATCCAAGCAACGGCCAGCCGATCATTGAAGAGATAGAATTTGAGCCGAAAAAACTTCCTTTCATTGTGGTTATCGTCGATGAAATGGCCGATTTAATGCTTGTCGCTGGCAAGGAAATTGAAAATTCTGTGCAGCGTTTAGCCCAGATGGCGCGTGCTGCAGGGATACATATTATCATGGCAACGCAGCGTCCTTCGGTTGATGTAATTACTGGCATCATCAAAGCGAATTTTCCAACTAGAATTTCATTCCAAGTTACTTCCAGAATCGACAGTAGAACGATTTTAGGCGCACAAGGCGCTGAACAATTGCTAGGTCATGGCGACATGATTTACATGTCTGGCGGCAGTAAAATGATTCGTGTTCACGGCCCATTTTGCTCTGATACCGAAATCGAAAATGTTGTGAACTTCATTAAGAATCAGGACCTCAGCGAATTTTCTGATAACGAAAAAATTTCCTTCGAAGTGCCGATCCCAATTTCTTCTGACTCTGGCGAGGGTGATGATTTTGGCGGTGGGGCTGTTAACGACGAAAGCCTCTACAAAAAAGCCGTAATGATCGTGCGTCGAGACAAAAAACCTTCAATAAGCTACGTGCAACGTCAGCTGCGCATTGGCTATAATCGTGCTGCCACACTGATCGAAAAAATGGAAGAGGAGGGAGTAATCTCTGCACCAAATATCTCTGGAAAACGCGAAGTAATCGAGGAGTAAAAACCTTTATTTCTTTAAAATGAGAGAGCGAAACTGATTTCGCATAAACTTAAATATCGCGATCACAAACTTTTTTGTTAATTAAAACATCTGCGAGATTTACACGTTGAGTCAGGCTGTTTATCCTTTTATCGGTTACTGAATGACAGCGAAATAATTTGGTTATAACCGGCACTTATGCCGATTTATTTGAATAACATGGACAAATTCACATCTTTCTCACTCATTAATTTAATTGCCCATGCTGACATCGTCGTGCAAATGGTGATGTTAATGCTTGTCGCCGCCTCTCTTTGGTCGTGGACGATTATTTTCGACAAGCTGATTAAGTTTAGAATTCTACTTAGTCGCTCTGATCATTTTGAAGGTTTGTTCGAAAGTGGTGAAACTTTGGAGGTGATTTATGCCCAAGCCAAAGAGCATGACAATCACCCATTGGCGCGGGTTTTTGTTAATTGCATCACCGAGTGGAAGGCGAGCAATATTAAGCAAATTATGGCGAGCGGTGAGGATAGAAAATCTTCACTCAAAGAGCGTTTGACAAGCATGATGCAAGTGGCGGTAAATCAATCGATGCAGAAGTTAGAAAATGGCTTGAACTTCCTGGCGATCGTTGGTTCGTCTGCGCCCTTCGTAGGTTTGTTTGGCACGGTGTGGGGAATCATGAGCTCATTCCAAGGAATTGCCGCGAGCAAAAATACCAGTCTTGCTGTAGTTGCGCCAGGAATTGCCGAGGCTTTGCTTGCTACTGCGGTTGGTTTATTTGCCGCAATTCCTGCGGTTTTTTTCTACAATATTTTTAGTGCAAAAATTAACTACTTCAACGAACGCGCACAAAATTTTTCGATTCAAATACTGAATCTTTTGTCGAAAGAGTTGGATAGGTAATGAGATGATTACTTTTAGGGAAATTCAAGATGCTCTGAATTCGGGAAAATAATGTCTAGTTTTGTGGGTGATAACATTACTAAGGAACAAGCAATTTAATATTCTTCCAATTTTTCCAATTTCTCTAACGGTGAAAAAAATTTATGCCGAGGCGGTCGAATCTCTCAAAGAAAAAAATCTTTACCGCAAAATGGTAGAGGCCGACGTTGCCTACAAGAACCTAATCTCTTTTGCTTCTAATGATTATTTTGGCCTGTCGCAAAATGCCGCGGTGAAAAAGGCGGCTAGTGACGCGATTAAGAAATATGGAATCGGATCAGGTGGTTCGCGCTACATTAGTGGAAATAATTCGCTCTACACAAAATTAGAAAAAGAAATCGCGCGGATAAAAAAATGTGACGATTCAATCGTTTTTTCTTCCGGCTACGCCTGCTCGATTGGTGTTATTCCTGCACTTGTTTGTGAAGGTGATTTAATTGTTGCCGATCGCCTAATTCACTCGAGCTTAATTGACGGCGTGAAGCTTTCTGGCGCGAAATTAATCCGTTTTTTGCACAATGACATTGCTCACGCACAAAGGATTTTGCTGGAGAATCGTGCTAAGTTTAAGAAATGTTTAATACTCACCGAGACAGTGTTTTCAATGGATGGAGACTTGGGAAAGATCGAAGAATTATTAAAACTTGCGGAGGAATTTAACGCGATTTTAGTTTCAGATGCTGCCCACGATTTATTTCTTCCCCCACTTCTTGTCGCCGGTAGAACAGAGTTGAGACCTCTAGATTCTTGCTTGCAAAATCAAAACTCTGCTAGGCCAGAGATCAAACTTGGCACTCTCTCCAAAGCTGTTGGCGCACTCGGAGGCTACGTTGCTGGCGAGCAAGCTTTAATCGATTATCTTCGTCTTTTCGCCAAGCCAGTAATCTACTCTACTGCTCTTCCTCCCTCCATCTTAGCCGCTGCAATCGCCTCGCTAAAAATAATCGAAAAGAAAAATATCGGGAAAAAAGTTTTGAAAAATGCTGAGTATTTTTGCCATTTAATGAATCTGCCAAAGCCCGAAACCGCAATCGTTCCAATAATTCTGGGCGACAGTTCGAGAGTCGTAAAAATTGCTGCAAAAATTGAAGAGCTAGGCTTTCTAATCTCTGCCATCAGACCACCTACGGTTGAGAAAAATAAAGCACGTTTACGCATTACTTTTTCCTCTGAGCACAAAAAAATACAGATCAAAAAACTTGCAAAAGCCTTAACCGAAACTCTTAAAAATTTATAAAATCATTAATCCATTTACGATTTTGATGCTCGGCGCTCTGGCTACTGTCGGCGAATATTTAATCCATTCTTAAGAAAATTGCGGCGCACAGTGATCTAAGAACAACAATAAATTACAATCAGAGAGGAAGTACGACGTAAGAATTCAGCCAGTTTTAAGGTGAATTTTGGGTGGGGGTAAATTTGAAAAGCTTAACGCGCTTTAAATTCTCTTTCATCAAACTGCTTCTTAATAGTTTGCCAGATTTCTCAGTGAATTTTCACCTCTAAGCTAAAATTGAAATTCATTTCACAAAATGAACGAACTTTCCAAACTAAAAATTTTCCTAAAATCAATTCAAACCAAAAAATCAAAAATGCTTCTTTTGCTTCTGATTCTTTTTACTTTCGCGTTGATTTATTTTAATCCGAAAGCGGGAACTAATACGTGGGACAAAGCCAGTCGCGAAAGCGCTAAATTGGTGGCCTCGCCCCAAGAAACGTCGGAAGCGCAAGTGCAATTTTACAGCGCCAAAGCCTATTCGTGGCGCGGCAAATTCAGTCAGCACACTTGGATTGCCACCAAAGAGAAAAACGCTGAAAGTTATTTAGTTTACCAGGTGGTTTTGTGGGGCACTTATTTTGGCGCCGACGGAGTTGTGGTGGTGAAGCCAGACCAGCCCGACCGCCGTTGGTTTGACGCGAGACCAGAAATTATTTATTCTGCCGCTGGTGAAGAAGCTGAAAAATTAATTCCGCAAATTCAAGCGGCGACCAAATCTTACCCTTACCAAAAATTCTACCGCGCTTACCCAGGCCCCAACAGCAACACTTTTCTCTCGCATGTTATTCGTAAAATTCCCGATTTAAAAATTGCACTGCCAAACAATGCGATTGGCAAAGATTGGCTTTGCGACAAAAATGGCGTAAAATTTTTTGCGATTTCCGAATCAAAAACTGGCGTGCAATTTTCTTTTTTTGGAATGTTTGGAATAATTTTAGGATTGGTCGAGGGGCTCGAAATAAATATTATTGGCCTTTCCTTTGGCGTAGATTTTCTGCGTCCGGCCTTGAAATTGCCTGGGGTTGGCAGGGTTGGATTTTAAAGGCACTTCTAAAAATTCACCCAATTCAACCCAGACCTAAATTCAAAACTCTTAATCTGCCGAAACCTTGATTTACATGAGTCCGCAAGAAATTAATCGTATCGCTGCGGCTCTAAACGGTGATGTTGTTAGACGCTTGCCGCTAATTCATTTTGCGCAACATCGAAAGCTCTAGAAATATCAGCAATCAAATCGTCTATGTGCTCAATCCCCACAGAGAAGCGCAACAATCTATCATCCACGCCAATTCGACGGCGAATTTCTTCTGGAATGTCGGCGTGTGTTTGAACAGCGGGATAGGTTATTAAAGATTCAACGCCTCCTAAACTTTCAGCAAAAGCAATTAAACGAATGTTGCGTAAAATCGGCTCAATATTGCGGGCATCCTTCATTTTAAATGAAAGAATTCCTGTGTTGCCAGAGGATTGACATTTTTGAATATCGTAATGCGGATGGTTTTCTAAGCCCGGGTAGTAAACCTGGTCGACCATGGAATGGTTTGAAAGAAACGAAGCCATTTTTATTGCATTGAATTGGTGGCGCTCCATCCGAAGGGCTAATGTTTTCATTCCTCTCATCATCAACCAGCTGTCTTGAGGTCCTAATGCGGCGCCTATCGTATTGTGCAAAAAGCTGATGCGCTCTGACAAATCCTTCCCTTTAGTTACGATTAATCCTGCAAGTACATCATTATGTCCACCTAGGTATTTAGTTGCGCTGTGAATAACAATATCAGCGCCAAGCTCAAGCGGGCGCTGAAAAAATGGCGTTAACAAAGTGTTGTCAACAATGGAAATAAGACCGCAACTTTTTGCCCAGGCACACACTTTTGATAAATCAGTTATCATCATTAGCGGGTTGGTTGGAGTTTCAATTAGAACCGCTTTTGTTCCTTGCTGAAGATTTGCTTTCAATGCTTCCAAATCATTTGTGTCAACATAAGTAGCAGTCACACCGAATCGACTAATCACCTTTTCAAGCAGGCGATATGTGCCTCCGTAGAGATCAAGCGATACAAGCAAATGATCTCCCTGACTAAAAAGAGCAAAAATAGTGTGAAGGGAAGCCATGCCTGAACTGCTGGCAAAGCCTGCATCTCCGCTTTCGAGCTCGGCTATAGCTTGTTCAAGTACTGTGCGTGTTGGACTTTTAGTTCGTGCATAATCAAAACCCGTGCTCTGACCTAAGCGAGGATGACGAAAGGCTGTCGATTGATAAATGGGGAAGCTTACGGCTCCGGTAACCGGTTCTGAGACAGAACCTATTTGCGCTAAACGGCTTTCTATTTTTATCTTACTCATAAGTTGCTCTCGGTATGCGGCATTGTTTAAATGTTCCAGTCAAAAGGTGTTTTTTGATAAACATAATAATTGAGCCAGTTGGAAAATAATAAATTTGCATGTGCTCGCCATTTAGAGACTGGCATCTGCGTCGGATCATTGTTGGGATAATAATTGCTCGGGATAGCAATTTCTAAGCCTCTACCCACATCTCGATCATATTCCAACTTAAGCGTCAACGGATCATATTCCGAATGGCCTGTAACGAAAATTTGCCTACCGCCATTTGATGATACGATGTAAACACCGGCCTCATCAGACTCTGATAAAATTTCAACGCCCTCTATTCCCTCGATGTCTTCGCGTCGCACTTCGGTATGACGGGATTGTGGCACATAAAACTCCTCATCAAAACCTCTCAAGAGCACAACATTGTTGCGATTGATGGTATGTCGGAACACTCCAAATAATTTTTTATCCAATGAATATTTTTTCACACCGTAATGGTGATTTAGTCCGGCTTGAGCTGCCCAGCATATGTGAAGCGTTGAGGTCACAAATTTCCTGCTCCAATCCATAATTTGCCGCAACTCTTCCCAGTAACTTACCTCCTCGAATTCGAGCTGTTCTACCGGCGCCCCCGTTATAATCATCCCATCAAAACGCTCATGCTTAATGTCGTCAAATGTTTTGTAAAAGACTTCCAAATGATCTGCGGGCGTATTTTTTGAAGTATGTGTTTTGGGGTGCAACAGCACAAACTCAACTTGCAGCGGTGTATTCGCTAATAATCGCAATATTTGCGTTTCTGTTATTTCCTTTGTAGGCATCAAATTAAGAATAACGATCCGCAATGGACGTATGTCTTGATGAAACGCCTCGCTTTCATCCATAACGAAAACATTCTCTTTACTTAAAACGTTTTTTGCCGGTAGGTGATCAGGGATTTTGATTGGCATCCGACTAACTCCTTTGTATAATTTAAAATAAAAATGGACTCAGAGCCGGGCATCATATTTCTTTAAATTTTTGGAACGTCCAAAACTCCGTGTCAAATCACTTTCTGGGCTGAATCCAATTTCAGGCTATCTGCAAAAAATATGTTCAGCCACCCTACAATCAAG